>Ga0137310_100031_pt1 | contig 77058 bp, 77 predicted proteins | sample NAcewiD2O_June_2_FD_97183 | JGI IMG/M metagenome (GOLD analysis project Ga0137310, IMG submission 97183) | Mouse cecal microbial communities from Vienna, Austria - N-Acetylglucosamine amended D2O_June | ecosystem: Host-associated > Mammals > Digestive system > Large intestine > Cecum | place...
GACAATATAAGGCTGCTGCTGGTGAGCTTGGGAACGTTTGAGGGGAAATACTCTACTCTGGCGAATCAAGTAGGTGTATTCTCCAGGTATTTCGACGAATTGAAGAAAAACAATTCCGAGTTGATGAAGCAATTAGAGCGGCAGACCAATGAGCTGGACTATAATTTATGGAAACGAAATGAGTTTATGGCCCCTGGTGAAAAGGAATATCGCAGTATCATATCCGAGAAGGTGAAGGATATCCTGAAAAGCAACCTGGAGGCTTTACATAGGGAAGGAACCGTACAGTATGAGGCTCACTATAAAATCATCCCGGATACTTCGCTCACGATGGAGGACTATAGAACCAGACCCATGAGCAAAGCGGAAGAAATTGAAGGGTGGGAAGAACACCGTAGGGCCATTGAAGGGGAGGCCAGTCAGAAAAATTCTGTGTTAAATGCCGAGTTGGCCGAACATCTGATTTTTGGAATTGATAAGGCGTATTCTCTTGACTATCAACTGCTACGTGCTGGAGAGAATCCCGTTATATGTTCCCCAGAGCAAGAGGCAGCTATTGAGAATTACCAGTTCTATGTGAGGCAATGTGTTATGAAGGAATATCGCCATTTGGATAAACTGCCAGTTGTGGATGGGGAAGAACTCATCACAAAGTCGGGTTTATTTTTCCAAAATCCACGGTTAGTTCAGATTTACAATAAGATGGACAATAAACTGAGCCCCCTCCTGTTTGGGGATATCAGGTTCTGGCGGGAAATCGAGTACAGAGTTATCGACGAGAAAAAAGCCGAGAGGTACTTAAAAGGGTTTGACCAGAGGCAAGCTGCTAATCGATTGTCACAAAAGATTCTGGAGTATATGGACAAGCAGCTAGAGAACCACATTGTAGAGGCAAAGCCTGATGATTGGAAAGATATTCCGGGAGCTTTCGGGAGGGTTCCTGATGGTGCGCTAAGACGTTATCAGTCAGCAGTCAAACTCCACAAGAAATTAAAGGGGCTATATGGGGTGAGCGAGAAAGATGGGTCGAATGATGCAGATATTTCTACGGGTCAGGAAATAAACGCTGTATCTGGTTGACCTAGAGCGGCTTCACCTAAAAATGGTATATGGGAAAAAGAAACTCCCCAGGCTTAGTGGTTGGCTAAGTTCTGGGGAGTGGTTTTATTGGGGGATTGAAGGTTGGGAGATAAATTTCTGTTTGTTCTCCACGGTCTGCCAGAGATAGGCGTCGAAGGTCGATTCTGTAACATAGCGGAACACATGGATCTTGGGATTTGTATTCCCACGCCGTTCGATACGGCCCTTGCGCTGTGTTAGATCACGCGGCCGCCACGGGCAGTCTAAATCATGAAGCGCGATAAGCCGCTCCTGGACGTTGGTGCCGGCTCCCATTTTCTGGGTGCTGCCAATCAGGACCCGGACCTGACCGGAATTGACCTTGCGGAACAGGTCTTTCTTCTGCTTGTCGCTATTGGCATCATGAATGTACGCGATTTGCTCCGGAGGCATCCCGCCCGAGATAAGTTTCCGGCGGATGTCGTCATAGATGTTAAACCCGCTATTACTCGTGGGCGTGGAAATATCGGAAAACACCAGCTGGGTCAGCTTTCCAGCCTCACCCTCGCGCCAGAATTTCAGAATATTCTCCACGCATCTGTTGACCTTGGTTCCGGGCTCGTCCGGCAGCAGGGGGTTGATAATACGCTGGTCCAGGCCCAGCTTGCGGCCATCCGACGTAATCTTGAGCATGTTGTCGATATGGGCGTCCACAGCTCCGGAATGGACCCTCTTCGCTCGCTTGGAAAGTTCTTTCACCATGGCCTGCTGGTGCTCCGTGGGTTTTGACGCAATCACATGGCACTCGACTTCCGGTGTAGGCAGGTCCAGCTGGTCGGCGGTCTTGATGTCCGCCACTTCTTTGAACATAGACATCAGTTCCGGCAGATTGAAGAACTTGGCGAATCTGGTCCTGGCCCGATAGCCGGTTCCCTCCGGGGCCAGCTCCAGCGCCGTGACCGTTTCGCCGAACCGGGAAGCCCAGTCGTCGAAATGACACATTCCCATTTCCTGGAGCCGGTCATATTGCAGATAACGCTGAATCGTGTACATCTCGGTCATGGAATTGGAGATAGGCGTACCTGTGGCGAAGACAATGCCGCGATTATGGGTAATCTCGTCCAGATAGCGGCACTTTGCGTACATATCGCTGGACTTCTGGGCTTTAGATGTGGATAAACCCGCTACGTTCCGCATTTTTGTGTACAGGAACAGGTTTTTGTAATTGTCGCTCTCGTCCACGAACATCCGGTCTACGCCCAGCTGCTCGAAGGTGATCACGCTATCTTTCTCATGGCTTGCCATGAGTTTTTCCAGGTCAGCCTTCAGCTCTCTTTTGGTCCGTTCCAGCTGCTTAATCGTGAAATGCTCGCCTCCGCTGGCTTTGACCTCCCGGATGCCTTCGGTGATTTCAAAGATCTCTTCTTGAATCAGCCGCTTTTGGCGTTCCTCGCTGACGGGGATTTTCTCGAACTGCGAATGCCCGATAATAACGGCATCGTAATCTCCGGTCGCAATCCTGGCGCAGAACTTCTTCCGCTTCGCCGTCTCAAAGTCCCGCTTGGTCGTCACCAGGATATTGGCCGACGGGTACAATCTTAAAAATTCCGAAGCGGTCTGTTCCGTCAGATGATTGGGCACCACAAAAATGGACTTATGACAAAGGCCCAGGCGCTTGGACTCCATAGCAGAGGCAATCATCTCAAACGTCTTTCCCGCACCGACTTCATGAGCCAGAAGCGTATTGCCGCCATAGAGAACACGGGCGATGGCTCCCAGCTGATGGGGCTGGAGCGTAATACTGGGATTGATGCCGGAAAACACGATATGACTGCCGTCGTACTCACGGGGCCGGATGCAGTTCATGGTCTGGTTATAGTAAGCCGTCAGCTCCTGCCGCCGTTCCGGGTCCCGCCAAATCCAGGATTGGAACTCGTCACGGAGAGCCTGCTGCTTCTGCGCCGCCAGGGTCGTTTCTTTGCCGTTCAGGACACGCCGCTCTTTCCCGTCCGGGTCCTGGACTGTATCGTAGATGCGCACGTCCCGGAGATTCAGAGAATCCTCCAAGATGTGATAGGCGTTGGCCCGGTTGGTTCCGTAGGTCGTATAAGCGGCGATATTATCATGGGAGACGGCGAATTTCTGCGTCACCTGCCATTCGCCTGTATGCTTGGAATACAGGACCCGGATTGCATCCCGCAGGCGTTCGGGAGTATTTAAGACCTCATACATGAACTGCTGGATATATCTCGGGTCAATCCAGGTAGCGCCCAGGCGGACTTCGATTTCGCTGGCGTCCAGGTCCTTGGGCTGGGCCGGAATCAAAGCATCTACGTTGGACTGATATGCCGGGTCTTTTTCTGCCGCCCTCCGGGCGATAATCAGCTTGCGGCGAACATTGCCGGATAAATACTCATCGGCGGTCTGCCAGCCAGTAAGAGGGTCATCGCTGGCCTGCTCCGGATCCTTGTAGATTACGCCCTTCAAATCCGCGATAAGGCCGGATTCCGGTTTCCCGGTGAGCTGGGCCATAAACGCCAAATCCACCCGCGCCCGTTCGCCAATCGAAACGGCAAGGGCTTCGGATGCTGTGTCCACATGGGTGACAGCATGGTGCTGCTTAATCGTTCTCTTGGTGAACATGTCCGCCTTGGATTTGAGTTTGTTGTCCTCGTCCAGGATTTCCAGGGAACAGAGCAGGTAATAAGAATCATCCCGGTCAAAGGCCAGCCGGTTGGCCCGGTCATTGATAAGGCCGTATTTGTTCGTATAGGCGTCATACATGCGGTTCAACTCGGCCTGCTGGGCCTGGATTGCGCTGTCCGGGATATTCTCGTCCATCTGCAAGTCGATTAGATGCCGCACGCAGTCCCGGAGCTCCACCATGCCACGGATGCGCCGCATGGCTGTGGCGTTCTGCTGAACTTTTACCATGATGGAATTTTCGCGGTAGTATACGTCCCTGTCTATGACCATGAATGAGTGGTTCTTTACATTCGGGTCTGCGGGGATGCTCTCGACCGTGATTTCAACGCTATCACCGGCCAGTTCCGTGGCCTCCGGCTTCTGGTATTCGCCGCGGATGTACTGGATGGCCTCCTGAAGCTGCTGGGACAGGTCCGCGCCAGGAGTCGGGGCGACTGTGTATTCATCGCTGCTGTACTGGGTGCTCTCAGATGTGGGAATCCCCAGGACCATCTGCGGATGATTGGTGAAATAGCTGTTAATCTCGTGCCCCTCTGGGGTCTCGGCGAGATTTACCCACTCCGGCAATTCGGACACTGGGGCGTCGTTCTTTTGCAGGAAAATAATATCGCTGACTACTTCCGTGCCCGCGTTGGCCTTGAAAGCGTTGTTGGGCAGACGGATAGCGCCCAGCAGATCAGCCCGCTCCGCTAGATACTTCCGGACAGTAATATCTTTGGAATCCAAGGTGAAGCGGCTGGTGACAAAGGCCAGAACGCCGCCGGGCCGGATCTGGTCCAGGGCTTTGGCGAAAAAGTAATTGTGAACGCTGAATCCCAGCTTGTTATACGCCGGATCGCTGACCTGATATTTGCCAAAGGGGACGTTGCCGATGGTTAAATCGAAAAAGTCCCTGGGAAACCCGGTGTTCTCATATCCAGTGACTTGAATCCGGGCCTTGGGATACAGCTGCTGGGCAATACGGCCTGTGATGCTGTCCAGTTCCACGCCGTAGAGTTTGGATTTCGACATAGATTCTGGCAAGAGGCCGAAGAAGTTGCCAATGCCGCAGGAGGGCTCCAGGATGTTCCCGGCCTTGAAGCCCATGTTCCCAATAGCGGCATACATAGCTTTGATGACAGCCGGACTGGTGTAGTGGGCGTTCAGAACGCTGGACTGAGCTGACGCATACTCGTCCGGGGACAGGAGCTTGTTCAGCTCCCGGTATTCTTTCACCCAGTCTGCCTTGTCCGGGTCAAAGGCGTCCGCAAGGCTCCCCCAGCCGGTGTATCGGGACAGGATTTCCTGTTCATCCGGGGTCGCGTTCCGGCTCTCCCGCTCAATGGCGTGAAGCGTGGTGATGGCCTCAATATTAGCGCGGAACTTCGCCTTGGGTCCGCCGGTTCCCAGGTCATCGTCTGTAATGCGATAGTTCTCCGCTGCCTCCTGGACAGCTTTGGAGGGTTTCCGAGAGACCTCCGGGGGTTCGGGCGCAGTTCCGTTATTGCGGCTGTCCTGGCGTAATAGCTGCTCAAAGCGCTCTTTTGGTTCAGCCCGGAGCACCGGATACGCCTGGGAGGGGTCCAGCAGATGTACGTCAAACAGGCCAACGCTGTCGATTTGATACAGGACGCCATCCAGATACACGGTGTCGCCTGCCTGATAAGACGGAGTTTCGAGCGGCTGTTCCTGCGCAGAAGAAACGGGAACAACGGAGGATGCTTCCGCGCTCTTTGGGGGTTCAGATTTTTGCCCGATATGGTCCTCCTGCGCCTTGGCCTCTTGGGGTTTGGGATTCCCCTGGACTTTCGGCCGCGGCCTGACGGCATTTTCCCCGGCGGCTGGTTCTCTGGCCGGAGGATGCTTCATGACCGCCTCAATCCGGCGGAGCACCTGACCGCAAGCCTCGCTGACGGCCTGTCCCAGCTGAGTAATGACCGGGACCGTGTTGAAGTTCGGAATGTCCCGGAAGTCCTCGGGTTCAAAATATTTCTTTGGGCCCAGGCCGCAGCGGGACATGAGGGTATAGGCGATACTGGCGGCGGCAAGCTGCTGGAACGCCAGACTGATGTTCAGCTCGTCCAGTTCTTCCAGGAAACTGCCCTCGGCTGCGGACAGAATATACTCCCGATAGTTGTCCCAGCGATCTTCGGCAAGCTGGACGGCGATGCGGGCCAGCTGCTTTACAATGCCGTCCCTGCCTGGAACTTCAAACCTCGATTCCAGGGCGGCCGTGACAGACGGTTCATGTTTGCGCCTGTATTGCCATAAGTCCGGGTAGAGAGCGCCTTTCTTTTCGCCGGTGTCCGTGACGTCGAACACAAACCGGACGTATGGTTCACTGCCCGAATAGCTGACCAGGCCGATACCCGTAGTACCCCGCCAGACATACCGGCGCATACGCTTTTTCCAGAGATCATACTCGGCGCAGGCAATGGCGTCCGGCCTCTGGGCGAAGATCATGGCTTGTTCCAGAAACTCATACTTGTATACGCGGCCTGCGGTCACAAGGAACTCCGTCCAGATTCGGTAGTCCTCCGTGAGCCGGAGCGTGGCCGCGTCCGCCTTTTCCATGTAGATTTCCAACTTGCTGGGCATCTTGCCGGCATCCTCCTTTCAATCATTCGGGCAGGTAATTATTGGACCTGCGCCGCCAGCAAGCACCCGCTGCCCTTGCCAAAGGGCAGAAAAAAAGGCCCGTCCCTAAAGATAGGCCGGATGACAGAAAAGCTACAGTTCATAAACAGCCAGGAGGCCATCCCAATCACATGGGCGGCCTCCTGGCTTGTATTTCTATATGCTTATTTTGTGACTACTTACAGGCCGATAAAGCTTTCTTCCGGCACCAGGGTTTTGTACTTATGCAAGGTGAATTGCATGAAAGCGGCCATTTCGTGGATTGCTTCAGCCTTATATCGCTTTGGAATTGTATCAATCTCTTTGAGAAGCTTTTCGAGCATTATTTTGTCCTTCTCAATTTCAGCATCAGAAATTTTCTCTTGCACTTCTTCTGGATTGCGAACATCTACCGTAAGCATTTCATGTGTGCCCAGCAGATAGTCAGTTGGCACTTCAAAGTAGTCCGCCAGCTTTTGGAGATTAGTGGACGATGGCATGCCCCCTTTCTTCCAAAGCGATGCGTTCATCCTGGTCAAACCAATATCCTCTAAAACACAGGACGGCGTTTTGCCATGGATTTTGCACAATGCGCAAAATCGTTCATAAAACATTAACAACTCTCCCCTCAAAAAATGAGCTCTGCGCTTGACTTTACAAGAATATTATGATATACTTCAAAACATGAAACTATGCACGTAAGTTTTTCTATCACGAAGCGTGCTTTACCAGTATAGTTTACAATATGTGAGTTCAAAATGCAAGCATTTATTTCACTCAGAATAAAGAACAACGCGCTGGCCGTTACAGTGGATGAGGAATACACAAGACGGATTACAATGTCTTGTACATTGTTTAATATAGATTAAGCATATTCCCTGAACCATCAGAAAATATGACACTTAGCGAGATCGAGTCTCGCGGAAAGGCAAGTCACAATGGAAAAATACATAGCACATTACTAGCCCGGAATCTCTGAACAACAAAACGACACCTAATTTTAAAAAACCTAGCGAAGCGCCTGCCGCTTCGAGAATGGAGTAATCATGAAATCGATTTTTAATTGTGAAAGAACGGATTGTCCAATGGACAACTACATCAAGACGCATGGCACCATTGCAGGCTATGCCGGCCATTTCGAAAGTGCCTGGGAGAAGACGTTTGACTCCTTTTTGCTCTTTGTATGGTCGGTGCTGAGTCAATGCGCCTGGTACTATCTTCCTTGCAACTTCGTATTCGACCTGTATCTTGGCTGGTATAAAAAGTGCCGCTTTTTGAATAAGCCGCTGTCCGACACAGAATTTTTCAGCCGGCTGGAAGATCTTACGCATGATTTGGATTTTCCATGGGGAGAGGGTCCTTGTGGCAATGACGAAGAATTCATTTTATGCGCTATGGGAAAACCAGAGCCAATGATTAGCGAATATGGACTGACCGAGTGGACTCAGTTCCAGTTTGGTATAACCGCAGACAACTTTAACTCTTTTACCGATGTTGAGTCCTATTATGGACTGCGCCGCGTGCCGCAACCCCTTTCGTTGAAGCCGGACACGCTGCCTTCCACTCTGCCTGTGGCACCTTCTGCTCCGACTATGGCGCCTTCCGCTCTGCCTGTGGCACCTTCTGCTCCGACTATGGCGCCTTTCGTTCCGACTATGGTGCCTCCTGCTCCGACTATGGCGCCTTTCGTTCCGACTATGGCACCTCCCACTTCTGATGCGAGCTGAACCGCAATAAAGGTTCCATGGGGCTGGGGGAATACGATGAAATCCTTCCCCCAGCCCTGCCTTTCCCCCAAATTGGATTAAAATACGATAGTTTGAAAGGACATTTTTTGTGAAAATCGCGACCAGAGGTAAGAAGGCGTATATTCAAACGCCTTACCACAGCACATTTGTAGCGAGAATCAAGCAGATTAGCGGCGCAAGATGGAATCCGAAAAAGCGCGCATGGGTTGTTGATGTCGAGTTTCTTCCCCTTGTCCGCCAGATTATGGACGAAATATTTGGAGAGAGTGATGTTCCGGCAGAGGGCGAACGTTACAATATCAAACTCACCTTCCATACGGACATTAGCAGCCGTCCCCTTGACGGCGTGTATTTCTTCGCAAAATGCCTGGCTTTTGCGTATAACTATGGCAACGGTGCCAGGTTCGGCGATGGCGTCAATTATCTCAGCGGTGGCTGTACTTTGCGCGGCACCATACAAAACTGGGTAAGTGTCGTCCAAGCGGGGTCTGTTATTATGGTCTATGATGTGCCGGAAACACTGGTTAAAAATGCGCTGCCTACTGCGGGTGTGAACTATGAGTTTATCGTGTGCCATCCAGATGCGGAAATAAATCAGCTGGCCAGTCCGCAGCCGCAGCTTGGCACATAGAATTAAAGAGCTGTCAGGGGTTTCAATCGGGAATCTATAACAAGTGAGCCATATTGCTTGGCACAGATCAAGCGATATGTATATATATTTGATTACATAAAAGAGCAGAAAGAAAAGGGACCCGCCTGGAAATACCAGGCGGGTCCTTTGGAATGTATTGCAGGCAATTTCGGCAAAAGCAGTAAATTCATAGGTTTGATGCCATGGCCCCCTTGCGCTGCAATGAGTTTATGGCTTTCATAATGTTTTCCTGGATGAAAGTGGTGTAAACACGGATCTGAGCCACCGCTATGGGCGGGCCATTGGCGGGGAGCGGTCAGTAGACAAGACTCCCTTGAATACGCCTGCCAATACCACGATTCTTTCCTCCGTGAGACTCAACGATGGGACTGCCTGTACGATTTACAGCAACCCGCTCCCCCCATAGAAATCACTGCCTTTTCATTAGTCCAAACCAGATAAATGCCTCGCGAATTGCTGCCTCTTTCTCCGGGGGCAGTTTAGGGATATAATGTCCCTCGGCACCCGCATAACCCTTATACTCAGTCTTGGCAAGTCCGTATTTTTCCTTGGCCTGCGATATGCTGAGATTGCTGACATGGAAACCGTACTTCTGCTTAACCCACGTCTGAATCTCTTTATATGTGGCACGTTTACTTTGTAGGCGCGTGCCGTCCTCATAGTCGTCTATATGAACTATGAGGACGAACACATTACGATACACCGCCAGACTGATGTTTGACATGGTGTTCGTATACCTAACGTTTGGTGGAGGTGGCGGGAGTTGAACCCGCGTCCGAAAGCACTTTAACGGGACTTTCTCCGGGCGCAGACGGTGATTGCGGAGGGCCTTACCCCTCCTGTTCCCCTCGGAGACGGCACATCGTCACGCCGTCAATTCAGGTGAGCTTCATGATGTGTGGCACAGGCAAAGCTTACTGTACGCACATTTACCGCTAAACGACGCCCTTCCCGGCTCGCGGTCCTTCCGGGTCGGACGGCTGCCTTTAGTTAGGCAGCAACAGCAACAGTGTTGTTGTTATTTGATTTATAATTTGCCCGTTTTATGGCGGTCAGGCGCCGCCGCCCGCTGGTCCCGCCTCCATACCCCCGTCGAAACCCTTACACCCCCGGATGTGTCGCAAAGTCCACTATGCTCCGTTCCCGCCAAGCGCCTTCGGCGGTTGGCGAGAACTGCGCCCGCTCCCTTGCTCCACTTCTTCAAGGGGGATCGGGCTCCCCCTTGAGCAACCCCCACCCCCCTGCGGGGGAACGAGGGAGGAAAGACGGGGGATGGGAACGGGAGACTTGCGCGGGGTCTTGGTCTTTTGGGTGTTTGCAGGTGGAATCGTTAGATTAGTATAGCACAGGTTTGGACCGGTGTGTGTTACGGTTTTGTGACATTTGGGAGAGAGGCCCTTGAGAGGCCCCCTCCATCTTGTCTTTTCTGCTCAGGTCTTAACAAACTTGACTAAAAGCTGGGAAGGAGTCAGTTTGGCCAGGAGGCGGTAGAATTTATACAGAAGCTTGGGGGTGTAAATCGTGCGGCCCGCTTTGGCGGCGCGGAGAGCGCCCCCGGCTACTCTTACCTGGTCACAGTAAGGCAGGAATTCAAAGGTGCTGGAGCGGCCCGTGATTCCGGCCAACGGGAGAAACTCCGTCGCCATGGGACCGGGACAGACCGCCGTGACGCTGACCTTGCGGCGGCGCAGCTCCTCGTTCAGGCCTACCGTGAAATGGGAGACGTAGGCCTTGGTGGAGGAATACACCGTCATCCGGGGATTGGGGCAGAAGGAGGCAATGGAGGACACATTCAGGATATGGCCCCCCTCGGGCATATAGGGGAGGACCAGGTTGGTCACGGCAGTCAGGGCCCGGACGTTCAGGTCCACCATCCGGGTCTGGGAAGCGGTGTCCATCTCCCCTACCCGGCCCAGACAGCCGCAGCCCGCGCAGTTCACCAGCAGGGACACCTCCGGCTTCTCCTCTGCCAGGCGGTCTTTTAAGGAGACAAAGCTCATGGGGTCGCACAAGTCCAGGGCCAGGCAGGTGGTATGGCGGCCCGGCAAACTGATCGCCAGGCTCTCCAGCCGGTCCTCCCGGCGGGCGATGAGCCAATAACACGCGATGTCGGGAAACACGTCCTCGATTTGGCGGGCCAGCTCCCGGCCCAGGCCGGAGGACGCGCCGGTGATGATGGCGGTTTTCATGGCTTCCTCCTTCTCATGCGCTTTGTTTTGTTCAACGGGTTTCCGGTTCGGGATAATCCACGCCCTTGGTATCCACGCGAATGGACTGGATGACCACGGGCTTCTTGGGCTTGTCGTCCATCATGCTCCGGGGGACCCGGGAGATGGCGATGGCGTCGTCCACGCCCTCAATGACCTGGCCGAAGGCGGCATACTCACCGTCCAAGTGCCCTGCCGGGGCCACCATGACGAAGAACTGGCTCCCGGCGGAATCCGGGGCCATGGTCCGGGCCATGGAAAGGACGCCTGTAGCGTGCTTCAAGTCGTTCTGGGCGAAGCCGTTGGAGGCAAACTCCCCTTTGATTTCATAGCCGGGCCCTCCCATGCCGGTGCCGTCGGGGCAGCCGCCCTGGATCATGAAGCCGGGAATGACCCGGTGGAAGGTTAAGCCGTCGTAAAAGCCCTTGTTGGCCAAGGTGATAAAGTTGCTCACCGTGTTGGGGGCCTTTTCGGGATAGAGCTCGGCGGTCATTTTTTTGCCGTCCTCCATGAGGATGGTGGCGATTGGATTGCTCATGCCGGTCGCTTCCTTTCTGTGCTTTAATTATTTCCAAGCTTAAAACTCGGAAATAATCCATTTGATTTAAGCCGTTTTGCTCGCCGCTGTAAACAGCGGCAACCGCAAAACATGGCACATATTACTTCCGGCCTTTCTGTTCGGAAGTAATATATAGTTTCTTTAAAATTTATCGCGCTTTCATGGCCCGGTCGATCTCCCGTTTGGCGTCCCGCTGGGCGGCGGCGGACCGCTTGTCGTAGTTCTTTTTGCCCTTGCACAGGCCCACCTCCACCTTGACCCGGGAGTCCTTGAAGTACACGGACAGGGGGACCAGGGTATAGCCGTCCTGCTTCACCAGGGCATGGAGCTTCCGTATCTCCCGCTTGTGCATCAGCAGGCGGCGGGGCCGGACAGGGTCCTTGTTGAAGATGTTCCCTTTCTCATAGGGGGAGATGTGCATCCCGTGGACGAAGAGCTCCCCTTCCTTCACGGAGCAGTAGGAGTCCTTCAGGTTCAGCGTCCCGGCCCGGACGGACTTGACCTCTGTGCCCGCCAGCTCGATGCCCGCCTCATATTTCTCTTCCACATAGTAATCATGGTGGGCCTTCCGGTTTTGGGCGGCGATTTTCACGCCCTTCTTTTCCATCGCGGTCACCTCCTGGAAATCATGCCCGGTTTTTCCGGTATTTAGTATACCATGGTTTTCCCGTTCAGGCAAGGGGAGAATCTGGAGAACGGAAGCGGCCCCGGCAAAAAGCCGGGGCCGCATGTCTTGGGAATGGGCGCGTTTTCTCTGCTTACGCTGCAGGGAGAATCAGGACCTGGCCGATCCGGATGGCGGCGGGGTCCTTGACGGTGGAGCGGTTGGCGGCGTAGATGGCGCCCCACTTCGTTCCGGTGCCGTAGGTCTTCTGGGCGATGCTCCAGAGGCAGTCCCCGGCCTTGACGGTGTATGTCCCCTCGGAAACGGCGGGCGCGGGCTCCGGCTCGGGGGCAGACTCGGGCTCCGGTTCAGGCGCGGGCTCGGGGGCCGGGGCGGGCTCCGGCTCCGGTTCGGGAGCAGGAGCGGGAGCGGGTTCTTCAGCGGGCTCCTCGTCCTCCAGCGGGGGCAGGACGCCCTCGGATCGCAGGGCGGGACCGTTCAAGGAGGCGATGTTGGGGGTGCGGCCGTCCTCGCTGGTGGGGATGGCAATCTCGCCGGAGCGGACCTTCTCGTAAATCAGATCCTTCTGGGGATCGTCCAGGTCCGCGCCCACGATCTTCCAGTTGTTGTCCACCTCGGGCATCAGGGGGCCGTCCAGGGATTCCACGTACTCCGTAATCATATCCCGGACCGCGCCGCCCTCATACACCACGTCCGCCTCGTTGATGAGGCCCGCGGAAACCAGGCCGCCGTAGCGGTAGTTGTTCAGGGCCAGGACCATGGTGTCCGTGTCCTTCATGGGCTGTCCCTTGTAGACCACGTTCTGGATGCGGGACCCGGCGGGCTTGGAGATGTCGATCTCATAGTCCAGCCCCGCGAACATGTCGTAGTTGTACAGCCGGATATTGGGGTTGAAGCTGATGGTCACGTCGCCGGGCTGGTACTGGTTGAAGAAGTTCCCGGCCTTTTCCTCCATGATGGCCTTCATCTGTTTTCCGGTGACTTTCACGCCATAGAGGGTGTTGTCGTATTTGTAGATTTTCACGCTGTCCCGGTGCAGGAAGGGCCCCTCCTGGAGGTTGCTGGTGGAGTCGAACAGCGCCGCCAGGGACACGTCGGCCCCCGCCCGCTCCATCTGGACCTTGTTCACCAGATCGGTTACCGCGTCATCTTCCAGAACCGCGGTGGGAATGCCGGGGAGAACTTCCAGATTCTCAATGAAGGTCTTGCCCACGGTGCCCACTTGCCGGGACGCCAGCTCCAGGCTCTTCGTATGGAGATCCTTGACCTGGGCCAGGAAGTCCGGGTCGGGGGCGGCCTCGGCGCAGTCCAAAAGCGCGCCCTCGGCCTTCTCCACGGCCCAGCCGTCGCCGTCGGCCTTCAGGGTCAGGGTGACCTTGCTGACAAATTCGCCGTTGCTGCCGGGCTCCAGGACGGGGATGCCCCCGATGGTCTCATTGACCTTGGCGTGGGCGTGGCCGATGAAGAGGGCGTCCATCCGGCTGCCGTACTTCTCCGCCACTTCCCGCATGCCCGCGACGCCATATTCGCCGTCCAGGCCATAGTGGACGGAGCCGACGATCACGTCGGCCTTGCCTTCCAGCTCGTCCAGGATTTTGCCGATTTCCTCGTCGGGGTTTGTGATCTTCATGTTGTCATAGTGGCCCGGGTCGGATTTCTCCCACTGGGGGATGTGGGGCGCGTCCACGCCGAAAACCGCCACCTTCACGCCGTCCACCTCGAAGATCTTGTAGGCGTCGATCCAGCGGGAGCCGTCGGCCTTGTAGAAGTTGCCGCCCAGGGTCACGCCCTGGAACTCCTCGATTTCCCGGGTGGTATACTTGAAGTCGAAGTTGAACTCGTGGTTGCCTAGGGTCCAGGCGTCGTACTTCAAGTAGTTCATGGCCGCAATCATGGGATGGGGCTCCTCGTCCAGGAAGGCCTGGATGTAGTTGGCCTGGGTGGTGTCGCCGGTGTCCAGCAGGAGCAGGTCCGGGTCCGCCTCCCGCTCCGCCTTGATGATGGCGGCGGCATGGGCCATGCTGGTTTTGTTTTCCTTGTTGGAGGCATAGTCAAAGGGATTGACCATGCCGTGCAGGTCGCTGGTTTGGAGAATGGTGACGGTTTTTCCGCCCTCCTCCGCCGCCAGGGCGGGGACGGACAGCCCCGCCAGCATGGCCAGGACCAGCACCAGCGCCAGGAACTGCTTGCGCGCGGTGTTTCGCATAAAAATGACCTCCCGTTCTTTCTTTTCCTCTTTGTGGAAACTATGTGTTTTTATTATACGACGCCTCCTTCCAAAAAGCAATCGTTTTTGTGAAAATTAGCCATTGACTTTATCCCTTTAAAGCTGTATAGTACAAAAGCGTCAAAGGAATACTTTGCGATGGAAGGCGGTCCCGCCTGCGGACGGGCCGCTTTTTATCATGAACCCGGCAAAACCGCGCACACTATAAGAACATAAGGAGATTGGAAAACATGAAGAAGAAACTGCTTGCGCTCGTTCTGACTCTGGCCATGGCCCTGAGCCTGGCCGCCTGCGGCGGCTCCAGCGAGTCCTACAAAATCGGTATCTGCCAGCTGGCCCCCCACCCGGCGCTGGACGCCGCCACCCAGGGCTTTACCGAAGCGCTGAACAAGCTGCTTCCCGGCCAGGTGGAAATCGATTCCCAAAACGCCGCGGGAGATACCCCCACCTGCGCTACCATCATCAACGGCTTTGTCTCCGGCGGCGTGGACCTGATTATGGCCAACGCCACTGCTCCCCTCCAGGCCGCCGCCTCCGCCACTGCCGACATTCCGGTGCTGGGCACCTCCATCACCGAGTACGGCGTGGCCCTGGGCATCGAGAACTTCTCCGGCACCGTGGGCAGCAACGTCTCCGGCACCTCCGACCTGGCACCCCTAGACCAGCAGGCCCAGATGATCCATGAATGGTATCCCGACGCCAAGACCGTTGGACTGATTTACTGCTCCGCCGAGCCCAACAGCCAGTATCAGGTGGACAACGTCCAGAACTATCTGGAGGACATGGGCTACGCCTGCACCCAGTATCCGTTCTCCGACACCAACGACATGGCCTCTGTGGTCCAGAGCGCCGTGGACGCCTCCGATGTCCTGTATGTCCCCACGGACAACACGGCGGCCAACAACACGGGAATCATTGACAACATCTGCCGGGGCGTGAAGCCCGTCTTCGCCGGAGAGGAAGGCATCTGCGGCGGCTGCGGTGTGGCCACCCTTTCCATCAGCTACTATGACATCGGCTATAAGACCGGCGAAATGGCCGCGGACATCCTGACGGGCAAGGCCAAGGTATCCGAAATGGCCATCGAATACGCGCCCCAGTTCGTCAAGAAGTACAACCCTGCCACCTGCGAGGCCCTGGGCCTCACCGCCCCCGAGGGCTACGAGGCCATTGTCACCGAGTAAAGCGTTCTCACAGGGGAGGGCGGGAAGCCCTCCCCTGCTTCCTTCCATTTGGGATGCGGAAAGAAACGCCCTAATTTCAAGAGAGGTCGTGAAATCAGATCATGCTGAGTTTCCTCAACGCCTTACCGGGGGCCATGTCCCAGGGTCTTATCTGGGGCATCATGGCCATCGGCGTATACATCACCTATAAGATTCTGGACATCGCGGACCTGACTGTGGACGGCTCCTTCTGCACCGGCGGCGCGGTGTTCGTCATGCTGTTCTCCGGTGGAGCCAACGTCTGGGCGGCGATGCTGGCGGCCCTGCTGGCGGGCATGCTGGCGGGCCTGGTTACCGGATTGCTGAATACCCAGTGCGGCATCCCCGCTATTCTGGCGGGCATCCTGACCCAGCTGGGGCTGTACTCCGTCAACATGGCCATCATGGACTTCAAGGCCTCCGTGGCCATCAACGTCACCCAGGCGGACACCCTGGAAAAGCTGCTGGTCTCCCTGCGCTTCGTCCAGGGGGCCATCCGGGGGGACTTTCCCCTCTGGCGGCACCCCATTTTGGTGGTGGGTTTATTCACCGTGGGTCTCATTGCCCTGCTGTACGGCTTCTTCGGCACAGAGCTGGGCTGCGCCCTCCGGGCCACGGGCTCCAACGGCAGCATGGCCCGTGCCCAGGGCATCGACACCGACTTCTGCAAGGTGCTGGGCCTGATGATCTCCAACGGCCTGGTAGCCCTCTCCGGGGCGCTTCTGTGCCAGTACAACGGGGCCAACGAAATCAACGTGGGCCGGGGCGCCATCGTCATCGGCCTGGCGGCGGTCATCATCGGCCAGGTGCTGTTCAGCAAGCTGTTCCACAACTTCGCGCTGAAGCTGCTGGCGGTGGCTATTGGGGCCATCCTGTACTACATCGTCATCCAGGCGGTGCTGGCCGTGGGCCTGAACCCCAACTATCTAAAGCTCCTCTCCGCCCTAGTGGTGGCGGTGTTCCTCTCCCTGCCCTATTGGAAGGGCAAGTATTTCCACGCCAAGGTCAAGACGGGAGGCGCCAGCCATGCTTGAAGTAAAAGAAATCTGGAAGGTTTTCAACGCCGGGACGGTCAATGAGAAACAGGCCCTCCGGGGCGTGAGCCTGACGCTGAAGGACGGGGACTTCTGTACCGTCATCGGAGGCAACGGGGCGGGCAAATCCACCCTTCTGAACGCCGTGGCGGGGACCTGGGCCGTGGACGGCGGGTCCATCTCCATCGGCGGCGTGGACGTAACCCACCTGCCGGACCACAAGCGGGCCCCTTATATCGGCCGGGTCTTTCAGGACCCCATGCTGGGCACCGCGCCTACCATGCAGATTCTGGAGAACCTGGCCCTGGCGGCCCGCCGGGGCCAGAGGCGGGGCCTCCGCTGGGGCGTGACCAAGGCGGAGAAGGAGCAGTACCAGGAGATGCTGAAAAATTTGGACCTGGGGCTGGAGGATCGGCTGACCAGCAAGGTGGGCCTCCTCTCCGGCGGACAGCGCCAGGCGCTGACGCTGCTGATGGCCTCCTTGAAAAAGCCCAAGCTGCTGCTGCTGGACGAGCACACCGCCGCCCTGGACCCCAAGACGGCGGCCAAGGTGCTGGAGCTGTCGGACCGCATCGTGGCGGAAAGCCATCTCACTACCATGATGGTCACTCACAATATGAAAGACGCCATCCAGCACGGGAACCGGCTCATCATGATGTACGACGGAAAAATCGTCATCGACGTCTCCGGGGAGGAGAAAAAGAAGCTGACGGTGCCCCAGCTGCTGGAGCTGTTCAGCAAGGTCAGCGGCTCCGACGAGGCGGACGACAAGCTGCTGCTGTCGTAAGGACACAAAACGCGCGGCGGGGTTTTCAGCCCCGCCGCCTTTCTCACTACATACGAAAGGGGTCCCTTCCATGAAACTGATTACCTGTCTTTACAAGGGCGAAGAGCGCGTGGGCGCGCTGACGGAGGAGGGCGTGGCTTTTCTCCCCTATCCCGACATGAACACCCTGATTGAATCCCTTCCTCCGGCGGCTTTTGCCGTCACCTCCACCGCCAAGCCGGTTCCCCTGGAAGACGTAACCCTCCTGGCCCCTATCCCCCGGCCCCGGCAGGACGTGATCTGCCTGGGGATGAACTACCGGGACCACGAGAAGGAAGCCGCCAAGTACGACGCCGAGGCCTTTAAAAAGGAAAAGCCCGCGGCGGTCTATTTCTCCAAGCGGGTCTCCCGGGCCGGGGACCCGGATGGGGATATCCCCCGGTATGAGGGCTTGGTGGAGCGGCTGGACTATGAGGCGGAGCTGGCGGTGATCATCGGAAAGACCGCCAGAAACGTCAAAGCGGAAAACGCCGGGGACTACGTTTTCGGCTACACGGTCCTAAACGACGTGTCCGCCCGGGATCTCCAGACGGGACACAAGCAGTGGTACTTCGGCAAGGGCCTGGACGGCTTCACCCCCATGGGGCCCTGCATCCTCACCGCGGACGAAACGGCCTTCCCCCCGGCCCTGGACATCTCCTGCGCCGTCAACGGGGAAGAGCGCCAGCGCTCCAACACCGCCCTGCTGATTCACGGCATTCCGGAAATCATCGAGGAGCTCTCCGCCGGGATGACCCTGCTGCCGGGGACCATCATCGCCACCGGCACTCCCGCCGGGGTGGGCATGGGCTTCGACCCGCCGAAATTCCTGAGCGCCGGAGACGTGGTGGCATGTACCATCCAGAACGTCGGAACCCTGCGGAGCACGGTTCGCTGACGGCACAAAAATCGCTAAGGCCGGACGGTTTTCGCCGTCCGGCCTCAATTTCTGCCTGGGCTTCCAGAAGCTGTTCCTTGCCCCAGAGGGGGAATCTGCTGTAAAATAGGGCGTAGAATTTGTTGAAAGCTATTTTATAACGCTTTTTTATTATCTTATTGAGGAGTTTGGAACGATGCGGAAAACACGCCGTTTTGCCCTGTCAATCCTGGTATTCGCCCTGCTGCTGTCCCTGATCGGCAGCGGCAAGGCCTCCGCCGCCGGAGGCGGCGGTGCCGGGGAGGTGGTGGGCTATTACGCCTCCTGGGCCGCCGCGCAAGGCCACACGCCGGACAAGCTCCCGGCGGAACAGTTTACCCAGATTAATTACGCCTTTGCCAAACTCGAAGACGGCAGAGCCGTCCTGGGCGACCCGGCCCGGGATGGGAAGACCCTCCGGGAGCTGACGGGCCTGCGGAAGCGGAACCCGGATTTGAAAATCGTACTTTCCCTCGGCGGCTGGGACGATTCCGCCGGGTTTTCCGATGCGGCGGCCTCCGCGGAACGCCGGAGGATCTTTGCCCGGTCCTGTGTGGACCTGCTTCTGGCGCACGGCCTGGACGGCGTGGACCTGGACTGGGAGTATCCCGTTTCCGGCGGGGCCTCCGGCGTGGTCCACCGGCCCCAGGACAAACAGAACTTCACCCTGCTGCTGCGAGAGCTCCGGGAGGCCCTGGACCGGCAGGGGCGGCGGGACGGGAAGCGCTATGTCCTGACCATCGCCGGGGCGGTGAGCGGCGGCTATCTGAACAGCATCGAGCCCCAGGCGGTGGCGGAAACCGTGGACCATATTTTTCTCATGGCTTATGACCTCCACGGGCCCTGGGACTCCTCGGCGGACTTCAACGCGCCGCTCTACACACCCTCGGACGGCCCGCCCCGCTACCGCGCCAGCGTGGACGACGGCATTTCCGCCTGGCTGGCCCGCGGCGTCCCGGCGGAGAAACTGGTGCTGGGAATGCCGCTGTACGGGTACATATACCAAGGCGTTTCCAGCAGGAACAGCGGGCTGTACCAATCCTTTCAAAGCGCTAAATCCGTCTCTTGGGACAAGGTGAAGGGCGAGTATCGAAACCGCTCCGCCTACCGGCAGTTCCGCCATGAGGAGGCGAAGGTCCCTTACCTCTACGGAAGCCGCTCCTTCCTCTCTTACGACGATCCGGACTCCATCGCCGCCAAGGCGGAGCTGGCCCGGCGGCGGGGCCTGGGAGGCGTGGGTTTTTGGGAGCTGTCCCAGGATACGGCGGGGGACCTCATCCAAAGCGCCTGGAACGCCTGGAACGGCGGGCGCTTCCAGGACGTGCCCCAGGACGCGTGGTACGCCGGGGCGGTGGAACGGGTCTGTGCCGCCGGGCTGATGAACGGCACCAGCCCTACCGCTTTCTCCCCCGGCGAAACCGTGACGCGGGGACAAATCACCGCCATCCTCCACCGCCTGGCGGGGAAGCCGGAGGTCCGGGGCTCCTCTTTCTCCGACGTGCCCGACTCCGCCTACTACAGCGGCGCCGTGGCCTGGGCCGCCCGGCGGGGCGTGGTGGAGGGCTTCTATGACGGAACCTTCCGCCCGGACCTGCCGGTAAGCCGCCAGCAGCTTGCCTCTATCCTCTGGCGCTATGCCAAGCTGGAACGGGCCGACCGGGGAAGCCGGGCTTCCCTCCGGGGCTTCCCGGACGCCGGAGACGTGGCGGACTACGCCGGGGAGGCCATGAGCTGGGCCCTGGCGGAGGGGATTTTGCAGGGGACCAAGGAGGGGCGCCTCCAGCCGCAGGGCCGGGCCGCCCGGGGGCAGACCGCCGTGCTGCTGGAGCGGTTCCAAACTCTGCTGGAGCGCACATAGCTTAAGAGGCAAGGGCTTTTTCCCTTGCCTCTTTTTGCCGAAGCTGGTATACTGTCCCCATCAGCAGAAAGGATGATGGACATGAAACGCTGGCTTGGCGGCCTGCTGGCCGCTTTTACCCTGTTCTCCCTCACCGCCTGCGGCGGCGTGGTGGACCTGACGGATGTTCCCGAAGACGGGACCCGGTTTGAAGACGCAATGGCAGATCTCCCCGTCGCGGAAGATCCGGAAGACAGCTCCGGCCAAGAGGACCCGCCGCCGGAGGATCAGTCTCCCGGCCAGGAGGACCCGGACGCGTCCAAGGAGCCGGAGCGGCCCGGCAACGCTTCTTCAGAGGACCAGTCCGCCGGGCTGGACGCCCTGCCGGAGAACGGGAGCTACACCACCAAGGAGGACGTGGCCCTCTATATCCACACCTACGGCCGTCTGCCGGATAACTTCATCACCAAGAAGGAGGCCCAGGACCTGGGCTGGCCCGGCGGGAATTTAGAGCCCTACGCCCCGGGCATGTGCATCGGCGGCAGCCGCTTCGGAAACTACGAGGGCCTCCTGCCCGAGGCCAAGGGCCGGACCTACACGGAATGCGACATCGACACCCTGGGGGCCAAAAGCCGGGGGGCCAAGCGGATCGTCTTCTCCAACGACGGCCTTGTCTACTACACCGGGGACCACTATGAGTCCTTCGAGCTTTTGTATGGAGACGAGGGCGATGGCTGAAATCGTGCTGGACGGGCTGGAGCTCCGGTCCCTGGAGGAGGTCCATGACCGCTTTGCCCAGGCCTTGGCGCTGCCGGAGTGGTACGGGCGGAACCTGGACGCCCTATTCGACTGCCTGACGGACCTGGGCGAGCCTGTGACGGTCCGCCTCCTTCATCAGGAGGTTCTGGAGGGCCGGCTGGACCGCCGGGGGCGGGCGCTGGTCCGCCTCCTCCGCCGGGCGGCGGCGGAAAATCCCCAGGTGACGCTGCTGGAGAAATGAGCGGTGGAAAATTGCCCCTTTTCAGAAGCTCCTTCCTGTGCTATACTATGGGAATCAATTGACTCCTGAAAGGACCCGTTTGTTATGGATAAACATTACGCGCTTCCCTTGACGGCGGCGCTGGGCGGGGCCGCCGCCTGTGTGCTGCGGCTGCTGCAAAACCACACCGGCTTCGAAACGGACACCGGCCTCCCCATCCCCGGCAACCTCGCCGCCCTGGCCCTGGCGGTCCTTCTGATCGGATTGGCCCTTGCCCTGGCCCTGACGGCCCGGCTCCTCCCGGCGGAGGAGGAACCCGGCCCCGTCCTGCCCAGGGATTTCTCCACGGAAAATACCGGCCTCCTGACCATCCCCATGTGCGGCGTGTTCCTCCTGGTCCTCAGCGGCCTCAGCGACCTGACGGAGAGCCTGGCGGTCCTGCCGGAGGGATTGGTCTCCTCCCGGCACGCCATCTACGGCATCCTCCGGGCGGGAGGGCTGGGCTTCTCTCCCCAGGGGCAGATGCTGCTGGGGGCGCTGACCCTTCTGGCCGCCGGGTCCCTGTTTCCGGTGCTGGCAGGCTGCCGCCGCCGGGAGGGCGGGCCGAAGCACAAGGCCCCCGCCGCCATTACCCTGCTGCCGGTGGCGGCGCTGGTAGTGCGGCTGGTGCTGACCTACCGCATCGACTCCGTGAATCCCTCTTTGACCATGTACTATGTGGAGCTGCTGGCCCTGGTGTTCATGACTCTGGGCTTTTACCGGCTCAGCTCCTTCGCCTTTCAGGCGGGGCAGACCCGGCGCTTCGGCTTTTACGCCGCCGGGTCCCTGGTTCTCTGCGCCGCCTCCCTGGCGGATGGCAGCGCCTACCTTTCCTCCCTCCTCCTTTACGCCGGAGGGGCCCTGACCCTGACGGGCTTCTTGCTTTTGCGGATCGCCAACGGCCTGGAGACGGAAAAGAGCGGCGGGACCATCGTCGGGCCGGTGGAGTAACGCTTTTTCCGGTTCATGAAAAAACGAAAGCCCCGGCGCGTTGCACGCGCCGGGGCTTTCCTCATTTTGGGACTTTTGTGATCTGCACATCCAGCTTGTTATAGGGTATCTCCACCTGCGCTTTGGCAAACTCCGCCCGCAGGTTCTCCGCCAGGGCGAACTGGGTGGTCCAGAAGTCCTCCGCCAGCGCCCAGCAGTAAACGGTGAAGTCAATGCCGCTTTCTCCAAACGCCGTCAGGTACACCGCCGGGGCCGGGTCGGGGAGAATGTGCTCCGTGGCCTCCACCGCCCGGTAACAGGCAGTCTTTACCGTCTCGGTAGGCGCGTCATAGGCCGCGCTCATCTTCCAGACGATTCTCCTTCGGCCCAGGGTCGTGTAGTTCGTCACCTTGGAGGCCGCCAATTCCTTGTTGGGCAGCAGAGCCGTCAGGCCGTCCGGCGTGATCAGCCGGGTGTGGTTCAGGCTGATCTCCTCCACCGTGCCGGAGACCCCGCCGGACTCGATGAAGTCCCCGATGGCAAAGGGATGGGAGGACAAAATCACCAATCCCCCGGCCACGTTGCCCAGGACGTCCTCCGCCGCCAGAGTGACCCCCAGGGACCCAACGGACAGCAAAGCCACCAGGGAGGTCATGTTGACGCCCAGGCTTCCGGCGGTGAAGACCACCGTCAGGGTGTACAGCACCAGCTTCACCAGCATCAGGATATAGCGCCGGATGCGCTCTTCCAGCTTCGTCCGGCAGAGGAGGCGGCGGGCCAGCTTCAGCAGCAGGCGCACCGCCACCATGCACACCAGCAGCGTGACGGCGGCGGCCAGAATGTTCTCCAGGGCCAGCTTCCCGGCGAACCGCTCCAGGGCCCCGTTCAGATCGAACACAGGCGTCCCTCCTTATTCAGTTTCGTAAAAAATATTTAATCAATCACCCGTACCCGGATGACGTTGGACAGGCGCTTCAAATCCTCCAGGACGGCGGGCTCCACCCTGGCCCCCAGGTCCACCAGGGTGTAGGCGTAGTCCCCCTTGCTCTTATTGCTCAGGTTTTCCACGTTTACCCCGTCCCGGCTGAGGAGGGCGGTGATGTTGGCCAGCATGGCAGGGATGTTCTTGTGGAGGACGCAGAGCCGCTGGGCCCCGCTCCGGTCCAGGTACACGTCGGGGAGGTTTACGGAGTTTTTGATGTTTCCATTCTCCAGGTAGTCCCGCAGCTCCTCCGCCGCCATGACCGCGCAGTTCTGCTCGCTCTCCGGGGTGGAGGCTCCCAGATGGGGCATGGCTACCACATGGGGATTTTCCACCAGCTTGTTGGTGGGGAAGTCGGTAACATAGGCCGTCACCTTCCCCGCGTCCAGGGCGGCAAGCAGCGCCCCGTCGTCCACGATGCCCCCCCGGGCCAGGTTGATGAGCCGGACGCCGGGCTTCATGGCGGCGAAGGCTTCCGCGCCAATCAGGCCGCGGGTCTTTTCGTTGAAATGGATATGGGCGGTGATATAGTCCGCCTTTCTATAGAGCTCATTCACGTCCCGGACCACATGGACGTGGCGGTCCAGCCGCAGGGCGGCGTCCACAGAAAGGAAGGGGTCGTATCCGTACACGTCCATGCCCAAATCAAGGGCCACGTTGGCAACCAGCGAGCCGATGGCCCCCAGGCCGATGACGCCCAGGGTCTTTCGGTAGAGCTCCGGGCCCACAAAGGCGGCCTTGCCCTTCTCCACCACCGTCTCCACCTCCACGCCGGAGGCGGCCTGGTTCTTTACCCAGCGCACCGCGCCGGTGACGTCCCGGGAGGCGATGAGCATGGCACAGAGGACCAGCTCCTTCACGGCGTTGGCGTTGGCCCCGGGAGTGGAGAAAACGGCAATGCCCTTTTCCGAGCAGCGCTCCAGGGGGATGTTGTTCACGCCCACCCCCGCCCGGGCTATGGCCAGCAGGCTCTCCGGGAAGGGATAGTCCAGGAGGCCCGCGGAGCGGACCAGGATGCCCTCCTCCTCCGCCACGTCTTCCCCCACCTGATAGCGGGCGGGGTCCAGCCGCTCCAGCCCCTGGGGGGCGATTTTGTTGAATGTTTTAATCCGGTACATGGGAAACCTCCAATACTGAAGAGATGATGTTTCAGGGAACATTCCCGCCGGGCGGGTTTCCGGTACTAGTATAGCCCTCTTTCCCTCCGGGGGCAAGTGGCATTTCCACCGGATTTCCCATCTGGTGTTGCTTTTGCCATGGAGCTTTTCGAGAAAGACGCTTATACTGAGAACAATATCGGATTCGGGAGGTTCACGCCATGGCGATCTTTACCCCAAAGCCCCTTGCCAAATCCTGTCCCCTGGAGGACCCCGCCGGGGATTACAAGACCGCCCGCCGGGCGGAGCAGTACCGCTTCAGCAAAAAGGCCGTCTACTTCCCGGCCTTCCCCGGGACGCAGTACCTCTCCTTCGCCTCCCTGACCAGGGCCCTGACCCGGAACACCAGCCTGCCCCTGACGGGCTGCTGCGGCAAGGCCCTTCCGGTGACCCGGCTGCGGCTGTATTACGACGGCGGGGAGTTCTACCAGGACTTCACCTTTGAAAAGCTGGCCGGCGCCAACGAGGTGCTGGATACCATCGCCGCCGCCCGGCCGGACCTCTCCGTGGAGCGGGAGGAGCGGGCCCAGAGCGCCATATGACGGAAGCGCCGGAGGACTGTCCTCCGGCGCTTTTTCGCTCTTTTTCGGAAATTTACAAAATTCCTCTTGACCTTCCCCCTGCTGGAAGGTGTATCATGAACCCGAAAACCGAGGTGAGGAACTTGAAAATCAACGAGGTGGAGGCCCTGGTGGGCATTACCCGGAAGAACATCCGCTTCTATGAGGCCGAGGGCCTTCTGGCTCCCCGGCGGAACAGCGAGAACGGCTATCGGGATTACGGGGACGCCGAGGTCCAGGTGCTCCTCCAAATCAAACTGCTGCGGAAGCTGGGCGTGCCCCTGGAGGAGATCCGCCGGATGCAGAACGGGGCCCACACGGTGGGAGACGGCATGCGCCGCCATCTGGTCTCCCTGGAGCGGGACCGGGACAACCTGGAGCAGGCTATCCGCCTCTGCGCCGGGCTGACGGACCGGCAGGAGCGGCTGGGGGATCTGGACGCGGGCAGTATTTTAAAGGAAATGGAAGCCATGGAGCAAAGCGGCGCTACCTTCCAGAATAAGCAGCGGCAGGATGTCCGCATCCGCTACGTGGCCCCGGTGGCCGTCACCGTGATGATGCTGCTTTTGATGGGGGGCATCGCGGGGCTGATTCTCTGGCTCACCGCCCTGAGCGCCAAGGAAGCGCCCCCGGCCTTCATGCTGGCGATCATCGCCCTGGTTCCCCTGGTTATCAGCGGCGGCGTGGTGCTGGCCCTGGTTCAGCGGATTCGGGAAATCGGGAAGGGAGAGATTGACGATGCGAAAAACTACTAAAAAGAAGATCGCCCCCATTGTCATCACTGCGGCGGTGGTGCTGTATGTCGGGCCGCTGGTCCTGGCGCTTCTGGCGGCCATGGGCGGCCTTTTTGAGGAAGGGGGCTTTTTCCCTTTGATCTTCCTCGCGGCCTATCTGCTTATCGGCGGCGCGGTGATCGTTGGGGTAATCAAGGCCCTGCTCCAGCGGCTGGATGAGATTGACGGCGGCGAGGAGGAGGAGGCCAGCCGGTACTGAGCGCGAAAACGGGGCGCCTCCGAAGAAGCGCCCCGCGGGGATCGCGTTTACCAGTGCCCATCCTCGGTGCGGCTGTGCTCCCGCCGGTTGCCGAGCTGCATGTTAAAGAGGACCTTGGTCAGGGAGTTGATTTCCTCCTTTTTCAGCTGGGCAAAGAGAACTCCGCAGCGGAATTCATTGGGCCCGCACTCCACCACCCGGATAACCTCGCCGATGAAATCCATGGCGACGTAATCCTCCAGCTTAACCTTGATCCGCAGCACCTCGCCCTCCCCGTGGAGGTACTCCGAGGTGAAGCAGCAGCCGCCGGTGCTGATGTCCACCAGTTTGCACTCCTCCGGGCGCTCGAAGCGCTCGTCGTTCAAGTAGTAAATGGAGATGGGAACATTGTTCACCGCCAGGCGGAAGGTGTCCCGGTGGTTCTCGTGGACCTCCGGCTCCAGCTCCTTCAGCCGCATGAGAATGCGGGAGGACTCCTCTACGGTGGCCCGGAGATAGAATTGGTTCATCTTGTTGTCGCAGCCCCGGACATACACCGTGCTGCCCGGTTCGCAGACTTTAAAGGACAGTCCGCCGGGATGGCGGCCCATGGTGAGCTCCGCTCCCCCATACTCCGTAATCAGGCCTGTGTTCAACACCCGGCCGGACTTCTCCACCACCTCGATGGGCATTTCCCTGCACATCTCGGGGAGGCTCGGGCCCGTTTCCTCCAATGCCGGCGTCACCGGAGCGGGAATGTACTCCGCAAGGTCCTGGTCCCGGTTCAAAAATGAAAAGATACCCATACCGCACCACCTGTATCGAAAAGATTGGAAAGCCGTCCGGCCGGAGGCGGTTCTTTGGTTTGACCGCCGCTTATTGGGCATTATAGCATAAAACCTTTCCCGCCGCAAGCCCTTCCCCATTTTTACGGAGGAGGGAAACTCTGGGGGAATTTTCATCCCCCCCATTATACGATGAAGGGAGGAACCGCCGTGACGGTCTCCATGAACTTTCAAAAGCGCCGCCTGAGGCGGCAGGCCCTGCTGAGCGTGACGCTGTTCGTCCTGTTTCAGACGGCCTGCGCCGCCGTATTCGGCGCGCTGTGTTTTATCCCGAACCTGCCCAGGTGGGCAATCTGGCTTTTCGCCGCCCTGGCGGGCGGATGCGGACTGCCGGTCATTCCCGCCCTGGTGGTGTTAAAAGAACGTTTTCAAGAAATTGAAGGAGGAGAATCCGATGCTGCTGCTGAATATTGACTATGTGCCCGGAAAGGAACTTGAGGCCCTGGGAATCGTGAAGGGGACGGTGGTCCAATCCAAGAATTTCGGAAAGGACTTTATGGCGGGCATGAAGACCCTGGTGGGCGGCGAGATCGCGGGCTACACGGAGATGCTTAACGAGGCCCGGCAGATCGCCACAAAGCGCATGGTGGACGAGGCCCAGGCCCTGGGGGCCGACGCGGTGGTCAACGTCCGCTACGGCTCGTCTTCCGTGATGCAGGGCGCCGCCGAGGTGGTGGCCTACGGCACGGCGGTGAAGCTGAAATAATGCAAGCCGCTTTTCTGGACCACAGCGGCTTTCTGGTGGAGCTGGACTCCGCCGCGCTGCTGTTCGACTGGTGGAAGGGAGGGCTCCCGGCAATAAAGCCGGGAGTCCCCCTGTACGTCTTTGCCAGCCATGTTCACCCGGACCACTTCGATCCCCGGATTTTTACCCTGGACGATGGGAGCCGGGAGGTGCGGTTTATCCTGGGCCATGACATCAAGCTCAGCTCCCGGAATTTCAGCCGCTGGGGCGTCTCGCCGGAGACGGCGGAGAAGTGCCGGAACCTCCGGGGCGGGGAGACGCTGGAGCTCTCTGGGGTTTCCGTGGAGGCCCTGCCCTCCACCGACGAGGGGGAGGCGTTTTTGGTGACGGTGGACGGCCTCACTATCTTCCATGCCGGGGATTTGAACTGGTGGCACTGGGAGGGGGAGGACAAGGGCTGGAACCGGAACATGGAGGTCAACTTTAAAAAATACGCGGAGGCGCTGCGGGGACGGACCATTGATCTGGCCATGCTGCCTCTGGACCCCCGGCTGGGGGAGGCGGGCTTTTGGGGCCCGGCGTATTTCCTCGAAACGGCGGAGATCCGGCGCTTCCTGCCCATGCACCAGTGGGGCGAGTTTGACTTTGCCAGGAAATTTTTGGAAAAGCACCCAGCCTTTACAGACCGCGTCCTGCCGGTAAAAGAGCCTGGACAGGTCTTCGCGCTCTGACAAGGAAAAGCCCCTCCGGGAAGTTCTCCCGGAGGGGCTTCTTTTTATTCCTCTTTCAGCAGGTATTCCGGGCCGAAGCCGTGGGGCAACAGCTCCCGGAGGGTCCGGGACAGCTCCTCCCCCTTGCCGTTGAGGCTGATAACCTCCATGTCCGGGGCGAACTCATAGAGCACCTGGCGGCAGACGGCGCAGGGGACGCAGAAGTCCTCACAGCGGCCCGCCACCGCGATGCGGACAAAGTCCCGGTGGCCCTCGCTGACGGCCTTGCCAACCGCCACCCGCTCGGCGCAGAGGGTGGGGGAATAGGCGGCGTTCTCGATGTTGCAGCCGGTGAAGACCGTGCCGTCGGAGCACTCCAGGGCCGCGCCCACGGGGAAGTGGGAATAGGGAATATAGGCCCGGTCCAGCATGGCCACGGCGGCGGCTTTCAGTTCTTCTTTTGTCATGGAAAAAACTCCTTTCTTACTCCTCCGTCCAGGAGACCTCTCTCTGGGGGCGGACTTCTAAGTCTATGATGTCCTTGGCGTCGTAGAATTGGAGATAGCGGTCCCGGGAGTGGCGCAGAGTCGTCCCGTCCGGGTGGAGGCGGTCGCAGATAACGGCGCTGATATCCTTTTTGATAAAGCTGAAGCTCTCCACGCCTACGGAGCAGAAGACCCGGAAGCCCTGGCTCTGTAAGTACCGGAAAGCCGGGCCCGTTATGGTCCAATCGTTGCCGTCGGGGCGCTCGCCGTGGGGGTAGAAGAGGATCGCGGTCTCCCCCACCAGGCTTCCCACCTCGTCCAGCCAGCGCTGGGTGTCCGCCTGGATGCGGGTCATGTTGCCGTCCCCCAGGCGGATGTGGCCCCAGGTGTGGCTTCCGAAGGTCCAGCCGGTGCGGCGGAGCTCTTCGACAATGGGCTGGACGGCCTCCCGCTCCTTCTGGCGGTTGGCCTCCTTGGCGTCGTCCCACTCCTTGGTGTCCGTCTGGGTGCGGTAGCCCAGGATGCCCTCATAGCCCGTCAGGCTCAGGCAGCCCTTGGCCCCGAAGGGGGAGAAATCCGGGTGCTCCTCCACAAACTTGTCCAGAATGGGGATGGCGTCCAGGTCCCGGCTGACTACTTCGTTCCCCTCCGGGTCCAGGCCGTAGGAGGCGATTTTCAGGTCCTCCCCGATGATGAGCTTATGGGCAAAGCCGTTTTCCAGCATATAGGGGTAGTAATTCGTATCGTCGTAGCTGAGGACCAGGGGCTTCTTTCCCTCGGGGAGGTAGAGGGTATTCCGGACCATATGGGGGCCGTCCTCCCCTTCCTCCTCACTCCAGACACTGTTGATATCCACCAGGACATAGCCCTTGTCATAGACGCTTTGGAGGATTTTATTATACTCGTCCACGGTGACCATGAAGTCGTCCAGGCCGTTGGCCTGGTTATCCCCGTCGAAGGCCAGCTCCGGGTAGGCGATGACGGGATGGAAAAACAGGTGCTCTACGACGCCGGTCCAGGGGACGTAACCCTCCCGCTCCTGGGTGGGGTCCTTGATTTCATAGGGCTCCTGGACGGGGGCGGGGGGCGGCTCCGGCTCTTGAATTTCCGGTTCCGGCGGGGGCGGCTCCTCTGCCGCCGGAGGGGCGGAAGCACAGGCGGTCAGGAAGAGGAAGCACAATCCGAGGATGCATAATCGGCGCATGGCGTCGGTTCCTTTCTGTCGAAAAATCTGTGGTCTTAGTATAGCAGATTCTCCGGCAAAAAGGGGTAACAATTTTGTGACAGATTTTTGACGGCTTCCCGGCCTCATTTGCAAATGGCTTGACCGGCACAGCAGAGGCAGCTAAGCGAAACAAACTCCCGGAGAGGTAGGCTCTCTCCGGGAGTTTGTTTTTGCTGTGTGAAACCATGCTATCCTCACTAGCTTTTGGCAAGTATGAGTATACCACACCCGCCTGGAAAAGGCAAGGGGATTTTTCAGCGCTTCGCGCTGGGCTTGAACACCGACGCCATGACGGCGGCGAAAAACGTCGCGGCGGCTACGCCGCCCGCCGCGGCCGTCAGGCCCCCGGTGAGGACCCCCAGCCAGCCGTCCATGTCCACCGCCTTGCGGACTCCCTTGGCCAAGAGATGGCCGAAGCCCGTCAGGGGCACCGTCGCTCCCGCGCCGCCCCACTGGGCCAGAGGCTCGTACAGGCCCACGGCGCTGAGGATTACCCCGGCTACCACGTAGCCCGTTAGAATCCGGGCCGGGGTCAGCTGGGTCCTATCGATCAGTATCTGCCCGATGGCGCAAAGCACGCCGCCGCACAGGAACGCGTTCAAATAATCCATGAAAAAACCTCCCTTTTCCGGTAGCTTCTCCCGGCGGGGCGGTTTTATGCGGAGGAGTTGCACGGTTTCCGGCAACTCTTCCTTCATGGCCCTCCTTGTTTAGGTACAACCATATATCAAAACAGGAGGTTATTTTTATGAAGCAAACAGACCAGTATGGATTGAACCAATGGGATCTCTCCGACCGCATCCGCATGGAGGACTTCAACGCCGACAACTTAAAAATCGCCGCCGCCCTGGCCGGGCTGGACGCGCGGGCCGACGGGCTGGTGGGGCAGGTCTCCGGCCTTGACAGTCAGATTACCACCCTGGGCGGGCAGATCACCACGTTGGACGGGCAGGTTTCCGGGCTGGGGGAACAGCTTTCCGCCCTGGGCGGAACCGTGGCCGGACTGCCTACCTCCGCCAGCCTGGAGAAGCTGAAAGCGACCCTGCAAAACGCGGACACGAATCTCCAAAACACCAAGCTGGGCTGGTCCCGCATCGCCCTTCCCAGGGGCAAGGGCTTCGTGCCCGCTCCGGACAAGAGCTGCTACCTTTTCGACATGACCGACCATCCCTTCGGCAGCTACGGCGCCCTCTGCGTGTCTGTCTATTTGGTCAGCCCCGACAGCGACACATACTATCTGAATGCCCAGACAGGCATCAGCCTGATCGGGAACTGCATTTATACCCAGGGTACATCGGATCGGGGTATGGCCGTTCTTGTCCCCGGGTATACGTACAACCTTATCTTTTTCCCCATGAAGTACGCCGCCCACTCTATGGGATTGGTATTTACGGGCAAATACTGCGGCGTCGGCGACGGCTGTTGTTATTACAGCCAAGCCAGCGGCCTCACACTCACCCCTGCCAGCGGCAAAGTGGTCTCCTCCACCGAATTCACCGTTACTTTATATGGCCTTCTATGAAAAGAGGACCCGCCCCCAAAGGGGGCGGGTCCCGGCTGCTTTGGATTTTGGGGAACTCAATCGCTCACAAAAGCCATGGAGGACTCACTCAAGCAATGGAGTCAACATCCCCGGTAGGCTCCTCTACCTCGGGAGCGGGAGCGGGAGTCTCTTCGCCAACATCCTCAGCATTGGGTTCCTCGTCGACGGGAGCGGACTCGACAGGGGTTACTCCCTCGTCGGAGACAGGCTCATCACCGGAAGGGGTAGCAGGAGTGCCGCTGGAAGCGTCGCCATCGGATCCACCGGAGCTGGTGCCGCCGCCACCCTCGGAGGCAGCGGGCTTGGCCCAGCCATCGGTGCTTGTGTTGTAGGCAGCCACACTGCCGCCGACCTTGAACTCACCCGCGATCAGGATGATTGTTCCCTCATCGGTCGCCTGGGTGATCTTGTAGGTGTGGGTCCCGGCGGACAGGGGCTGGTTGCCGCCATCCTGGTGGCCCATGGTTCCCTCGGTGCCGGAATTGTAGAACGTACTACCGCTCATGACAACCTGGACGTTGAACAGGCCGGAGCCGGTACGCTCAGTAGAAGAACTCTCCTTATAGGCCCTGCCACCGTCAATGGTCAGAGTGACTTTGCCGCTCTTGCTGGACTCCCAGGTGAACAGGCGGCAGGCGGCAGGGTTCACCGTGCCGTTGCCCATGTTCAGGGGGCTGCTGATCTCAGCGCCGGTATTGTTCTCCTTGCCGATGTGGTAATCCTCGGGGGTGTACACGCCGGGCTCATTGTTCAGAATCTGCTTCAGAACCTCCTGGGCCTCGGTGCTGGTGAGGGGCTGACCCTTCGTCTTGTCGCCGCTCGCATCACTCAGCTTGTTATCGATCGTACCACCCAGGTTGACCTGGGGAGCGGCGGGCGTCTCGCCAACACTCACGGTCCCGTTCACGGGAGTGGGAGCCGTAACCTTGAAGTTGCCGCTCTGGACCAGCTCGGTGGTCTCGTTGGGGGTAGCGCCCTTGACCAGGTAGATGTAGTAGGTGTGAGTGCCATCCTTCAGAGCGGTCGGGGCCGCACCCGCCAGGGTGCCGTTCGTTCCGGTCGTGCCGGCGTTGCCAAAGTAGCCGTCCATGTAGTTGGTCACCTGGACCACCCACTTGCCCTGTCCGGCGCTCATATTGGCGGCCTCTTCCCAATAAGTCGTCATGTTGTCGATGACCAGGCGGTACTTACCGGCCACGGGACGCACATACTTGAAGACGCGGCAGTCGGACAGGTCGGTACCACTGTTGACCTGCATATTCTGCGTAGTGAAGTTCTCCGTGATCGTGTAGACGCCGGGTTCGACCTTATCGACCGCATCTTCCAGGGTCGACTCGGTGCCCTTCTTGACCGTGCCCTTCTCGGGGCCGTTCACAGCGGTGACCGTCGCGGGATCATAGTAGAGGTTAACCACGTTGTCCGCGGCGTTGGTCTCGGTGTTCGCCTTGAAGGTAAAGCCCAGGGTGGACAGGTTATAAGTCGAGATTCTGGGGCTGTAACCAGCCACGATGGGCGCGGTCTGGTTGTTCGTGAACTCGTCCTTGGTGACGCTCCGGACCACGGTCTGGATGTCGCCGGACAGGTTCATCCGAACAGTGTAGTACATTCTCTCGCTGCTGGTGGCTCCACCGGTGCCGGTGCTGGTCCACAGGACCATGATGGCATAGGCATGACGGAAGCCGTCGCTGCTGCTATTGCCGTTGACCAGGACCTTCAGCTCCACCGTGTCGGGGTTGCACTTCTCCTTGTCGAACAGATCCTTCAGCTCGTCGATGTCGCCGGGACGGCCGTCGCGCAGGTCGATGAACTGGGTGGTGCTGTCGACCGTAATCAGGCCGTTCTTGGCATAACCCGTGTCAACGCCCAGGACAGACTTGTCGGTGAGAATCTCCGCGTCGTTCACAGGGATCTTCTTTCCGCCGCCCACGCCGGTGCTGAGGTACTGGATCACGCCGACGCCGTTCGTCGTGCCGACATAGAAGGCGTAGTCGGACCGTTTGTCCTCATTGGTCCGCAGAGCGCCGATGCCCTTGACATAGAAGCCGTCGGGGTTGCGGTTGGTGTACGCGCTGGAGTGGAACACGCGGGTGGTGAAGATGTTGTTGGAATCCAGGCGGCCGGTGACGACAGTGCCCACGCTGAGGGCGCGGTCGAAGTAGCCGGTCTTCTCTTCCTTGAACCCATCCTCGCCGGAGACATACTGACGGGTGTAATAGGTGCCGGAGGTGGGAGCCTCAGCGCCGACGCTCTTGGTGGAGGTGTTGGCGCCGCGGTTGTCGGTGATGATCATCAGATCCTTCAGATTCGCCTCGGCGGAGTCGGACTTGATGACCACGGCCTTGACCCGGCCATTCTTGTCCACATAGGCCTCAGCGGGGCTGGCAACGAAGTCGTCGCCATTGGTGCCGACGTTCTTCCACCAGCGGTTGATCTGAATCAGCTCGGTATAGGGGACGTTCTGCGCGCCGTCCAGGACATTGATGGTATCCACCTCGCCGTTGGCCTCGTCGAAGCCCACGAAGATGAACTTCACGCCGTCATAGGGAGCGGTGCGGTAGGTCCAGTTCTGAGCATTCGCCGCATTAGCCGCGTAGAAGAAGTCGCTATGAGAGGTGTTAATAACGGTGCTGTTCTCGGTGACCGGCGTGTTGCTGTTGGCCTCGCTGTATCTCAGGTGGCGGCCGGCCGCCGTGTAGGCATTCTCCTCCGTCCTGCGGTCGGAGTCATAGAACTCCAGAGGCACCAGGGTGTTCCGGCTGCTGATGGCATACTTGCCAGCGCTGCCGCCCTGCAGGGCGTACTGAGCGATGTTATAGACGCCCTGGCCGGTCTGGTCGTCTCCGTCCTTGTCGCCCTCGGGCTCGACCCAGGAGGTCTGGCGGCCGTTCTTCGCCGCGCGGTAGCCGTCGGCATAGAGGGAGCCTTCGGTCCGGTACATGGGCTTTACCAGCTCATACTCGCCATTGCCTTCCTCGGCAACGCGGTACCTCACCAGTTCGCCGGGAGCGTACTTCTCAGCCGCGCCGCGGATGGTGCCCAGCTCCAGGTCGACCTCGTCGCCCTTGATGGTCCAGCCGTGGACGTACCAGCCCACGCGACCGGAGGTCAGGGTGGCCTGATAGTAGTCGCCGACAACGATCCAGTCATCGGAGCTGCCGATGTCCTTGGCCATCAAGGCGTTGCCCATCTCGTCGAGGAGCAGGGTGACGTCCTTCTTGGTGGCCCGGATCTTGGTGCCGGAAATCTCGCGCATATCCACGTTCCACTGCGCGATGGGATAGGTGGTGCCACCGACGGTGATGGCGATGGCGTTGCCGTCGGCCTTGCTGCGGGTGTTGTAGATGTCGACATTGGTCAGAGCGCCGGAGACGGTCTCAGGCACATAGGCCCGGCCGACTTCCCAGGTGTCGCCATCGTCGGCGGTGTAGGGGATGACCGCGACCTCGTCGCCCGCCTTCAGGTCCTTGAGGACGTTGTAGGCGTCATAGTTGTCGTCCTTGACGGAGACAACCTTGCTGGCCAGGGCGTAGTCATTGTAGCCCGCGATTTCGGTCAGCTTGCTGTCGTCCCGGGGATCGTCGCTGTCGGAGTCCAGGACATCCAGCTCAACGTAGTCGGACGCGATGCGGTCGACTTCCATGAGCTGCGTCCGGGTAACGACGACGTCGGTGATGAAGTCGGCGTCAACAGGGCAGACATAAACCTCAACGGTGACGCCGTTGTCGGTCAGGTCGCAGATCTCAGACAGGCTGGGAGCCTGGTCCTTGGTGCTGGAATCGATCCGGTGGGCGTCATAGGTGTACCAGTTGCCCTGGCCGGCGGTCTCACCCGTGGGAACGGGGGTCTGGGTGTAAGCGGAGTTCCGCACGCGGGCGTTCCAGCCGTTGATGTGGATCTGGGTGGCGTCCGCAAAGGGGCTGTTGGTGTTGTACTGGCTGGTGCCGGGAGTGCTCCAGTTGGAGTAGTTCTGGCTGTGGTCGGTGCTGTAGGTGTCATAACCACGCAGACCCAGAGCCTTCTCCTTGGTGGCCACGGTGTCTTCCAGGTGGGCCATCTGCTTGGTGAAGGTGAAGTCGGCGGGCAGGGGGAAGGTGCCGATGGTGACCTTCTTGTAGGACCACTCGTTGGAGGGATGACCGTAGATGTCATAAGCGGGATCGAAACGGTCGTGCTCCAGGCGCAGATCCTTGAAGTGCTCCTCGCCGAACTCCAGGGTCATCTCGTTGTTCTGCGCGCTGATGACCCGGCGGTTGATGTTGGCGTTGATCTCACGGTTGTTGCTGGTGACATACTGAGCCTTGCTGCCCTGAACGGTCAGGACCTCGCCGGAGGAGCTGACAACGGTGTTGGCGCTGCCGTAGTCCACCATGGTGGCCTTCAGGGTGTTCAGAGCCAGCTGGCAGGCCTCGTCACGGGTCACGGCCTTCGCACCGTCGAAGCTGATGCGGTCGAACAGGCCGGCCACGTTGCCGATCCGGGCCACGTTCATGGTCCAGCCGGTGTCCACGAAGCCCTCAATGTTGGCCTTATAGCCAACAGCGCCCAGCAGCATCTTCGCAAAGGCGAAGCCGGTCAGGGGGTTGGCGGGCTTGAAGGTGCCGTCGCCATAGCCGCTGATGTAGCCGGCCGTCTTGCAGTAGCCGATGACGCCCGCGAAGGTGTGGCCAGCGGGAACGTCGGGATAGGGGCTCGCGTTGTTAGGCAGAGCGGAGGCAGCGTCGGGGCCGATCATCAGGGAGACGATGATCTTGGCGGCCGCGCCGCGGGTCAGCTCCGTCTCGGGACGGAAGCTGCCGTCCTCGTAACCGGTGATGACACCGATACGGTTCAGAACGGCAACTGCTTCCTCGTACTGGATCTCGTCCTTGTCGGTGAGATCCCGGTACTCGGTGGCTCCCGCGCTGATGGTGACCAGAGACATGGTCATAATCAATGCGAGAACCAGGGACAGGAATTTCTTCATTGAACATTCCTCCTTTAAAGATTACGGTCCGCTCGAGCTTACGATGCCCCCTCCAGGATTCGTGTCGGGGCTAGCCGATCCCACATCAAGCCTGGAATTGGCCTCTTCCGCCCGTCGTCCGCAAATGCAATCTATCAGGAAAAAAAAGCCCTGACAAGGCTTTTTCCGGCCTTTTAACCGAACTGAAAACCGCCATACGATAGCCTTTGGGTATTTGCTGGAAAGGAATAACGCAATCCAATTTTTCCCAAAAAGTGAAGCCGGGCGGCAGTTCCCTTTGGCGAAACGCTCCGCCCCTGCCCCCGGCTTCCAAGAAAGTTATTCGGCTTTTCGTTTCTCCCGCTCCGGGAGGAAGTATTTCTGCCCCAGCTGGACCAGGGCCCCCTCCTCCACCATGCGGTGGAGCACCAGGGTGCACTGCTTCGGCTGGATGTGAAGGAGGTCTACGATGTCCTGCCGGTAGGCGAAACCCGCCCCGGCCAGATACTCCAGGATGGCCTCCCGGTGCCGCTCCGGCGGAACCACGGTGCCGGGGAGGTAGTACTTGCCCCCCACGCGGACCAGCCGTCCGTGCTCCGTCAAGCGGCGCAGGCGGGCGTATGTAGCGGTCTTGGACAGGCTCAGCAGCTCCGACACGTCTCCCCGGGAGACAAAGCCCTGCTCCAGGGCCCGCCGGAGGATGCGCTCATCCTCTATATCCCGGCAGTCGTCCCGTTTCAGGTCCCGGAGGGTTGCCCGCTCCAGCCCGCCCCGGATCAGCGCGGCCCGGGTGAGCCGGGACAGCCGGGGAAGGTCCAGGGGCTTTCGGGACTGCTCCGTCAGGAGGACATGCGGGTCCTCCTCCGGGTCCCTCCGGCGGTGTTCCTCCTCCAAAATCCGCCGGAGGGCGCTGGTGATGGCCACGCTTCGGTCCGGCAGATGAAGAACCCCCTCCTGAAAATCCACCTGCTCCCAGGTAAGCGCGATCATCTCCTGGGCCTGGAGGCCCAGCTGCCAGCCCATCCACATAGCCAGGCCCGCCGCCGTGTCCCGCTCTGCCTGGAGAAGCTTCCAAAGCTTAAACTCGTCCACCTGGGCGGCCGGGGACTTCGGCGCTTTTCTGGCCGGGGCGCTGGCGGAAAAGCGGAGCTGCAAAGTCGCAACCTCCACGCCGCTAACCCGGGCAGCCTCAGGCCAGTCCATTCGGTCCAGGCAGCGGATGATCCAGTCATAGCGCAGATCCAGCAGCCGCACGCCTTTCAGCCCGCCCCGGTCCAAGGCCAGCCGGGCGATTCGGGAAATGGATTCCAGCCGCATCGGCTTCCGCTCCCGGGCGGAGAGGAGAACATGCGGGTCCCCCGGTTCCCCCCGGGCCTCCCGGGCCTCCTGAAGCTTCCAGAGGAACGCACGCATCTCCTGGTCCAGGGGCACCATCCGGCCCGGAAGCTCCAGCCTGTTATCCAGGAAGGAAATCTGATCCCAAGTCAGGGCGGCGATTTCCTCCCGGGTCAGCCCCTCCAGCCAGGCAAGACGGAGCACCAGAGCCTCCGGTCCCGTCTGCTCCTGCTCCAGCAGACGGCGCAGGGCGGTTTCGTCCAACCGTCGGTTCTTTTCCTCCATGTGCTCCTCCCCCCCAGCGTTAAGTTATTTTCATCTGACAAGTCGGGCGGACTTTTTGAAATAACTTCCAATCCCGCCTGTCAAATCGGGCTTATCCCCCGCCGGCGGTTTCCTCCCCTTCTCCGCGGGCGCCGAATCGCTCCACGCCCGTGAGATCCCAGCAGCCGTGCCGGGTCACCAGCCCGCCGGACAGACGGCCCTGACGCACGGTAAAGATGGCGTCATACGGCTCTTTATCCACCTGGCACCGCAGTGCGCCGGAAATCAGATATTTGCCGCTTTGCAGCACGCTGCCGGAAAAACGGTTCCGGCGGCTGAGCAGGCGCAGCTCCCCGGAGACGGTTCCCGCCTCCTCCAAAAGCAGCAGCTCTCCTGCCCGGGGGCCCAACTGGCTTTGCAGTATAACGGTGTAACAGACTTTTTTCACAGCATCACTTCCTGTTATGGTTCGATTATAAATAGGCAAGCGTTTTTACCAAAGGGACAATTTTGCAAAAACCGTCTAATTTTGGACATAATTGAAACAATTGTCAAAATCCTTCCGTTTTGTGTCGACTGAATGAAAAAAGAGGGCGGGAAAACCCGTCCTCTTTGCATGCTCCGCCCATCAGGGCATTGGATTCCAATCGCCCCGCTCCTGTAAGGTCTGCCACATGGCTCCCGCCGCGCTCCGCTCCGCCGCCTGTTCCAGCGCGTCCGCCAACTCCTCCGGCCGCAAAACCTCGCCGTTTCGAACCCAGCTCTCTATCAGGGACAGCAGCAAGGCCCGGCCCCATCGCCGTTCCCGCTCTGCCGCCTCCTGATCCGGCGGCGCGCCGCATCGGTTCCGATAATAAGCCTGAACCGCTTTCAACACTTCTTCCAGAGGGATCATTTCCCCCAGCCCCGTCTGGCCGCCCTGCTCCAGAACCGCCCGGTAAAACGCCCGCTCCTCCCCGGCCCTGTCCAGCAAATCCAAAAAGGCCTGCCGCCAGGTGATGCAGTCCGCCAGGCGGTTTGTCAATAAGACACGCTCCTGCCGGACAGTCCAGGCGAAAAGGTCGTAAACATCCTTGAAGTGGTAATAAAAAGACTGCCGCCGGAGTCCGTACATCTCCGTCAGTTCCCGGACGCGGAGCTGGTCCAGCGGTTTTTGCCTCAGCAGCGCCCGCAGGGCGGCGCTGAGCTCCTGCCTGGTTCGATTTTCATGTCCCGGCATAAACTCCTCCTGACCGCCGGAGCTCCCTTCCCCGGCGCATTTGAATAATCTCCGGCCTATCCGGCGGAAAGCCCGCTTTTTCGCCGCTTTAAGCATACTCTACGCCCTCCTTCCCGTCAAGATTTCCTGCTTTTGCATTTTTCCATTTCCCTCGACAAATTCAGACAAGTTATTTCCCGCTTCTTGTGTATCATATCCATAGAACCCAGCTACATTTTGTGTTTCATCAGAAAGGAAGACCTGCTATGACCGCACTTTCCAAAGAATACCTGCTGCTGTTTAACGCCGTCACCGACGCAGAACGGACCCTGTTCCAGCTGCGGGAGGCCCTGCTGGAATCCCAGCGGCAGGCGGAGGAGCTTTTTCTGGAGGAAACGGCCTGGGACAGTCCCCCCGATGAAGCCCGGCCGGTTTCATAAGCTGCCGGAAAAGCCGTTGACCTTCCGCTGTAAATGGGGTACAATGGTTTTATATTCCGGCAGCCGCTGCCATGGCAGGGGGCCTTCCGCGGGAAGGCCCCCTCTTTAATTTAAGGTTAAACGCCGCCGCCGGACCCCATGGAGGTCGCCTATGCCCAGTATCTCTGTCATCGTCCCCGTCTACCAGGCGGAGAAGTTCCTGCACCGCTGTCTCGACAGCGTAGCCCGCCAGACCTTTTCCGATTGGGAGCTCATCCTGGTGGATGACGGGTCCACCGACGGCTCCGCCGCCCTGTGCGACCGGCTCGCCGCCAAGGACAATCGGGTCCGCGTCTTTCACCGGAAGAAGAACCAGGGCGTCAGCGAGGCCCGGAACCTGGGAATCAACGAGGCCAAGGGGGACTATATTGCCTTTCTGGACGCCGACGACTGCTATGAGTTCCAGGCTCTGGAAACCCTTTGGAATCTCCGGGAGCAGTCCGGCGCGGACGCCGCCGCCTGCGGCCTTACCTATCTCTGGCCCGGCGGGAAGCAGTCCGTCCAGGCCCAGCTCCCCGCCGGGGTCTACGGCGGGGCCGAGATCCGCGAGAAGCTGGTCCTTCCCCTGACAGGGGATCGCCTGACCCAGCCGGTGTTCAACGGCTACAGCGTCTGCTACCTCTTCTCCACGGAGCTCATCCGCAAAAACCACATTGCCTTCGACGGCCCTTATTTAGAGGACGAGCTCTTCGTCCTGGAGTATTTCTGCAACGCCCGCACCCTGGCGGTGACGGACCAGCCCCTCTACCGCTACTTCCTTCACGGGGAGTCCGCCACCCACCACTACATGAAGAATTTCCCTCAGGTCTTCGCCCGCTTCATGGAGCGGAAAGAGGCGCTGGTTTCCAAGTACGGCCTGGAGTCCCTCCGGCCCCAGTGGCGGGAGAGCTCCAACTGGGCGGGCCTTCTGATTGCCGTGGGCAACGAGTACGCCCGAGACAACCCCAAATCCATCCGCCAGCGGCAAAAGGCCGTCAAGGAGTTCTGCCAGCGGCCGGAGATGCAAAAGGCCATTCGCGAAATCGCTCCCGCGGGCCTCAGCCCCAACAAGCAGATGGTGGCGAACCTGGTCCGGGGAAAGCACTTCTTCACCCTGACCCAGCTCTACCGTTTGAAAAACCGCATTTGAGGAAAACGCCATGACTCTTTTAAAAGAAAGCTATCTCTGCCATCTTCTGTCCCTGCTCCTGGCCGCCTATCAGCACAGCGCTCTGCACCGCCTGGCCGTCCGGCTGGGGGCCTGGTGCAGCCGCCAGATAGAGGAAAGCGCCATTCTCCGCCCCCTGTGCCGGGAGGGGGCCGCTGCCCGCTCCTGGCCGGACAGCCAGGCCTGCAAGCTTTTCAGCCGCCTGGTGAACCTGCCGGGCCGTCTGCTCCGCAAGTTCTACCTGCTTTTGGAGGGGACCTTTGAAACCAGCTTCTTCGCCCAGCTGGCCTTCCGTCTGGGGGATGAGACCGCCGTGGCCGAGGGCTGGCTGATTCTCCTCCTTTGGATCATCCCCTACGAGTACTGGAACAACGCCTACACCCTCATGGCCTTCCTGCTCCTCCTGCTCCTGCTCCACGCCGGGGCCATGGGCCGGGGGGACCGGAGGCTGGACGTGGAGGCCATCGGCTTCTTCCCCGCCCTCTTCTTTGGGGCGGTGGTCCTGGGCGTGGTCTTCTCCCTGACCCGGAACGCCTCCACCCGGTTCCTCGTCTACCACATTTCCGCCGCCCTCTGCGTGCTGGTAACCGTCAGCGCCCTGCGCTCCGCGGAGGAGCTCAAGCGCCTGGCGGCGGGGGCCTCCGGCTGCGTGGCCGTCTCCTCCCTGTACGCCATTTTCCAGCGTCTCTCCGGCCTGGAGGTCAACGAGTCCTATGTGGACATGGACCTGAACGCCGACATGCCCAGCCGGGTTCTCTCCTTCTTCGACAATCCCAACACCTTCGCCGAGGTGCTGATCCTCCTTCTGCCCCTCACCCTGGCCCTGATTCTGTGCTCCAAACATTTTATTTCCAAGCTGGCGGCCTCCGCGGCCTTTGTCCTGGGCGCCGCCGCCCTGGGCATGACCTACTGCCGCGCCGCCTGGATCGGCATCGCCTGCGCCATGGTGGTGATGATTTTCCTCTGGAAGCCCAAGCTGCTGCCCCTCTTCTTCGCCCTGTGCCTTCTGGCGGTGCCCTTCCTCCCGGGCAGCATCTGGAACCGCATCCTCACCATTTTCGACGCCTCCGACTCCTCCACCAACAGCCGCTTTCCCCTGTTCAAGGCGGGGCTGGAGGTTATCACCCGCCGCCCCCTCTCCGGCGCGGGCCTGGGCACCGCCGCCGTCCAGCGCTACGTGAAGCTGCTGAACTTCTACCATGCCCGAACCCCCTTCGTCCACTCCCATAACATCTACATTCAAGTCTGGGCGGAGATGGGGGTCTTGGGCTTTGTGGGCTTCGTGGGCTCCGCCCTCTGGGGCGTAAAGCGGGCGGCCTATGCCGTCCGGCACTGTGCCAGCGGAGCCGCCAGAACCATCACCGCCGCCGCCTGCGCGGCTCTCTGCGGGGCCCTGGTCTGCGGCTTGGCAGACTACCTCTGGAACTACCCCCGAGTGATGTGCATTTTCTGGTTTGTCTTCGCCGTGGCCCTGGGCGGAGCGAAGCTCTGCGCAGAAAGCTTAAATGAACGGGAACGCCCGGTTTAAAGATTATGCCTCTGGACCTGTGTGTCCGTCCCTACGGCTGCACGCACAAAAAGCGGGTCCCCGGAGAGACGCGCCTCTCCGGGGACCCGCTTTTGCATGGCAGAGCTATTCCTCAATTTTTTGGCTGCACCCATTACAGCGCACCCAAGACAAGATATGTAAGCGCCAATTTCCCTATCCCTCAGCTCTTGCTGGGCAGCACCGAGGCGATGGACCCGGCGAAGGCGCTCAGCGGCATGGTCTGAAGCACCACATGGCCCGGCCCTGTGACCACGGTGTTAAACATCCCCTCCCCGCCGAAGAGGACGTTTTTCACCCCCTTGACGGACTGGATGTCGATGGAGCAGGTCTCGTCCATCATGGCCAGATTTCCGGTGTCCACAATCAGCTGCTGGCCCGGAGCCAGGTCGTACTCCACGGCGGATCCGTCAATTTCCAAAAAGGCGATCCCCCGGCCGGAGAGCTTCTGCATAATGAAGCCCTCGCCGCCGAAGAAGCCCGCTCCCATCTTCTTCTGGAAGAACACGGACAGCTCCACCCCCTGCTCCGAGGCCAGGAACGCGGACTTCTGCGCCACAATGGACTTGCCCGGCCCGATCTCCACCGCCCGGATGGTCCCGGGGAAGCTGGAGGCAAAGGCAATCATGCCCGGCGCGCCCTTGGCGGTGTAAAGGTTCTGGAACATGGACTCCCCGGAGAACATCCGCCCAAAGGCCTTGCCCAGGCTGCCCCCGGCGGAGGTCTGCATCTCCATATTGGGGCTCATCCACACCATGGACCCCTTTTCCGTAATCATCGTCTCCCCGGCGTTCAAATCGCAGATCACCACGGGCATGGGCTCGCCCTTGATTTCATAGTTCATCCCGCACACTCCCTTTCGTTTTATCCCCCTTCAGGGTTTGTTATATCTTACTATAGCAAAGTCCCCTTTTCTCCGCAAGAGCCGGAAGCAAAGAGGACACCTTTTGCCTTTTTCTCCCGCATAAAGTGCCCGCCCGCGGGCATCCTAGGAGGAACACCACTGCCACAAGGAGGCGCGCTATGAACAACAAACGGATCGGGCGCCGCACCGTCGCCCTGGAGCATCCCCCCTCCGTCATCTCCTACGCCAACATCGGCGGCAAGCTGGAGGGGGAGGGCCCCCTGCGGGAGCACTTCGACGAGCTGGACCAGGACTCCTTCTTCGGGGAAAAGACCTGGGAAAAGGCGGAGTCCGCCATGCAGAAGCGGGTCCTCCAGCGGGCCCTGGACCAGATTAAGCTCAAGCCCGGAGACCTGGACTATATCTTCGCCGGGGACCTCTTAAACCAGTGTATCGGCTCCTCCTTCGGCCTGCGGGAGTTTGGCGTGCCCTTCTACGGGCTCTACGGGGCCTGCTCCACCATGGGGGAATCCCTCTCCCTGGCGGCCATGGCCATTGACGGGGGCTTTGCGGAAAAAGCCGCCGCCATGACCTCCTCCCACTTCTGCACGGCGGAGCGCCAATACCGGATGCCCGTGCCCTACGGCAACCAGCGGACCCCCACCGCCCAGTGGACCGCCACCGCCGCCGGGTGCACCATCCTGGCCTCCCAGGGGGAGGGACCCTATATCACCCACGTCACCTGCGGAAAAATCGTGGACAAAGGCATCGCGGATGCCAACAACATGGGGGCCGCCATGGCCCCGGCGGCCTACGACACCCTTTCCGCCTTTTTCCAGGACACAAAAACCAAGCCCCAGGACTACGACCTTGTGGTCACCGGGGACCTGGGGGAGCTGGGCCACGCCATCGTCCGGGACTTCTTTTCCAAGGACGGCATCGACATGGGGGAGCACTTCCAGGACTGCGGCCTCCTCCTCTACGACCGGGAAAAGCAGGACATGCACGCCGGGGGCTCCGGCTGCGGCTGCTCCGCCTCGGTGCTCAACGGCTACCTCCTCTCCGGTATGCGCCAGGGGAAATGGAAGAAAATCGTCTTCGCCCCCACCGGGGCCCTGCTCTCCCCCACCTCCAGCTTTCAAGGAGAGTCCATCCCCTCCATCTGCCACGCTCTCTGCATCTCCACCACAAAGTAACCAGGGGCCCGGATTCCGGGCCCCTTTCTACATATCCTGCAGGGAGTTCCCCAGTATCCTTGTGCAGATTCACGGTTGACCTTGGTATGAAATCAGACTATACTACCATTTGTCCTCAGCAAGTCCGATTTCATACCATAATAAGGAGCCCGCACATGGACCATTACACGCTGTTTCAAGAATACCTCCAGGCCGACCACCAAATTGATGAATTTTACCACACCCTGGCCCAGGCCCTGGGCCTGTCGGACAGCGCCCTCTGGGTACTGTGGTGCCTGGTGGAGCGAGGGGACGGCTGCACGCAGAAGGACATCTGCCGTCAAGTCTCTATCAGCAAGCAGACCGTCCACTCCTCCGTCCGGAAGCTGGAGCGGGACGGCTTTCTCTCCCTCCGTCCCAGAGAGGGCCGGGAGGTTTCCCTCTTCCTCACGGCTCAGGGCCAGGAGCTGGTCCGTGAAAAAGTCCTTCCCATCATGGCGGCCGAGCGGGCCGCTGCCGGGGGGCTGACCGAGGAGGAGCTGCGGGATATGATCCGCCTGTCCCAGAAATGGCTCTCCCTCTTCCGAAAGGCGGCGGCCTCCCTTCCCAAACCATAAAACCGCCGGAATCCCCGGCGGCCCCTGATATAAAGAGAAAGGAACTCCCTATGCACATCCATTTATCCGATCATTTCAGCTATGCCAAGCTCCTGCGCTTCACCTTCCCCACCGTCGTCATGCTGATCTTCACCTCCATCTACGGCGTGGTGGACGGCGTGTTCGTCTCCAACTACGCGGGCAAGACCGCCTTCGCGGCGGTGAACCTCATTATGCCCGCCCTGATGATTTTCGCCACGGTGGGCTTCATGCTGGGCACCGGCGGCAGCGCCGTGGTGGCCCGCACCATGGGAGAGGGGGACCTGCCCCGGGCAAACCGCTACTTCTCCCTCATCGTCGCCGCCGGCGTCCTCGCCGGCGCGGTGCTGACGGTTCTGGCGGAGCTCATCATGGAGCCCCTCTGCCTCCTTCTGGGGGCCGCAGGAGAAATGCTTCCCCTGGCCGTCCGCTACGGGCGTATTCTCTCCCTGGCCCTGGTGCCCTTTATTTTGCAAAATATGTTCCAGAGCTTCCTCGTGGCGGCGGAGCGGCCCAAGCTGGGGCTGTGGCTCACGGTGGCGGCGGGCCTGACCAACATGGTGGGGGACTGGCTTCTGGTGGGGGTCCTGCCCTGGGGCGTGGCCGGGGCGGCCATCGCCACGGTGGCCAGCTCCCTGGTGGGGGGCGTAGTGCCCCTGGTCTACTTCCTCCTGCCCAACAAGACCCCTCTCCGCCTGACGAAAACCAGACTGGAGGGCCGGGTCCTGGCCCAGACCTGCTCCAACGGCTCCTCGGAGATGATGGGGAACCTCTCCACCTCCCTGGTCAGCATCCTCTATAACTTCCAGCTCATGCGCCTCATCGGGGAGGACGGCGTGGCGGCCTTCGGGGTCATCATGTATGTGAACTTCATCTTCATCGGCGTCTTCATGGGCTACTCCATCGGCGCGGGCCCCATTGTCAGCTATCACTACGGCGCAGGAACCCAGGAGGAGCTGCGAAGCCTCCTGCGCAAGAGCCTCCTTTTGATGCTGGCGGGCTGCGCCGGGCTCACCGCCGCCGCCGTGGGCATGGCGTTCCCCCTGTCCCGGATCTTTGTGAGCTATGACGCGGACCTGCTGGCCCTCACCGCCCGGGGCTTCCGGCTGTACGCCCTGTCCTTCCTGGCCATGGGCTTCAACATCTTCGGCTCCGCCTTTTTCACCGCCCTGGGAAACGGCGTTCTCTCCGCCGCCATCGCCTTCCTGCGGACCCTCCTCTTTCAGACGGCGGCCATCTTCGTCCTGCCCCTCTTCCTGGGGCTGGACGGCATCTGGCTGGCGGTGACGGCGGCGGAAGTCCTGACCCTGGCGGTAACCGTCCTGTTCCTCCTCACCCAGCGCAGGCGCTACGGCTACGGCGGCTAACCCCGGAGCTCCATCCCCGCCGTGCCCCCCACCACAATGACGGCGGGGGCCGCGGCCTCCCGGGCCCGCTCCGCGATGTCTCCCAACGTCCCCCGGATGGTCCGGGGGGCGTTTTTTCCGCCGATCACGGCAACGGGGGTATCCGGCGGCAGTCCGGCTCCGGTAAGCCCCCGGGCAATTTCCTCCAGCCGGGACAGGCCCATGAGAAACACCAGCGTCCCCCCCAGCCGGGCCAGCTCCTCCAAATTCTCCGGCAGTCCGTCCGCCGAATCCGCCGTGCGGGCCGCAACCACGCAGAAACTCCGGCTCACCCCCCGGTGGGTGACGGGAATCCCCGCCGCCCCCGGCACAGCCACGGCGGAGGTAACCCCGGGCACATACTCCCACGCAATTCCGGCGGCCTGGAGGGCCAGGGCCTCCTCCCCGCCCCGCCCAAAGACGAAGGGGTCCCCGCCCTTGAGGCGGACCACCTCTTTTCCCTCCCGGGCCTTGGCAATGAGCAGGGCGTTGATGTCCTCCTGGGCCATGGAGTGCCGTCCCCGCCGCTTGCCCACATAGATTTTTTCCGCCCCCTCCGGGGCCGCGTCCAGCAACGCCTGATCCAGCAGATCGTCGTAAACCACCGCCCCGCAGCGCTCCAGCAGCCGCAGGCCCCGGACGGTAATCAGGTCCGCCGCCCCGCAGCCCGCGCCCACCAGATAGACCTTCCCCATCCCGGGGGCGCCTTCCAGCACCGCCGCCAGCGCGGCCTCCTTCAGGGGAAAGCCCTCTTCCATACAATCCGAAAACAGCCGGGCAAACACGGCGGCGCGGTTTTCCTCCGCCACCCGTTTTCGGACCATGGGACGCAGGGAGGCCAGGTAGTCCAGCAGCTCCCCGAAGTCCTCCGGCAGACGCTCCGAAACCCGCCGCCCCACCCAGGCGGCGGCGCTGGGGCTGGCCCCGGCGGTGGAGACGCCCACGGTCAAATCCCCCCGCTTCACCAGGGCGGGAAACAGGAAGGTGCACTGCTCCTTGTCGTCCACCGCGTTCACCGGAATGCCCCGCTCCCGGCAGAGGGCCGCAATCCCCCGGTTCACCTCCCGGTCATCCGTGGCGGCAATCACAAAGCCTTTCCCCTCCAGCATCGCGGGCGCAAAGGACCGGCGGAGCCACGTCAGCCCCGGCAGGGCCTCGATTTCCGCCAGCAGCTCCGGCGCGGCCACGGTGAGCCGGGGGCCGTAGGGCAGCAGCTTTTGAAGCTTCCGAAGGGCCACGGCCCCGCCGCCTACGACCAGGCCCTCCCGGCCCTCCAGGTCCATAAAAAACGGAAAATACCCCATGTCAGCCCTCCTCCGGCAGTTGGCAGAAATAGCGCCGCCCCCCGGGCCCTTCGCTCCGGTCCAGCCGGACCCCCATGACCCGCTCCAGCACCTTGCTTTGATAGACCGCCTCCGGCCCGCCCAGGGCCAGCAGGCGTCCCTCCCCCAGCACGGCCACGTCATCCGCCGCGGTCAGGGCCAGGCAGAGGTCGTGGAGGGCCAGCACCACCCCCCGCCCCTCCTCCGCCAGGCGGCGGACCAGGGCCAGGACCTCCAGCTGGTGCCGGATGTCCAAAAAGGTGGTGGGCTCGTCCATGAGAATGGCCTCCGTCTCCTGGGCCAGGGCCATGGCGAGGTAGGCCTTCTGCCGCTGTCCCCCGGAAAGCTCCGGCAAAGGCCGATCCGCCAAATCCAAGGCGTCCGCCGCCGCCAGGGCCCGGTCCACCGTCTCATAGTCCTCCCGGCCATAGCGCCGGGGATAGGAGAGGTAGGGAAACCGCCCGTGGAGAACCAGCCGCCGGACCGTGATGTTGGGCGCCGTCCGGGACTGGGGAAGATAGGCGACCCGCTGGGCGGCCTGCCGGGGGCTGTAGTCCCGCCTTCCGTCCAGCAGCACCTCCCCGCCCAGGGGCGGCAGGAGGCCGGCCATGGTCCGCAGCAGCGTGCTCTTTCCGCAGCCGTTGGGCCCCAGCAGCGCCAGCACCCGCCCGGGCCGCGCCGCCAGGGACACGCCCGCCAGCACCGCCCGGCCCGGATAGCCCGCCGAGAGATTTCTCGCCTCAAGCATGCCCGCGCCTCCTTCCCCGTCTCTGCCGCAGAAGAAGCCACAGGAAAAACGGCCCGCCCAGCAGGGACAGCACCACCCCCACCGGCAGCTCATAGGGGGCGAACAGCGTCCGGGCCAAAATATCGCATACCGTCAGCAGCGCCGCGCCCCCCAGGGTGGACGCCCAGAGCAGCCGGGCGGAGCTGTCCTCCCCCACCAGCCGCCGGACCATGTGAGGGGCGATGAGGCCCACAAAGCCCAAAAGCCCCGCGAAGCTCACCGCCGACCCCGCCAGCGCCGCCGCCAGGGCCAGCAGCACCAGCCGCAGCCGCCGGGCGGGAAGCCCCAGGCTCCGGGCGGTCTCCTCCCCCAAAAGCAGCACGTCCATCTCCCCCGCCAGGGACAACGCCAGGAAAAGCGCCGTCAAAGCCACCCAGAACGCCGGGGCCACCCGGCCCATGGAGAGGTTCGCCACGCCTCCCACCCGGAAGTCCGTGTAGCCGTTCAGCGCGTCGGGGAAGAAGGTCAGCACGGCGTCGATGCCCGCGCTGAACATGCCGGATACCGCCACCCCCGCCAGCACCAGGGTCATTCTGGACGCGCCGGTCCGGGTACCGATGGCCAGCACCAGCCCAACGCCCCCCAGGGCGCCCAAAAAGGCGGCGAAAGGAAGCGCCGCCGTCCGGGCGGGCCAGAGGGCGGCGCACAAGGCCGTACAAAGCCCCGCCCCGGCGTTGACGCCGATGACGTTGGGCGCCGCCAGGGGATTTCCCAGCACCCCTTGGATGATGGTCCCCGCCGCCGCCAGCGCCGCCCCCGCCAGAAGGCAGCCGCAGGTCCGGGGAAGCCGGGCATAGAGGACGATCTGAGCCGCCGCCCCGCTCTCCCTCCCCGCCAGGGCGGAGAAGACCTCTCCCGGCCCCAGGGGGACCGCCCCCAGGCACAGGCTCAGCAGGGCGGAGAGGACCGCCAGCGCCCCCAGGGCCGGGAGCGCATATTTAGTTCGGGTAGAGGATATCCGCAAGTCCTTCATAGGCTTCCCCCCAGCGGGCGTTGGGCTTCAGGTTGTAAAGCTTGTGGTCCAGGGTGATGAACCGCCCTTCCCGCACCGCCCGGAGAGTCCCCCAGGCGGGGTTCGAGAGCAGGGCGGCGTCCAGGGACTTCCGGGCCGCCGCGGCGTCCGCCCCTTGAAGCACGGCGAAGATATAGTCCGGGTCCCCGGCGATGATGCCCTCCAGGCTCAGATTTTCCAGCAGCCCCCCGCTGTCGGCGATGTTGACGCAGCCCAGCGCCGCCAGCATCTCCCCCAGGACGCTGCCCTCGCTGCCCTTGGCCTTGCAGCTGCTGCCGCTGGCCCGGACATAGAGAACCTTCGGGGCGCCGCCGTCCTGCCGGGCAATCGCAGCCTCCACCTGCTCCCGGACGGCGGTCCCATAGGTCTCGTACCGCTCCGGCAGTCCCGTGAGGCGGGTGCAGATTTCCAGCATCCGCAGATAGTCGTCGAAGCAGTCCACCTCGAAGTAGGCGGCGTTCAGCCCCGCCTGGGCGAAGGTATCTTTCAGTTCCAGGTTCGCGGCGGTATTGACGCTGGCCAGAATCAAATCCGGCTCCGCCGCCAGCAGGACCTCCAGATTCGGCTCCTTCACGGCCCCCAGGTCCGCCACGTCCTCCCCCAGTCCCAGATCGAAGGAGGTCCAGGCGTCCCCGGCGGCGGCGATGAGGCTGTCCCGCCCCCCGGCCAGGCACCAAATATCCGCAAAGCTGCCGATCATAGCCGCCACCCTCCGGGGCGGCTCCAGGGCAAACGATTGTCCCAGGTCATCCGTAAAGGTTACCGCCTTTTCAGAAGGCGGCGGATCTCCGGCCGGTTTCTCCGGCGCTCCACAGGCGGTCAGCGGCAGCAGCAGCGCAAGCAGCAGGCAAAGGCGTTTCATGGTTTTCCATTCTCCCATCAAGCGGCAAAGGAGACGGACCCCAGGCCCGCCTCCTTTCCGTCAAAATCGTATCAGGCGTACTTCGCCACAATGGCGTTCAAATCCTCCCGGTGGCTCTCGGACCACTGGGCCCAGCTCTGTCCCTGCGCCGCCGCGGCCCTTCCCAGCTCCACCAGCAGGGCGGGGATATCCTTCTCCAGGATTACCGCGCCCGCCTCGCCGAAACGGGCCTCGTCCAGGGCGTCGCCGCCTCCCAGGAACAGGCGGAACGCGGGCTGGGGCTTCTTGTCCTCCAGGCGCACGCCGCCCTGGAAGCCGATGGTCCCCGCCTGGTGGGCGGCGCAGCTGGAGGGACAGCCGGAGATCCGAATCCTGGGCAGGGCCCCGTCGGGGATGCCCGCCTCCCGGACCGCGCTTACCGCGGCCCGGAGCAGCCCCTGGCTGTCCCGGACGCCCTGCTGGCAGACTGTGGCGCCGATACAGGCCACGCTGTACTCAAATTCCGTCTTCGCCCCGTCCTCCGTAAGGGCCAGGACCTTTTCCGCCCCGGCGGCGGGGAGGTTGACGATATACAAGGTCTCGTCCGGCCCCACCCGGCACTCCGCGTTGCACAGGACCTTGATGGCGGCGTACAGCCGGGCGGGCTTCTCCACCGGCAGGAGGCCGCCCACGGGGTGGTACTTCACCGTATACATTCCCGGCTGCTTCTGCCGGATGGCCCGGGGGTGTTCCAGCGTCTCCTCTCCCCCGCAGACATCGGCCAGGGCCTCCAGCCGGGGCAGTTCCAGCCCTCCCGCCGCCTTGGCGGAGTCTACGTTTTTCAAAAACGCCTCCTTAAGCCCCTCGGGGCCCAGGGTATCCTGCATGAAGCGGGTCCGGGCCTTGGCCCGGTTCTCATAGTTGCCGTGCCGGCAGAAGGTGTCCACCATGGCCTTGACGTAGTAAAGGACCTCCCCAGGCTGGACAGCCTCGTCCACCAGCACGCCCATGCGGTGGCCCATGGCCCCCAGGCCCCCGGCGATGCGGAGGGAGAAGGTCCCGTCCGCCTGGGCCCGGAAGCCCATGTCCCGGAAGGCGCTGTGGACAGAGTCGTCCGCGCCGTTGGAGAACGCGATTTTCAGCTTCCGGGGCATGTGAATCTCCCGGCAGACGGAGAGAAGGTAGTCCGTCACCGCCGCCGCGTAAGGGGACGGGTCAAAGGCCTCCCCCTCCTGCACGCCGGAGAGGGGGCTGCACATGACGTTCCGGGGGTTGTCCCCGCCGCCGCCCCGGCAGAGGATGCCGCAGGCGGCGGCCTCCTCCATAATGGCGGGCACCTGCTCCGCCGCCAGGTCGTGGAGCTGCACCGTCTCGCAGGTGGTGAGCTTCAATCGCCGGACCTGGTACTTCTCCACGGTATCCGCCAGGAATTTCAGCCGCTCCAAGGTCAGCCGCCCGGCGGGCAGGCGCAGGCGGAGCATGTGCTTCGCCGCGTCCCGCTGGGCATAGCTGCCCATGCCGCCGGAACAGCCCTTGTAATCCTTCCTGTCAATTTTGCCCTCCTGGAAATCCCGGATTTTCCCGGAGAAGGTTTCAATCTCCTCTCGGTAGGTCTGGAGCCATTTCTGGTCCATCATCACACACCGCCCTTTTTCAAGCTGTCCGCCCAGCGGCGGATTCTAATCACGGAGGTTATTTTACCACAGGGACAGGCCCGACCGCAATCCCCTATTTCAGGTTTTCACGGCAGATCCTCGGGTTCCAGAAGCGGGAAGCCGCTCTCCGCCAGCAGCCTGGCAAAGACGCCCTGTCCGCTGACTCTCCGCCCGCTGAATGTGCCGTCATAAACCTGCTTCACGCCGCAGCTGGGGCTCCTGGGCTGAAGCACGGCCAATTCCGCGCCCTCCCGCCGGGCGATGCCCAGGGCCGCTTCCGCTCCCCGGCGGAAAGCCTGGTCCACGTCCTCCCCGTCCCGGGTGGTGACCGCGCCGCCCACAATCTCCGCCGGAGTCCGGGGCGTGGGCAGGCCCCCCAGTTGTTCCGGGCAGACGGGCACGGCCTCATGGCCCTCCTTTTTCAGCCAGTCCAGCAGTCCGGGACACAGGTTGTTCCCGCCGCTGTACTTGCAGTTCTCCCCCAAGAGGCACGCGCTGACCAGCACCTTCATTCCGCCAGCCCCTCCAGATAGTGGACGAACTGCTGGGCCGTCCGGCCGGAAAAGCCGCCGTGGCGGACCTCCCAGGCGTTGGCCTTGACCATCAGCTCCTTCTCGTCCATCTGAATTCCCTGGCGCTCCGCCAGGGCCTTGACGATGGCCTGGAACTCCTTGGGGCTGGGGGCGTTGTAGTTGATGGTCACGCCGAACCGGGCCGCCAGGGAGAGCTTTTCCTCCATGGTGTCGGAGCGGTGAATGTCCCCGTGGTGCTCCATATCCTGCCGGTCGTTCCAGGTCTCCCGGATGAGGTGGCGGCGGTTGGACGTGGCGTAGATCAGCACATTTTCCGGCCGGGTCTCCACGCCGCCCTCAATGACGGCCTTGAGGAACTTGTATTCCACCTCGTTTTCCTCGAAGGAGAGGTCGTCGATAAAGATGATAAAGCGGTAGTTCCGGTTTTTGATCTCCGCCAGGATGCGGGACAGCTCCCCGAACTGGTGCTTGTAGATCTCGATCATGCGAAGGCCCCGGTCGTAGTACTCGTTAATGAGGGCCTTGACGCTGGTGGATTTTCCCGTCCCCGCGTCGCCGTAGAGCAGCACGTTGTTGGCGTGCTTCCCGGCCAGGAACGCCTCCGTATTCCGGCGCAGCTCCGCCTTCTGGCTCTCATAGCCCAAAAGATCCTCCAGCCGCACGCCGTCCACATTGCTGATGGGCAGAAACTCCAGCCCATCCTCCCGCCGGATGCGGAAGGCCCGGTTCATGGCGAAGACGCCGTAGCCGTACCGCTTGTAATAGTCTGTCACCAATTGGAACATCTCATGCCCGTTTTCCGCCTCCGACAGGGCCTTCCGGAGGGCCAGGACCTGGGCGCTGACGTCCCGGTTATAGGTCCGCTCCCGCTTGGGGATGGCGTGGTAGTCGGTGAGGATGGAGAAGCAGTCCGTGAGAAGGTACTGCTCCAGCTCGGAAAAATCGTAGCGGAAGAGCTGGTGGAAGACGGCGAAGTCGTTCTCCGCGAAACGGTTCACGCTGCCGCCCTCCGTGGCGCCCACCCGCTCGCAGGTCCGGGTGAAGGAATTTTCGTTGGTCATGAGGACCCAGGTGAGATAGCACTGCCAGAGATTTTCGTCAAAGCCGCAGGCGGTGGAGAGGTCCAGGATGCGCTTGACCTCCGCGTTGGCGCGCAGAAGCAAAGGCTCCTTCGCGCCGCCGGTTTTGCACTCCCGGATAATCTCCGCCAGGCGGACCAGGATGCTGTCCGGCCCTAAATCGCTGTAGAGAATGAGGTGGGGAAGGATACGGTTCATAGCGGTCAATCCTTTCTTGAAAAAACGCCGCCTGGGGAGGCGGCGCTTTTCGGAAGCTGAACAATCAGTTGGAGGCGGTATCGGGGTCGGTATCGTCGCCCCAGAGCATGTTGCGCCGGAGCTCCGCGCCCACGGTCTCCATCTGGTGCTGGGCCAGCTGGCGGCGCTTGGCGTTGAAGAAGGTCCGGCCGTTTTTGTTTTCGGCAATCCACTTCCCGGCAAACACGCCGTCCTGGATGTCCGCCAGCACCGCCTTCATGTTCTTCTTGGTCTCCTCATAGGGGAGAATCCGGGGACCGGAGACATATTCGCCGTATTCCGCCGTGTCGGAAATGGAGTAGTTCATCATGGCCACGCCGCCCTTGTTGATGAGGTCGATGATGAGCTTCATTTCGTGGATGCATTCGAAGTAGGCGTTCTCCGGGGCATAGCCCGCCTCCACCAGAGTCTCGAAGCCCAGCTTCATCAGCTCCACCACGCCGCCGCAGAGGACGGCCTGCTCGCCGAAGAGGTCGGTCTCCGTCTCGTCCTGGAAGGTGGTTTCCATGACGCCGCCTCTCGCGCCGCCGATGCCCGCCGCATAGGCCAGGGCCAGATCCAGGGCCTTCCCCGTGGCGTTCTGCTCCACGGCGACGAGGCAGGGCACGCCCTTGCCGTTGACATACGTAGAGCGGACGGTGTGGCCCGGGCCCTTGGGGGCAATCATGGCCACGTCCACCCCGGCGGGGGGCACAATCTGCTTAAAGTGGATGTTGAAGCCGTGGGCGAACATCAGCAGGTTCCCGGCTTCCAGGTTGGGGGCGATGTCGTTTTTGTAAACGTCCGCCTGGACCTCGTCGTTCACCAGAATCATGATGATATCGGCCCATTTGGCGGTATCCGCCACGGTCTGGACCTTCAGCGCGGCGCCCTCGGCGGCGGCCCAGTTCTTGGAGCCCTGGCGCAGGCCCACGCACACGTCGCAGCCGGATTCCTTCAGGTTCAGGGCATGGGCGTGACCCTGGGAGCCGTAGCCGATGATGCCGATTTTCTTCCCGTCCAGCTTGCCCAGGTCGCAGTCCTTTTCATAGTACATTCTTGCCATATTCATATTCCTCCTTCAATTTGCTCTCGTCATATATCGTGCTACGCCCTCTTTCGATGGCGATAGTACCCGTCTTGGCAATCTCCAGGATGCCGAAGTCCTCCAGCATCTGAATCAGTGCCGCATTCTTGCTCTGGGAGCCGAAGACCCAGACCGTCAGGGACTCCTTGTCCACGTCGATGATATGGCCCCGGAAGATGTTGGTCATCTGGATAATCTCGTCCCGGGTGCCGTGATCCGCCGCCCGGACCTTGATGAGGGCAATCTCCCGGCGGATGCAGGTCTCCTCGTCGAAGATCTTCACCGCCTGAACCCCCAGGAGCCTGCGGCACTGAGTGGCCAGCTGGTTGACCACCAGCTCGTCCGCCAGCAGCTCGATGGAGATGCGGGCGGTGTGGGGCCGGTCCGTGGCGCCGGAGACGATGGACTCGATGTTATAGCCCTTCCGGGAGAAGAGCCTCGCCACCTGGCTGAGGATGCCGGGGGTGTCCTCCGTCAGGATGCAGAGGGTGTAGAGCTTCTTCTCCGTGTCCCATTGCTTTCTCATGACTCTCCTCCTTCGCTCAGCAGGAAATCCGTAATCTCGGACCCGGAGGCCACCATGGGCCGGACCATCTCGTCGATGTCCAGCATACAGTCGAGGACCGCCGGCTCCCGGGCCGCCAGGGCCTGGGCCAGGGCCTTTTCCATGTCCTCCTTGCTCTTCACCCGGAAGCCCCGGATGCCATAGGCCGCCGCCAGCTTCACGAAATCCGGCCCCCGGTCCAGGGTGGTTTCGGAGTAGCGCTTTCCGTAGATGAGGCTCTGCCACTGGCGGACCATGCCCAGGGTGCCGTTGTTAAAGACCACGGTTATGATGGGCAGCCCGTAGTGCTGGACCGTCGCCAGCTCGTGGCAGTTCATGCGGAAGCACCCGTCCCCGGTGATGTGGAAGACCCGCTTGCCGGGGTGGGCCGTCTGGGCCCCGATGGCGGCCCCCAGGCCAAAGCCCATGGTGCCGAAGCCGCCGGAGGTCAGCATCTGGCCGGGGTACTGGAAGTGGAGGTACTTGATGGCCCACATCTGGTGCTGGCCCACGTCCGTGGCCACCACCGCGTCCTCGGGCATCTGGAGCCGGATAGTTTCCAGCACCTGCTGGGGGGTGAGGTGGTCGCTGTCCTCGGCCACCGACGGGGCCCGGAGGGGCAGGATGTGGGCCTTCCATTCGCTGTGGTCGTACTGGGGCAGCTTCTCGTTCAGCATGGCCAGCACCCGCCGGGCGGAGCCGATGATGTGGTGGTCCGTCAGCACGTTTTTGTCAATCTCCGCCCGGTCGATGTCGATTTGGCAGATCTGCGCCTGGCGGGCAAACGTCGCCGGGTTCAGGGCCACCCGGTCGGAGAAGCGGCAGCCCACGGCGATGAGCAGGTCGCACTCGTCACAGGCGGTGTTGGAGGCCTTGGAGCCGTGCATGCCGATCATGCCGGTGGTCAGGGGGTGGCTTCCGGAGAAGCCGCCGCCGCCCATGAGGCTGATGGCTACCGGGGCGTCCAGCTTTTCGGCAAACGCCTTGAATTCCTTGTCCGCCCGGCCCAGCACCACGCCGCCGCCGCAGATGACGAAGGGCCGCTGGGCCTGCTTAATCATCTCTAAGAGGATATCCACGTCCTCCTGGTTGGGGGCGGGCTTTTTCAGCTCGTGGTCCCGGTTCAGCTCCCGCATTCCGGCACAGCCCCGGTTCTCCCGCCAGGGGACGAACTCATATTCAATCTCCACGCTGGGGAAGGTCACGTCCTTCAAAAAGTCGATGAGCACCGGCCCCGGCCGCCCGCTGGCGGCCACGGCGAAGGCCTGGCGCATGACGGCGGGAATCGTCGCCGGGTCCCGGACTAAGAAGGTGGCTTTCGTAACCGGCATGGCGATGCCGGTGATGTCCACCTCCTGGAAGGCGTCCTTGCCCAACGTGGCCTCGGTGACGTTGCAGGTGAGAAAGACCACCGGGGAGGAATCCAGATAGGCGGTTGCGATGCCGGTGGTCAGGTTTGTGGCCCCGGGGCCGGAGGTGGCGAAGCACACGCCGACCTTCCCGGTAGACCGGGCGTAGCCGTCCGCCGCGTGGGCCGCCCCCTGCTCGTGGGCGGTGAGGATGTGGCGGATTTTGTCCTGGTAACGGTACAGCTCGTCATAGACGTTCAAAATGGTGCCGCCGGGATAGCCGAAGACGGTGTCCACCTCCTGCTCCAGCAGGCACTCCATGATGGCCGCGGTCGCTCTGATTTTCATAGGCGCACTCTCCTCCTCCGGCGGTTCATTTCCATATTTTCACCGCGTGTTCGTCCTCCGCCAGGCACAGCTCCCGCAGGGTCTCCAGCTCCTCGCTGTGGTCCTCCAGCGGGTCTTCATACTCCAGCACGGCGGCCACGGAGAGCTCGAAGCCCTCCTCGCCGTACTGCTTCCACAGCTCCATCAGCCGCTTGTTGGGGTGCAAGCCGCCGGAGAGCTTGGCCCGGACGCTGTTGAACGCTGCTTTCGTGTCCTTGGCGGTTCCCAGGAAGACCTCTCCCGTCTCCCTGCACCGCAGGGAGATGACGCCCATCTCCGGGCGGCGGTTCTTCCACTCCTCCGTCAGGGCTTTTTTCTGTGCTTTATCCATATCGTGGTCACTCCTTCATGCCGTCAGATTTTTCCCCCGCCCTTTTGCAGGGCGATGACTCCGGTCCGGGCCACCTCCAAAATGTTGAAGGGCCGCATCATCTCCTCGAACACGTCCACCCGGTCCGGGGTGTCGGAGATCTCCAGGGTCATGGAGGTGGGGGAAATGTCCGCCGCCTTGGCCCCGCAGATGCCGCAGATGGTCATGATGTGTTCCCGGTTGTTTTTGTTGGCGCTGACTTTTATGATCATCAATTCCCGGCCAATCATGTTCCCCTCGTCCAGGGTGCGGACCTTGATGACCTCCACCAGCTTGTTCAGCTGCTTTTCCACCTGCTCCACCACGCTGTTCCCATTGTCCACAATAATGGTCATCCGGGACAGGGAGGGGTCGTCCGTCACGCCCACCGCCAGGGAGTCGATGTTGAAGGCCCGGCGGGAGAACAGGCTGGCCACCCGGTTCAAAACGCCCGCCCGGTTCTCTACCAGTATGGAAATTGTCTGTTTCATCCTTCCGTCCTCCCTCTCAGTCCGTGGTCTTCCACTCGGGGCTCACCTCCGCGATGAGGAGGCAGGGCCCCTCCTTCGCCAAAAAGCGGTCTAGCGTCTCCTCCACCTTGGCCTCATCCCGCAGCGTCATGCTGGGGACGCCGTAGGCGGAGGCGATGGCGGCGAAGTCCGGGTCCCCCTCCAGCCGCACGCCGAAGGGACCGTGGTAGGGCTCCTTGCCCTGAATCTGGTTCACAAGGCCCAGGACGCCGTTGCGGAAAAGGACAATTTTCAAATCAAGGCCTCCGGCCTTCACGGCGGCCAGCTCGTTCATGGACATCTGGAAGGACCCGTCGCCGCAGACGGCCACCACCTGCCGCGACCGCTGGGCGGTCTTTACGCCCACGGCGCAGGGGATGGCGTAGCCCATGGTGCCAAGCCCCCCGCTGGTCAAAAACCGGGCCCCGTTGAGCCGCAGATGCTTGCAGGCCCAGATTTGATTCTGCCCCACGTCCACGCAGACGGCGGCGTCCTCCTTTAGACGTTCGCCCAAAAGCCGCAGGAGGCGGCCCGGGAAGACGTACCCGTCCTTCGTGGGATAGCCCCGGCCCAGGTTTGTCCGGCGGAGCTCCTGGAGCATCTCCCGCCACGCCCCGCACTCCGCCCGGGCCCCCCGCTCCATCAGCTGCTGGAGGATCACCTTGGCGTTCCCCACCAGGGGAAGGGTGGACTGCATGTTTTTCCCGATTTCGGCGGGGTCCACATCGATGTGGATGTTGGCCATCCGCTTTTGAATCTCGTCCGGGGAGACGATGGCCCGGTCCGCCACCCGGGTGCCGATCATAATGAGGAGGTCCGACTTTACCAGGGCCTTGTTGGCCGTGTTGTTCCCGTGGGCCCCGATCATGCCCATGTTCAGCGGGTGCTCCGTAGACAGGAGGCTGAGGCCCATCATCGTCGTGACCACCGGGATGCCGGTGTACTCGGCAAACTGCCGCAGCTCCTCCTCGGCATGGGCCAGGAACACGCCGCCCCCGGCGCAGATCACCGGCCTTTGGGCCACGCCGATGGCCGCGGCCACGTTGGAAATCTGTTTGTCGTTGCCCCGGACGCTGGGGTTATAGCCCCGGATGCGGACCTCCTCCGGGAAGACCACGTCCGGCACCAGCTGCTCCTGCACGTCCACGGGGATGTCAATGAGCACCGGGCCGGGGCGGCCCGTGGAGGCGATGTGAAACGCCTCCTTGAGGACCACCGGCAGCTGGGCCGCGTCCTTCACCAGATAGCAGTGCTTGGTAAAGGGGGTCACCGCCCCGGTGATGTCCACCTCCTGGAAGATGTCCCGCCCCAAGAGGTTGGAGGGCACCTGGCCCGTGATGGCCACCAGGGGGATGGAGTCCATATAGGCCGTAGCCACGCCGGTAATGAGGTTCGTGGCCCCCGGGCCGGAGGTGACGATGCACACCCCCGTCTTCCCCGTCACCCGGGCGTAGCCGGAGGCCATGTGCCCGGCGTTCTGCTCCGTGCGGACCAGGGTGTAGTCCAAGTTGGGGTCCTCCCGCAGGGCGTCGGCAATGGGGCAGATGGTGGCCCCGGCGTAGCCGAAGATCCGCTCCACGCCCTCCCGGGCCAGGCCCTCCATCAAAATCTGCGCGCCTGTCAGTTCCATGCTCAGCATCTCCTTTCGGTGTGGAAAGCAAAAAAGCCCGTGTCCCTCGTCGGGCCACGGACTTGCAAGAGTTCCGGTTTTGGGGGACCGGCGGTTACGCTGTTTTGGGAAAACCGCTTATCACGCCCTTGTTTCGCGCATGACCAAACGCACTATTCTGTTTCGGCGGCAAAACTACCAGTACCAGAACCAGAATAATGTACAGGCCCAGAATGCTGTTCAGAGCGTGCATCGTCATCATTGTGCGTTCCCTCCGCCGCGCAAAGCGGCCCTTTGGCGTCCTCCCCGGCAAGGGGACTTCGCCTGTCTTGAGTCGTTATTATACATGTCCGGCGCGCAAAGCGCAACAAAAAAATTGGATTCCTTCCGTTTTCCGGATAAATTCACGAATACCCGCAAATTTTTACAGCTGTTCTCGTCAAAAATGACGGAGCTTTTTCCAGGATGCGGTATCAGACCGCACAGCTTTTTTGCAGACAACGCCCGCCGGAAAACCGGCGGGCGTCGTTGGTCAGATATGAAGATTAGAGGGAAATGGAGGTGCCGGTCTCCCCGGCGATGCCGGCCTTGGCCTTTTCCAGCAGGGTGATGAGGGCCATCCTGCCCGGGCGGGACTCGGCAAACTGCACCGCCGCCTGGACCTTGGGCAGCATGGACCCGGGGGCGAACTGCCCCTCGTCCATGTAGCGCCGGGCCTCCTCCGGGGTGAGGCTGTCCAGCCACTTCTGGTCCGGCTTTCCGAAGTTCACCGCCACCTTTTCCACGGCGGTAAGGATGATCAGCACGTCGGCGTCCAGCTGCTCGGCCATCTTCTCGCTGGCAAAGTCCTTGTCAATGACCGCTGCCGCGCCCTTGAGGTGGTGCCCCTCGGTCTTGAAGACGGGGATGCCGCCGCCGCCGCAGGCCACGACCACCAGCCCGGCCTCCACCATGTCCTGGATGGACTGGATTTCCACAATGGAAACCGGCTTGGGAGAGGCCACCACCCGGCGGTAGCCCCGCCCGGCGTCCTCCACCACCTTGTAGTCCCGCTCCTTCACCAGGGCGTCGGCCTCTTCCTTGGTCATGAAGGCGCCGATGGGCTTGGTGGGATTCTGGAAGGCGGGGTCGTGGGGGTCCACCTCCACCTGGGTGAGCACGGTGGCAACCCCCTTGTTGATGCCGCGGTCCAGCAGCTCCTCCCGCAGTCCGTTCTGAAGGTCATAGCCGATGTAGCCCTGGCTCATGGCCACGCACACGGACAGGGGGCAGGGGATATACTTCTCAGGGTCCGAGCGGGTCAGCTCGGTCATGGCGTTTTGAATCATGCCCACCTGGGGGCCGTTGCCGTGGGCGATGACCACCTGGTGGCCCTGCTCAATCAGGTCCACAATGGCCCTGGCGGTCTGCTTCACCGCCGCCATCTGCTCCGGCAGGTTATTGCCCAGGGCGTTGCCGCCCAGAGCGACTACGATACGTTTACCCATGATGCGCGGCCTCTCAGAAGAACTTCCGCTTGCCGGCGGCGTCCAGGGCCATCAGGGCGGACACGGGGTCCTTCACCTTGCTCATCATGATCATGGCCGCGATGACATAGGGCTTGTAGCTGGCTTCCTTGTACAGGGGCACCAGGTAGCGGTCGAAGACGGAGTTGTCCACCTCGCCCTCGGGGCAGCTCAGGCCGGTGATATCGGCGGGGAGGCAGTGGAGGTACAGGGCGGAGCCGTTCCGGGTCTTCTTCATCATCTCCTCGGAGCAGGTCCAGTCCTTGTGCTGGGCGTTCTGAGCCAGGAGCTTCTTCTCCAGGGCGTCGATGCCCGCCTGATCCCCGGCCTGATAGAGCTTGGTCCGCTCCTCCATGGCGGCGAAGGGAGCCCAGCTCTTGGGATACACGATGTCCGCGTCCTGGAAGGCCTCTTCCATCGTCGCGACCTTTTTGTAGCTTCCGCCGGTGGCGGCGGCATTCTTCTTGGCGATTTCCTCCACCTCGGGCATCACGTCATAGCCCTCGGGATGGGCCAGGACCACGTCCATGCCGAAGCGGGTCATGAGGCCGATGACGCCCTGGGGCACGGAGAGGGGCTTGCCGTAGGAGGGGGAGTAGGCCCAGGTCATGGCGATTTTCTTACCCTTGAGGTTCTCCACGCCGCCGAACTGGTGGATGATGTGGAGCATGTCGGCCATGCACTGGGTGGGGTGGTCCACGTCGCACTGGAGGTTTACCAGGGTGGGCTGCTGCTCCAGGATGCCGTCCCGGTAACCTTCCTTCACGGCGTCCATGAAGGTTTTCTGGTACTTGTGGCCCTCTCCGATGAACATGTCGTCCCGGATGCCGATGACGTCGGCCATGAAGGAAACCATGTTGGCGGTCTCCCGGACGGTCTCGCCGTGGGCAATCTGGGATTTCTTCTCGTCCAGGTCCTGGACGGTGAGCCCTAACAGGTTGCAGGCGGAGGCGAAGGAGAACCGGGTCCGGGTAGAATTGTCCCGGAAGATGGAGATGCCAAGTCCGGAGTCAAAGATCCGGGTGGACTTGTTCCGCTCCCGGAGATCCCGCAGGGCGTCGGCCACGGTGAAGATGGCGTCCAGCTCCTCGTCGGTCTTGTCCCAGGTCCAGTAGAAGTCGGACTTGTACATATTGTTGATGTGCAGCTTCTCCAGGTGCTGCGCCAGCTCGATGGTCTTAGACATAGTGTTGTACCCCTTTATTTTAATAATTAGAATCTGTGATTGGGTATGATTATTTGATGTCGTTGTCCGTCAGGCTCTGGCGGAACTCCGTCACGTCGGCAGTCTTGTTCTCCGGCTTGTACAGGGGGATGGCGGCGGCGTACAGGGCGGCGCAGGTCACCAGGTCCTGCTTCCAGGTAATCTCGTTGGGGGCGTGGGCCTGGGACTCCGCGCCGGGGCCGAAGCCCACGCAGGGGATGCCGTACCGGCCCTGGATGGACACGCAGTTGGTGGAGAAGGTCCACTTGTCCGTCAGGGGGCGGCCGGTGCGCAGGTGCATGGCGTCCTTGGCCTGGTCCGCGTCGGCGTGGCCGATGCGCTCCTGGCCCCAAAGGGCATGGTGGGCGTCCACCAGGGCCTGGACATGGGCCGCGCCGGCCTTGTTGATCCAGGTGGGGAAGAAGCACTCCGTCTCATAGACGGTTCCCGTCCAGGCGGGACGGTCGTACATGTACATGGAGACCTTCACGTCGTCCCCGTATTTCTTCACGCTGGGCAGCTGGCGGATTTCCTCCAGGCAGGAGTCCCAGGTCTCCCCGGCGGTCATGCGCCGGTCGATGGAGATGGAGCAGCTGTCCGCCACGGCGCAGCGGCTGGGGGAGGTGTAGAAAATCTGGCTGGTGGTGCAGGTGCCCCGGCCCAGGAACTGGGCGTCCTCGTAATGCTCGGGGTTGAACTCGGGATTCAGCATCTTCACCAGGCCCTTGACGGCGTTGGAGGGGCCGTCGCCGTTTTCGTTCAGGGCCCGGACGTCCTGGAGGATGTCGGCCATCTTGTAGATGGCGTTGTCGCCCCGGTGGGGGGCGGAGCCGTGGCAGGAAACGCCCTTCACGTCCACCCGGATTTCCATGCGGCCCCGGTGGCCCCGGTAGATGCCGCCGTCGGTGGGCTCGGTGGAGATCACAAACTCAATCTTGCTCCGGGCGTCCTCCGGGCCCTGGAAGTACTTGTTGACGATGTACTGCCAGCACATGCCGTCGCAGTCCTCTTCCTGGACGGAGCCCACGACCATGATCTTATAGCCCTCGGGGATGAGCCCCAGGTCCTTCATGATTTTCGCCCCGTACACGGCGGAGGCCATGCCGCCCTCCTGGTCGCTGCCGCCCCGGCCGAAGATGATATCGTCCGTCTCATAGCCCTTGTAGGGGTCCGCTTCCCAGTTGTCAATGTTTCCGATGCCCACGGTGTCGATGTGGGAGTCGATGGCGATGATTTTTTCGCCCTGGCCCATCCAGCCGATGACGTTGCCCAGGCCGTCGATTTCCACCTTGTCAAAGCCCAGCTTCTCCATCTCGGCCTTGATGCACATCACCACTTCTTTTTCCTCGCAGCTCTCGCTGGGGTGGGAAATCATGTCCCGCAGGAACCGGGACATCTCCGCCTTGTAGCCCTCCGCAGCCGACTTGATCTTCTCGAAATCCATGATGCAGACCTCCGTTTTTATTTTATGTTGACGGCTTCGCGACCTCGCCGCCTGTTCCCTATAACCCTATCATAGCACAAGATTTCCCGTTGTCAAACAAAATTTTAGAAAACCAAAAAATTTTTTTGAATTGCTGTTGATTTCTCCGAAACTTCGTGGTATGATGCTAGTATGAATCGGTGTCTTTATCCAAAAATCAGCCTGAAAAGGGGGGAGCACCCACGGAAAACAGCAAGCTGGAGCTGCTGCGCCAGGTAGCCGCCGGCATCGCCGCCCAATTCGGTTCCAACTGCGAGGTGGCCATCCACGATTTAAGCCGGGACCCGGACCGCTCCATCGTCTTCATCGCCAACGGCCATGTGTCGGGCCGGAAGGTGGGGGACGGCGCGTCCAACGTGGTGATGGAGCAGCTGCGCACCCAGGACCCGGAGCCCAAGGACCACCTCTGCTACCTCACCAAAACCCCGGACGGGAAGATTTTGAAATCCTCCACCGTCTATATCCGGGACCGGAAGGGGAAGGTCTCCGCCATCCTGGCTATCAACTACGACATCTCCCGCCTCATCCTCATGGAGGAGGCCCTCCACGACCTGACCTCCACCGGGGAGGAGGTCCCTTCCGAGCCGGAGCGCATCACCAACGTCAGCGATTTGCTGGACGAGCTGATCCAGCAGTCCGTGGCCTTGGTGGGCAAGCCCGCCGCCGTGATGAACAAGGAGGACAAGGTAAAGGCCATCCAGTTCCTCAGCCAAAACGGGGCCTTCCTCATCACCAAGTCCGGCGACAAGGTGGCGAAGTACTTCGGCATTTCCAAGTATACCCTGTATTCCTATATTGACATGAACAAACAGGAGGGAACTTAGTATGATCGATCTCACCATCCACCGCCAAGGCCTGGAGCACAACCTGAAAAAGGCCCGGGAGAACAACATCCTCATCCCCACCATCGCCCAGATGCAGCACCCGGAGACCATCCCCGGCAAGGTCCAGGACAAGCTGAAAAACGTGGGCCTCTGGGACGTGAACCCCCTGAACCTCTTCCGGGTCACCTGGAAGAACGAGGCCAAGGAGTCCGGCGGCCTCTTCCAGGCCGTCCCCAATTACATCGAGCTCCCCCCGGAGCTCACCGGCGTGCCCTGCCGCATCATCGCCATGGTGGGCAAGTGGTTCCCCACGGGCTGCCACAAGGTCGGGGCCTCCTTCGGCTGCCTTGCCCCCCGGCTGGTGACGGGCCAGTTCGACGTGGATGTCCACAAGGCCGTCTGGCCCTCCACCGGCAACTACTGCCGGGGCGGCGCGTTCAACTCCAAGCTCCTGGGGGCCCAGGGCGTGGCGATTCTCCCGGCGGAAATGAGCCAGGAGCGTTTCGACTGGCTCCATGAGATCGGGGCGGAGGTCATCGCCACCCCCGGCTGCGAGTCCAACGTGAAAGAGATCTTCGACAAGACCAACGAGCTCAAGCAGGACCCCCAGTACATGATCTTCAACCAGTTCGAGGAGATGGGGAACCCCCTCTGGCACTACAACGTCACCGGCACCGCCCTGGCGGACGTGTTCGAGGCCGTCAAGCGTCCCGGGGACCGCTTCGCCGGCGCCTGCTTCACCTCCGGCTCCGCCGGGACCATGAGCGCCGGGGACCTTCTGAAGGAGCGCTATCCCCACCTCAAGCTGGGGGTAGGCGAGGCCCTCCAGTGCCCCACGATTCTGAACAACGGCTTTGGCGGGCACCGGATCGAGGGCATCGGAGACAAACACATCCCCTGGATTCACAATGTGAAAAATACGGATATGTCCATCGCCATTGACGACGAGGACTCCCAGCGGCTCCTCCGCCTGTTCAACACTCCCGAGGGTCAGGACTACCTGCTCCACACCCTCAAGCTGGACCCGGCGCTGGTGGAAAAGCTGACCTGGCTTGGCATCTCCGGCATCGCCAACGTGCTGTGCTGCATCAAGATGGCGAAGTACTACGAGTTCACCAGCCGGGACGTGGTGGGCACCGTCCTGACGGACTCCGCCGTCATGTACCGGAGCCGGATTCAGGAGCTGAACGACCAGTTCGGCGCGTACACCGGAGAGGAGGCCCGGCTGGACCACAACCTCCACATCCTGGGGCTCAAGACCGACAACCTCATCGAGCTGACCTACGCGGACCGCAAGCGGGTCCACCACCTGAAATACTACACCTGGGTGGAACAGCAGGGCAAGGACATGCACGACCTCAACGCCCTCTGGTACGACACCGAGGGCACCTGGGACGCGGTCCACGCCCAGGCCAAGGATCTGGACGAGCTGATCAACGCTTTCAACGAAGAAAGCGGCGTGCTGAAAAACCTGTAAGCGCAAAAAAGAGACGGAAGGGAAAATCCCCTTCCGTCTCTTTTTCGTTTAGGCGAACAGTGCCTCGAATTCCTCCACGGCGGAGGCGGAGGCGTCCCCCACCGCCAGCATCACGTAATTGCCGTGGCTGACAATCCGGGACTTGGTCTTCCAGCCCTCGATGGTCTCGGGATACCAGGCTCCGCCGGGGGTCGCATCGTCTCCCACCTGGTAGTCAATCCGGGCCTGGAAGATGTCTTCCACGGCCTGGACGTCTTCGGCGTTCTCCACCTCCACCAGGGCGATTTCACCCACGGCGGCAGATATGGCGGCAATATAGACCCTCCGCTGCTTGGCGGCGATCTCCGCGAGGCCGGGGTAGTAGCTGTCCAGCAGCTCCTTCATGTTCGCGTCTGTGGTCAGGTCCATCAGCTCCGGCCAGATGTTCCCTTCCCGGAGGGTGTTGTAAAAGGCGGAGAGGTTAATCTCCTCCGAGGCCTCCGTTTCCGGGGAATCCGTACCGCCGTCCTCGGGGGCGGAGGCATCCGGAGCATCGGTTCCGCCGCCTTCGGGAGCGTCGTCTTCGGAAGCGCCGCCCTCGGGGGCGTTCACCTCGGGAACGCCGGAATCCGCGTCCTGGCCGGGGGCGTCCTTGCCGCCGCAGGCGGACAGGGACAGGGAAAGGGCCAGCGCCAAAGTCAGCGCGAGAATCTTCTTTTTCATGTCAAATCTCCTTGTGTCAAAATGGCCTTGTGGTCTGCTTCTGATAGATAGACGGCGCTCCGGGAAGAAAAGTTTCCGTTTCCGTAAAAAAATTTTCGCCCCCCAGAAAAAGCTGAGGCGGCCTTTGGCCGCCTCAGCCCGGCTTATCCCCCGTCCCGCAGGCGGAAGGCCGCCTTGACAAAGAGATCCACTTCCTCCATGGTGTCAAAACAGGCGATGGCCACCTGGTTTCCCATGGTGCCCGCCAGGGCGTCGGGCATCCGGGTGAAGAGCCGGGCCCGGTCGCCGCACCGGGCCTCCAGCTGGCCCAGGGAAATGTCGTAGCGCACCCCGTCCCGCCGCCCGGCGTAGACGCAGTAACGGCGGGGGCCGATGTAGGTGTGGCGCAGACGGTCGAAGGCCACCATGTCCGCCCAAATCTGATATACGTCCACGCTCTGGCTGAAGTCCAGCATGTCCGGGGTATAGCCCCCGGCGGGGCGCATGTTGACCTCCAGGGCCACGATGTCCCCCACGCTTCCCAGGCCCTCCTTCGCCTCCGTCAGGCGGAAGAACTCCAGGTGGAAGAAGCGGCTGGACGCGCCGAAGGCTTTCAGCGCGGCTTTGCCCGCGGCCTCCACGTCCGGTGGGACCTCCTTGTCCACGTAGTAGTACGTGGGCACATGCTTGTTCACCATGTCCATAATGGAATTCCGGGTCACATGGCTGGCGGCGAAGAGGACTTCTCCTTTGGAGTTGCAGATGCCGTCGTAGGTGGTGACGGAGCCGGAGACATACTCCTCCATAAGATAGGGGGCCTCCGGCGGGGCCTGGAAGAAGCGGCGCAGGTCCTCCTCGTTTTCCAGCTTCCAGGTGGCCACGGCTCCCACGCCGTTGTCCGGCTTGACGACGACGGGATACCCGGCTTCCCGGACGAAGGCCAGGCCCGCGTCCAGGTCCGTCACCGGGGCGCACCGGGCGCAGGGAATGCCCGCCTTTTTGTAGTATTCCTTCATGGCCAGCTTGCTCTTGTACTTTTCGATCTCATGGGCCCGGGGCCCGGTGGTGATGTGGAAGTCCGTCCGCAGCCGGGCATCCAGCTCCAGCCAGTACTCGTTGTTGCTCTCCAGCCAGTCGATCTTCCCATAGCGCCCGGTAAAGTACCCCACGGCCCGGAGGACCTGGTCATAGTCCTCCAAGCTGTCCACCCGGTAGTACTCGGTCAAAGCCCGCTTCAGGTCCGGGTGCAGGAAGTCATAGGGCGCGTCCCCCACGCCCAGGACATTGACGCCGTTCTCCTTCAGGCGGACGCAGAACCAGCGGTAGGCCTCGGGGAAGTTGGGGGAGATGAAGACAAAATTCATAGAGGATTCCTCCTTTAAAGCGGAACGGTTCAGCACTTTAAATTATAGCGCTTCAAAAGGGGAATTGCAAGGGCGGAGAACGCAAATCAGAGAGGCGCCCCATCGCAGATAACGTTGGAACAGTAGGAGCGGTTTTGCTTTGGGATGCTGGAGTTGTTAAAACGGATAGGGTGGCGCGGTATGTAGGGATTCGAAAATGCCAAAAGCATTTACACATGTGGGAGTATGTGCTATAATTGATGCTGTCAGGAGGGCAGAATATCCAGTGGCATGACGCCGCCCGGCGGCGAGAAGGAGGCTGTATTTTATGCCATTTCCGCAAGAAAGCCGTTACACGCTGGCCGACGCTTTGGCCTGGGATGAACCGGACCATATCGAGTTGATCGACGGTTATCCGGTGATGATGGCGCCGCCCACCAGAGCGCATCAGGAGGCCGTTACCGCGCTGGTGGGCCAGCTCTACGATTACCTCAAAGGGAAGAAATGCAAGGTCTATGCCGCTCCCTTTGCTGTCCGGCTTTTTGAGGAGGCAGGAGACCGCCCGGAGGATGTTGACACGCTGGTGGAGCCGGACATCTCCGTGGTGTGCGACCCCTCCAAGCTGGATGATATTGGATGCAAAGGCGCGCCGGACCTGGTGATGGAAATTCTTTCCCCCTCCACCACACGCCATGACCGCTTTACCAAGTTCAACCTCTACCAGCGGGCCGGGGTACGGGAATACTGGATCGTAGACCTCGCGGAAAAGTCGGTACAAGTATTCGTCCTGGAGGATGGGCGGTACACCGCCAAGGACTTCGGCGCGGCTGGGGATACGGTATGGGTGAATGTCCTGGATGATTGTACCATTGACCTGTCCCAAGTGTTTCCCGAATAAGCGGCAGAGGCCAGGGCGGTATGCCCTGGCCTTTCTTTGCATTCAGAGTGGTTATTTGCCGAAGCTGTGCTTCTGGCAGATTTTGCTCGCAGACCTTTCAGAGCGGCGCGGGCGTCCACGGCCTTTCCCTGAGAGAGCTGTTCTTCCGCTTCCGCCAGTTTTGCATAGACATCCAGCAAAGCCATGCTTTCCTCGTAGGTTTTCATGCTTATAATAACCATATCCCCGTAGCCGTTTTTGGTAATGTAGATCGGCTCAGAGGACTCACTGCACATCTGTGAGATAGCCGCTGTATCCTTTAAGTCACGAATAGGAATAATGCGCAGCATAAAACCAGCCACTTTCATGTCATTGTTGTAACATAATTATCCCATAATTACAACAAGGTATTCGCCGTAAAAGCGCCCCCCATTTAATGCAGCAAACCGCTTTCATCCCAGCGAAAATAACTCCGCCAGCCGCTCCGCCGCCGCCCCCAGGCACGATTTAAAAATGCTACCTCCCGCCGTCCATGGGTCTTGGTGCCCAGAGGCGGTTCCGAGCCGCACAGCAAACCAGTGTCCTCCGCAGAGTAACCGGCGGTTCAGCTCCTGTCCGTAGGGGAGCGCCTTGTTGCCCAGGTGCCGCTGGAGCGGAATGGTCAGGCCCAGCTCCGTCCGTTTAGGCGTATTCATGCCTCCATTGTTTGTAATACCGCCACAATGTCCTTCAAGAGCAGGGGCTGCATACTGTCCGCGTAACCGCTCAAATTGGCGTGCTCCAAAGCGGACCGGATACGGGGAATCAACGCAGGCTTTGCTTCCATAATCTCCGGCAGTGCCGCCACACATTGGCGGGCGGTGATTGGTTTAATATCGGTCACATGGGTCAGGAACTCATCCAGGAGCGCATCAAACTTCCCCACCTTGTCCCAGCGGGCATTGGCCGCCAGGATGGAGATAGCCCGGTTGCGAACCAGGGAGTTTTTATGCCGCAGAAGTTCGGCAAAGCGGTCAAAACAGGGATACCAAATTTCGGAATCCCTGCTTTCCTCAACAATTTGCTGGGCGAAGGTATAGGCGTCTTTCGCGTCTTTCCCCGTTAGGCGGGCAACGCAGGCATCAAAATCCATGTCAAATCAACACCCCTTCACAGTGGTCAATCTCATGCTGAATGATCTGAGCCGTCCAGCCGGTAAAGGTTTTAAAGCGGGTCTGGAACTTCTCGTTCTGGTACTGTACCTTGATGGAGTTCCAGCGTCTGGCCTTCCGGATGCCAGCGAGGGAGAGACAGCCCTCCTCCGCCTCATAGGGGCCGGATTTTTTGATAATTTCCGGGTTGAACATCACCATGTAACTTCCCTCGCTGTCAAAGGCAATGATCCGTTTATTGACTCCAATCATGTTGGCCGCCATGCCTACACAGCTTTCTTTGTGGGCGGCCAGGGTGTCCAGCAGGTCTTGAGCTACGCTCAGGTCGTCTTGAGTTGCGGGTCCCGCTTTTTGGGAGAGAAAGGACTCGTCCCGCATGATTTCTCGTACCATTCAATCACATCCCTCATATATCTCTGCCGGGCACATTTCGCGGCAGGAAATCTGCGTTTTGCATGATACTTCATAAGCTACCACATTCCGGTGGGAAAGTCAAAAAAGAAGTCGGATACTTGCCACAAGGGCAAGTTGTATATTGAAAATGGACAGTCGGACAAGCCATGTCCGGCTGTTAAATTATATTTAGGGGGCCGACTGTGCAGACGACCTTTGTCATTGACGAAAACGGTGTCATTGAAAAGGTTATGCCCAAGGTGAAGCCGGATACCAACGCGGCGGATATCTTGGCATGCCTGAACCAGGAATAACCGCGAAAAGTCCCCGGATACAGCCGTATCCGGGGCTTAACGCTTTTATGGCAGCATCCCGCTGAAAATATCTTCTAAGGCGATCTCAAAATAATCGTAGAGACTGCACTTAAATTTAGTGGGAATGGCCGCCCGTTCCTCTTCGGTCATTTCCCCCAGAGCGCCTTCGGAAAGATGGAATAGCCCTCGTGGAGGTCCAGAGAACCGCCGTTTTGGAGGTAGACCTCCACGGATTTTTCGGTGGGGCTGACCAGCCGGTACTCTCGGACGCCGCACTTGGCATAGGCGTCCTTTTTATAGCCTCTGTCCCGTTTGGCCGTGCTGGGGGGCAGTACTTCCACTGCCAGGTCCGGAGTGCCGTAGACTCCATTTTCTTTGATTTTGCGCTGGTCGCACTGGAATAAAGATATTCTTTTCAGTGAAATGAAGATCCATACTGCCAGCGAAGGGGATACATTTGCAGCCCTCAAGATATTTTTCAAAATGGTATGCGATTTTAAAAGCAATCCGGTGGCGGTTGATTGTTGGACGAGGCGACGTGGCGATGATCTTGCCGTCGAGCCGTTCCCCCCAAAGCTTCTCCTGATAGGCTAAGTTGTTGTTCATCATTGACCCTCCCTTCTTCCGGATTTGAGAATGCTGTTTTAGTTATTATAGCCCAAACCAGCAGATAAAGCAATCCGTCGGCCGCTTGTCAAGGCGCGGGTTTCAGGATATAATAGGTCAAACACAGGAAATTGATGTCAAAAGGAGCATACATATGGGCCCTGTTTTTTACACCGTTCGGAACATCAACGGAGATTATGCCTATATGACCAGCGACACCGGGGTGGAAAACCAGGTGGCGATGTTCCTTCTGCCGGAGGGCACGGACGTAGGCAGCCGGCTGAAGTGGGAGAATTTTGAGTGGGAGTTGCTGGGATAAACGGCGTGCGGAGGTAGAAGCGATGTCCCTGGAACATGGAATACGGTGTTTTTTGGACGATGTTGATCCTGTCATTTTAGCCCGTGGCGAGGACTATTACCGCTCCAGGCAGGTGGTGCGCATCGATTGGGATGAGAACCATGCAACGGCCGAGGTTTCCGGCAGCGAAGAAGAACCCTACTTGGTAGAGCTTGACTTTTCCAAGGACGGCGAGGTAGGGGAATGGTCCTGCGATTGCCCGTATGAATGGGGGCCTGTGTGTAAGCACACAGTGGCTGCCTTGATGACTATCCAGGCAAATCCGCCTGAAAAGGCTCAGAAAAAGGCCGCAGACAGAAAAGCAGATATTCAGGCGTTAGTGGAAAAAGCTTCAAAAGAACAGCTTGCCGCACTGGTTCTGGAATATTGTCAGGAAGATAAACGCTTCCAAAGCCAGGTGGTTCTTGAACTAAGCACAAGCAGAGAACAGGAGCTGGCCGCTGTTGAGGCGCTAATAAAGGCGTCTATTCGAGCCAATAAGCGGCAAGGTTACATTGATATGAGAGGCTGCGACAACATCTGCGCTGATCTGGACAATGTATTGGATAAGGCCCGCAGTCGGATTGAATGCGGCCAATATGCGCAGGCTTTGGATATGACGCTGTTTGTCCTGCTTACGGCAATCGAGTTAGCCGAAGAAGCGGGCAGCAGTTCCGGTTCCCTGAGTTGGACGGTTGATGCCGCGATGGAAACGGTGGAACTTATGGCCAACAGCCTTGCCCGAGACGGCGGCCCACGCGGGGAACTCGTTGGAAAAATTCTGAAAACCATGGAAGATTCTGTGTTTGACGGCTGGGACCATTGGCGGTATGACCTGCTGCGTCGGGCGGCAATACTGGCGGATACGGAAAACGAGAGACAGTTCTATCATTTGCTGGATCACCTAAATGACCAGCAGTGGGAAAAGTTTCAGGATGCCCACAGATACGGATATGAGAAAGAGGACAAGCTTACACGCTATTATGTTTTACGTTCTGCCCAGGACGCAGAGACGGCCAGGAGATATCTGGAACAGAATCTGGAAGTGGACGAACTGCGTATGATCCTGGTACGGGAAGACTTAACGAAGGGAGACTACGCAGACGCGGAGGTTTGTGTCAAGAGCAGCTGAAGAAAGAGCAGATTGGGCAATGGTATCGGCCCAGTCGGTGGCAGTATCTTCTTTATGATATTTATCGGGATTGGGGACGGCACGAGGAGCAAATCCATCAAGCCCGTAAGCTGGCGCTGTTGGGAGACCGAGACTTCTACCAGACCGCGAAGGACCTGCTGATAGAAGCGGGATATTGGCAGGAGGAGCATCCGGGATTTCTTGCGGAACTGAAAGCTGCACGGCCTACCTATGAATATATGGAAATCTTAAAGCGGGAAGGTGATACAGAGCTGCTGATGGAGCAGGTGCGGCTCCATCCGGAAACAGTATTTCAATATGGCGATGTGCTGGTGCAGACTCATAGAAAGGAAATTTTTGAACTGTGTATTACTGTGATTCGGGAGCACGCGGCACAGTCCAGCAATCGTAAGGAATATCAAAAACTGTGCGTTTTTATCGAATCATTGGCCGGATTTGGAGGAAGGGATGAGGCGCAGAGCCTGATTATTGAGTTTCGTCAGACATACCCCCGCCGTCCGGCGTTTCTGGATGAGTTGGGGCAGACAGAGCAAACCATCGCAAAGAAAAATAAAGAGGCTATATCTTTAAAGCCTAGTTGAGCATAATCCTTGGAATGAGGGATTGAGTTTTCAACAATAAAATGTTATCATAAACTGCAAATTACTATCCATCGGTTTCAACCAGCTTGCTGCAGTGCGTATATCGGCCGGATACTTTGTCAAAAGCCAAGGACATAGGTGATTGAGCGGGCTGCTAGATTGAAATTTTTCAGCAATTTTCGTTCAATAGAAGGGAATTTACCATGCAAATCAATAAACATGGGTCATTTTACATTCGGAATGGGTGGCCAACAAAAATTATCGACGCTATGGATGCCCAAGGCCGGAACAGTTATATTTTTTCACCCAATAACGAACTTCCTGCGGTAGATCAAATCGGTGTCGGACGCGTGATGGTCAAAGCCCTACGGTATTGGGCTGCAGTTTTGGGAATTACAGTTGAATCTAAAACTCAGCAACGATATTTTTGATTTTAGGCTGGGCGTGATCGATGTATTCTGCTTTGTAACGACGAATGCGACATATGCTTCGGACTACGTTCAGTACCAGCTTGACAAACTGGGGGAAGATACCTTGTTGCTGGTTGATGAAGCCCACAACTTTGGGGCACCCAATTTAAGCCGGACGCTAAATCCTAAGTTTGCATACCGGTTGGCGCTTTCAGCAACACTTGAGCGTCATGGTGACAATTTGGGCACACAGGTGCTTTGTAACTATTTCGGAGAAAAATGCATCGAATATGGGTTGGGCCGCGCGATACGAGAGAATAAGCTGACACCTTATTATTATTATCCCAAAGCCGTTTATTTGACAGACAGTGAACTGCAAACATATCGCGAGATATCAAAAAGAATTGCAAAGCAGTGTCGAAAGCAGGGCAATGGCGCTTTTGAAGTTACGGAATTAGGAAAGAAACTGCTGATTGAACGGGCTAGGATCGTGGCGGGCGCGTCTGGAAAGATTGAACTGCTGAGAGATTTGATTGAGCCCTATAAAAACGATGCACATATACTCGTATATTGCGGCATAGCACGAAACGGCGATTTTTCCTCAGACAAATCAGAGAGCGATGAAGCGGGCGAACGACAGATTGTTTCCGTTTCCAAAATGCTGGGCATTGAGCTTGGGATGAAGGTGACACATTTTACCTCTTTAGAATCCGCAGCAGAGCGGGAGCAGATCAAACGCCAATTCGCGGAGACTAATCCTTATCAGGCGATTGTCGCAATTAAGTGCTTGGACGAAGGCGTTAATATTCCGAGTATCAAAACGGCGTTCATTCTTGCAAGCAGTACAAACCCAAAGGAATATATCCAGCGGCGGGGTCGTGTGCTAAGGAAAGCGCTAGGGAAATCGTTTGCCACCATCTATGATTTTATTACCTTACCGACCCCTCTTTGTGAGGTAGATGCCGGCAGTGACACAGCGAAATTAGACCTGTCTTTGGTGAGGAAAGAAATCATCCGAATGAAAGAATTTGGGGAGTTGTCAAAGAATCCATCGGAAGCAGACAAGCTGATAAAAGAACTATCGGATGTATACGGGTTGGAAACAATAAGAGGGGAGGATTATTTCGATGAGTGAGCCGAAACTGGATGAGAGAAAACTCAATTTGATCAAAGTAAAAGTGATTGAGATTGAAAAAAACAATATCATCAACAAGGACCCCAGTGATACGATTGTGGAAAATATCCGAAAATATATCGAAAAGGTGGTGGATGGAAAGTGTTGATAAAAAAGCTGATCCTTCACAATTTCAGGCAGTTTATTGAGACCCAGGAAATCTCCTTTTCTACGGACAAAGAGAAAAATGTGACGGTACTGATTGGTATAAATACGTCCGGAAAAACAACGCTGATCCGTGCGTTTGAATGGATATTATATAACAAAAATGAGTTTGACGACAAAATCCTGCTGAACAAAAATGTTGCCGGCAATATGCAGGCCGGAGACACGCAGGCCGTGCGGGGCACATTGGTTCTCGAACATAACGGCAAAGAGTATGAAATTTCGCGCAAGCAGATTTATACTTGCACGGGCAGCGGTGTTCGCCCATCTTCAACGACAGCAGATATCCTATATCTACAGCCTGACGGACAAACCAAGACCAGGCTCGGAAGCGAATTTAGTTCAAATATTGAACGCATCCTTCCGAAGGCGCTTTCAAACTATTTTTTCTTTGGCGGCGAACGAATCGGTAGTATCAGTAGCCGAGAAGACATCGAGTCGTCCGTAAAAGGGCTGATGGGGTTGGATGTTCTTTATAATGCGATGGCCCACTTGCGTTCTGTTATCAATAAGTTGAAAAAGAGTATGGACTTTTCCGGAGATCAGCAAGCAGCCGACGCTCAGAAAATGCTGGAGGATGCCAATCGCCGGAAAAAAGAATACGAAAATGAGCTGGCGAACATTGGGGAGCAGATAGAGTACTATCAAGCGGAAAAAGAAAAGTATGCGGCGTTGCTCCGCGCGAATGAGGAAACCGCTGCGGAGCAGCGCCGTAGGGAGCAATTGGACGCTGTTATCAAAGGTCTTGTGGATCGGATTGAAAAAGACAAAAAAAGTCTGGTTTCCGCATTCAGCCGGAATGCGTTTGCCTTTTTCAGTCTGCCGCTCTTACAGCAATCAGCTGAATTGCTGAATCAAATGGGCGATGAGACGGAGAGCGTTCCAGAAATGTCCGGAGCGTCAATCGACTATATTCTAAAGCGCGGCACCTGCATCTGCGGAACATGTATTTCCGAAGGCTCTGCCGCTGAGAAGCATTTGTTAGCCGAACGGTCTAAGCAGCCTCCAGAATCAATTGGAAGCCTTGTGAGAAGATATCGGGAACAAGCTATGGATTACATTTCATCTTCCGAGGATTATTATAGTTCCATTGAAGAAAGATTTATGTCACTGCGGAGCAACCAGCGGGAATTGGGCTTCCTGATCGATGAAAAAAAAGCGCTGGATGAGCGTCTGAAAGGTGCGAAGGATGTCTCGGAGCTTGAAAAGAATTATCAAGCCGCGGCTAAGCGGCGGGAAGAATTTGAGCAGAAAAAAACGGATCTTATTGAGGTGATTGGTGTCTGCAAAAAGGATATCGAAAACGCCGAAACGACCTTGGACGCTTTTGGGGAGGATAATCAGAAGAACGCAAGAATTACACTTAATATCGAATATGCCACAGCCGTCTTGGAATGGATTGCGGAGGCGTATAAAGCGCGCGAGAGCACCGTGCGAAGAAAGCTGGAAGAGCGAGTCAATGCGAATTTTAGCTTGATGTACCACGGTAGCAGAAACAGTGGTATTCGGAACAGTATTGAAAATTACTTGTTTTACCGGGATAATGCTGCTGACGATTTTGAGGACAGCCAAATCCGTATCTGCCATTCACAAATAGATAAACAGCGTTATGATCGGATTATCAGCGCCGAAATGCTGCCGCAATGCGGCGGTATCGACTTAGACACCATCAATGAAGGGTCCAGTCGTATTGAGCAGTGCTATCACTTCTACCGAGAGGCTCTGCGGGACCAGGGCGACGACGCGTTGAAGCGACTGTTCAATCTAATGTTTGACAAAGACAAAAAAGTACTGGTCTTAATCGAGTTAAAACAAGGGGACGTAAATGAACAGGTCATCTTTGATACAATTAACCGTGCGGGCGTCC
>Ga0137310_100036_pt1 | contig 74924 bp, 58 predicted proteins | sample NAcewiD2O_June_2_FD_97183 | JGI IMG/M metagenome (GOLD analysis project Ga0137310, IMG submission 97183) | Mouse cecal microbial communities from Vienna, Austria - N-Acetylglucosamine amended D2O_June | ecosystem: Host-associated > Mammals > Digestive system > Large intestine > Cecum | place...
CAGTGCTTCCTAAGAAATAAAAAAAGGGGGGATACGGTCATGTGGGTTTGTCCCAAGTGCGGGCGGTCATTCAAAAACACGGAGCAGGGCCACTACTGCGGGAAGCCTCCGGCGACGATTGAGGAGTATATTGCCGCCCAGCCGGAGGAGGTGCAGGACTATCTGCGGCAGATCAACGCCGCCATCAAGGCCAGCATCCCGGAGGCCAGGGAGAAGATCTCCTGGAGTATGCCCATCTACTGGAAGGGGCGCAACCTGATCCAGTTCGCGGCCTCTAAGCGGCACGTCGGCCTGTACCCCGGCCCGGAGGCTGTGGAGGCGTTCGCAGCCCAGCTGGCGGAGTACAAGACCAGCAAGGGTACGATCCAGCTCCCGTACAGCAAGCCGCTCCCGCTGGAGCTGATTGGGGAGATTGCGAAGTGGTGTGAGGAGAAAAATCAACTAAACATCAAGTCGATGTAGGAGGTCACCATGAATACAGAAATGGAGCTGCTCAAGACTGCGGTCCAAAACGCGGCGGACAAAGGCATCCGCTTTGGCGCTCCCATGGAGGCAGGCCAGCTTCGCGCCTGGGAGAGCCGGCATAACGTGACCCTGCCGGAGGACTACTTCGCGTTTTTAACGGAGGCAGGCGACGGCGGTGTCATCGCGCCCATCACCCCGGACTGCGATACCCTGGTCCCCTTCGGGTCGTATGAGGAAAGCGGACACTCCTTCGCCGGCGTCGGGAAGCCCTTCACCCTGGAAAAGAGCTGGATGCCCGACTGGGGGGACACCATCGAGGGCGCGCCCGACGACGAGGCCAAGCTGGAAAAGCTGATGGACAAGCGCTGGGCCATGATCCGCCGGGACGGGAACATCACTCTGATGGAGGACAAGACGGACAATTTCCAGCGCTGGTTCCTGGTCGTCACGGGGCCCTGCCGGGGCGAGGTCTGGATGGAGAGCGAGTTTGGCGTCCTGCGCTATCCGGGCTGTACGTTTTCCAACTGGCTGCGCCTGCTCTTGGAGGGCAAGTGGGACGCCTACGCGGCAGAGAGGGCCAAGGAGGAAGAAAAGGAGCGGGAAAGCCGTACAACGCCCCAAGAGCGCTGCTTAGAGTATTTGAACAGCCGGAAGTACCGCCCGAAGCCGACGGCATGCATGAGTGAGGTCCGCGCGTTCGAGGCGGAACACGGCATCGTCCTGCCGCCTGATTACATCGAATTTGTTACCACAGTGGCAAACGGAAGCAGGCCTTCCAGAAATTATTTCCCCAAATTGTATACCATGCAGGAAGCCGGGAGCTTGGGAAATTTAGATAAGCCGTTTTGCTTTCAAACGATGGAGCAACTTGAAAAGGTAATCATCAAGCAGGACGGGAGGTTCCATCCACATGCGATACATCTGCGCTGGAGCACCATGGAAGAGTATTTGGATAAGAGGGTCCCGGCGGAGAACAGCCCATGGGTCCCTCCCATGCTGGAGAGGATCAATGGCTGTCTGCCCCTGTGGCTGTCAGTCAGATCGCAGTCCAGAAAGACGGCATTTTTGATCCTGAATGGTGAATTTAGGGGGCAAATCTGGTCTGTGAGTTTACAAAATGGGTTAAATCCTTACATAGATCATCGGACGTCAAACGGCGACAGGGTTAATGTGATGAATTTCCTTGAGAAGATTGCCATAGGAGCGTATTGAAAAGGTCTGTGGCCCCTTTGCCGCTTTGCTTTCCTCATACAAAACAGCACCGCAGCCCTGTGTATGCAGAGTTGCGGTGCTGTGTTATAGATACCTTTTCCAACAATGTCACTATGGCGGAACGGAAGTTGTTGAACAGTCCTAAAGGCATCTCAACTGGATTTCCGAGCGCATAGCAGAAACAGAAGCATGAAACCGACCCGTTGCCCCATCTTTTCTATCGTGCCGGTTCTTTATCTGCTTTCGAGATCAAGCAGCCCCGCTCCTCCTCATGCAAAACAGCGCCGCAACCCTTCAATGCAGGATCACGGCGCTGTTTTCATATTGGTCTCGCAAAGCTGACGCAGGGGATGCCCCTTCGTCGAGGGACACCGCCAGAGCAGGTATTGTGCGTACAGGGCCTCAAAGCTCGCTTCGGTGAGCTGGCCGCAGCACTCGGCGGGGTCGATCTGCACGCCCGTCAGCTCATAGAACCGCAGAACCGGCAGGATTACCGGCTGGCCGTCCCGGTCGGCCGCCAGCAGGTAGCCGGAGTTGTCCGTTTCCTCCTGGCAGGAGATATGGACGGTGTTCCTCCAGTTGCCGGAGCAGGCGGTCAGGAACTGGTAAAGTTGTCTGCTAAAAGCGTTTGTCATCAAATACCTCCGTTTTTCTTGAGTTTTTTCTAAATTGTGCTACAATAGAACCCAAGCGTAGTAGGATGGGAGTATACGGATGGAACGTGTAAATGTGTTTGTGGATGAGTCCGGGAGCATCATAAAGGGCCCGCTTCAAAATGCGGATTTCTTTGTAGTTGCGCTGATCTTCACTGATAATGAGAAGTTTTTGAACAAAGTATTTAAGAAAAAGCGGCTTAAAATACTGACGGAAAAAGAGCTGGATCTGCTTCGTGCCACAAGGGAAATCAAGGGATCTGACATCAACGACAAACGCAAAGAGAGTATTTATTCCGCACTCGTTGAAAAATGCGGTGAGAATTTGGAAATAGGGGTTATTGTCCTGGATTTGCAGCACGCAGATGCTAGGCTAAAACAAAATTCCTCCCGTGCGTTCAACTTTTTGATTGCGCGGTATTTATCCAAATCTTATGTTGTTCACAGTAAATTCAAAGAAGCAGCTGCGATTTCCTTGTATGTGGATGAACGGAATGTGGCAACGGGTGCGAAATTCACGCTTGAGGAATATCTGAATACCGAATACAACATAGAGAATCCCATTTGCGAAGGGGACATTTCCGTCCATTACTTGGACTCTAAAAACCGTTATCTGATCCAATTAGCGGATTTTGTCGCAAATACATTCTATCGCGCATATAAGAAAAACGACCCGGATGCGAAAAGCAATGTTGAATTACTGAGAAAGGTGCTCTGCAATGGAAAGGTGTTCTATTTTCCGGTGCCGTACATAAAAGAAGTGACCGGGCATACTATATAATGCTGCCATATAAGTCCACGGAATGTACCAGTTTTGGCTTGGGAGAAATCCTGCATCCGTGGCTTGGCAGCAACAATAAATATGATTTTGGTCGTTGACAGCCCTTAGAATATTTGCTATAATGAACGTAACAAGATAAGTCCTCGTAATCTGCAAGAGATTGTAAGCGCTATGTGTTGGCGCCAGACCGGGGCATTGTTAGAGAGGCACTCCAGCTATGGAGTGCCTTTTGCTTTGTACAGGGCTTACCCAATGATCCAAAACGGCCCGCCCGCTCCGGCCCGTTTGCTGGCCTCATTCAGAATGATGGAGAGGTCCCAGCTTTTTTCGCTTCGCTTATAGCTGGCGGGGTCTGCTACCAGGATCTGCCCGCCCTTTACTCCCCGCAGGACGATGAAGTGACCGCCGGAAGTAAAGTGGCCTTTCGTCATGATAGCAACCACCAGCTTGCCGCTGCCGAGAGCGTCCAAGATACGCTGCGGCTCGGAGGCTGTACAGCCCTCCACTGGGAGCCCCCACGCTTTGGCCGCGTTAGGAATCAAGGAATGGTAGGAACCGCTTTTGCTGCACCAGCCGCCGTTCTTATAGGCCCACTCCGCCATCTCCACAGGGTCAACGATGTCGTCTGTCAGAGAGGATACCACGATGGACATAGAGGTGGGGCCGCAGCCATAGCCGCCGATGTTGTCTGTGCCATAGGGCTTATTGGCATACTGCTGGTCCAATTGGTTGAAATAGACCACATCCGTGACGCCATCCGTAAAGCGGACATTCCCCAGGGAGGGAATGGTAGCGCCGCTGTATTCGGTATACTGGAACATCCCATCGCCCAGGAATAGACTGAGGTTCTGGGCGTAATCATCAGCCAGTCCTTTCTGGGCCTCTGTCAGGTGGAATACTGCATCGGCAAAATACGCTTCTCCATTGTATTGGAGGGTATAGATGTACCAGAGCTCTTCTTTCGTTTCCACCACATCAGGAGTGTTCGGATCATCAGCCTCAACTGTCCGGGTCTCGCTGGTGCGGGTGTAGGAGTAGAGACTGCTCTTGCCCTGCCGGAGAACGGCCTGCATATCCGCCAGGGAGATGGTGTCCCAGGTCTCGCCCTTGGCGGCGCAGTATTGGGCGATAAAGGAGTTGGTGTTGCTGCTCATGTCGGAGGCGTAGGGGTTGACGACCTCGTAATTATCGCCGCCAGTGGTGGCAAAGTCCTGGGCAATCCGGGCCTCCGCACCAGTAATGCCCTCGCCCAGAATCTGATTGACCGCAAAGGCGATGTTATTGGTGTTCTGGACGATGGCGGCATTGTCATTGAGGATGGGCTGTCCGGCGCTGCCGCTGCTGGTCAGGCCGCCGAAGATCAGGGAGGGCAGCATGAGGACGAACAGCACCGGGAGCATGAGCAGAACAGCGATGGCAGCGAGGAACTTCTTACCGTGCTGCACGGCATACAGGGCAGCCCCTGCGGCGGCCCCGTATGGCCCGCCCACTGCCGCGCCCTTCGCGGCGGCGGAGATTGCCTTGCCGGTCTTTATGGCCCCGTGGATGGTCTGAGCAGTGCTGGCCGCTTGGGACAGACTGCTTTTTTCTTGGTTGTTCAGTTTTGGATACCTCCTTGCAGATTGGTAGATTTTATATGATAAAGGGACCGGACGCTAAAATGGAAAAGGCGGAGGCACCTGTCGAGGAACCCACGCCTTTTCAAAGGTATAAGAGGCTTTTTTATGTGAAAGCATGAGCCTCTGCTTCTGTTTTGGATACCTTGTAAATCGAGAGCCGTTTTGCTATAATAGGATAGAAATTTGAAAATATATTGTGAGGACAATACCATGGGTGAAGGGAAAAAACTTCAAATCCGCAACAGTACCGTTGACTTTCTGGTTTTTACCAAGGATGCGGAAGAAAACGGCATCGAGGTAAGAGTGCAGGAGGATACCGTATGGCTGACACAGAAAGCCATCGGCCAGCTCTTTGATATAGACCGGAGCGTAGTCACTAAACATCTCAAAAAGATATTTGCGGATGGTGAGTTGGAGGAAAATTCAACTTGTGCATTTTTTGCACAAGTTGCGGACAACGGAAAAACGTACCGCTATAAGTTCTACTCCCTGCCCGCCATCATCGCTGTGGGCTACCGGGTCAACTCCCAGCGGGCCACGCAGTTCCGCCAGTGGGCCACCAACGTACTGGAGACGTTCACGAAGCAGGGGTATGTGCTGGACAAGCCCCGGCTGATCAACGGACAGATCTTCGATCAGGATTATTTCGACCACCTGCTCTCCGAGATCCAGGAAATCAGGGCAAGCGAGCGGCGCTTCTACCAAAAGATCACCGACATCTACGCCACGGCGGTTGACTATTCCCTGGACAGCAAAATTACGAAGGATTTCTTTGCCTCCGTCCAGAACAAAATGCACTATGCGGCCCACGGCAGCACAGCGGCGGAGGTCATTATGGATCGCGCCGACCATACCAAGCCGTATATGGGCCTGACCTCCTGGAAAAATGCTCCGAACGGTAAAATCGTAAAGGCTGATGTATCCGTCGCAAAAAACTATCTCTTCCAAGAGGAAGTGCAGGAGCTGAATGAGATCGTCACCATGTATTTGGACTATGCCACCCGGCAGGCGAGGCGGCATATCCCAATGACTATGGCTGACTGGGCGACCAAGCTAGATGCTTTTTTACAGTTCAATGGGGAAGAGGTCTTGCAGGACAAGGGGAAAGTGACAGCCGCTATTGCGAAAGCCTTTGCCGAGAGTGAATTTGAGCAATACCGCATTATCCAGGATCAGCTCTACCAGAGCGACTTTGACCGGCTGATTGAGGCCACAGATATTTCTGATGCGCCAGAATAACAAAGACTGTAGATGATAAATAGATGGTTTATGCTTGTGACAACTGCCACTTCCTCTTCCACCGTGCCGCAGAGCCGGAGCAATGCCCCGACTGCGGCAAGCACACCGTCCGGCGGATGAAGCGGAGCGGCAGGAATATGAAGAGCGGCTGAAGGAGCCGAGGGAGATATAAAATGGCCCATTCATCGCAGCGTGAGCGGATCACGCAGTACATACAGGACACCTACGGGACTGAGGCGGAATACCTCTGGGCCGACAGCCCGGGCAATGCGATTTTCCGCCACCCTGCCAGCAAAAAGTGGTATGCCGCCCTGATGCGTGTCCTTCCGAAAAAGCTGGACTTGGCAGGGGAAGAAGTCCTTGATGTAATGGACATCAAATGCAGTTCCATGATGATCGGTTCCCTGCTCGCCACAAAAGGGTTTCTCCCGGCGTATCACATGAACAAGAACCACTGGATCTCCATTGTCCTGGACAATTCCGTTTCTGACGATCAGATCATCCCACTGCTGGAACTGAGCTATGACAGCGTTGCGCCCAAACGGCGGAAGAAGCGTCCTCAGCCAGCGGGGGAATAAGCCCGATATGCTGGGCGAACCGGGTTAGGAGGAGCGCAGCCATGAAAATGCCCTGGAGCCGGGAGGCCGTTCGCATCCTCCCCACGAAAATTGATTTGACCGGACAGCCCTGGTACCGAAATGCTCTGTTGCTCCATGTTCGCGGGAACGGCGCTTTGCGCTGGGAAACCCGCGCCTTGCCGCCAGAGGCGGACTATTATGAATCGGCCCGCTGCCTCACTCTTCGAAGCACACCGCTGCTGTCAGGGCATTTTGCCGCATGGGAGACCAGCGAAAGCCGGCTTTGCACCGGCTGGGGCTTGGACACAGCGGAGTGCCCGGAACTGGATGCCCTGCGCGAAACCCTCAACGGCGGCTTTGCCCGGCTGGAGGACGCCGTTCCCGCCCTGTCGCCCCTGCTGGAACTTCTGCCAGAAGGTGTCTACGTGCTGGCTGAGAGCGACGCCTACCCCACAGACGGCGATGGACAATTCTTTTGGGACGTGCCTGACCGTCTGAAAATTTGTTCTGCCACCGCCCTTGTCTGTCTCGTTGATGATGACTACGACTACAACTACGAATGTCTGCCTCCAGTGTTCCTCTACCCCTCCCAGCGGCGGTCGCGGCTGGATATGGAGCGGGTGGAGTATTACAGAACACGCTTCCAGCAGGATGGCTCCCTGCCCCATGGGATCGCCCTCTATGTGGGGACAGGGGGAATGTCGGTGCTGCTGGACGGACACCACAAAGCGGCTGCCGCCGCCCTGTTGGGCCGAACCCTGCCCTGCCTGACGGTGTTGCCGCTGGGATATTACCGGCTTGACAATCCGAAACAGTCAGCCTGCTTCGGCCCTATTGTGGTTCCTGTTGAGGACATCAGCGGCGTGAAGCTGCCGAAGGAACCTTGGCGGTACACCAAAGGCTCCGGCCCTTTGCCGGAGGGTCGTCTGGAAGACGCAGAGCTGCCGGAGGCGCTGTTGGCCGCCGGGAAACGCTATCCTACCGCCGAGGGGTATGCCCTGGTGTCGGCGGCGGAGATCGGCTATCCCACGGACAGGGAACTGGAAACCTGGCTGACAGACCCCGGCCTCTACCGGCCCCAGCTGCGTGGGGCGCTGGTGGTTCTGCGGAGCCGTGGCGATCCCCGCTTAAAGGACACCGCTCTCCGGTGTGCCGCTGTCGGGGATGCGCATTGCAGCCTGAAAACGGAGGCGTTCCAAGTTCTGGCGGAACTGAAGGGCGACCCGGATGTGGAAGCCTTTTTCATTGACTATTTCGTGATCCTGGAGGAGCCTTCCAGCGTTCATGGCAGCGCCCAGGACTATCTGACACAGATCGCTCACAGCTTTTGGGATTAGAAAAACTCGTATAAGCAGAATAGAGAATAGATTTGGGAGAGTCAACTAAATGCTGGATTATACGCGGTTAGCATCAAACAGTCTTTTAATTGGCGCTGGATGGACACCATCCTATAAGGGCCTTTTACAAAAGCATTTATCGCATCTTGATTGGAGATTTCCGCCACAAGTCCCACCAGACGCTATATTTGAAAGTGCCAAAGAAATTATTGATGCTTTGGATGGAATAGTAATCAAGAATCAGTGCTCAAAACTTGGTGTTGGTTCATCCTGTTCTGCCATTGAGTTCGATTTTTTTAATTACGATGCCTCTGTATACCCAGAACTAGAGGCAGTGAGTCAGAAGATTGGAAAGCGTGCTGTCTATATCGGAATAGGATATGACATAATGGGGGATTGGCTGGTAGATGAAACTGGAATACTGTATTTCCAAAACAAGATTTACAATAGACTTTCGCCTTTTTCAAATAGTATCTATGATTTTTTAGAAAAGGATATTTACAGGTGTGCAGACCTGTTTCATTGATTCATCTACCCCATCTGCAAATCCTTTAAGACGGGAGACACGTCAAAACGTCTTCCGTCTTTTGATATGCCTCCAGAAAACTTTTGATAGATAAAGGCAAAACCAGCCAGCTGTGCGTCTAATAGACAGAAAGGAGGGAGGACATTTGACCGAACAGGAGTACATCCGCCGGGCGGAATCCTTAAAAGAACAGCTCTACCGCACCGCAGCAGTCTACTTGGGCAGTCCTTCCGATGCTGTGGATGCAGTGGATGAAGCGTTCTACAAGGGCTTCCTGGCCTACTCGAAGCTGCGGCAGCCGGAGTTTTTCGATACCTGGCTTACCCGCATCCTGATCAATGTCTGCAACAGTGAACTGCGTCGGCGCAAGCGGGAGCTGGCCGTGGCCGAACTGCCCGAAACGGCTCAGGAGGAATTTGACGCCCTGCCCTTGAAGGAGGCGCTGCGCCGTTTGCCAAAGGATCTGCGGGAAGTAATCATCCTGCGCTACTTCACCGGCCTCACCCTGGAGGAGACGGCGCAGGCCCTGGATATTCCACGGGGTACTGTCTCCACCCGCCAGAAGAAGGCCCTATCCCTGCTCCGGCTGGAGCTGACTGACGAATAGAAGGAGGTTGTCAGATGGAAAATCGAACTGTAGAATTTCAGGCCATGATGAACGAATTGGCCTCGCCTCCTAAGCAACTGGAGGACAGTATGCAGCGTGCCCGAAAGCGCGCTCGGCGCTCCAGGATGCTCCGCCGCTTCTCCGCTCCCCTCGGGACCATTGCCTCGGTCGCCGCCTGCTTTGTGCTGATGGTGAACGTTTTCCCCACCTTTGCCCTGGCCTGTGCCGGAGTACCTGTCATCCGGGAGCTGGCCGCCGCTGTTGCGTTCTCCCCCAGCCTGTCCGCCGCAGTTGCCCACGACTATGTGCAGTATATTGGGCAGTCTCAGACGGTGGATGGGGTCAAGGTAGACCTGGGATACGCCATTGTGGATCAGCACCAGATGGTATTCGTCTACTCAATAGATGGGGGCAGATTCTATACCAGCCCGAAGCTGCTTGATGAAAACGGGGATCATATTGCCGCCTCTTACTCCACATCCATTGCCAAAGGGGATATGAGCGGGCAATCAAACGGCATGGAATCCATGATCCTCTCCTTCAGCGCACCGAGCGACCTGCCTGAGCGATTCACCATCAACATGTATTTCCGTGCGGAGAAACAGCCGGAGACACCAGCCGCGCCCGCTGCTCCACAGGCATCCTTGGGCGAGTCTATGGAGAATTGGGCCGATCCGAGAAATGACCCCGGCGTGCTGTGCTTTACCTTTGATGTGGCCCTGGATATGAACCGCATCGCCCGGCCCATCACTGTCCCGGTGAACCACTGGATGGAACTGGATGGACAGCGCATCCAGGTGGAGCGGCTGGAATACACGCCCACCCGCACCATCCTCTATCTGGGCGAGGATCAGGCCAACACCGCCTGGCTCAAATCGCTGAAATTCTGGTTTGAAGACCAGTCCGGCCACCGGTATGATGATAAGGACGGCTCTCTGGTTTCCAGCAGCACACTGGAATCCCCATCTCAGCTCACCTACTATTTCCAGAGCTTCTACTACGACCCACCCAAGGGACTGACCCTGTGCGTTGATAAGGCGGAGTGGCTGGACAAGGATGCGCCCCATGTGGTTGTGGATCTGACCAGCGGCGAGGCCACCGGCCTGCCTGCGGGTGTGGAGCTTGTGGATGTTCACCCCGTCGGAACCGGCGTGGAGCTTACGATCCTGTCGCCAAAACTGCGGGAGCAGTTTGCCCAGAGCTTTTCCCACACCTATTGGGACCCGGAGGGCGGCGAGCATAAATGGCATCAGGTGTCTACCATTCGCGTGGATGCCGAGGACAGCGACGATGGAGAAGCCAAACACAAAGAGGTCTTTTACCTGGACAACTACTCCTGGGACGCTGTGGAACTGGAATTGAGCTATACCAGCGTAGCCGAGTATGTCGAGCCTGTTCGGGTGCCGCTGACAACTGAATGATAAACCCTCAGAGGAGCTTCTGCCTTCCATTGCTCCAGCATGATGGTTCCAGGCGCAAATTCTTTAGGAGGCGTTTGTAACTCCAATTTTGTAGGTGTCCCCGCGACCTGGCAATAGAATCGTTTTGCTCACGGCAAACAGGTTCTGCCGTAATTATCGCTCACTCCAAATAGACGCCGGAGTAGATTTCGCCGATGTTAAAGCGAAAGCAGAGCAGGAGGTCCGGGGCAAATGCGCCGCAGGCTCCGTCCGCAATCATGGAAGCAGCCTGTGTCCAGAGATATGCCGGCTTGTAGGGCCTGGGATGGATCAGTGCGTCAAAAGCATCGGCCAAGCCCACCACTTGAACCCAAGGAGTAATATGGCGGCCGGACAGCCCGTCTGGGTAGCCGCCGCCGTCCCAGCGCTCGTGGTGATGGCGGCAGACGTCGCAGATCAAATGAAAATCCTCCCGGCTGGAGAGGGCCGGGTCTTCCGCCAAGAGGCGGCAGCCCTCTGTGGTGTGGGACTTCATGATGGAGAACTCCTTCGGAGTCAACGAGCTGGGCTTATTCAAAATCGCCTGGGGGATGGCCCGCTTCCCAATGTCATGGAACAGGGCCAGCTCGGAGTAGTGGTCGATGTCCTGCGCAGACATTCGCGGAATGGCTTCATCGCTGGAAAACACCAGGAGCAGACGCTTCGTAAGGTTCCGAAACTGTGCGCTGTGAGGTGTGTCATACAAAGCGGGTCCCTCCTTTGTCAAGTCTGAATTGTCACGAAAAGTCCGCTTGTTTTTCTCTGTTTCCGTCATTGCTTTTCCAGAGGCAGCCAGCTACAATATCTAGCAGTTGCGAAAAAATAAGCGGAGGATGTTGTGTCATGGAACTGAATTGCGATCCCTTGTGGGACGAGCGCGGAGAACTGCGGCGGGGCTGCACGGTACGGGAGGCTCTGGACTGGCTGACGAGGCATGGAAGCCACAGCGCCGGGGAGAGCGTGTATATCAACGGCGTCAGCTACAAGCTGGGTCGCCTGCTCTATGGACCAGATAGGCCAGAAATTGCGGACAAGCCCATCTCTCGCGTCTATGACGGCTATTACCGACAGCTGAATTTCAACGTTTAATTGAGGAACTGCCCAAGAACAAGCCCGCCAAAAATGCCGAAAAAATCCGCTGTTCCATAACAGCCGCTTCAATCGAACCCGCCGGGTTTTGTGACGGGAAGGCCCGGGGAACGTCGGCCCGTTCAATCAAAAGCGCTGAACGCTCCAAAATAATACGATCCATTTCTTGTTCCTTTCTTGCATATCAAAGAAAATCTTGATATAATGAAAGCATGAAATAAACCACCGTTTAGTGATTGAGGTGAATTATGGGGCATCAAGAAAGTCTGATATTTTGCGACACAAAACGAGATATGATTCGTCTGTGCAAGATGCTTAACAAAGCAGCGGCCGATACATCAGAGAATGGGTTGGAGTATGCGGAGCTTGATATATTTGAGGTCGCACGACTCAAAAAAGATATAAAGACATGGTTCCCAGGCCAGAAGAATGGTCCCATTTTCCCAAAGGGCTGTTATTTTGTCTGGTGGGGAGGAGAGCGCGGTCCTCAAACGCAGGACGAGTTTCTGGATTCTCGCTACACAGGCCAGATACCTTATTGGAATACAGTTTTTGCTGAGTATATCATTCCGCAGGCCACCGAATTATTGAATGGAATTGAAGAGGGCCGCCCCGGAACTTTTCAAGAAAATGAGTGGATACACACCTTCCATCCTGGCGAAGATAATCAAATATCTTTGGATTTAATCGAACAACTATAGCAAGATGGTAAAAGGGGGCGGCCCTTCGGAGCCGCCCCCTTTTGGCTTAATAGCCGGTCTTGGGGAGCTTGGGGATGCTGGGGGTGGTAAGTCTGCGGATCACCGTGACCCAGGAGCCCTGGGCCGTCTGCCAAGTGCCCTGATACTTGCCTCCGGCGTCGGCCCGGTTGACGAGCTGATAGCCGTTGGCCGCCGTGCCGCTGACGGCGACGGTCAGGGTGGGATTGCTGGTAGACTGGAAGCCCACGGGGACTTTGCCGAAGTCGAAGTAGACGTCGGTAACAACTTCTCCGGCCTGGGTGGGAATCGCGCTCAGGCTGAAGGAGTAGGCGCTGGTGGTGATCAGATTGGACGCCAGGACCTGATAGGTGCCGGAGTAATTGGTCTTGTACAGAATCCGGTAGTTCAGCCGGGCACTGTAGGTGCCGGTGCTGATGACCATGGCCCGGGCGGCGTCGGTGGGAATCCGATCATGCCAGTAGAATTCCTCCAGCGCCACGTTGCTGGTATTCGCAATGGTAAAATCGTAGCGCATCTGGTTCCCCGCCAGCACTTCAGCGTTACCCCGCTTCGTGATAGTAACGCCCAGCCCGGCGGGTTTGTCGTAGTCGCTGACCTTGATGATCTGGCCGGAATACTCCAGCGTTTCATCAAATACGGTTTTGCTGACCTGCCAGTAGGCCGGAGCAGTTACCTCTTTGATTTTGTAACGGCCCAGGGGAAGCGGCTTGGAAGCGGCGATGCCCCTGGCGTCCGTGGTGATGTAGTCCACCACTTTGTTGCTGCGGGGGTCGCTGATCTCATAGACCGCGCCCTGGAGGGGCGTTCCCGCCGGAGTGCCCGTGACTTCATTGTACTCGGCGGCGTACTTCATCACCTGGATCTGCCCGGTGATGGGGGTGTTCTCCCACTCGATTTCGATGGTCTTGCCGGGCTGGACATAGATGGTCTTGTACTCCTTGTCCAGCTCGTAGCCGGGAGCGGCCTCCAGCTCACGGAGGTACAGGCGGCCCTTGCCCTGGACAGTCAGGTCGTCGATGTAGATATAACCCTCGTTGTCCGTTGTGTATTCTCCGATGGGGTTCTTATTTTCATCATACAGAAGGAATTTCACGTCATAAATTCCATCTCCGGTGACGGAGTTGATTTTATGAATGATGATTCCCGAGAAGGGGGCGTTGGTCACGGTGAGGGTGGTGGTCTCATTGTCCCGGATGGTGAAATAGTGGGGCGTGGCATCAATCTTGAAGCCCTCGGCGGCTTTCAGCTCCACGGCGGAGTAGTCACCGGCATCCAGGTCAACGTGGACTCGGCCGTTTTCCCCCGTGGTGACGGTCTCAATGAGAGCGCCGTCCATCCCTCTGATCTCAAAGGTAACACCGGGGATGCGCTTGGTTTCGTCGCTGGCGCTGACCTTGATAAGCTCCAGGCCGCCCACAGGGGCGTTGTAGAAGGTGAGGGTCTGCGCTTCGCCCTCCTTGATTTCAATGGACTTCGGCGTTCCGTCCAGCACGTACCCGTCTACCGTCTTGGTCTCCTTGGCGGTGATGACCGTTCCGGGCTTCAAGCCGGAGAGCGTGATGCGGCCATATTCATCTGTCCGATAAATCCCCTGGTTGGGGCCGACGTAGGCGCCGGAGCTGTCGGTGATGAGGAACTCGACCCCGGCCAGGGGCTGGTCCTTGGTGCCCGTCACCAACTTCTGAATCGTGAGGGTAGTCCCAGGCACGTTGTAGAAAGTCAAGGTCTGGGTATCCGCCGGATTCACCTTGACAGTCTGCGTCTGCGTGGCCGGGTCGATGGTGTAGCCCGGCAAACACTTTACCTCCTTGACCACTATGGTGCCGGTGACCCCGCTGATGCGGATTTCTCCAGCGTCATTGGTGGTATAGCGGCCGTTGCTGGAGAGGTGCCCGTTGGCGGCGTCCACATAGCCGCCTTCCGCGTAGGTCAGTTCAAACTCAACCCCCGCCAGCGGCTTGTTCGTCAGCTTGTCCAGTTTCTTGATGACGAGGGTTCCCGCCATTTTGTTGGTGAAGCGGAGGACCTGCGCCTCGCCCTCCTTGACGAGGATGGACTTCGGCGCGCTGTCCAGCACCACGCCCTCCGGGACCTTGATCTCCTTCGCGGTGACGGTGATTCCGGGGGTGAGGCCCGGGATGACCACACAGCCGTTTTCATCCGAGGTGTATTCGCCGTTGCTGTTCCCCACGAACGCACCGGAGGAATCCGTGACCAGGAAGGTAACGCCCTTCAAGGGTTCGTTGCCGGTCTCGGTCTCCAGGTACTTCTCGATGGTGAGCGTGTTCGCCGGAATATTATAGAACGTCAGGGTCTGTGTTTCCTGCGGATTCACCGTGATGGTCTGGCTCTCTCTGCCCGGCTCAATGGTGTAATTGGGCAAAGGCCGAGTCTCTTTGACCACCACGGTTCCGACGATCCCGGAGATATGGATTTCTCCATGGTCGTTGGTCGTGTAGAGTCCCTTGCTGGAGAGGTGGCCGTTGTCGTCATCCACAAAGCCGCCTTCGGCGTACTGCATCTCAAATTCAACGCCCGCCAGCGGCTTCCCACTGAACTTATCCAGTTTTCGGATGACAAGGGAGCCCGCCTTTTTGTTCCAGAAGGTCAAGTTTTGGCCCTTTCCGGCCTCAATCTTGATGCTCTGGGGGCGACCGTCCAGAACATAGCCGTCCACCGTTTTGATTTCCTGCGCGGTGATGGTCGTTCCAGGCACCAGGCCCTCCAGCACGATTTCTCCGGCATTATTGGTATAATAGATGCCTCCATCGGGATTCAGAGGCTTGCCGGAGCCGTCCACCACCTTGAAGGCTACGCCGGCCAGAGGCTCATTGGCGGTGCCCTCAATGTATTTGTGGATGGTCAGGGTCATCTTGGGGTCGTTTTCAAAGGTGAGGTCATTTCCACCGGAGTTTCCTCCGCTGGAGCCGCTGCCGGAGCTGCTTCCGCCGGAGGAGTTGCCTCCGCTGGTCCAGCTGTTGCCGGAGCCATTTTTCACGATGATGGTCTTGGGCGTCGTATTGAGGACATAGCCGTTCGGGACGCGGGATTCGGAAACCACCACCGTGGAATTGGGGATGAGGCCCGTCACCACGACGGTCCCGTCCTTCCCGGTGACATAGCGGCCCAGAATATTCCCGTCCCCGTCTTTGACCGTAAATTCCGTGTTGGGTACGGGTTTCCCTGTGACAGAATCCAGTTTCGTGAGAGTGAGGGAGCACATAGGATCATTGTAGAAGCGCAGGGTCTGCGTGTCCTGGGGATTGACCACGACGGTCTGGCTCTTGTCATTGGAGCCCATGACGTAGCCGTCCGGGCATTTTTCCTCCGTGACGACAAGGGTTCCGACGACGTTGGTAATTTTGATCTGGCCGTTGGAATCGGTGTGATAGATACCATTGGAGGACAGCTTGCCGCCCTCGGTATCCACTACCCGCCCGTCGGCGTAGAGGACCTTGAATCGTGCGCCGGCCAAGGGGGCCTTGGTGACGGAATCCAGTTTCTCGATGATGAGGGTTCCGGCGCGTTTGTTCCAGAAGGTCAAACGCTGGACCTCGCCGCCCTTGATCAGGATGTCCTGGGGCGTGCCGTCAAGGACAAAGCCGTCCACCGTCTTGATCTCGCGGGCCTTCACCGTGGTTCCCGGCTCGATGCCGCTGAGGACGATTTCGCCAGCCTTGTCCGTGTAATAGGTTCCGTCGTCAGGACCGACCGCCGCTCCAGCGCCGTCCGTAACCTTGAACCCAACACCGCTCAGAGGCTCGTTCTCGGTACCCTCGATGAATTTCTGGATGATGAGGGTGGTCCCGGGCTGGTCATCAAAGATCAGGCCGTTGGCTACGCCGGAGCGCACCACGATATTCTTCGGAGTCTGATCCAGAATATAACCCTTCGGCGCTTTCTGCTCAGAAACCATGATGGTGGCATTGGGCCGCAGGCCGGAAACCGTCATGGTACCATCAGTCCCGGTGGTGTAAAGTCCATTGTTGGGGCCGACCACATGCCCGTCGCTGTACTGAACCTGGAACTGCGCCCCAGCCAGGGGCTTCCTGGTGATGGCGTCCCGCTTCAGGATGGTCAGGGTGCAGAGGGGGGTGTCATAGAAGCGGAGAGTCTGTGTATCCGCGGCGTTGACTACCACCGTCTGCGGGGTGGGGTCCTTCTGGTAAAAGTCCGGGGCCTTGTCCTCTGTCACCACCAGCGTCCCGGGCAGGACCTTGGAAATCACGATCTGGCCGTTCTGGTCAGTGGTATAGAGGCCGTTGGAGGAAGTCAGGCCCTCGTTGTCCGGCAGCAGTTCGCCATTGGAGTAGACAATTTTGAACCGTGCGCCCGCCAGAGGCTGCTTTGTGATCTTGTCATATTTCTCGACCACGAGTCCGCCCTTGGGGGTATTAGTCACGATCACGGTTTGGGTATCCCCGTTGGGCCCAATCATGATATTGGTACTGGGCGCGTCCATGACATAACCCGCCGGCGCTTTTACCTCAGTCAAAATCAGCGCCCCGGGAGCGAGATTGGATACCCGGATTTCGCCGTTGCTGTCCGTGGTGAAAACGCCGTTTTGGGTAAGGGTGGCGGAACCGATCACGCCGTCCAGGCCGACCTCACAGCCTGCCGCCGTGGTCAAGCGGAACTGAGCGCCGGGGAGGGGCTGGCCGCTGATACTGTCCCGTTTCTGGATGATCAATTTTCCCTTGGGTTGGTTCTTGAAGGTCAAAGTGACCGTGCGGCCCTCCTTGATTTGGATGGTCTGGGACTGCGTGTCGATGATGAATCCGTCCGGGGCCCGGACCTCAGTCACGACGACGCTCTTTCCGGGCTTCAGCCCAGAGATCCGCACTTCGCCGTTTTCATCGCTCCGGTAGATGCCGTTGGAATCACCGATGAGCGTTCCGTCTGCATAGGTGACTTTGAACTCGGCGTCCTGGAGGGTGATGCTGGGATTGACAGCGCAGACCTTGCGGATCAGCAGATTTCCGTCCGGCGCATTGTCAAAGCGGACCGTGACAACGCTCTGCTCACCGCTGTCGGCCAGGTATACCGTTTCGGAGGAGTTGATGATGGTGTACCCGTCGGCGGGATCGACCTCTTCGACGATATAGGTCCCACTTTTTAGCCCGGTCCAGATACAGGTGCCGTTTTTCCCGGTCACCTTCTGGCCGATGACCGTGCCGCCGGTGCCACTGGTGCCGCCAAGGAAGCGGAGCTGGAAGGTGCAGCCGGGCAGGGCCTCGTGGGACACACTGTCATATTTCTCGACGATAATCGCGTTCAGGGGCTCATTCTGGAAGGTCACAGTTTTGCTCTCGTTTCCGTGGAGAATGACGGTTTGCGTAGTGGGTTCCTTCATCTGGAATCCAGGGGCCGGAGCCACCTCGGTGATGGTGTACTCACCGGGGTAGAGCTTTTTGCCCTGCTCGTGGAGCTTGATCTCACCGTTGGCATCTGTGAACAGGTAGCCGTAGTCCGCGGAAGCGGGGGCGTCGGAGGCTTCACCGTTGGAAGTGTAGGTCACATGGAATTTCGCGCCCTCAACCGGCGCCCCAGCGACAGAATCCTCCTTGAAGATCGTGATCTGGGGCTCCTTGCGGTTGCGGAACACCAGCTCCTTCACATCGCCAGGGTTCAGGCTGATGGTCTGCACCCGGTCGGCGTCCTTATCCGGCAGGAACCAGGGCGACGGAACGGAAATCTCCGTGACCCGGTACGTTCCGGGAACAACGTATTTCGTCACTTTACCGTCGGGCCCGGTGGTCCAATCGTCCTGATAGTCGCCGTTGATGGCCTCCACCCTCAGCACAGTGCCGGGGATGGGCTCCTTCGTGTCGGCGTCGATTTTCGAGAGGGTCAATTCGGGCTTTTTGAGATTCTGGAAAATGACCTCTTTTTCATCGCCGCCGTTGAGAGAGATCGTCTGCGTGGGTTCGTCGCTGATGTAGTAGGGCTCCGGGACGGACTGCTCCGTGATCTTATAGGAGCCAGGAACGACCCGCAGCTCTGCGGAACCGTTGGCCTCGGTAGTTACCTCGTGGCGATAATCTCCGTCGATGGCTTCCAGCAGGAAGACGGTGCCGGGGATTTTTTTGTTGGTGCCCTTCTCGATCTTCGAGATTTTGAGCAGGGGCTGTTTCAGGTTGTCAAAAATCAGCTCCTTGCTGTCTCCGGCCTCCAGCCAGATCGTCTGGGTGGGTTCGTCGCCGACGACCCAGGGGTCCGGGACGGACTTCTCCGTCACTTCATAGCTGTCCGAGGGGATGGCGGTCAGCGTGGCCTTGCCGTCCGGGCCAGTAGTTATGTCATTGTGGTAGCCAAGGTGGATGCCCTTGATTTCAAAGTGAGCCCCGGGGATCACATCCCCGGTCTTGGCGTCCCGCTTCAAGATCGTGAGGTTAGGCAGCTTCTTGTCCGCCGCCGAAACGGTGACGGTGCCACCGCCGTTGATGGTGGCTTGGTCAACGTGGGCAAACACCGGTTCCGTCAGCTTGGCGAAGGGGGACGGCGCGGAGACCTCAACGAAGGCATACATACCCTCAGTCACGTCCGTCACCGTGATGGAGCCATCTTCCTTGGTAGCCTCGGTGCCGATGATTTGCCCATCCCTCAAAACATTGAACACCGCACCAGGGAGGGGATTGTTGGAATCGTCCAGCTTCATGAGCTTGATTCTGACCTTGCTGTCATTCTCGAAGATGAGAGCCACATCGGACTTTCCATCCCACATAAAGGTCTGCCTGACCTTGGCGGGGTCCGGGCTGAGGCTATAATTCTCCGGCGGAGTGACCTCCTCCGCCACATAGCTTCCGACGGGCATGGTGTCCCAGGGCACGTCGGTGAGGTAGCCGCCCTCGCGGGACATGAAGGTGCCGGAGAAGTTATTGTCTACGCCGGTGATTTTGATGATAGCCCCGGCCAGACCCTTCGTCGGGTCGTCAGCGTCCACTTTGCGGATACTGCCCTCTCCGGTGATGGTCGTGCTGTCCCGGAAAGTAACCGTAACCGTGTTGCTGCCATTATTGGGAAGGGTAACATATTGCGGGGCCGTACTGTCGATCTCATATCCGCCCGGGGGAGGTGCGGTCTCAGTCACGGCATACGTACCCGCGCTCAGCCCTTTCAGCCGATAGGTTCCATCGGGCCCCGTGATAACATCCTGAGAAAAGGTGCCGTTTTGGGACTCCACATGGAAACCGGCCCCGGCAAGAACCTTGCTCGGGTTGGAGGCGTCGATTTTTTTGACAATCAGGGTATATTCTTCCTCTTCAATGTTCTCGATGACCAAATCACCGAGAATGATCTTCTGCACAGAACCGGCTGGGTGAGAAGAGCTTCCCGCACCGGTAAAGGAGTATTCATAGACCTTACACTCGCCCCAAACTCCCTGGTTTCCCAAATCAAGGATAAACTTGGTTCGATCCCGGAAGGAGCTATCACCCTGCTTTTCGTCGATACTGGTGTAATGGGTCCCCTCAAGGGTATTGTATACCGCCATGAGTTCCTCGGCGCAGGCCACCACGGGATCACTGATACTGCCCTGCTTATACCGCCAAATACATGCCTGGACCCAGGCGTTCATGTACCAACGGTACTCAGGCCCCCACACATTGTCCACACCAAGGGCCTTTGCTTCATCGGTAAATACGCCCTTGGAGTGACAGTAGTAGTAAGCCATCATGGTTTCCACCGTGGGGTCGGAGATGGCGGTCTTATGCCCCCAGCTTTGTCCCTGGAGCGAAGTCCCCATTCCGCCGCCCTTCGTGCCGCAGAAGCCGGTGGTGATCTGATTCCCATTGGTAAAGTTCATTTCGTGGAGCGTGCAGCGCCCCAGGGCCGCCGACTGATACGCCACGCCGGAGTGTCCGAACTCCTTCAGCGTGATCGTATCCGCCGCCGCGAAGGCGGTGGTAGGGAGCAGCCCGAGAACACAGATCAGGGTCAACAGCATGGCCGTCAGACGCGTTCGCAAAGATTTCTGCTTCATTGAAACACTTCCTTTTCTGATTTTTTCAAAAGAGAAGCCCCTCGGATTGCTCCGAAGGGCTTTGGCGATTCTAACGCTTATTCGTAAGGATTGTGGGAGTTTGGGTCACCTACAGCCATGTAGCAGTAGGCCCTGCCCCCGGAAATCGTGACTCCGGTACCGACGCAGGTCACGTCCGCGTCCAGCATTGTCTGTAGATGCCCGGGCGAATTAACCCAACTGGTGACCGCCTGCTGGGCAATATTCGGAGAATCCTCTGCACCAAATACAGAGAGATTGAAGCAAGCGCCGTGAGGCCATCCATAGCGGAGGAGGGCCTTGTGATCATAAGGACGATGCTCTATAACGCATTGCGCGGATACATCCTGCGCTGTGTTCATCAGGGCTTCGTTTACAGGCAGCTCCGACCTGCCATTTTCCCGGCGCACCTGATTGATAAACTGGACCATTTCCTGCCGGATTTCCATATTGGCAGAGAGATCAATGGGATCCGAAGGATTCACTGTCAAAGCGAGATGCCCGCTCCTTCCAGTCTGGCCTGTCACCGAAATCACAACCGTTCCAGGAGCTTTTGCGGAGATAACCCAATGCCCGGATACCATTTCGACATCGGCGATGGATGAATCGCTGGAGCTGACAGAATAGGCTTCATCGGAGTTTACCACCAGCATACTGCGGTCTCCGGCTTTCAGCGCATTCCCCTTATAGCTGCTCACTTGGATCGCCTGGAGCGGCTCACTTTGAGGAATATTCTTTTCCGGAGCCTCCCCGGTGTAGGGTGCGCTGCTGTCCACCTGGACGCCGTTCTGGTAGTAGACATTGAAGCCGACTTCCCGCCCAATGTCCCGAAGTTTGACATAGTTGTTGCCATTGATGTTATACGCCGTCATGCTCACCTGCCGGCCATCCACAAAAATCGGGGACCAGGACGGCTGGGCCACAATGCCGGCGGCAACCACCGGAGCGTTGCCAAACAGAGCCGCGCCAAGAATCATCCCGAACAATAGGGTGAAAACTTTCCGCTTCATAATTTACCTCCATTCCGTTCACTACAGTTGCATCTGTGATTCTATTTATAGTTATACGGAAATGGATAGCGTTTTTCAACAACAGGGGGGACCCCGATTCAAAATTTTCCGGGCTGCCATGTCTACTTCACCTCCACAGCCTGCACGCAGACGCGGCTCTCCGGGTGATCGGCCAGACAGGTGGTGATGGTAATACGGTTGTCCGAAGTGGCCTGGAGATAGCTCCAATCGTCATTGCTGATGGTGGTCACGGTTTCCACCGCATAGGTCCTTGTACCCAAGAGGGTGGTATAGGTAATGGTATCACCCTTTTTCAGATTCTTGATAGAACCGATGGTGTATTTGGCGCCCCGGTTATGCCCACACACCGAAACATTGCCATTCCAGGCAGAGGTGGAGCTGTAATGCCCCAGGCCTTTCTTCATACTGGCGTTGGTTTCGCCCTCCCAGACCTTCATGTTGATGTCCAGGGAGGGAATCTTGACCGTTCCGATGCTGCCGTCACTCCGCTTCATATCCTCCACGCTGGTGTAGGCAGGTTTCTGCGGAGTTGTGGGCTGGCTGACCGAGGTGGGGGGCAGAAACGTTTCCGTGCCCCCGCCGGAACCGGCGGAGGAGCCAGCTTCCGTCAGCACCGTGATAGGACCGCCGCCGCTGACGCCATAGCCGCCCCCGGCAGTTCCGTCACTGGTAGCGACCGCCCCCTGGAGACCGGGCAGAATCGTCCGCTCCATTACGCCGGTCTGGGTGGTACTGAATCGGCCGTACTCCAGCTCGGGGATCTGGAAGTCCACCACGTTTTTCCCACCATAGTTGTACTGGGAACCGTAGACATCCTCATAGGACCCGCTCTTGTAGAAGTCCTGGGGCGCGGTGGTGCTGAAATTGTAATCCATTGCCTGGGCGCTGACCATAAGCGCGGAAAACGCCGCGGCAGTCAGCAGAATCTTAGACAGGAAATGCTTCAAGTGACCTCCTCCTTCTCTTTTGTAAGATCAAATTCTCGCCAGTCCCCAGGCCGGTCCTGGAGAACGGTGTAGGTACAGCAGGCCGTGCGGTGACGAACGGTGAAGTTCTGTCCCAGCAGTTTCTTTGCCAGGGGGCGCTTGATCTCCACCGCAACGATGCCCTCCGGGTAGGGCTCCAGATCACTGATGTCGATTTCCGGCTTTTCCGGTTCAACCCGGTACTTGGCAACCAGCCGATAGTCCCGGGGCCTGTCGCCGGGAACATACACATACACGTTTTTCCTCCGCTGGAACAGAAAAACGCCCAGCCCCGCTAACAGCAAAAGCGGAATGAGACAGAGGACTGCCGTGATGATCCGCCGGGGCGTTGCGGCCGCCGCCGAACCGGAAATTGCTGCGGGCGTGGTCTCCTCCCCGACATAGACTACTGTATAGGTGATGCTGTCCACGCCGGAGGCTGTCACTTCGCCCTTGTATTCCGCCGTAGTGACATAGCCAGTTGCGACCTTGCTGCTGGTGGAGGCGGAGTAAGTAGCCACCGCCTGATAGGAGGCCGGGGCCAAGGTATCGCCCACCAAGTCGGTCCCCGTAACCTGCCAGGTAACGCCGGAGAGTTTAAGCGTCATCCCGTTTTTCACAGTGGTTGCGGGAACATAGGACATATCGTTTCGGTCCACCGGACCAATTGTCTTGGTAGCGGTGACGGTGCCATACTGCGTGGTATAGTCCGCCGCCACAGTGGAAATCGTTGTATGATCCAGGGCCAGTTCACCGGAATACTCCCCATCGTCATAGGGGACGCTGGGGGCCAGCTCCGCCAGGATTTTGTCCAGGTTATTGCTGGCGGTTTCCACCGTGACCGTTTCCGTCACGGATTTGCTCTCCAGGAAAGCGTGTTCGTCTTTCGTGGTGAAGGCCCAGGTATAGGTAAAGCCGTCGTAGTCAAACGACGGCTCCTTCAATGTCTCCGGGTCTTTCTCCGGCGGCAGAACATAGGTCTTCACAATGCGCTGCTGCCCGTTCAGATTTTCCACCACCAGATTGTCCGGGACCTCTGCGGCGAGGGCGCTGGTAGTCATGGCAAAGGCCAGAACCAGCGCCAGCACCAGAGATTTCAGATGCTTCATAGGCGCTCCTTTACAGATTTTGTTTGATGATCCGGGTAATGCTTCCGACCGCCACGCCCTGCTCTTCATCCAGCCGGGTGACGGCGAAGCTGACGTCATCCCCCTTGCCGGGGGTACGACGGTCATAGCAGGAGTGAGCGATGGCGTTGACGCCGTTGTTGAGGCGGACATACAGCACGCCGCCCCGCACATCGGTGACACGGCCAGCGTACCGGCCCTGCCGCACACACTTCTTCAGGTCGTCTGCGGCGGTGGAGGCAGAGGTGCTGCGCACATCAGCGGTGATGGACAGATCCTCCACCGTGGTGCCGGTGATCTTCTGTACCCGGACCAGGATGCGGTCGCCCACATGGTAGTGCTCGGCGGCGTCGCCCACCCAGGCGCGGGACAGGCCCCGGGCCAGGATGGCGCACTCCACACCGAACACCTCCACCCGGACCACCTTCTCGGCCACCGCCACCACCCGGGCCTGTACCACCCGGCCCTCATAGATCATGGGCTCGCCCCGCTCGTCTTTATCCAGGTAGAACGTCTGGCGCTTGCGGTACATGGCGTCCTTGCGGCTGGCGACCACGCTGCGGCTCTTGTTCTCGTGACCCTTCACGATGAAGTCGATCTCGGAACCCAGCCGGGCGGTGAGGATGCCCCGCATACGGGACATCAGCTCCTGGAACTCCGCGCCGGAGGGGACGCGGCCGGTGAACAGCATCATCTCCTTAACGGGGATCGCCATCCGGAAGCCCTTGTAGTTGACCACGGCAACGGTCAGGCCGGATTCCGTCCGCTCCACGCCGTCCAGGGTGCCAGTGAGGATGCGCCGGGTCCAGTGGGCGTTCTGGATCTCATGCCAGATGATGGCCTCCTGTTCCTCCGCCGTCTGTACCTCGTCTCTGGCCTCAATGGTCAGCACCCGGTCACGGCGGGAGTCAGCGGCGGCGGTGGTGGCAGCAGCGCTCTCCGTGTGGCGGGACCGGCCTCTGGGACGCCGGGGCAGGGCAGACTCGCTCATACCGTCCTCCACTCCATCGGGAACGGCGGTAGGTACAGGGCCGCCGGACGGTTCCTCGCCGGGGGGCGGGTCCAGCGTCAGAGGCTCATCAGCATCGGCCCCGCCCTGGCCCGTCTCACCCAGCTCCTGGAGCAGCGCCCCGTACTCGGGATCGTCACTCTCCGGCCCCGGCTCCTCCTGGGGCGGCTGGGAACCGGCGGCGTCACCTGTATCGGGGAAGGGGTCCTCCTCACCTGCGGGGAAATTGGGGGGCATATCGCCCCACTGCGTACCATCAGACGGGGGCCCGTCAGCGTTGGGGGCCTCACCGGACGCGCTGTCGCCGGGCTGGGCCTCACCGTCAGGGGGCATGTCTCCGGGCTGGGCCTCACCATCAGAGGGCATATCGCCGGGCTGGGCCTCACCATCAGAGGGCATATCGCCGGGCGGCTCCTCACCAGCGGGGGGATCGGCGGGCAGACCATCGGACGGGGCATCCCCATCGGCGGGGATGCTCTCTCCCTCCTCACTGGGGGCGGCGTCCGGGAGGGGACAGGACTCCGGGAGCTGGCCGGCGCTCTCCTCTCCGCCGGTCTCGGCGGCGGTCAGGGCCTCCACAGGCTGTTCGTCAGGGACCACAGTTTTCTTTCTGGGCATAAATTGTTACTCCTCCTTTTTCGGTTTTGATAAAATGGAATCTTTGGTTGCGGTGACCACCCGCTGCCCTGACTTCTGAACCGGCTTTGCGGCAGAGCGTCTGGGCGGGGGCGGCGGCGGGGACACCGGCTCCTCGGCCGGTTCTCCGGGGGGCTCGGCTGGTATGGGCGGCACCAGGGGTTCTGTCTTCGCCGATGCGGGCGGCTTTGCCGGCGGCGCCTTTTTGGCCGGGGCTTTCGGGCGCGGCGGTTTCGACTTGGCCGAAATAGGAGCCGCCTGCTCCTTCTTGCGGCCTTCGGCCTGCCAGTCGGGGATGTGGGAGGCGGCCTTGCTCGGGTGCAGCTTCTTGGATTCCGGGTGCTTGGAATAGTCGTACTTATCAACCTCCAATACTTTTTTGCCCCGGAGGATTACCAGGGCGCGGTCTATGTCCATGCGCAGCACTTCATCCATGGTCATCAGCTTGCGCTTGCCTACGCCGCTGGTCTCCCGGTACTCCGGCGTATAGTTGGAGATGCGCCAGGTGCCCAGCTGCTTGGCCTTGCTGGTGACGGCAATACTGGCCTCGCCGGTGCGGTCGGAAATGAACTGCGCGGTCAGGGCGTCGGTACAGCCGAGAAACAAGGTGATGTCGCAGTTGCCCAGGATCTCCTGCCACTGGTTGTAGGGATAGCGGTTTTGGAGACCGGCGAGATTCTGGAACACGCAGGACATGGAGATGTTCCGGGAACGGATGACGCTGATTTTCCGGGACAGGTCGGGGATGACCCCGCAGGCGCACAGCTCCTCGCCCAGCACATGGACGGGAACAGGGAGCGCCCCGCCGGGACAGTTTTGGTCAGCGTACCGCACCAGCTTGATGAAAATGAATGACAGAAACAGCGAGGACAGGAAATCAAAGGTGCTATCCTGGTCGCTGGTGATGCAGTAGTAGGCGCAGGGCTGTTTGCCCGGCAGCTCCAGGTCGATTTCATCAAAGCCGGTGATGTTTCGGATGTCCTGATTTTGGAACACCTGGAGCCGGGAGCCCAAACCGATGATGACGCCGCCACGGACACTTTCACTGGACTGCTTGAAAATGCTGTAGGGGGCCTTGGCCGGGTGGGAGATAGGGAGCACGTCGAACAGAGCGTTCAATTCTTTTTCGCTGCTTGTGGCGAGGAGCTGATAGACCTCCCCAATGTTGCGTCGGTCCTCCGGGTAGCCCCGTTCCACATAAAGTACCAGGGCCTTCAACAGATTCATTTCAGCGTTGTCCCAGAAATGGTCTCCCTGCCCGTTGCCGGTGTTTTTAATGATGACGTCGCAGAAAAGCTGGGCCATCAGCTCCTGGCCCTCGATTTCGGACAGGCAGTTCCAGGAATCGGAGGCGGCGGGGGTCACCAGATTGAACACCTTCACCGTGTACCCCTGATCCCGGAGGTAGGCGCTGCTTTTTTCGTAGAGCTCTGATTTGGGATCACAGATAATGAGGCTGGACCTCCGGGCGGCACTTTGCAGGATCATATTCATGCAAAAGGCCCTTGTTTTCTTTGATCCGCTGGCCCCGTACACCGCCAGATTACCATTGAACCGGGTCTTATCCGGGACGCAGATCACTTCGCCGTCTATCTCACCCAGGATGATGCCGTGGTGCTTGCGGATATTGGGAACCAGGTCCAGCACACCCTTCAGCTCCTTTCTGGTCATAAAGCCCGCCGTGCCGTAGGTGCCCTTGTTGGAGTAGATCAGATTGCGCTCCTGGTCGTATGCGCCGGTTTCGCTGTACCCCATCCGCATGACCATGAAAATCAGCACACCCAGCGCCGCTATGCAGCCACCCACCCCGTACAGGCCGTAGGGCCAGCGGAACACGGCGGCGATACAGGCAAAGAAGCCGGAATCGGGAAACTCCGGCGAGGTGCCGAAGGTCCCGCCCGCCGCCTGCCACACATCGTAGTTATAAAGGAATTGAGCGATGTAGCCGCCCCCGTAGAGCAGAGCACCCAGGGCGATGGGGATAATGATAGCCAGCTTGATCAGTTGTTTTCGGGAGATAGGAACACACTCCTCTCATACGCTTCAAAGTCGATACACTGGATGTCAACGTCCGGGCAGCAGACCTGACGCATGGCTTCCGCCTGGAAATCAAAGCAGAACAGCGTACCCGGCCAGTCCATTTTCTCCAGGGCGGCGTTGAACCGATAGATGCGGGGCATATCGCAGGTGTAGCCAAACAGTACCGCCGCCTCACCGTCTATGGCGTCGTTCTCAATCACCCAGCCGGGGCGGGGCGGCTTGAAGCCCTTTTGTAAAATGCCGTCCAGAACCGCCTTTTCGCCGGGGTCACACAGCAGTTGAAGGATGACCTCGCCGTGATGGTCGCTGGGCAGATAGCAGAACGGCTCAAACTCGCGGCTCAGAACAAAGCAGCTGTGGCGCTTATCCACGCCCACGCCCATCAGAGGGGCCATCTGCCCCATGTCCGAGGCAAATATAATGGCTGCTTGTTTGGCCTGTTTGAGTTGGGCCGGGAGCCGGGTCTGACAAAGCTCCATCTCCAGCAGGGCCTTGAGCCGCAGTTCTGCCTTGTCCTCCCACTTCATCTGACTGGAGCCAGTGTTGTAAATGGTGAACAAGCTGCCGCCCGCCAGCAGAACGCCCGTCGAGCGGGAGCCGCGGACTTTAACGGCCTGTGCGCCCAAGTCCTTGACCTCTCTGGAGCTGTAATAAGCGGGCCGGTCAAGGGGCGTCAGGTCATCGTGCGGCGTGGGGCTGAACAGCGCCGGCTTTTCCCAAGGCAGAACAGACACATCCGCATTGAGCATTGTCACCAGCACCTCGGCCATCCGGTGCAGGCGCAGACGGCGGGTGATTTCCGATTTGAGCTGATTGGTTTCGGTACTGCCGGAGAGATAGGGCAGAAATTGATCCGGCCAGCACTCCACCAGCAGCCGTTTTGCGGCGGCGGTCAGTCGAAGGCCACGAACGCCATTGCGGTAGAATGTCCGCAGAAGATTGTCCCGTTTGAGCCGTTTGACCGCATACTCCTTGTAGGTGTCAGAAGCTGGGAGACGGCTGACCAGGGCGGCGGGCAGTTCGCCGGACAGAGCGGTGAGAGCCAGAACCAGGCCGGGAAATGTGTCCAGGGCGGGCAGCACCCGCCCATCCGCTTCCGACATGATTTCCGCCTCCTTCCCATGATTTTTTTACCGAGGGGGCTACAGCTTCGGTATTTTTTCGCTGACCCGGCATGGAAAAAACCGCTGATTTTCAGGGATTCCCGGGCCGTAAAGCCATATCCCGTTTCTCAGCCTCAAAAAAAGCCAAAATGGGATATGACCTTTTTTCGGAAAATGAAACTTTTTGGGCAGGTTTTCTATGACCCCTTCGGGCCGTCCTGGAGTTGTACCCCCCGCTCCGCCAGCCATGTTGGGAAGCGGGGCGTGTCCATGATGAACATACGGGTACAGTCCGTCTCGCCCAGCTCCGTGGTATGGTAGACGTCGCAGAGCAGTCCGCCGTCATCGGTCAAAAGCCAGGCCCCCACCGCGTCCAGGTACTGCTTAATCTCCAGATTGTCATAGTCCCGCACCCGGCGCTCCGGGAGGTCACGGCAGTAGGTGTGAGAAAAGCACACAACGCAGTGCCGGAACCGCCGGACAGTATGGCTTTTGACGTATTGCTCCAGCGCCGCGGTGAGCGGGTCGATCAGGTACTCCGTGCTCTGAGACTGCCTGCGCTTGGGGAGCAGACAGGGCAGGGTAATCTCAAAAATGCCGCCCCGCTGCTGGATGTCGATACCCTGCATGGCGGCAGCGGAGGTCAGATATTCGCTCTTTTTCACGTTTGTGCTGGCATAGAGCAGATGGCGCAGCCGGCAGGTGATGGTCTCCGCCCGCAGAGCCGCGTCGGTGGACAGCACCTCGTAGTTGTCCGGGTAACGCTGGATGTCTGTGGTATTCATGGCATACAGTGCGCTGTTCAGGCGCTGTATGTCATCTAAAATGGATGTAATCCGCTGAGAAATAACGCTTCGGGTCAAGGTGCTTGGACTCACTCCTTCCGATAATATTCCACGTCCCCCTCCAGGGACACGGTGCAGTAACCGTTGACATTAGGGATTTGCAGTGCCTCGATCTGCTCTGCGGAATCAACAATCACCAGATAGCGGGAGGGCTGTTCTCCAGAGTTCTTCAAGGCCTGGGTTACAAGGACCTCCCGTCCCTGGGCGATATAGACGATCTCGTAAACCTCGCTGTCAGCGAAGAAGATAATCTTTGCGGGAAAATCGCCAATCGAGTGGTACTCCACCTGCCCAATGAAGTCCGCAAGGACCCAGACGGCGGCAAACAGAGTCCAGTCCACATTCCCCATGTTGTCCGGCGCGGCGCAGTAATAAGGCTCCTCCCACCAGATGCGGCCCTGCTTCACAAGGTACGTCAGCAGATTCCTGATCTTATCATCCTTGCCGGGGTGGAGCCGAAGAAGCTGCTTTTCCGTTAAAATCTGGTACATGGAGATGTCCCGCAAGAGGGCGGCGGCCTCCCTTTCATAGATCTGTGCGCGTGTTTTCATGGATGTTCACCTCTGCTGTGCGTATTATCGCCGTATTACAGACGTATTGCTTGGCTTGCTTTAGGTGCCAGTTTTGGCCTTGTGCGTGTTATTTCAGCATTATTTCCGCATTAAAAATCCGCTTCCGTATTAACGCCGTATTATTGACGTATTATTTTTGTCCATCATTCATGGTTCGGTTTTATGCGTATAAATGCCGTATTATCTCCGCATTAGGCACTCTGCTGACCGGATTTGTCCAGCAGTTCCTGAAGCTCCCGGCGGTCGGTAGTGATAAGCTCCTTCTCCATCTGACTACACTTGATTTCCACCGTCACGTTATTGTTGTTGGTGCTAATCAGGCCGCTGCCCCGCTCGAAGTGGGTGATCTCCATGACCTCCGCTTCGGACAGGTGCAGGATGGACTGGACACGCCGGGCCTCCTCTTCCTCCAGATTGAGCAAGATTTTCGTCTTGGCGTTGTTGATGATGCCCTTGCCGTACTTGCCGTCCTCCAGCGCAAAGAAGTCGTTGATGTCCTGGGTAGCGCAGATGGCAGAGCCGCCGTAGCCTCGGATGATCTTGAAAATCTCCAGCACAAACTCGGCGGCCAGACGGTTGCTGTTGGCCCCAATGAGCTGCCAGCACTCGTCAATGTAAATGGCCTTTTCCTCGGTGCGGTTCTCTTTGGCCTTGTCCCAGACAAAATCAAGCGCCACGAACATTCCCACCGTCAACAGGTCGCCGGTCAGTTCGGAGATGTCCAGCACCGTGTACTTGTTGTCCAGAGACACGTTGGTGGGCTGGTTGAAGGTGCGGGCGGAGCCGTTGACCAGCCGGTTGATGATATTTGCCAGCCGCCTTGTCTCCTGGGACTCCTTCAGCACCTCGTACAAGTCCCCCAGCACCGGCATTGTCCGGTAGCGGCTGGGGTCGGCCGGGTCGTTCAGGGTGCTGTTCTCATGGGTGATGCCCAGCTTGGCATAGGTGCGGATCAGGGCGTCGTCCAGAAGCTGCCTCTCCTCATGGGTCATATCGGGGATCAGCAGGGAGAAAAAGATATGGAGCCGCTGTATCTTCGCCGCCAGCAGGGACTTCTCCACGCCCGGGCCGTCCAGCAGCTCGTCTACCGACTTGTCCACCTTGCGGATCTCCATGACATTGATGCAGTTTTTGGAGGCGGGAGAGATTTGGATGAACTCCCCGCCGATGTTGGAACAGGCCCGGTGGAACTCATGGCCCTTTAACGGGGCCACGATGAATACCTGGATGCCCTTCCGCCGCATACGGGTCGCCATCAGCTGCATGGTGAAGCTCTTGCCCGCGCCGCTGGTGCCCAAGATAGCGATATTGGCGTTTTTGTAGACCCGGGAATCGAAGATGTCCACGATGATCAGGGAGTTGTTGTGCTTGTTCACCCCCAGCAAAATGCCGTTGTCGTCGCACATCTCGTAGCTGGTGAAGGGGTAACAACTGGCCGCACCTAGGGTCAGCACGTTCCGTTTGGACCGCTCATAGAGGTGCTTTTCCAGAGCTACCAGCGGGAGTGAGGACAAAAAAGCCTGTTCCTGACAGAAGGAACAGGCCTGTACGTCCATATCCTGACTGAGTAGCAGCTTTTTCATCTCCGCGCACTTCCACTCCAGGTCCTCCACATTGTTGGCGGTGATGGTGACCAGAAGGTTCAGATAATAGAAGTCCTCGTTGTTGCTCAGACCGTCTTTGAGGAGGTAGCCGCTGCGGATAGCTCCGTCCAGGTCGTCGAAGTCGGTGTTGGTATCGCTGGTCTCCTTGATCTTGCTGCGGTTGATGCGCAGCTGCTGGCCCAGCTTACGGATCATTCGGTCTTTGGGCTGCCGGGTCAGGAACATATCCAGGTCGATGCCGTCTCCAGCGTTCACCAGCAGACTGAGCCAGCCCGCTGGCACCTGGGTCTTGTAGCCGCCGGAGGGCACCAGCAGATAGGCGTAGTACACGCCGTCAATGCAGATGTGCCGCCCGTGGGATAGATCGATGTGGTTGGGGGCGTAGAACTCATTCACCGGGATCTGGTCCACAGGTCGTCCGGCGGTTAGATACTCGGCCACCACCTGCTTGGCCTTTTCCTCAAAGGGGCGCTCATTGCTTTCCTGGCGGCAGAGAACGTGGTACAGCACCTCCGCCGTGGCCTCGTTTTCGTCATCGTGGTTCAACACAACCGTATTTCCGCATTGGCGCAGGTAGTTGGCGGCGGTGCGGGCAGCGGTCTGGAGGGAGGCGATGGCCTCTTCCTCCTCCTGTCCTCGGCGCGTTCCGGGCAGCGGTTCATGCTCAAAAATCAAGAAAAACCGCCGGGTGATGGCCTCTCTGGAACCTAGTTGACGGATCAGCCGCAGGTAGTCCTCCTGGAGCATCCGGCAGTGGGGGTCGGTCTCCCGCTCCAGCTCCCGGCGCACCGCCTGCACATGGCGGTCAATGTCCGCCCGCTTGGTCAGCACCTTGAACTGCACCTTTACCGGCGCGATTTTGAGGTAGCTGATAAAGGAGTAGATAATGCTGCGCTGCTCCTGGGCACTGCGCAGAAGGAAGTTGACCGGAACGACCTCCAGAATCTTCACATAGCGGCGGTCGCGGGTGTAGATGATACCGTGCTTGATGTTCTCCACCGGCACATAGTCCGCCAGCGGATTGAGGGGCTTTACTTCCGGGGCCAGGAAGGTTTTGAACCGATCCACTTTCCGGCCCTTCAAGTCTACCTCTACACGGTTCCGGCTCTTGGGTATCTCGCTGTCGTCTTCCTCCTTGGGGGCGCTGTGGCCCCAGCTGGGGAGCAGGCTCTTTTTCCCCCGGTCCGCGCCGTCCCTGTCCAGCGTCCGCCGGTTGCGGAGAAAGCTGAAAAATTGGAGAATGAACTCGGACAGGCTCCCGCCGCCAATGCCGATCAGGGCCACCAGCACCAGGGGCAGGGTGGTCAGGCACAGGACGATGATCCGGATGGTGAGGGAAAAGGGCAGTTTTAAGACCGGCACTCCTGTCAAAGCACCCAGGATGCCGGCCTCGATCACGTTGCGGGTCTTGAGCATCCCGCCCATCAGCGTACCGCCCTCAATAAAATTAGGGGGGATGATATAAACATCCCGTTCTTCTTGCCGCATAGGCCCTCCTTATATCCGATCCTTGCGTCTGGGCGGGTCGGGAAGTTTTTTGATGATGCGCTCATGGTAGGCCACAGTATCGTCCGGGGCCATGTAGGGCTTGCGCTCCACGGCATCTTGGGCGTACTGCTTGTACCACTGCGTTCCGTCGGCAGAGACAATTTTGGTATAGTCACCAGAAGGAGCGGTGTATTGATCCACATGGTACATCGCAAAGGAAAGTCCTTCGCTCGCTCCCGATACGGTTTCTACGCCGGTGATCCGGCCCCGGCCAATCTCCACATCGGAGTAGATAGGGGCGTCCCGGCTTCCAATGCCGGGAGAGGTATAGCCCATATACGAAGACAGAGACTGGGCCGCCATGTCGCCGGTAATACTGCCAGCCACCTCGCCGCGGGCCACAGAGCCAATCACATCATTGGCAAAGCTGCCGCCGGCGGCCAGGGAATGGGAGAATACCATGCCGCCCAGAGTGGGCCGTGCCCCCGCGCCAGCTTGAAAGCGGTTGGTATGCACCCGCTCACTGGAGGATGTGGTATGGACCGTCTGGGAGGAGCGTTCCATGTGGGTCTCCGCACGCTGCTCGCCGCCGGAAACAACCGTATTTTCCCTGTGAACACTCCCCTCTGCGCCGCCAGCATACACATTTTCGGTCTGCGGCGCATGGACGGTGTTCTCACCGCCGGTAATGACAATACCCTCTTGGGGCGGCACACTGTCAGCAGGAATACTCTCCGGCGGTGTAACCACAGTCTGCGGTACTGAATCGACAGGTATGCTCTCAGGCGGCGTACCCACAGTCTGCGGCGGGCCGGCCGGAGGAACAGGGGCTGGAGGCTCGCTGCCAGTGAGGACAACGCCCTCCTGGGGCGGTGTCCCGCCGGGTGCAAGGCTGGTAGGGGGCATATCTACCGCCTGCGGCATCTGGCTGGAGGGCGGAACAGGGGCTGGGGGCTCGCTGCCGGTGAGGATGACCCCTTCCTGGGGAGGTGTCCCGCCGGGCATAGGGGCAATAGGCGGCACATTCTCCATAGGGACAGCCGGGGATGCGGTCACGTTGTCAGTTTGGATCACATCAGCCTGGGGCGGCGTTCCAACAGGAGTGCTGTTCTCGGTATGGATGGGGGAGCCGCCAGCATGTACCTCGCTGTTGATATGGGTGTCCGCGTCCACCTGTGCGGCGGTCTGCGCGGCGCTAGCAGCACTGGAGGCTGCGGCCTGCCGCACCTGGTTTTGAGCGGTATGGACAGCGGAGGTCTGGGTCGTGGCTGTTCTGACCGCGCTGTTGGTGATATGCCGGCCAGCCATACCGATCAGTCCGCCTTTGAAAAATCCTGCCATTCCAGAGGAACCGGACTTTCCTGCGGTACTGCCGGCGGCGGAACCGGTGCGGCCAGCACCAGCCCCACGCCCTCCTCCCGCAACCATTGTGACAGCCCTCACGGCGATCATGGCCTCGGCCAGCATGGAACCGCCGGTGCGGCCCACGTTGACTCCCAGTGTCGCCATAAAGCTGTCGATCTTCTGCGAGACTTTCAGGAACGCAACGGCGCACAGAAACCAGATCAGCACGTTGCCGGTGACCGCCTCCTTGCCGGACGACGCCACCTGGGCCTCCACCTCACTCTCCGTAATGGCAAGAGCCGGGACGCACAGCGCCGAAAGAACCAGCACCGTCAGGACCAGGATAGTCAAAATGCGTTTGAATTTCTTCATAGGGTCTCCTTCCGTCAGAGTGAAAGCGGATTGGCAATGAACGCGCCCACCATGCTTACGAACAGCCGCAGGCACCAGGCGTTCATCAGAAGCAGAAAAATCTGCCCCGCAAACATCCTGCACCAGCTTTTGAAGATGTTGGATGTGGCCTGAGACACGCCCATGGCAAAGGCCACCGGCGCGGTGAACACCATGACGCCCAGCAGCACATACCGCTCCGCCGCCTCAAACAACAGTTTTAAGTAGTTCCATGCCAGAATGAGGAGCAGAATCAGCACGATCAGAGCCACAGCGCCGTTGGCACATACACCGATGATGGTCAGCAAGACGGAGTTGAAGTCCGCAAAGCTCAGGTTGGGGAGTGCGGAGGTCAGTATCCAGTCGTAGGGTGTACCGCCGATGTCCAGCGCCATGTCCACGATTTGGTCGGAGTAGTAGGCCAGGGCGATAAACAGGACGGAACGAATGCTCAGTTTTATTGGGTCCTCCGCCTCGCCGCCTCCGCCAATGCCGAAGTTCTTGAACAGGTTCCACACCCAAATCAAGAGGATCAGGCCGATTGCCAGAGCCACAAAGATGTCGTACATGGTTTCCGCAGCTGGAAAGTATCGCAGGAATATGCTCATGTCGCAGCCCAGCGCGCCCAAAACTGATGTGTTGATCAAATCCAGGCCGTGCATGACTTGTTCCGCGATCCACTCTACAATGCCGTCTAAAATGCCCATGGACGGTTAGGGCGTCCACTGACCGCCGGCGAAGAAGGGGGTAATGTAGGACATGATGAAGCCCAGGGAGTTGAGGATGATCCAGGTGATGACGATGCGCTTCAGCCAGGCCCGGGATTCGTCCACCGTCCGGCCTGAGCGGGAGAAGTTCATCAGCAGCAGGGCCACAGCCGCCGTCACGATGGCCGCAATAGTGGAGATGCCCAGGATCTGGGTGTAGACATCCTTCATCACCTCGCTGGCCTTCGTCCAGAGGGTATCCGCAGCCAGGGCAGGCTGGGCCAGCACCGTTGCCATAGAGGTTCCGAAGAAGCCCATATAGAGGATGCGTCCGTAGTTACGATGCTTTTTCTGCGGAGTTTCAGAGAGCGTGGTTTTTCGGTTCAATCAGTTACCTCCTTTTTGTCTCGGAAAACGAAAACAGCGCCCATAAGCGTTGGGCGCTGTCCTTTGCGGCGGGAGCATGAAAAAAGACGCCCATCGGCGTCCTCCCGCTGTCGTTTTCACTTTTGATTACAGTTTTGAGCATACTTAGTCTAACATATATAGATTCCCGTGTCAATTCCAAAGCCGTCCCAATTTCGTCCTAAAACTGTCCCAATTTTGTACCACGGACAGGCAAAATCAAATTTCCGCCTCCATATCAGGGAAAAAGTCGGCCAGCAGCGTCATACAGTCCTTGGAGGAATAGCCCCAGAGAATGGAACTCAGGGCCGCTACCGCCTGCTCCCGCTTCCGGTAATAGGTTGTCCGGCCTATGTCCCGGATATGCGGACGGAGCTGTTCGATGATCTCATTCACGTTGTCCAGCTGCTGCGGGGACAGGAAGGTATAGTACAGAAGCCAGTAGTAGGTCTCGCCGCTCTTGTGCCGGGTGCGGAGGATGTCCACCGCATTGTTGAGCAGCTTGAGCATCTGGTTACTGCGCTCAATGCACCGGGCATGGCTCTCGATCTTCGTGCCGCCCAAGTCGGCCCCAGCCAGATAGGCGGACTCCAGGAAGTCCTCAATGGTGCTGCCGAACTCGATCTCAAACTCCTTTTTCACCTGCTGGACGGACAGCTCCATGCTCCAGACCACATCCCGGTACTTTTTCAGTAGCCGCCAGGTGTCGTGGTAACGGGAATCCTCCGGCTTTTTCGCGTGTTTATTTGCCATTTTTAGGTTCAACCTCCTAAATTATTGTAGTCGTTTTACCGCATATAACTATTTATGAGATCCACACTCGCAGACCATTACTAATTGTCGGCCCGAATAACTACCAGATACTAGATGTTTCCAACTCAATTCGGGTGGGCTTCCACTCACTGCCTACCATTTCGTCGTTGCAAAGTCCACTCAACTGCGAAAACTGCGTTCACCCTCTTCCTCTCCCTGCAAAATCATCCGATTTTATAGGGTTCCCATTATCTCTCCGCCATATCGTGGGCAACGAGGGCAGTATAGTAGCTTCCTATGGTGTTGGGGGCATTGAACAGCACCGCCAGCAGGTATTTCTTGATGTTGCGAATTTTCGTGGTGTTCTCCCGCATACAGTTCATGACGAACTCAATATGGTTGCTGTTTAGTTTCAGCAACTTGGCTTTTACCAGTTCGGCTGGGTAATCGTCACCGGCCACCCGGATTGTCTTTCGGGCTGTGCAAACAGTTTCCACCAGCAGCTCCACAATGCCGTCCAATTCCTCCAGGTCAATCTGCGAGTAGCGCAGGAGATGGTCGTACTCAATATTCTTCTTGATGATGTCCCGAAAAATCTCAACAGCGCTCTGCGTAGCCGCTTCTGTCCCTTTCCTTTCTGGCGGCGAAGCCGCAACAGCCCCAGCCGTTTCAGCGGGAGGGTGTGAAAGGGAGGGAAAGGAATGGGTACTTGATCGGTCAGTAATAGCTTGGTCTTTAGTTACTCTATCTTTATTTAGTTGCGTTGGATTTACCGTTGCCGGTTTTACCGTTGCCGGGTTTTCCGTTGTCGGGTTTTCCGACAACGGTTTATCCGACGACGGCGACAAAGAAACAGGATGTTCGTGGATGATGTACTCGTTGCTGCTGAACTTGCCGCCCTTGTCCGTGGTCTGGTGGCGCTCGATGTACCCGGCCCGCTCCAACTCATTGACGGCGGAACGAATGGCGTCTTTGCTCTCCCGGTTGATGTAGCACAGGCCGGACAGGGTATAGTCCCAATCCTCCGGAAGAGACAACATTTGTGATAATAGGCCCTTGGCTTTCAGAGACAGAGATTTGTCCCGCAGATGGAAATTTGCCATCACGGTATAGTCCTTGTTTTTCTCCACGCGGAATACCGGCATGACGCTCCGCTCCTTTCGATATGTAGGCAAGAAAAGAGCCGCAGATGTTCAAAATCTGCGGCTCCTATGTGCCAGTGTTCTATTCAATTCTTTGTGTTCCCACACTCCACATCAATCACGATAGAAACGGTGATGTACTTCTCAATTCGCTTATTTCGGATTTTATCACCCTCTGTGTCAAAAACCACATGAGGCGCAAAGCATTGGAAACACAGGATTTCTACGAGTTTTCTTTTTGTAGTAATATTATCGTCTCCACGTGCCGCGTCCCCGGAAACATATCCACCGCCGCCGCCCGGAGGGCCCGGTAGCCCCGCTCTGCGAACAGCTTTACGTCTCTTCCCAGGGTTCCCGGGTCGCAGGAGACATACACAATCCGCTCCGGCCCCATGGCCGCCGCCGAGGCGATGACCTCCGGGCTGAGCCCCTTCCGGGGCGGGTCCACCGTAATCACGTCCGGCCGCAGGCCCTGGGCCTCCAGCATGGCCGCCGTGTCCGCCGCGTCGCCGCAGAAGAACGCCGCATTGTTCACGCCGTTCCGGGCCGCGTTTTCCTCCGCGTCCCGGATAGCGGCGGGGACGATCTCCGCGCCGATGGCCCGTTTGGCCCGGCCCGCCAGACACAGCGTGATGGTCCCCGCGCCGCAGTAAAGGTCCAGCGCCGTTTCCTCCCCCGTCAGGGCGGCGAACTCCAGGGCCTTTCCATAGAGAACTTCCGCCTGGTCCCGGTTTACCTGGTAGAAGGAGGGGACCGACAGCTTGAACTCCAGGCCGCACAGCGTGTCCATCAAAAAGTCCTGCCCCCAGAGGGTCCGGTACTGGTCCCCCAGAATCACGTTGCCTTTTTTCGTGTTCACGTTCAGCACCACGCCCAAGGTTTTGGGCGCGGCGGCCAGGACCAGGGCGGCCAGCTCCGCCTCCCGGGGGGCCTTCCGCCCGTTGACGACGACGCAGCACAGGCTCTCGCCCTTGCGGTTGGCCCGCACATAGACATGACGAACCAGCCCCCGGCCCGTGGCCTCGTCATAGGCGGGGATTTTATAGCGCTTCATCCAGCTTCCCACGGCGTGGGCCGTCCGGTCGCAGACCTCCGGCTGGAGGAGGCAGCGATCTACCGGAACCACTTGGTGAGTCCGAGCCTGGAAGAAGCCGATTTCCCCCCGGGGCCCCACGGGATACTGGCATTTATTGCGGTAATGCTCCGGGTTTTTGGCGCCCAGGATTTCCTCCACCTGGACGTCCGCGCCGCCGATGCGGCTCAGTGCGTCCTGAACCCGCTGCCGCTTGGCCCGGAGCTCCTCCGCGTAGGAGAGGTGGCGGAAGTCGCAGCCGCCGCACCTGCCGTAATAAGGGCAGTCCGGGACGGCCCGCTCCGGGGAGGGGGTGTGAATCTTCACGATTTCCCCCAGGGCATGGGTTTTCATGACCCGGGTGATTCTCAGGTCAATCCGCTCCCCCCGGACGGCCCGGGGCACGAAGACCACGGCGCCGTCCAGCCGGACGACGCCATAGCCTTCGCTGGAATAGCCCTCCGTCAGGGCGGTGTGGATTTGGCCGTTTTTCAAGTATTCCATAGATCCGGCGCTTAAGCCTCCCACTTTTCAAGCAGCTGCCGTAGCTCCGCGGCGTACTTCGCCAGGGACTTGTTGTCCCGGCCCTTGCTGCGCTTGATGAACTCGGTAAGCATGCTGCCCACGGACGCCAGGCGCTCGTAAGCCGGCGCGCCCTTGGAGCCGGTGACCGGCTTGACCTTCCGCTCCGGCAGGTAGCCCCGTTCGAGGATGGTTCCGGCCGCCAGGTCGTAAACCTCCGTGTACTGGGGGGCATGGGCGGAGATGCCCATGTTTTCCAGGGTCTGGGCGAAGTGGGGAGCCACCTCCCGGTCCCCGTGGACTACAAAGACGTGCTGGGGCTTGGGGTTCTGGAAGCCGGAGATCCATTTCAGCAGATGATCCCGGTCCGCGTGGGAGCTGAGGCCGGTGAAGTTCTCCAGACGGGCCCGGACGGTGATTTCCTCGCCGAAGAGCTTCACGCTCTCCGCCCCCTCCAGCAGCTGGCGGCCCAGGGTGCCCTCCCCCTGGAAGCCCACGAAGAGCACGGTGCTCTCCGGCCGCCAGAGGTTGTGCTTCAGGTGGTGGCGGATGCGGCCCGCGTCGCACATGCCGGAGGCGGAGATGATGACCTTGGGGGTCCGGTCCTCGTTGAGGGCCTTGGACTCCTCGCTGGTTTCCGTGGCGTGAAGGTTGGGGAAGCGGAACATGTTCGTGCCCTTGCGCACCAGCCAAACCGCGTCGTGGTCCATATAGCCCCGGAGGTCCCCGTCAAAGATGGACGTGGCCTTTTTCGCCAGGGGAGAGTCGATGTACACCGGGAAATCCGGGCAGGAGGATACCATGTGCTGTTCCTTAATCTCCCGGATGAAGTAGAGAAGCTCCTGGGTCCGGCCCACGGCGAAGGAGGGGATGATGACGTTGCCCCCCCGGGCCATAGTCTCGTCGATGATCCGGGCCAGCTCGTCGGTATAGCCCCAGCTCTCCGGGTGGTTCCGGTCGCCGTAGGTGGACTCCATCACCACGTAGTCCGCCCCGGCCAGCTGCACCGGGTCCCGGATGACGGGCTGGTTGATGTTGCCGATGTCCCCGGAGAAGACGATGCTCTTTTTCACGCCGTTTTCCCGCAGGTCCATGGCCACGAAGGCGGAGCCCAGCAGGTGCCCCGCGTCGGTAAATTCGATGTCCACGCCCTCGCAGAGGTTGATGAGCTCGCCGTACTCGCAGACAACCATAAATTCCTTGACCCGCTCCGCGTCCTCCACGGTGTAGAGGGGCTCGGTCCGGGGCGCGCCGGAGCGCTCGCCCTTGCGGTTTTTCCACTCCGCGTCCTGCTCCTGGATGTGGGCGGAGTCCAGCAGCATGATTTCCAGCAGCTGGGCGGTGAGGCGGGTGGTGAGGATGCGGCCCTTGAAGCCCTGCTTGATGAGCATGGGAATCCGGCCGGAGTGGTCGATGTGGGCGTGGGTGACCAGGACGTAGTCGATGGTGTTGGCGGCAAAGGGGAATTCGCCGTTGGAAACCTCGTCCCGGCCCTGCTGGAGGCCGCAGTCGATGAGGATGCGGGTGTCGTTGATCTCCAGACAGTGGCAGCTTCCGGTGACGCATTGGTCCGCGCCGTAAAAGCTGAGCTTCATAGTGAGGCCCTCCTTATCTCTTAGTACAAATCATTGTAACACGTTTTGACGGAATATACAAGGAACAATCGAATGATTTTGCCTGGTTTAGAAAAAGTGACCAGCGGTTTCCCCGGCTGGACAGGGACGGGGGAAGGGAGTATACTGTGCATAAAGCCGGCACACCGGAAAGGAGGAGACCGCCATGCCCCGCACGCTGCTGATTCCCGCCCTTCTGGACGATTGGTTCCCCTTGCTGCGGTACGCGTTCGCTTCCCGGGAGTGGGAGCCGGTCTTGCTGCGGGAGGAGCGGGGCCTGGCGGACCGGGGGATGCGGTATTTCCACAATGAACTGTGCTACCCCGTCTTTCTGGTGGCGGGGCAGGTGCTGGCCGCCCTGGAATCCGGGGAGTATAACCCGGCGGAGTGCGGCGTGCTGATGGGACAGGCCGGAGACGAGTGCCGGGGCTCCTGCGGCATCCGGCTGATGCGGAAAGCGCTGGACAAGGCGGGATACCCGGAGGTGGCGCTGCTATCCCTGAATGTCCGGGATATCGACCGGGACACGGGCCTTCCCATCACCCTGCCGATGATCCGACGGGCGCTGGCGGCGGCGGTGTGGGGGGACGCGCTGGCGATTGCCCGGAACCAGGTGCGGCCCTACGAGGTCCGCCCCGGCGGCGCGGAGGCGCTTTGGCGGCGCTGGATGGAGACGCTGGGGGAGGACCTGCGCCGGGGGACGGGCCTTTCCAGGCGCCGCATTCTGGAGCGCTGCCGGGAGATCGCGGCCTCCTTCCGCCGGATTGAGACGGCGCCCGGGGACGCGCGGAGGGTTGCTGTTGTGGGAGAGATTTACACAAAGTACTGCCATCTGGGGAACTGGAACCTGGAGCGGTATCTGGCCGCGGAGCGCTGCGAAATCGGAGTGGGCGGCCTTACCTGGTACGCCCTCTATTATATGGATACCCACAGCCTGAAGGGCCCCGCCTACCAGCGGAAGGCGTACCGCTTCCTGTCCGAATGGCTGGGGGGAATCCAGCGGGAGCTGCTGGCGGTTTTGCGGGAGGCCGGATTTCACACCCTGCCGCCGCTGGCGGAGGTAAAGCGCCGGGCGGAGGGGCTCGCGCCCTTAAACTGCACCGTGGCCGACGGGTGGCTCGTCACCGCCGAGGCGGCGGCCTGGGCCGGGCTCGGGTACCGGAAGATCCTCTGCGTCCAGCCCTTTGGCTGCCTGCCGGGACATATTTTCGGCAAGGGGCAGTACGCCGCCCTCCAGCGAAAACTGCCGGACGCCCTGCTGGTCAGCGTGGACTATGACGCCAGCACCGGCGAGGGGACCGTGGAAAGCCGCGTCCGGATGCTGCTGGATACGGAACTGTGAGCGTTTCCGCTTTGTAAACTTTTTTCCGGCCGCCCCTGATTTCCTTTGCATTCCAGGGGAAACTGTGGTAAGCTATGCTTGTTTTACTATGAAATTCCCGCCCTTCCGGGCGGCGGAACAATCGAAAGGAAGTTTCAAACAATCATGGGCCTGATTCAAAAGATTTTCGGCGACTACAGCTCCCGGGAGCTGAAATCCATTACCCCCATCGCGGATAAAATTGAGGCCATGGCCGATGAGTACAAGGCCATGAGCGACGCCCAGCTCCAGGCAAAGACCCAGGAGTTCAAGGAGCGCCTGCAAAACGGCGAGACCCTGGACGACATTCTCCCCGAGGCCTTCGCCACCGCCCGGGAGGCGTCGGACCGGGTGCTGGGCCTCCGGCCCTACCGGGTGCAGCTGGTGGGCGGCATCGTCCTCCACCAGGGCCGCATCGCCGAGATGAAGACCGGCGAGGGCAAGACCCTGGTGGCGACCCTTCCCGCCTACCTCAACGCCCTGGCGGGGAAGGGGGTCCACATTGTCACCGTCAACGACTACCTGGCCAAGCGCGACAGCGAGTGGATGGGCAAGGTCCACCGCTTCCTGGGGCTCAAGGTGGGCCTCATTGTCCACGGCCTGACCTCCAAGCAGCGCCAGGAGGCCTACGCCGCCGACATCACCTACGGAACCAACAACGAGATGGGCTTCGACTACCTCCGGGACAATATGTGCATCTACTCCCAGGAGCTGGTCCAGCGGGGCCATTCCTTCGCCATCGTGGACGAGGTGGACTCCATCCTTATCGACGAGGCCCGGACCCCCCTCATCATCTCCGGCCAGGGGGAGAAGTCCACCCAGATGTACGATTTGACGGAGATGTTCGTCGCGAAGCTGAAAAAGCAGGTGGTGGTCCAGGTGGACAATAAAGAGGAGGAGGCCGCGGACATCGACGCGGACTATGTGGTGGACGAAAAGGCCAAAACCGCCACCCTTACCGCCCGGGGCATTGCCAAGGCCGAGGAGTACTTCCATGTGGAGAACCTCTCCGACCCCTCCAACTCCACCGTCAGCCACCACATCAACCAGGCCCTCAAGGCCCACGGCACCATGAAACGGGACATCGACTATGTGGTGAAGGACGGGGAAGTCATCATCGTGGACGAGTTCACCGGCCGGTTGATGTTTGGCCGGCGGTACTCCAACGGCCTCCACCAGGCCATCGAGGCCAAGGAGCATGTCAACGTCAACAGCGAAAACCGGACCCTGGCTACCATCACCTTTCAGAACTACTTCCGGCTCTATGACAAGCTCTCCGGCATGACCGGAACGGCCATGACGGAGCAGGAGGAATTCGGGACCATCTACAACCTGGACATCATCGAGATCCCCACCAACCGCCCCAACCAGCGCAGCGACCACCACGACGTGGTCTATAAGACCGAGGCCGGAAAGTTCCGGGCCGTCATCCAGCAGATCAAGGAGTGCCACGAAAAGGGCCAGCCCGTGCTGGTGGGCACCGTGTCCATCGAGAAAAACGAGCTTCTTTCCAAGCTCCTGGCCCGGGAGGGCATCAAGCACAACCTGCTGAACGCCAAGAACCACGAAAAAGAGGCGGAGATTGTCGCCCAGGCGGGCAAGCTGGGGGCCGTCACCGTGGCCACCAACATGGCGGGCCGCGGCACCGATATCATGCTGGGGGGCAACGCCGAATACCTTGCCAGGGCGGACCTGGACAAGGCGGGGTACTCCGAGGAGGTCATTGTGGACGCCACGGGCTACGCCGACACGGACAACCAGGAGATTCTGGACGCCCGGAAGCTCTTTGCCGAAAAGCTGGCCCAGCACAAGGCGGAAATCGCCAGCGAGGCGGACCGGGTCCGGGAGGCCGGAGGGCTGTTCATCATCGGCACGGAGCGCCATGAGTCCCGCCGGATTGACAACCAGCTCCGGGGCCGCGCGGGCCGCCAGGGGGACCCCGGCGAGACGAAGTTTTATATCTCCCTGGAGGACGATTTGATGCGCCTTTTCGGCGGGGACCGGATTACGAACATGATGGAGCGGTTTGACCTGGACGAGGACACCCCCATCGAAAATAAAATGCTGACCAAGGCCATTGAAAACGCCCAGACCACCGTGGAGTCCCGGAACTTCCAGTCCCGGAAATCCGTGCTGGAATACGACGACGTGATGAACAAGCAGCGGGAGCTGATCTACAGTCAGCGCCGCCAGGTTCTGGACGGCATGGACATCAAGGACACGGTGCTGAACATGATGCACACCTCCATCGGGAACCATGTCAGCCTGGCCTTTGGCGAAAAGCCGCATCTGGACGCCGCCGGATATCGGGAGATGCTCCGGGGGCTGGAGGGCATGTACTTTGCCCAGGGGGCCGTAAGCATCCCCGAGGGGGAGGTTTCCGGCAAGAGCCAGGAGGACTTTGACGAGGCCTTCATCGCTGCCGCCGAGAGCTTCTATGAGAACAAGGAGGCGGAGATCACCAGCCCCATTATGCGGGAGCTGGAGCGGGTGATCATGCTCCGGGTGGTGGACGAGTACTGGATGGACCACATCGACGCCATGGACGACTTGAAGCAGGGCATCCGGCTCCAGTCCTACGGCAACAACAATCCGGTGGACGTGTATAAGCGGGAGTCCCTGGAGATGTTCGAGGAGATGATCGCCGCCATCCAGGACGAGACCGTCCGGCGGTTGTACTCCGTGCGCCTGAGGAAGGACGAGGAGGTCAAGCGGGAGCGGGTAGCCAAGGGCATGGTGGAGAACGTCGGCGGCGACGGAACCAAGCCGAAGAAGCAGCCCCTCAAGGTTGTGAAAATCGGGCGGAACGACCCCTGCCCCTGCGGCAGCGGGCTGAAGTGGAAAAAATGTACCTGCCCGGAGTATCACCAGAATTAAGGAGGGCAAATGGATAAGAAGGATGACAGTGTTCTTTTCCTGCTCCAGGATATCAAAGAACTCGTGTTTGGCATTGCGTTGATCCTGTTGGGCGGAATCTTGCTGTATGCTTCCATTCTGGACAGCGGCGCGGTTGAGCTTTTTGCGCTTCTGGGCCTCCCGGTGCTGGCCTATGGCGTATTCCACATCTGGAACGGCTGGACGAACCATAAGCTGGTTGAGAAGAACGGTGAAGGCCAAAAGAAGGAAGAACAGGGAGGTCCCCATGCCCTTTGAAACCCATGAAAAAAACGGCTTGGTCTGGCTGACCGCCTCCAATCTGAACGGCGTCCGGCATGGCTTTTCCACCCGCCTGGGGGGCGTCTCTCCCGCCCCCTGGGACAGCCTGAACCTCCGTCCCGGCATGGGGGACGGGCGGGAGGCCATGCTGGAAAATTACCGCCGCTTCTGCGCCGCCATCGGGGCGGACCTGGAGCAAACCGTCCTCTCCCGGCAGGTTCATGAGACCAACGTCCGGGCCTGTACGGAGGCCGACGCCGGGAAGGGCCTCTTCCGGGAGCGGGACTATGACAGCGCCGACGCGCTGGTGACGGATGTTCCGGGCTTGACGTTGTTCGTCTTTTCCGCCGACTGCGGCACCGTGCTCCTCCACGACCCGGATACCGGGGCCGTGGGGGCGGCCCACGCCGGGTGGCGGGGCTGCGCCGGGGGGATTGTGGAGAAGACGGTCCGGGAGATGGTCCGCCGTTATGGGTCCAGGCCGGAGCGGCTGCAAGCGGCCCTGGGGCCCTGCATCGGGCAGTGCTGCTTTGAAAGCGACGGGGACGTTCCCGCCGCCATGCGGGAAGCCCTGGGGAAGGACGCGGAGGCTTATCTGGAAAAACGGGGCCCCAAGTGGCATGTGGATCTGGAGGGGCTGAACCGCCAATGGCTGCTGCGGGCGGGCCTGCCGCCGGAGCGTATAGAGGCCTCCGGCCTCTGCACCGCCTGCCGCCGGGACCTGTTCTGGTCCCACCGGAAGCTGGGGGAGGCCCGGGGCGTCCAGTGCGGGGCCATTATGGCCGGAGGAAAATAGGATCGGTTTTATGAAGCTATCGAAGATTATGGCCATCGCGCTGGCGGTGGCCTGTCTGCTGACGGGCTGCTGGCAGGAGGAGCCGCCGGAGGAGCCGGAGGACGTGATGCCCCCCTTTGAGGCGGAAGAGCCGGAGAAGCAGAAGGATTCTGTCCTGCCGGAGCGGTTCGCCCTGCCCTATATGCCGGGGCGGACCCTGGACCCAATGGACTGCGCCGACGGGATGCAGCAGACGGCGGCGTCGCTTCTGTATGAGGGACTGTTTCGGCTGGACGGGAGCTTCGAGCCCCAGCCCTGCCTGTGCATCAGCTTTACCCACGACGAGGCCGCCCTCCGCTATACCTTCGAGCTCCGCCCCGGAGTGGAGTTCTCCGACGGATCGCCCCTGACGGGCCGGGATGTGAAAGCGTCCCTGGAGCGGGCCAGGACCTCCGACCGCTACCGGAGCCGCCTCTCCGGCGTCGCTTCCGTCAGCGCCAACGGGGACAGTGTGACCGTTACGCTGAACAGCCCCAACTCCGCCCTTCCGGCCCTGCTGGACGTGCCCGTCGTGAAATCCGGGACCCAGGAGAGCGCGGCTCCCGTCGGTACGGGGCCCTATTTCTACGCGGAGGAGGAAACCGGGGCCTATCTTATCGCCAATCAGGCCTGGTGGAAGGGGGAGAGCCAGCCGGTGGACCGGATTGCCCTGGTGGAAGCGGCGGACGACGACGCCATGCTCTACCGCTTTTCCTCCCACGAGGTCCAGCTGATTACGGCGGACCTCACCGGCGTGCTGCCGGTGAGCACCACCGGCAGCGTGGGCTGCGCGGACGCGGACACCCCGGTCATGCAGTATATAGGCTGCAACACCGCCCGGGCGCCTCTGGACAGTCCCGCCTTGCGGCGGGCCCTGTCGGCGGGAATCGAGCGGGGCAATGTGGCCGGCGCCTATCTCTCCGGCCACGGGAAGCCCGCCGCTTTCCCGGTGTCCCCGGTTTCGTCCCTGTACCCGGCGGCGCTGGAGGAGGACTATTCCGTGGACGGCTTTACCGCCGCCGTGGCGGAGAGCGGCTATGTGCCCGAACGGCCTTTGACCCTGCTGGTCAACGAGGAGAACGGCTTTAAAAAGGCCATCGCCGCCCACCTGGCGGAGAGCTGGACCTCCGGAGGCGTGCCGGTGGAGGTCCGGGTCCTGCCCTGGGAGGAGTACGCCGCCGCCCTGGCCGCCGGGGACTTTGATTTGTACTACGGCGAGGCCCGCCTTACCGCCGACTGGGATTTGGGGAGCCTCCTGGAACCCGGGGGAAGGCTGAATTACGGCCATTGGTCCAACCCGGACACCAGCCGCCTCCTGGCGGAGCTGGCGGGGGCCCAGGACCGGACGGCGGCCATGCGGGCCCTGTGCGCCCATTTGAAGGACCAGGCCCCCATCCTGCCGGTGTGCTTCAAGTCCACCTCCGTGCTGACCCAGGCGAAGGTGGTGGAGGGCCTGGCCCCCACGGCGGCGGAGCCCTTCTATGCCTTGGGACAGTGCGCAATCCATCTGAAAGAGGACGGAGGGGCCGCGCCTGCGGAACCGCCGGGTTCTTGAAGGTAAGAAAACCTAAAACCGCCGGGAAAGGCGGTTTTAGGTTTTTCTGTATTACTTTGTGAATTTTGGGATTCAGCAATATCAGCAAAGACTGCCGCGATTGAAAAACACGCCGGCATTCGGCGGCTAAAACCTGCCGGCACCTCATAGGCTTTGACAGATGCCATCGGAGGCTTTATACTAAGAGCAAGCCGACGGAAGGAGAGAACCTGATGGAATTTTCCGAATATGTTCCCATATGGAATCAGCTGACTCCCGGGCAGCGGGAACTCCTTTCCGGCAGCCTGACCGCCCGTACCGTGAAGACAGGGACCGTCCTCCACGGCGGCGGCGCGGACTGCACCGGGCTGCTGCTGGTGAAGTCCGGCCAGCTCCGGGCGTTTATCCTCTCCAAGGAGGGGCGGGAGGTCACCCTCTACCGGCTGTTTGACCGGGATCTCTGCCTGTTCTCCGCCTCCTGCATAATGCGGAGCATTCAATTTGACGTGACCATTACGGCGGAGAAGGATACCGAACTGTGGATCATTCCCGCGGACATTTATAAGCGGATCATGGAGCAGTCCGCCGCCGCGGCCAACTACACCAACGAGATCATGGCCGCCCGGTTTTCAGAGGTCATGTGGCTGATGGAGCAGGTTATGTGGAACAGCATGGACAGGCGGGTGGCCGCCTTCTTGCTGGAGGAGTCTGCCATTGAGGGGGCGAACCGGCTTTCCATCACCCACGAGACCATCGCCAACCACCTGGGGACCCACCGGGAGGTCGTCACCCGGATGCTCCGCTATTTACAGGAGGAAGGGATGGTCAGGCTGTCCCGGGGCACGGTGGAGCTCCTGAACGAAAAAAAGCTGACGGCTCTGCGGGACGCGTGAAAACTCCCCTCTTCAAGCTTTCATGAGGCTTGGAGAGGGGAGTTTTCCGGCTACTGATCCATGCCGCAGGCCGTCGCCGATTCGATGAGACGGCGGTCGTTGGCCACCGCGTCGTAGAACCGGAAGCCGCCGGAGAAATTGTGGGCCTCATAGCCGTGCCCGGCCAGGATGCGGCAGGCGATGTAGCTGCGCAGGCCGCTCTGGCAGATCACATAGACCGGCTTGCCAGGCGCGATCTCTCCCAGCCGCTGCCGCAGTTCATCCACGGGGATATTCCGGAAGCCCTCAATATGCCCCGCCGCGTATTCCTGGGGGGTCCGGGCGTCCAGCAGCGTTACGCTGCCGTCCCGGGGCAGGCCGCCCACGTCTTCGATACGGAACTGCTTCACAACGCCCTTGGCGAGGTTTTCGATGAGGAAGCCCGCCATGTTCACGGGGTCCTTGGCGGAGGAGTAGGGCGGCGCGTAGGCCAGGTCCAGGTCCTTCAGCCGGATGGCCGTCAGCCCGGCGTGAATGGCCGCGGCCAGTACGTCGATTCGCTTGTCCACGCCCTCATAACCCACGATCTGGGCCCCCAGGAGGCGGAAGGTCTCCTTTTCAAAGATCACCTTCATGGTCATCAGCTTCCCGCCGGGATAGTAGCCCGCGTGGCTCATGGGCGAGAGGACCACCGCGTCCGCGTCTAGGCCCGCCTTTTTGGCGTTGGTTTCGCTGACGCCGGTGACCGCCGCCGTCATGCCGAAGACCTTGAGGACGGAGCTGCCCTGGCTTCCGAGATAGCGGCTGTCCCCGCCGCAGATGTTGTCCGCCGCGATGCGGCCCTGTTTATTGGCGGGGCCGGCCAGCGAGAGCAGGACGTCCTGCCCGGTGACGGAGTGCCGGACCTGCACGGCGTCCCCCACGGCATAGATGTCCGGGAGGGAGGTTTCCATCCGGCTGTTGACCACGATGCTGCCCTTGAGTCCCAGCTCCAGCCCCGCCTCCTTCGCAAGGGCGGTGTCCGGAGTGACCCCGATGGCCAGCACGACCATATCGGCGTGGAGCGGAGCGTTGTCCTTCAGCAGCACGTCCACGCCGCCGTCCCGCTCCTGGAAGCCCTCCACGGTGTACCCCAGGGCCAGCTTCACGCCGTTGGCACGCACTTCGCTGTGGATAAAGGCCGCCATATCCGGGTCAAAGGGGTTCATGAGCTGCTTTGGCCGCTGGACGATGGTGACCTCCATCCCCAGCTCCCGCAGGTTTTCCGCCAGCTCCAGGCCGATGAAGCCGCCTCCCGCCAGCACAGCGGACTTGGGATGATTTTGCCGGATGTAGTCCTTGATGCGGAAGGTATCCTCCACAGTCCGCAGGGTGAAGAGCTTCTCCAGCCCCACGCCGGGAAGCCGGGGCTGGGTGGGCTTGGCGCCGGGGGAGAGGAGGAGCTTGTCATAAGGCTCCTCAAATTCCTCGCCTGTTTCCAGGTTTTTTACGGAGACCGTTTTTCTCTCCGGGTGGAGGGCGGTGACCTCGTGGCGCACCTTCATGGTGACGCGGAAGCGGGAGAAAAAGCTCTCCGGCGTCTGGAGGGTCAGGGCCTCGGGGTCCTCGATGACCCCGCCGATGTAATAGGGCAGGCCGCAGTTGGCGTAGGAGACGTATCCGGACCGCTCGAAGACCACGATCTCCGCCTGTTCGTCCAGCCGCCGGAGCCGGGCCGCCGCCGTGGCCCCTCCCGCTACGCCGCCGATGATGACTACCTTCATGTTAACGCATCCTTTCCATTTTTCGCTTTGCAGATGAGCTGCGTCATGGTGCCCATAGGACAATAAACGCACCAGCTGCGGGGTTTGAAGAGAATCATAGTAATCATGCCGAGAATGGTGGAGGTCAGCATGACGCTGTAAAAGCCGAAGGCGAACTGGGCGGTGCCCTGGTGAAAGAACGTGCCGTGATAGGCCCAGTGCCAGGGGAGCTTAAACGTCCACAGCAGCGTCACCACCTGCCGGAGATCCTGTGCGCCGGCAAAGACCAGATAGGTATTCCACAGCATCTGAAAGAACATGATGAAGAAGAATATCAAAAAGCCATAGCGGAACCATTTGCTCTTCATCCACCCGGGGATATCCTTTTTCCGGGACAAGCCGAAGCGCCCGCCCAGCAGGCCGAACAGCTGGCCCCGGCCGCAGTAGCGGTTGCAGTAGCCCTTTGTGCCCCAGACCAGGGAAATGATCAGGGGGATGCAGAAAAACAGCATGCCCAGCCAGGCGAAGAGGATATTGAAAAACCCCAGCGACATGTAAATCAGCTCTGCAATCCAAAGGTAATCATACCAGCGCTTTTTCATACCGATACCTCCTGAAGGACGATCACGGACGCGGGGCACTCCTTCGCGCATTTGCCGCAGCCCACACAGCGCTCCGGATCAACCGCCGCCCGGACGCCATGCCGGACCTGGATGGCGGACAGGGGACACACCTTCACGCAGCATCCGCAGGCAACACAGGCTTCCCCGTTTACAACAGCCCGCCGCTTTTTCCTTGTTTTCATAGGGCGACCTCCCAGATTTGATGGTTACCATGATACCGGAACCGGTTTGTGCGTACCGTGATAAAATCACAAAACTCCGGCGAATGAGAGGGCGGGTCTTCGCCGCCGGAAGCGGAGGCCGCATTTCGGGCGCGTCCGGGAGTGGAGAATGCCGGAACAAGTGGACGCGCCGAAGAGCGCCGCACGGTGGGAAAACCTCCGTCAATTTTGCCGGTTTCCACTATGGATTTTCCTGAAAATCCATGATAGAATAGCTGCGGCGCGGGCGTTCCGCATTTGCCGCGGCGGCCGCGCGGGAATTTAAAATAGGACGCGGTCCGGGAGCGTGCCTGCCCCGAACCTGGAAGGAGCCCGTTTATGATCAAGATTACCACCGACAGCACCTGCGACCTGCCGGAGCGGCTGCTGGAGCAGTACGGCATCACCGTTTTTCCCTTGGGCATCGTTAAGGCGGGAAAGCTCTATCACGACGGGGTGGACATCCGCACGGCGGATATTGCGTCCCATGTGGACGCGGGGGGAGAAATCACCACCACCAACGCCGTCAACGTATCGGATTATGAGGACGCTTTCCGGGCGCTGATGGAAAAATATGACGCCGTCATCCACCTCAACATCGGCAGCGGCTTTTCCTGCTGCCACCAAAACGCCAAGCTGGCGGCGGAGGAGGTGCCGGAGGTCTACGTGGTAGACTCCGGAAACCTGACCGTGGGCCACGGCATGATGGTCCTGGCCGCCGCCGGCGCCGCCCGGGCGGGGAAGTCCGTGACGGAGATCCTGGACCTCCTGGAGAACATGGTTCCCAGGCTGGAAACCAGCTTTGTCCTGGACCGGCTGGACTATATGAAAAAGGGCGGGCGCTGCTCCGCCGTCACGGCCCTGGGGGCGAATCTGCTGAAGCTCCACCCCTGCGTGGAGGTGATTGGCGGCAAAATGTCCGTGACCAAAAAGTACCGGGGAAACATCGCCAAGGTGGTGGCGGACTACGTTCATGAGCGCCTGAGGGACCGGACGGACCTGGATTTCAGCCGCGTTTTCCTGGTGGACACCTGCCCGGGGGACGAGCTGGCGGGCATTGCCCGGGAGATCATCCGGGAGGACGGGCGCTTCGGCGAGATTCTGGAGGCCAAGGCGGGCTGCACCATCTTCTGCCACTGCGGCCCGAATACGCTGGGGCTGATTCTCCTGCGGAAATGATTGAGAATTCGGAACGGCGGGCTTTCAGGAGGGCCCGGCAGGGAAGCGTTCCTGGCGGGAAGCAGCCGCATGATGCGGGCGCGTCATGCGGCTGCCTCTTTTTTGTGGTATGCCGCGCTCCGGGACTGAAAATACGGGCTTGATTTTCCCGCGGGCTTCCTTTACAATAGACCCCGTGGGGCTCCGGGCCCCAGCAGCACAACAGGGAGGCAATTGTATGAAAAAGCGCATCTTAGTGGTCGATGACGACAATATGAACCTGGCAAGGACCAGGATCATCCTTGGGAAAGAGTACGACGTGGTTTTGGCGGACTCCGGGATCCAGGCGCTGGCAAAGGTACAAAACGAGAAAGTCGACATGGTCCTTCTGGATATAGACATGCCGGGCATGAACGGCATTGAGACCTTTGAACGCATGAAAAAGGCCGCTGTGGCGGTCCCGGTGATTTTCCTGACGGCGTCGGGGCTGGAAGAGGACGTCCAAAACGCGATTAAATTGGGCGCCGTGAATTATCTGAAAAAGCCCTACCGTCCGGAGGAACTGATCAAACGGGTGGCGCAGGAGTTTGAGCAGGCATGAGGGCGGAGGAGCAGACAAGCCAGCATCTGCTGCTGGCGGTCATAGTTACCGTGTTCAGCGGCTTGCTGGGGCTGATTACGCTGTTTCTATCGTGGGAATTTTGGACGCTTCCGCTGATGACAGTCGCTTGTTTCGTCGTATGGTTTCTGCACATCGGGCGGCTTGGGTCAAATACGCTGTTTGATAATTTATGCGCTGGACTGATGCTTATCGAATTTTTCTTTTTCGGTGTGCATGAATCCAGTCTTTTTGATTTGCCGGCCGTGGCCTGCATTCTGATTCTGGCGCTGTTTGTGCTGAACAAGAAGTGGATTCTGTACGCGGCGGCGGCCTTGTACGCGCTGGTGCTGGCGTATCATGGCCTGATCCTCCGTACTATTTCCCATCGGATAAGTCTCCAGAATGCGTTTCACCTGGCGCTTGGCGTCATCGTGACCCTTGGAAGCACGGCGCTGGCGCTGTACTGGGTCAACCGGCGGAATGCGCAGCGGAAGCGGTATGACCGGATATTTGCGGAGCTGGAGTCGGCGGGAAAGCAGAACGCCGTCTTTTTGTCCAACGTATCCCATGAGCTCCGCACCCCCATCAACATGGTCATCGGAATCAGCGAGGTGGCGCTGGGGAAGGAGCTCCCACCGGATATCCGGGCGGACATGTCCTCCATCAAAATGGCGGGGAAGCGCCTGTCCAACCAGATTAACAATATGCTGGACTATACGGAGATTGTGGAGGGCACGCTGACTCCCGCCAAAAAAGAATACATGATCACCTCGGTGCTGAACGACATCATTACCATGACCGCGCTGCAAAGCAACCGCCAGCACCTGGAGCTGGTGTTTGACATCGACCCGAAGATGCCGGCGGCCCTGGTGGGGGATGCGGAGAAAATTTCCCATGTGCTCAAAATCCTGGTGGAAAACGCCATTAAATTTACGGAGGAAGGCGGCGTAAACGTCCGCATAGGCTGCCGCCGGGAAAGCTATGGCATCAATTTGATCGTTGATATCCGGGACACCGGCATCGGCATGACAAGTTCCCAGCTGACGCAGATGTACGACGTGTTTTACCAGGCGGATTCCAGCAGCAGCCGCTTCGCGGGCGGCTTGGGCCTCGGGCTTCCCATCGCCCAGGGGCTTTTGAACGCCATGGGCGGCTTCCTTCACTTCGCCAGCGGAGAACAGGAGGGTCTGTCCGCGCATATCGTGATTCCCCAGGGCGTGGCGGACGAGCGGCCGTGCATTGAGCTCAACCACCCGGAGCAGCTTTGCATTGCGTGCTATTTCAGGCCGGAAAAGTACAGCTGCGACGAGGTCCGGGAGTACTATGACGGCCTGATTCAAAGCCTGGTGATGGGGCTTGGCGCGAAGGGCTATCAGGTACATAATTTTGAGGGCCTTCTCAAGGTGCAGCGCAGCCATAAGCTGACCCATGTGTTTATCGTACAGTCGGAATATATGGAGAACCCCGCATATTATGAGGAACTGGCGGAAACCATCCGGGTCGTCGTAATCGCGGAGCGGGAGTTTAACCTGAGCCGGGAAAGCCGTCTCGCGATTATGCACAAGCCCTTCTCCGCGCTTTCCGTGGCGAACCTTTTGAATGGGGAAACCGGAGAACGGGGCTTCGCGGAGGATCAGGCCGCGGGCCGGAAGCCCTTCAACTGCGTGGGCATCCGGGCTCTGGCGGTGGACGACGAGGAGATGAACCTCGTGGTGGCCAAGGGCGTTCTTGGAAGCTATGGGATTGAGGTAGACACCTGCCTGAGCGGACGGGAAGCGGTGGCGATGTGCAGCGGCACTTCCTATGACATCGTGTTCCTGGACCACATGATGCCCGGGTTTGACGGCGTGGAGACGCTGAAAAAAATCCGGGAGCTTAAAAACGGCGTGTATCAGGACCTTCCGGTGATTGCGCTGACCGCCAACACCGTCAGCGGCGCCCGGGAGATGTTCCGCAGCGAGGGCTTTACGGAGTTTGTCCCAAAGCCCATTGAGCGTACCGTCCTGGAACGGGTGCTCCGAAAGGTCCTGCCCAAGAGCTGCATCCAATACAGCGAGAGGCCCACAAGCAAGGGCGCGCCTATGGGGGCGGAGGCCCCCTCGGCGGAGAAGGTCCCGGCTCCCCAGGCCGCCGCGGCCGCACCGGAGGCCCCGGCGGAGGTTCCGGAGGCGTCCGGCGGGCCCGTCCCCTCCTATGACCATCTTGCGAAGGCCGGCGTCAACACGGAGCTGGGCCTGGACTACTGCGCCGGGGACGAGAGCTTTTATCTGGAAATGCTGCGGATGTTCTGTGCCCAGGGACCGGAAAAGCGGGCGGAGATCGCCGCCTTGTATGAAAGCGCCAATTGGACGGACTACGCCGTGAAGGTTCACGCGCTGAAAAGCACCTCCCTGACCATTGGGGCGGAGGCGCTCTCCGCCCAGGCCAAGGAGCTGGAGATGGCGGGGAAACGGGGCGACGCGGATTTCATCCGGGAGCGTCACGCCGCATTGCTGCGGGCTCACGAGGCGCTCTGCGCGGAGATTGCCGGGGGGCTTTGACGGCGCCCGGCCCTCTTCTTGAAAATGTCGAGTTCTGAGGAGTGGAAGACTTCGTGATAAAAAAATGGTTTGAGATTATTACCGATCACAGGATCAGCCTCCGCGAGCGAATGTTCCGCATTGTGACCGGCGTCTGCATGATCGCCATTGCGTTTACCCTGCCCATGGGCAGAAGCCTCTGGAACGTGCTGATTATGCTGGCAAGCCTGGCCCTCATGGCGGCAATCGTCAAGATCAGCATTCGGAAAAAACGGATTCACATGGGCGCCACGCTCATTGCGATACTGCTGCTTACGCTGTTTCCCATCACCTTTTTTTCCGCGGGCGGCTTTTACAGCGGCGTGCCGGAGTGGTTTGTGCTCTGCTTCATCTACGTCTGCATCACCTTGCAGGGAAGGCGCAGGGCGGTCTTTTTCGGACTTTGTACGGCGGAGACGCTGCTTTGCTACGGCACCGCCTTTTACTATCCGGCCCTTGCCGCGCCGAATACGCAGCACGACGCGCTGTTTGACTCCGCCTTTTCCATGATTATGGTGGGGCTGCTCACCAGCATCCTGCTCATGTTCCTAAACCGGATGTACGAGGAGGAGAATGCCCTCTCGCAGCGGCAGAAAAAGGAGATCGAGGAGCTGAACCGGGCGGAGAATCACTTCTTTTCCAGCATGAGCCACGAGATCCGCACGCCCATCAACACGATCATCGGACTCAATGAGATCATCCTGCGGGAGGACATCTCGGCGGAGGTGGCGGAGAACGCCCGGAATATCCAGGGGGCCAGCAAGCTGCTGCTCTCCCTGATTAACGACATTCTGGACATCTCCAAGATCAAATCCGGAAAGATGGAGATTGTCAACGTCTCCTATGAGACCGGGGCCCTCTTTTCGGAAATCGTCAACATGATTTGGATCAAGGCCAAGGAAAAGGGCCTGGAATTTAAGCTCCATGTGGATTCCTCCATTCCCAGCATGCTCTGCGGAGACGAGGTGCGCATCAAGCAGATTTTGATCAATCTGCTGAACAACGCGGTGAAGTATACCAGCGAAGGCTCCGTTACCCTGTCCGTCCGGTGTGAGCGGCAGGGGGTCAACCGCATGCGGGTCTGGTATTCCGTGGAGGATACCGGCCAGGGCGTGAAGAAGGAGAATATTCCCTATATTTTCAACGCGTTCCGGCGGGTGGACGAGGAGAAAAACCGTTATATTGAGGGGACGGGACTGGGGCTCAGCATCGTTCAGCAGCTGGTGGAGCTGATGGGCGGCGAGATCAGCGTAAACAGCGTCTATACCAAGGGCTCCAAGTTTGTGGTCGTCCTGGATCAAGACATCGTGGACGAGAAGGAGCTGGGGACGTTTACGCTGGCCTCCCGGGCGCGTGTGCGGGAAGGCGAAGTGTACCGGCGGAGCTTTGAGGCGCCGGACGCGCATATTCTCGTGGTGGACGACAACGAAATGAACCTGATGGTGGTGAAGAAGCTGCTGGCGGAGACCCAAATCCAGATTGACATGGCCCACAGCGGGGCCGAATGCCTGCGGCTGACCCAGAACCACCATTATGACTGCATTCTCATGGACCACCTGATGCCGGAAATGGACGGAATCGAGTGCCTCCACGCCCTGCGGGTCCAGCCGGGCGGCCTGTGCCAGGACGTGCCCGTGGTGGCGCTGACCGCCAACGCGGGCAGCGACAACCAGCTTCTCTATCGAAAGGAGGGCTTCAGCGGCTATCTGGCCAAGCCGGTCAGCGGCGCGCTGCTGGAGGCGGCTGTGCTGAGCATCCTCCCCAAGGGTCTGGTGAATCTGAACGAGGAAGCCCAGCAGGAGGACATCGAAAAAGACATTCTGATCTTCGAGCAGGCACAAAGGCGCTCCATCCTGGTCACAACGGACAGCGTGTGCGACCTTCCGGAATCCCTCCGGAAAGAGTTCAGCCTTTCCGTATGCCCGTATTACGTCTGTACGGAAGAAGGGCGGTTCCTGGACGGGGCGGAGCTGAGTCCGGACGAATTGCTGGCGCATATTGCCGGGGGGCGGAAGGGCTATTCCCATCCTCCCGAGGTGGAGGACTACGAGCGCTTCTTTGCCGAGAAGCTGACGGAGGCGCAGAACGTCATTCATATTACAATGGCAAGGCACGTAAGCGACGGTTATCAAAATGCCTGTGAGGCGGCGAAATCCTTTGAAAACGTCACAGTCCTTGATTCCGGGCACCTCTCCAGCAGCATGGGGCTGGTGGTTTTGTGCGCGGCCTATATGGCGGAGCATCATGCCGCGAAGGAGGAAATCCTGGAAGCGGTGAAGCGGATGGAGCGTTTCATTTCCTCCGCGTTTATCATCAACAACACCCACATGATGTGCCAGTCCGGCCGGATACCGAAGCGCATCCAGATTCTCTGTGACGCGCTGCTGCTGCATCCGGTCCTGGCGCTGAAGAGGAGCCGGATGGTGGTCAGCCGGATGGAGATAGGCGGCTTTTCCCATGCGGCGAAAAAGTACGTCAAGCGGACGCTCCAGAATACCGGGAACATTGACCGGCGCATTTTATTCATTACATACTCCGGGATGGATGAAAAGAGGCTCCGGTTTATTCAAAGCCTGGTGCAGCAGTACTGTCCTTTTGAGCGGGTCTATCTGCAAAAGGCGTCCTCCGCCATCGCCAGCAACTGCGGCCCCGGGTCCTTCGGACTGCTGTTTATGCGGCGGGACGACGCGGCGGTTCCCTTTTTTCAAACAGCGGCCCCTGACGGGGCGGTGTAGATACAGGCAGGGATGCTGGGAAGCCCACGAAAATTCCGTGAATTTTCGTGGGCTTTTTGCGGCTTAAAAACCAGGCGGCGCCGGTGGGCGTGATTATGAAAGCCTGTTGGAAGCGGCCGGTTTTTACAATGACTATGATTTTCGTTTCTTCTCATTGACGTAATTGCGCGGGTATGGTATTATGACAGAGATTTTCTGACTTTTGGAGCGAAGCTGTGAGGAGAAAGCGGAGGACAGGCGTATGGATTGTGCAGGGGGACGTTTACCGGCTGGAGAAGGCGCTCCGATCATAGAGGCTCATGAGCCGCACAGCGGCATGCGAAGCGTTCAGAATCTGGAGGCCATTATCAACGAGGGCCTTCGTGTCGCCTTGCTGGAGGAGACCCCGGATCAGTCGCTTGGGGTGCTGCTGGAGCACCTGGGAAAAGCGCTGAACGGGGAGAGAACCTATATCTTTGAGCAGAACGAGTCCGGCGGCGACGACAACACCTATGAGTGGGTGGACGCCGGGGTGGAGGCGGAACAGGCGAACCTTCAAAATGTCCCTTCTGAGGTGTGCGCCAGCTGGTACCGGAATTTCAGCGTCGGCAGGCATATCGTCATAAAGAACGTGGAGGATATTCGGCAGACGGAGCCGCTTCAGTATGAGAACCTGAAGCGGCAGGGCATCCACTCCCTTGTGGTGGTGCCCCTGTACGACGGGAAGCGGATCATCGGCTTTTACGGCGTGGACAATCCCCCCGTGAAGTCGCTGGAGTATGCGTCGAATATGCTCCAAACGGCGGCGTACTTTATCGTGTCCTCCCTGAAGCGGCGCAACCTGTTCCGGGAGCTTCAAAAGCGGAGCTATAACGTGCTCCATGCCCTCAGCGTGGACTACCTGGGCATTTACGAGGTGAACTTTGACACGGGCGAATGCGAGGTGTACCGCAGCAGCGAGGGGCTGGGCTTGGACTGGGCCGCTCATTTTAAAGACGGCTATCAGGCGGCTATGGAGCGGTATATCTCCAAATGCGTGGTCCCCCAGGGGCAGGAGCGTCTCCGCGCCATGACGGAGAAGGACTATGTGCTGGCAAAGCTCAGGAAAAAGAAAAAATTCTCGGTCCGGTATCAGGTGAAGGACAACTTCTCGGGACTAAAGTATCTGGAGATTCACTTTTCCGCTACGGAGAGGACGGCGGCGGAGAACTGCGCGATCTTTGCCCTGCGGGATGTCAACGCCCTGGTGGAGCGGGAAGAGAAATACAAGCTGGAGGCCAGACGGAGCCTGGAAGACATTCTGGAGGGCGCCAGAACCGGCATCTGGACCATTGAGCTGGAAGAGGGCTGCCGGCCCAGGCTGTACCCGGACCGGACTATGCGGATTCTCCTGGGGGTGCCGGATGCCATTGGGCCGGAGGAGTGCTACCGGCACTGGTTTGAGCGCATTGAGCCGGACTATGTGGAGATGGTCCAGGAGGCTGTGCGGGCAATACTGGATACCGGACGCGCCGAGGTCATCTATCCCTGGAATCACCCGGCCCTTGGGAGAATTTATGTCCGCTGCGGCGGCGTGCCGGACAAGACGTTTGAAAAACCGGGCGCGTGCCTGAACGGATACCATCAGGACATCACGGAAACCATGGTGACGAGGAAAAAGCAGGAACAGTCCATCATGGAGCTTTTGGAGCGGGTGAGGCGGGCGAACTCGGCAAAAAGCGAGTTTCTCTCCCACATGTCCCACGACCTCCGCACGCCCATCAACGGGATTTTGGGAATGCTGGCCATTCTGGAAAACAGCCGGGATGACCCGGAGCGGCAAAAAGAGTGCCAGAGAAAAATCCGCGTGTCAACCGAGCATCTGCTGTCCCTGGTAAACGATGTTCTTCAGGTGAGCAATCTGGAGAGCGGGAGGCCGACCGTGGTGGTGGAGCCCTTTGACCTTTGCGCCGTGCTGAAAGACTGTATTACGATTCTGTCCCACCAGGCGGAAGAGCGGGGAATCCGTTTGGAGCTGGAGACGACCGGCCTGCGGCACAGCAGGGTGATGGGGAATCCGCTTCACGTAAAGCAGATTCTGATGAGCGTCATTGACAACGCCCTCAAATATAACCGGCCCAACGGCTCCGTATTTGTTCGGGCGGAGGAAACCGCCTTCCAGGAGGGGACGGCAAGCTGCCGCTTCGTCGTTGAAGATACGGGAATCGGCATTGGAGAGGACTTTAAGAATCACATTTTCGAGCCCTTTACCCAGGAGCACCAGGGCGCGAGGACGAACTATAACGGCACGGGCCTGGGCATGTCCATCGTGAAAAAGCTGGTGGACCAGATGAAAGGGGCCATTTCGGTGGACAGCCAGCCCGGCAGGGGAAGCGTGGTCCAAATCACCCTGCCTATCCGCGTCGACGAGGCGTGGGAGGAAAAACCCGCGGAGAAGGATGGTGATACGCAGGGCGATGTCTCCGGAATGCGGGTCCTCCTGGTGGAGGACAACGCGCTTAACTGCGAAATTGTCGAGTACATTCTTGGGGAAGCGGGCGCGGAGGTGGTGACCGCCAATGACGGAAAGGCCGCCGTGGACGCCTTCGCGGCGTCCGAACCGGGAAGGTTTGACTGCGTGCTGATGGATTTAATGATGCCGGTGATGAGCGGTTATGAGGCGGCCCGCGTAATTCGCGGCCTGGACCGGCCGGACGCCAAGACGGTGCCGATTATCGCGCTGTCGGCCAACGCGTTTGAGGAGGACGTGGCGCTGGCGAAGGACGCGGGAATGGATGAACATTTGGCAAAGCCGGTGGACGTCCGCAAAATGTTCCGGGTTATGAACGGACTGCGGGGACGTTAGGACGGCGCACGCATGAGGATAGCATAAATTATGACAAGCTGTGGAGATGGAACGGATATGAAAAGCAAGGCTTTGCCGCGGTCTTTGAAAATCGGAATAGTGGTAATCCTTTGTTTGACGGTTATCGTGTTTTCCCTCCTGGGAGCGTCCATTCACACGATGAGCGAAAGCACGATTGAGGAGATCGGCACCGCCTATATGGCGGGAATGAACGAGCAGGTGTCGCTGCACTTTGAAACGATCATTGAGCTTCGCCTGACCATGGCGGAGTCCATCGCGGGCATTGCGGCAGGGGATGGGGCGTCCGGTTACGGAACGAGGGAGGACATCGAATACGGCGCCAGGGCAAGGCATTTTTTGTGCGCCGCCCTGTACGGGCCCGACGGCGGAAGTGAGATGATTTTTGGCGATCCCGTGGAGCTCAACCACCCGGAGCCCTTTTTGGAGAGCCTGCGGAACGGGGAGCGCAAAGCGGCCTCCGCCACCGGCAGCGACGGCGGCGGGGTGATTTTGTTCGGCGTTCCCTGCGAGTATCCCATGTCCGGCGGCGGAGGCAGCCTTGCCCTCGTGGTGGGGCTTTCCACCAAATATATGGGCGAGGTTCTCTTCCTGGACTCGGATCAGTCGCTGAGCTATTCCTTTGTGATCCGGAAAGACGGAAGCTATGTGGTCGGGAACGAGGGAGACGCCCACGAAAACTATTTTGACAGGCTTACCAACATCTTTGCCGGGCAGGATATGGAGGCGGATGCCTGCATTGAACAGCTGCAAGCCGCCATGAACGCCGGTGAGGATTATTCCACGATTGTGAAAAACGGCGGATCGCGCCGCCATATATACTGCACCAATCTCCCTTATTGCGAGTGGTATCTGGTGACGGTCCTCCCCTTCGAAAGGCTGGATAACGCCATCTCAGGCATGGGAAGCCGGTGGCTCATCATCGTCTACGCCGCCTCCTTTGCGGTGATTGCGATGCTCCTCTACATATTCTTCCGGTACTTGAAGCTGTTCCGGAACCAGGTGTCGGAGCTGACGCGCATCAACGCGGAGATGGACGCGGCGCGAAAAGCCGCGGAGCAGGCGCGGAAGGAGGCGGAACAGGCCAACGCGGCGAAACAGGAATTCCTGTCCAGCATGAGCCACGATATCCGCACGCCCATGAACGCCATCATCGGGATGACCTCCTTGGCACTGGACAATACGGACGATCCAAAGCGCGTTCGGGATTACCTGGGTAAGATCGCGCTGTCCAGCAAGCATTTGCTGGGGCTTATCAACGACGTATTGGATATATCCAAGATCGAAAGCGGCAAAATGACGCTGAATGTGGAGCCGGTGTCGCTGAGGGAGGCGATGGACAGCATCGTCAATATCATGCAGCCCCAGGTCACGGCGAAAAACCAGCAGTTTAAGGTGGTTGCCCGGGAGATCCTGTCGGAGAATGTGTGTTGCGACGGTGTGCGGCTGAATCAGGTGCTGATCAATCTGCTGGGGAACGCCGTCAAATTCACCCCGGAGAAGGGCGCCGTTCAGCTGACCGTGTATCAGGAGGCGCTGCCGGAGGACGCCTCCCGGGTCCGTACCCACTTCCTGGTAAGCGATACGGGCATCGGCATGTCAAAGGAGTATCAGAAGGTCATATTCGAGTCGTTCAGCCGGGAGGACAACACCCGGGTCCGGAAGACAGAGGGGTCCGGCCTGGGCATGGCGATTACCAAGTGCATTGTGGACGCCATGGGCGGGACAATCTCTGTCCGCAGCGAACAGGGCCGGGGCAGCGAGTTCCATGTTGTGCTGGATCTGGAAAAGGCGGCAGCGCCCGCGGCATCGGAGGCAGCGGACGGCGCCGCCGAACGAGTGAATGACGTGGTGCTGAAGGGAAGACGCATTCTGCTGGCGGAGGACAACGAGCTGAACTGGGAAGTGGCAAGGGAGCTGCTTTCCATCCTTGAGCTGGAATTGGACTGGGCTGAAAACGGAGAGATCTGTGTGGAGAAATTCCGGAACTCCCCGGCCGGGCACTATGACGCGATTATTATGGATGTGCGGATGCCGGTCATGGACGGCTACGAGGCGACTGCGGCCATCCGGGGACTGGAACGGGAGGACGCGGATATTCCCATCATTGCCATGACGGCGGACGCGTTTTCGGAGGATATTCAAAGGTGCCTGGAGCGCGGTATGAACGACCATTTGGCAAAGCCGATCGATATTCAGGCGGTCACGTTCAAATTGAAGAAATACCTGAAATAGGGACTGCTGGACCGGCGCTCCGCCGGTCCAATGGAACCCTGGAGCGTATGTTGTTTACGCTCCGGACAAGTCCTCCGGCAAACGTGCGCAAAGGCTTAAAGTAATATGTGCCATGTTTTGCGGTTGCCGCTGTTTACAGCGGTGAGCAAAACGGCGCGGCCTTTCGGCTGCGCCGTTTCCGCCGTAGCTTAACGTTTCCTTATGGCCTCCCCGGCTTGCGGCATGGCCCGCTTGTTCCGTTCAGCCCCGGAGCATCACCAGCGTTCCCCCGGTGAGCAGGGCCAGCCCCAGCGCCGCCTTGCCGCTCAGCTTCTCGTGGAGCACCAGGCCGGAGAAGGCTACGGTCACCAGAATGCTCAGCTTGTCGATAGGAACCACTACGCTGGCGGGCCCGTCCTGTAAGGCCCGGTAGTAGCAAAGCCAGGAGGCCCCGGTCGCCAGACCCGACAGGCAGATGAAACCCAGCTCTTCCCGGGGTACCGCCCTGAGGGCGGCCGCTTTTCCGGTGACGAAAACCATGACCCAGGCCATCACCAGCACCACGCCGGTGCGGATAGCCGTGGCCAGGTTGGAATCCACCCCGCTGACGCCCAGCTTGCCCAGAATGGCTGTGAGACTGGCGAACACGGCGGACCCCAAGGCATAGGGCAGCCAGAGGCCGGTTTCTCGCCCCGACTTTCCCGCCGCCTTCTTCTCAATCATCAAATATGTCCCCACCCCCACGCAGAGGAGCCCCGCAGCCTTGTAAACGCCGACAGGCTCCCCCAGGAGGATAAAGGCCAGGAGGATGGTCAGCACCGTGCTGCTTTTGTCCACGGGCGTCACCTTGTTCACGTCCCCCAATTGCAGCGCCCGGAAATAGCACAGCCAGGAGGCCCCGGTAGCCAGCCCAGAGAGGATCAGGAACAGCAGCGTCCTCTCTCCGACAGCACCCAGGCCGAACGGAGCACGGGTGAGGAACACCATTCCCCAGGAAAAGGCCAGCACGACGGCGGTGCGGATGGCTGTGGCCACGGTGGAGTCTGTCCGGCGGACACCGCATTTTGCCAAAATGGCGGTGAGCCCAGCGAAAAACGCGGAGCCGAACGCAAATACTACCCACATAAAATCGCCTTCCTTTGGAAGAATTGAGAGAAGGGTACCGTCTCTGGAAATTATTATAGCACAAACAGGGCGGCTTTTGTGCCATGAGCCGAAATTTTGCCCGCCGGTGTTTTATGCCTTGACTTTGGCGGATAAATTAGTAAAATGATTATATAGCCCAGGTCCGATTCTTGGGGAAGAGAGCCTGCCTGTACCGAAAAGGCCGCCGGGAAATTTATGCGGGGGTGCAGAGCGGTTGGCAGCGTGCCTGCTTTGGGAGCATTGTCTGGGATGCCGCACACCCCTGTGACACTAAGCGGAGCGAACCCTTGCTTTTACCGGCAGTTGGGCAGAAAACGGCGCTGACCACATGTTTGACCACAATTGGAAAATTAAATATCCGGGTGTAGCCTATCGGTTAGGCACTTGGTTTGGGACCAAGGTCAGGCTGGTTCGACTCCAGTCACTCGGACCATGATAAGTTGACAAACCCGAGGCTTGAAAGTGCCTGTTTGCATGGGTTTGTCAGCTTTTATTTTACTCATAAGCACGGATCGACCGGCAAAAACACATGCTGGAGGATTTGAACTCCCTACCGAACAAATTTTTTGACCATTTCTTGAATTTGGCGTTTCCCAACAGGCAGAATCTGTTTAAAGAGATACAGTAATGTTTTAAAATCTGTTTGCCGCAGTTTTCCTCCGGCGTACGTCACAAAACCACGGCAATAATTTTATACGAAATGTCTAAAATGGCGATTAATAGACAGACAGGTTTCTACATCCAAGCTAACAACCAGACAACTTTGTTTCTTTTCTTTTAAAAGCTGTTGAATCAAGCGTGACTTTATGCTACATTTTCAATATACAGATGTTGGAAAATGACCTGGACCTCATCTGATGCATAACAGAAAAGGAGCGAGATTATGAAAAGAAGAATTCTCAGCATTGCACTGCTTGCCGCCATGTGCGCAGCCCTGCTGGCGGGCTGCGGCCAAAAGTCCGCAACCTGGAAAGTGACCTGCCCCTGGGCTCCCTCCGGCGTGGCCGCCATGGTGAGCCAGCAGGCGGCGACCAAGTCCACCAGCTACTCCGACACCATCACCCTGGTGGCCGAAGCCATCAAGGGAGACGCCGCCACTGTAAACACCTGGGTAGCCGACACCAAGGCCAACGATACCGAGCTGGTCTTCGTGGGCGAGGGCCTGCTGTCCATCACCTCCATCCTGGACCCGGCCAAGATGCAGTTCGGCTATGAGGACTTTGTGTTTGTGGAGAACCTGTATTCCTCCATCTTCGTCCTCTCCGCCGACGCCAAGCTGAACATCGGCAGCGTGGCCGACCTGGAAGCCTATGTCCAGCAGGGAACGGAAATCAGCGTGGCCGTCAACGGCGCCACCAGCTCCGAGGCGTTCCTGGCCGCGGCTTTGTTCGGTTCCATGGGCGCGGGTGATAAGCTGAAGCTGACCCCCTATCAGTCTGCCGCCGAGGCCGCTCAGGCCGTGTCCCGTGGCGAAACCCAGTTCGCCGTCTCCCACCAGTCCCAGATTCTGGAGACCTATCAGCAAAAGGGCGTGACCGTTGTGTGCGCCTTTGACGAGGGCAATATCGAAAACGGTCCCTTCGCCGGCGTAGAGGGCGTGGGCCAGCACGGCTATCCCTACTTCCGCAACCGCTGCTTTGTCATGGCCCGGGCCGGCACCGACGAGAAGAAGGTCGCTGAGCTGAAAGAGCTCTACGGCAAGATTCTGGCGGACGCGGAGGTCGTGGAGTGGCTCCAGGACACCATGCTGCTGGAAGTGGATACCATGTCCGTTGCGGACGTGGAAGCCCATGTGGAAAACGTGAAGAGCATCGTCAACGAATATAAGGACATCGTCGCGGGCTGATCGCAGCGATCCATACGGGGGAATGGGATAGGGCAGAGGTCCCGCCCATTCCCCCTTTTTATTCTCTGAATTTTGAAAGGAGGACCCCTATGAAGCAATGGGTAGAGCAGTTTAACGGCCGTATGGACGCCTGGGGCCGGAAGCTGCACGAAAAAGAAATCCGCATCCCCATTGACCTGGTTACTGGCCTGGTGTTCGCGCTCTTTGCCCTGGCAATCCTGCTGGTCATGCCGGACCAGGTGGCGGTTTCCGAGAAGGACGTGGTCAACGGCCGGGCGTTTCCCACCCTGCTGATGACGGTCATGCTGTTGTGCTGCGCCATGCTGATTGGCAAGGAGCTCTATAAGCTGGCCACAAAGCAGCCCTTGAATTGGAAGGTCATCAACATTCAGGTGGAGGCCAAGGCGCTGGTAATCCTGGGCATTCTGCTGGGCACCTATTTTCTCAGCAAGTGGACCGGCCTGTTTGTGGTGGGCGCGGTATTTTGCTGCCTGGGTTTTTTGCTGTATTTCCGGTGCCGGAAGAAATCCTACTATGTCATTACCCTGGTCATTGCGGTAGCCATCTGGGCGGCCTTTCGCTTTGCCTTGGGCGTGGACTTTTAAGGAGGGGGATTCATGTTACAGTACATTGCCCCGGCCACCGGCCTTTTGTTTACGCTGGAAAACATCCTGTGGATTAACATCGGCGTGTTTATCGGCTCGGTTTTCGCGGCTATCCCCGGGCTGAGCGTCATCCTGTGCGTGATTTTGTTCCTGCCCGTCACCTACTCCATGACCGCCATTCCCGGCATGATGTTCCTGCTTGGCATCTACTGCGCCGGGGGCTATGGCGGCAGCGTGTCCGCCATTCTCATCAACACCCCCGGCACCCCTCACGCGGCGGCCACCATGCTGGACGGGCACCCCCTGTCGGAGCAGGGCCGGACCAAGGCCGCGCTGAAAATCGCCTTGTACGCCTCCACCTTCGGCGGGATCTTCTCCGCCCTGATGCTGCTGTTTCTGGGGCCCCAGGTGGCCCGGGTGGCCGCTCAGCTGGGCACCGCGGAGTACTTCATGGTCTGCGTTTTTGGCCTGACCATCATCGCCGGCGTATCGGGCAAGAGTATGATCAAGGGCTTAATTTCCGCCTGCCTGGGACTGCTTATCTCCTGCGTAGGCTCCGACCCCATGACCAGCTATGACCGCTTTACCTTCGGCATTTCCCGGCTGTACCTGGGTTTGGACCTGGCAGTCTGCCTCATTGGCCTTTTCGCCCTGGTGGAGATCATGTCCAAGGCGGAGAAACGGCTGGACCGCCTGAATCTGGATACCACCCAAATCAAGGACGACGGCGTCATTACCAAGGAGGAATACAAGCGCATGGCCCGTCCGGTGCTGCTGTCCTCCATCATCGGCGTAATGGTGGGCATCATCCCCGGCACCGGGGCCTCGGAGGCCTCCTGGTTCAGCTATAACACCGCCAAAAACATGTCCAAGCACCCGGAGGAGTTTGGGCACGGCTCCGTAGAGGGCATAGCCGCCGCCGAATCGGCCAACAACGCCGTTACCGGCGCGACCCTGATTCCCCTGCTCACCTTGGGCATTCCCGGAGACGGCACGGTGGCCATCATGCTTTCCGCCCTGATGATCAACGGCCTGAATCCCGGCCTCAGCCTCTTCACCACCCAGGGAAACATCATGTACGCCATTATGCTGGGCCTGATTCTGGTGAATGTCTTTATGCTCCTCCAGGGCAAGTTCCTCACCACCCTCTTTGCCAAGGTGGTGTCCATCCCCCAGGAAATCCTTACCCCCATCATCGTCATCTTCTGCTTTGCCGGGGCCTATTCCGTGAATGAGAATTTCTTCGACGTGGGCGTGGCCCTGATTTTCGCTATGCTGGCCTGGATTCTGCGGAAGCTGGAGCTTCCCCCGGTGCCCATTCTCCTGGGGCTGGTGCTGGGCAGCATGACGGAGACGAACTTCCGCCGGGCCCTGCTGATCTCCAACGGAAGCCCCAAAATCTTTTTCAGCAGCGTGTACTGCATCATCTTCCTGGTCTTGATTCTGCTGGCGGTGGGCGCCATCGTCCGGGGGAAGATGAAGGAACGCAGCACGCAGAAGGAGGACTGACCATGCCCAACAACATCATTTTTTACTTCACCGACCAGCAGCGCTGGGACACCTGCGGCTGCTTCGGCCAGCCCCTGGACATCACGCCCAATCTAGACGCCCTGGCCCGGGAGGGCGTGAAGTTTGACAACGCCTTCTCCCCCCAGCCGGTGTGCGGCCCCTGCCGGGCCCTGTTCCAGACCGGCAAATACCCCACGGAGACCGGCTGCTTCCGTAACAACATCATGCTGCCCGCCGGCGTCAAGACCCTGGGCCAGTACATTGAGGAAGCGGGCTATGAAACCGCCTATATCGGCAAGTGGCACCTGGCCAGCGACGGGGAGCTGGAAAAGCCCCCCACCATCGACCACACCGTCACCGCCATTCCCCGGGAGCTGCGGGGGGGCTATACCGGCTTCTGGCGCACCGCCGACGTGCTGGAGTTCACCTCCCACGGCTACGACGGCTTCGTCTTTGACGAAAACAACCGGCGGGTCGACTTCAAGGGCTACCGGGCGGACTGCATCAACGACATGGCCCTGGAATTTTTGGACGGCTACACGGGAGAAAAGCCCTTCTTCATGACCGTCTCCCAAATTGAGCCCCACCACCAGAACGACCGCAAGCACTATGAGGGGCCGGAGGGCTCCAAGGAGCGGTTTCGGGACTTCATTCTGCCCGAGGACCTGAAGGCCCTGGGGGGCAACGCCGCCGAGGAGTATCCGGATTACCTGGGCCAGTGCGCCAGCCTGGACGAAAACCTGGGGCGGCTGGTGGCGAAGCTGAAGGAAAAGGGACTGTATGAGAATACGGTGATTCTCTTCGCTTCGGACCATGGCTCCCACTTCCTCACCCGGAACCGGGACGATCATCTCAACGGCTACGACGACTATAAGCGGTCCTGCCACGACGCCTGCCTCCATGTGCCCCTGGTCATTGCCGGCGGGCCCCACCCGGGCGGCCGGGCAGTGGAGGAGCTGGTCAGCACCGCCAGCCTGCCCAAGACCATTCTGGCCCTGGCCGGCGTGGACGTGGGAGACGCCATGATCGGGGAAAACCTTCTTGACGTTGTGGAGAAAAAGGCGGATAATAGGCCCAATGAGATTTTCGCGCAGATTTCCGAGAGCCGGGTGGGCCGGTGCATCCGCACGGCGCGCTATACCTACTCCGTCTATGCCCCCGGCGTAAACGGCGGCGCGGCGGCGGCCTCGGACCGCTATGCGGACGATTTCCTCTACGACATGGAACAGGACCCCCACCAGCTGAACAATGTGGTGGCCGATCCCGCCTACGCCCAAGTAAAGGCAGAACTACGGGAGCGTCTGCTGGACTGGATTTGGCGGGCGGAAGGGGCACGTCCCGTCATTACGGACTGAGGAGAGCTGCGCGATTCCCGGGAGGGCGCCATGAAGGAACTGGACCGAAAGTCGGAAATGGTCTACCGCTGGGTACGGGCCTACATTGAGGAAAACAAGTTTTCCAGCAATACGAAGATTCCATCGGAAACGGTTCTGACCCGAAAACTCTCCGTCAGCCGGGAAACCGTGCGCCGGGCCCTGAGCCGGCTGACGGAGGAGGGGCTTCTCCTTCGGGTAAAGGGAAGCGGAACCTATATCAACAAAGAGGTGGCCCTGTCCTGGGAATTGGGGGGCAGCGAGGGAAGGACCAAAATCGGGCTGATCCTCCAGGGCCAGGACGGGAACGCCAACTCCAGTCTGATGGACGGCATCCGAAGCATCCTGCCCCCGGACCAGGTGGATTTGCGCACCTTCCTCACCGACAACAAGTTTGCCAACGAGCGCCGCTGCCTCCAGGCCGTGGTAAACCAGGGCTTTCAGGGGTTCATTGTGGACGGCGTGAAGGCCAGCCTGCTGAACCCCAACCTGGACTACTATCAGAAAATCTATCAAAAGCGGATTCCCGTCATTTTCTATAACAACTATTATAAGAACCTGAAATGTCCCCGGGTGGTGGTCAACGACCTGCGCTGCGCCGAGGAGCTGATCAGCCTGCTGATTCGCCAGGGGCACCGGCACATCGCCGGGATCTTCCTCTCCGACAATTATCAGAGCATCGAGAAATTTCAGGGGATGACGGCCACCCTCCAGAAAAACGGGGTGGAGTATCAGGACGATTACGTCAAATGGTTCGCCTCCAGCGAGGCGTACGACGCCCATTCCATCAGGCGGTTTCTAAAGCGCCTGCCCCGTTATACGGCGGTGGTCTGCTGCAACTACATGATCTTCCAGCTGACCCGGCAGGTGCTGGAGCAGCAGGGGAAGCGGGTGCCGGAGGACTGCTCCCTGGCGTGCTTCGACTACTCCAGCGACGACTGGGAGGCAGAGGGGGTAACCTGCTCCATCCACCAGGGTTACCGCATTGGACAGGAGGTGGCCTCCCGTCTGATGCGCATGATCCGAAACCGGGATTGCGACGATAAAGGCTATACGTATGTTTTGCCGCCGGAGATTTACCTGGGAAGGACGGTAGGACCCGCAAGAGAGGCAAGGTAAGCGGCGCGCCGCTTTGGAAGGAAAGGAGGGCGCCCCATGCCGCCCCTGAGCATTTTACTAAAGCCCGCTTCCAGCGGATGCAATCTGCGCTGCGCGTATTGCTTTTATGCCGACGAGGCAAAGGCCCGCACGATTCCCAATTACGGCCGGATGCCGGAGGCGGTGAGCCATGCTCTGATCGAAAAGGCGGTGGAGGCGGCCGAGGGATCGGTCACATTCCTGTTCCAGGGAGGGGAACCCACCCTGGCGGGATTGGATTTTTTCCGGGATTTCGCCGCCCATGTAAAAAAAACCGCCCCTCCCAGCCTGACGGTCTACTATGCCATCCAAACGAATGGAACGCTGCTGGATGAGGAGTGGTGCCGCTTTTTCAAAGAGAACCGCTTTCTGGCGGGCCTGTCCCTGGACGGCAGCCGGGAGTGCCACAACCGTTTCCGTTTGGACGGAGCGGGAAAGGGAACCTATGACCGGGTACGGCAGGCGGCCCGCCGGCTGGAACAGGCCGGTGTGGAGTACAATGTCCTGACCGTAGTGACCGGCTATCTGGCCCGGCATATCCAGAGCGTTTTTTCCAGCCTGTGCAGGGAGGGCTTCCGGTTCCAGCAATACATCCCCTGCCTGGACCCGCTGGAAGAGGAACGGGGCGGCCAGGAATACTCCCTTTCTCCGGCCCAGTATGCGGAGTTTTTGAAAAAGCTGTTTGACCTGTGGTACCGGGAGCTGGAGCAGGGCCGCTACTGGTCCATACGCTATTTTGACAACCTGCTCTGGATGCTGGAGGGGCACGCTCCGGAGCAGTGTTCCATGCGTGGGTGCTGCGGCTTGCAGTATCTGGTGGAGGCGGACGGCAGCGTCTACCCCTGTGATTTTTACGGGCTGGACGCATACCGCCTCGGGAATATCCGGGAGGACGTCTGGGAGGACTTAGACCGTGCCAGGGAAGCGCTGGGTTTTGTCGAAGCCTCCCGGCACGTACCGGAGAAATGCGGTCATTGCCGGTGGTACCCCCTGTGCCGGAACGGATGCCGGCGAGACCGGGTTCTTGAGGGCGAGCAATTGGGATGCAGCTATTATTGTGAGGCCTATGCCGGCTTTTTCGCCTATGCCCTTCCCCGTCTGGGCCGGGCGCGGCTCCTGCTGCGCCGTATCCAGGCTCCGTGAAGCGCCGGAAAGGCTGTATCTGACCAGTGAGAAGGAGACAGGGCATTTTCCCCGTGCGCTCCGCAAGGACCTGGAGCATACATTAAGCTGTGAGGAACCAACATGCTGATCTTTTTTCTTGTGGCCCTGACGGCCAGCGTCGCGGGGGCAATCTGCGGCATCGGCGGCGGCGTGATCATCAAGCCGGTGCTGGATCTGCTCCATTTGGAGACGGTAACCGCCATCAGCTTTCTGTCGGGCTGTACGGTGCTGTCCATGAGCTGCTATTCGGTGGGAAAATCCCTCCTGGCGAAAGAGCACAGCGTTTCCTTGAAAGTGGGGACGCCGCTGGCCCTTGGCGCGGCGGCGGGAGGACTGGCGGGAAATCAGCTGTTTGCCGCCGTGCGGGAGCTGTCCGGCTCGCCGGACACGGTGGGGGCGGTTCAGGCCGCCTGTCTGGCTGTGGTGACTGCGGGGACGCTGCTGTATACGGTCAACAAGTCCCGCATTTCCACACGCCGCGTCCAAAACTTCGCCGCCTGCGTGGTCATCGGACTGGCGTTGGGGGCAATGTCCAGCTTTTTGGGCATCGGCGGCGGGCCTATCAATCTGGTGGTGCTGTACTACTTTTTCAGCATGGACACCAAGACCGCCGCCGCCAACAGCCTGTATATCATCCTGTTCAGCCAGATATGCAATCTGCTCCCCACGCTTTGCACCGGCGCGGTCCCGCCGTTCCGCTGGCCCGTACTGGCATTGATGGCGGCGGGCGGCATCGGCGGCGGAATCATCGGCCGGAAGCTGAACCGCCAAATGGAGAATCAGTCGGTGGAGCGGCTGTTCATCGGCCTGATGGGGGTTATTATCTGTATCAGCCTGTTCAATACATGGAGGTATGCGGGCTGGTAGATGCGGGCCAGTTTCCCGGTGCTGCGTCATTATCCATAAAAATGGACATCTGGTGTCAAGATCTCCCGGACGCCACAACCCTGCTGCACTTTCGGCATCTGTTGGAGGAGAAGGGCATCGGCAAGCTGTTGTTTGATGCAATCAACCGCTGCCTGGAAGGGGCTGGACGGATGATGCGGGGCGGCAGCATCGTAGACGCCACGCTGATCAGCGCACCCAGCTCTACAAAAAACGCGGAGAAAAAACGGGATCCGGAAATGCACTCGGTGAAGAAGGGAAACCAGTGGGATTTTGGTATGAAGTGCCACAGCTTTCTGCCATTGAATACCGCATCAACCGCAGGCCGGGCCGGTTCCCCAGGGTTTCAGACAATGCCATTGGCTGGGAGCGGCATATTGAAAACCGAAAATATGCCGTACGCTGCAAGGTGGAGCATCCCTACAGGATTGTGAAGAACATTTTCGGTTTTCGAAAAACCGTTTACCGGGGTCTGAGAAAAAATCTTAACCGATTACACGTTCTCTTTGCCAGCGCAAATCTGTACATGCTTGCCAGGGCGGGCGGTTCCCTATGCCCCGCCTAAGGTTTTTGCGCCCTTCGACCGGGCTGGGACTGGAAAAGCGAGGAATTCATCCCCCAATATGGTCCTTTATTGGACGTTTCCTTTACCTTCGTCTGTTTGCCTGGCTTTTACCTGCTTTAATCAGTGCTTCCTTAAGGTGTAGAATGTTATCAGAAGGTGATAGCAATGTTACACAACGAGGCGCGAAGCCTACTGGTAGAGGCATATGAACAGACCTACGATGCGCAAACAGCAGCAAAGCGTTTCCAGGTAAGTACCAGTACCGTGTATCGTTTGAGCGGGCAAAAGAAGAAAACCGGCAGTGTAGAGCTTCAAACCAGCCGGCGAGGAAGGAAACCGGCACTGGCGGAAGAAGATTTGCAGGGCATCGACCAACTGATCATAGGCCAGCCGGATATTACAATCGACGAGATTATCGAAAACCAGGAACTGTCTGTCAGTAACGAAACGGTGCGAAAGGCCGTGATTAGACTGGGTTATGTTTACAAGAAGAAGTCCTTTTACGCAGCAGAGCGGGAGCGTGTTCGATGTTGTGGCGGCGAGAGAAGCCTGGAGTGGAATGATCACGCAATGCGAAGCGGACAAACAGATATTTCTAGATGAAAGCGGCGTAAACACAGACTTGAGCCGCCGCTATGGGAGGGCCATTGGTGGGGAGCGGTCAGTAGACAAGACTCCTTTGAATACACCTGCTAATACCACGATTCTTTCCTCCATAAGACGCAATGGTGAGACGGCCTATACGATAACTGAAAATCAGATTATTATCCCTGCTTCCGCATGGTACTGCTGAGGCTTTCTCTCGAATCCGCCCATCGGACTGCGTCGGTTGGTTTTCTGCCGCTGGTATTTCTTGCTAATTCCTTGGATTACCACAATAAAAGCGGGAGGGTCGAGCAGTGAAAAAATCCATGCAGCCACTGTTCCAAATTATTTTTAGTCGGGTATTTTGCGCCGCCATCGTGATGGTTATGATTGGTTTGTCAATTGTGTCGATTATTCTGTCGCAGTATGTGTTGAAGCAGTTCGGGAAAAACCGTCTGGATGTGCTCAGCCAAATCGCTTCTCAAAATCAAGTGGTCAAAAATGTGAGCGCCAGCGTGACCGACTCCCTAACGGAAAATCTGGGGCGCGCCATTTCAGAGGAAGGATCTTTCGAAAGTGCCGTTCAGGTGGAAATGGCGGCGGCGCAGAAAATTTTTGATGAGTATGGCATGGATACCACTATTGATATCGTAAAAACAGAGACAAAAGATCGGTATAGTACCAGCAGTATCAACAAAAAAGAGCCTACCCAGCAGCTGATTTCCTCATACTGGTATATCAATCTGGCCACCCAAAAAGTGGACAGAACATGGAATCTGCGCCTGTTGGATCAGGACGACGCATACAGCTCCGTACTGGCCTATGGCCGCACGCTTTGTGATGAAAACGGACAGGTCGTATGCGTCATCATAGCCAACACGGCGCAACGCATGCTGTACGACAGCTATCAGACTCTTGACAGGATGGACAGCCAGATTTACATTGTGGACGAAAGCGGTACGATCATCAGCCATATGCTTGTGTTTTAATAGGAACACTGTAATATCAAGGCTTTTCGGAGCCTACACCCACAAAAAAATATTATTAGAGCTATCACATTACGCAG
>Ga0137310_100037_pt1 | contig 74333 bp, 62 predicted proteins | sample NAcewiD2O_June_2_FD_97183 | JGI IMG/M metagenome (GOLD analysis project Ga0137310, IMG submission 97183) | Mouse cecal microbial communities from Vienna, Austria - N-Acetylglucosamine amended D2O_June | ecosystem: Host-associated > Mammals > Digestive system > Large intestine > Cecum | place...
CGTTTACGGTGACGGTGATGTCATTTTCCGTAAGTACCGGCGCAATGTCCGTTTCACCGGCTTTGAATTTTTCAAGGCTCATGGGCCGGAAGTAGATACTCAGCGCCTTTGCGGCGCCTTTCACAATAAATGCGTGGAGCCCATATACTTCCAGGGTGTCGATCCGTATATGGAGCTCCAGGTCCCCGCAGGCGGGAACATTTTGCGCCCAATACTCCAAATACCGTTGGCCGTAGTCACGGACAGCGGTCAAAAATGGGTACGATCCGTCAGGGACACACAGCTCAAATGTTCCGTTTTCATCGCTGAGGGTTTGATACATCGTTTCAAAGCGCTCATTTTTGAGCTCTATCAATACCGCGGAAAGGACGCCCTCTCTGCCTGCGGTGGTACCTTTGACTGTCGCCATTGAATGCTCCTCCGTCATAGTTTGTCCGCACAGTCCGAGGCGGCTGCTTCTGCCAAGTATCATATCATAGGATGAAGCCTGTTTCAAGACAAACATAGGCCCCGCGCCAAGCGGCGCGGAGCCCAAAGGCGAAACAACGTTTCGCCGCAAAAAGTTTTTCTTCTTTTGCTTCTTTTCTTCTTTGTACACAAAGAAGAAAAGAAGGGTCACCGCTCCAGCATGGTCCCGATGCCGCGGTCGGAGAGGAGCTCGATGAGGATGGAGTGTGGGATGCGGCCGTCCAGGATGTGGACCTTCTCCACGCCGCCGTTGATGGCCTCCACGCACCCCTCCATCTTGGGGATCATGCCGCCGGAGATGACGCCCTGCTCCACCAGCTCCGGCACGTCCTCCGTCCGGAGGACGTGGATGAGGCTGTCCTCGTCCCCGGGATTCCGGAGGAGCCCCCGCACGTCGGTGAGGAGGATCAGCTTCTCCGCGCCCAGTGCCTCGGCCAGCTTGGCGGCGGCGGTGTCGGCGTTGATGTTGTAGGCGGTGTCCGCGTCCACGCCCTGGGCCACGGTGGACACCACGGGGATGTACCCGGAGAGGAGGGCGTTCTCCACAGGCTTTGGGTTCACGCCGGTGATGCGGCCCACGAGGCCGTACTTCTCGTCCAGGCGCTCCGCCTGGAACAGCCGCCCGTCCATGCCGCACAGGCCCACCGCCTCGCCGCCCAGACGTCCCAACTGGCTGACCAGGTCCTTGTTCACCTTCCCGCACAGCACCGCCTGGACCACCTCCATGGTCACCTCGTCGGTGTAGCGCAGGCCGTCCACGAACCGGCTCTCGTGGCCCAGGCGTTTGAGCATGGCGGAAATTTCCGGTCCGCCGCCGTGGACCACCACCACGCGGATGCCTACGAGGCTTAAAAGGACGATGTCGCTCATCACCGCACGGCGCAGATCGTCGGAGAGCATGGCGCTCCCGCCGTATTTGACTACCAGGGTCTTGCCGGTAAATTTTTGGATGTAGGGCAGGGCCTCGACTAAGGTCTGGGCCTGCTGTTCGTGGGAGGACATATCGAAACGCTCCTTCTTTTTTAGGCTTTCCTTCCTTTTTCTTTTTGAAAAAAGAAAAAGGAAGCGAAAAAGAAAAACTTTTGTCCGCAAGGCTTACGCCTTGCTCCTGGGTCAGATATGGATTTGAAAATCGCCGAAGTCGAAGACACCGGAGCCCTGCCGCAGCTCCCCCCGCCGGGAGAGCTCCCGAAAGCCCTCCACGACCCGCCCCGTGAGGTCCGGCAGGACCTCCAGCCTGTGGTGGCCGGGGAGGATACGGCGGACCTCCAGCGCCTCCACCCGCTCCACGGACCGCCAAAACAGCACCGGGTCCGTGGTGGGGTAGAAAGCGTCCAGACAGCCGAGGTAAAGGAGGTCCCCGGCGTAGAGATACCGCCGCTCCGGCTCGTAGAAGCAGCAGTGTCCCGGAGAGTGGCCGGGGGTGTGGAGCACGGTCAGCACCCGGCCTCCCAGGTCCAGCACGTCTCCGTCCCGGAGGACCCGGCGGGGCGGACCCTGGAAGATACGGTAATCCTCCAGGGAGAAGCCCGCCGGGAAATCGCAGGGCTGGGCCGTGAGGTTCCCCTTCACCACCGCCAGAGGCAGGGGGAAGTGCCCGTCCAGCCAGTCCCGCTCCGCCTCGTGGACCGCCAGGTCCTCAAACAGCCCGTGTCCGCCGGTGTGGTCCCAGTGGACGTGGGTGGTGAGGACCGTGACAGGCAGGTCCGTCAGGCGCTCCACCACCGCCCGGATGTCCCCCACGCCCAGGCCGGTGTCGATGAGCGCCGCCCGCTCCCGGCCCAGCAGGAGGTAGCAGTGGGGCTCCTCCCAGTGGCGGTATTCGCTGACGGCATAGGTGTCAGCGTCCACCCGTTCCACCGTGAACCAGCCCTCAGGTCCGGTAGTCGCCATTGATTTTAATGTAGTCATAGGTGATATCACAGCCCCAGCAGGTGCAGGAGCCATCCCCCTCTCCCATCTGGATTAAAATCTCCACCTCGTCCTCGGTGAGGATGGTCTTGGCAAGGCCCTCATCAAAGGCGAGGCCCCGGCCCTGTTCACAGACCAAAATCTCCCCGGCGGAGGACCGGAACCGCACGTCCACCTTCTCCGGGTCGAAGTCCTCCCCGGAGTAGCCCATGGCGCAGAGCACCCGGCCCCAGTTGGCGTCACAGCCGAAGATTGCGGCCTTGGTGAGGGTGGAGGAGATGACGGACTTCGAGACCGCCTCCGCCTGCGCCTCGCTCTTCGCGCCGGAGACGGTGCAGGTGACAAGGTGCTTCGCGCCCTCGCCGTCCTTGGCCATTTTCCGGGCCATGCGGACGCAGATGTCCTCCAGCGCCCGGACGAAGGCGGCATAATCGTCCCCCTTCTCCCGAATCTCGCCGTTGCCCGCGAGGCCGTTGGCCAGGATACAGCAGGTGTCGTTGGTGGAGGTGTCCCCGTCCACGCTGATACGGTTGAAGCTGACGGCCGCCGCCTCGTGGAGGGCCGCGTCCAGCATGGGGGCGGAGATGGCGCAGTCCGTGGTGAGGAAGCAGAGCATGGTGCCCATGTTGGGGTGGATCATGCCGCTCCCCTTGGCGATGCCGCCAATGTGGACGGTCTTACCCCCCACCTGGGCCTCCACAGCCAGCTCCTTGGTGACGGTGTCGGTGGTCATGATGGCGTGGGCGGCGGCGTCGCTCGCCTCCGGGGAGCGCTCCAGGGCGGCGTACAGCTCCGGCAGGCCCGCCTCAATGACGCCCACGTTCAGCGTCTGCCCGATGACGCCGGTGGAGCACACCAGCACCTCCTCCGGGGCACAGCCCACGGCCTTTGCCGCCGCGGCGCACATGCGCTCCGCGTTCTCTTCGCCCTGGGGGGCGCAGGCGTTGGCATTGCCGCTGTTGGCGATGACGGCCCGGGCCGTGCCGTCCGCCAGGTGGGCCTTCGTCACGTGGATGGGAGCCGCCTTCACCACGTTTTTGGTGAACACCGCCGCCGCCGCGCAGGGCACGCCGGACACGATGAGGGCCACATCCTTCTTCCAGGCCGCGTGGGTCTTGACCCCCACATGGATGCCCGCCGCCCGGAAGCCCTCGGCGGCGCAGACGCCGCCCTCGATCAGTTTGCACATAATCAGTTCTCCTTGTCGGTAAGCCCGGCCTCCTCCGGGAAGCCCAGCATGATGTTCATATTCTGCACCGCCGCGCCGGAGGCTCCCTTGCCCAGGTTGTCCAGCCGGGCGGCCAGGAGGACCTGCTCCTCACTCCCGCAGACGAAGATTTGCAGGTCATTGGTGCCCGCCAGGTTGTTCGATCCGATGAAGCCGCAGGCGGGGGCGTCCGGCGGGCGGACGGTGACGAACCGGGAACCGGCGTAGAAGTCGTTATACAGCGCCCGCAGGCTCTCCAGGGACTGTTTCCCGTTCATGAGGTCCAGGTGCAGGGGCACCGTCACCACCATGCCCTGGGGGAAGTCGCAGACCATGGGGGCGAAGACGGGCTTCCTCGTCAGGCCGCAGGCCTGCACCATCTCCGGGATGTGCTTGTGATCCAGGTGGACGGCGTAGTGGCGGGGGCTGACCAGCTCCGGCTCCCGCTCGACGGCCTCGTAGACGCTGATGAGCTTCTTCCCTCCGCCGGTGTAGCCGGAGAGGGCGTGGCAGGTGAGGGGGGCGTCCGCCGGGAGGACGCCCCGCTTCACCAGCGGGGCGACGAGGGCGATGAACCCGGTGGCATAGCATCCGGGGTTGGCCACCCGCTTTGCGGTGCGGACGGCCTCCCGCACCTCCGCTCCCAGCTCCGGGAAGCCGTAGACCCAGCCGGGGGCGGTGCGGTGGGCGGTGGAGGCGTCGATGACCCGGGTGCTGGGGCTGTCGATGAGCCCCACCGCCTCCTCCGCCGCCTGGTCGGGGAGGCAGAGGAACACCAGGTCCGCCGCGTTGAGGAGCTTTTTGCGCTCCGCCGGGTCCTTGCGCTTGGCCTCGCCGATGGTCAGGAGCTCGATGTCCTCCCGGTGCGCCAAGCGGTCATGTATTTGCAGGCCGGTGGTCCCGGCCTCGCCGTCGATGTATATGATGGGCTTCGTCATGGGCGGCTCTCCTCGATAAATTTTTGCAGTCCGGCGATCTGCCGGGCAGTCTCCTCCACGGCGGGACCGCCGTAGCTGTTTCGCAGGCTCATGCAGTTCTCCAGGCGCAGGGCCTCGTAGACATCCTCCCCAAAGAGGGGGGAGATGTCCTGGAATTCCTCCAGACTCAACTCCTCCAGGAGCTTGCCGCGCTCGGTGCAGTAGTAGACCAGGTTCCCCACGGCGGTGTAGGCGTCCCGGAAGGGGAGGCCCTTGCGGGTGAGGTAGTCGGCGCAGTCGGTGGCGTTGATGAAGCCGCCGCCCGCCGCCCGGCGCATATTCTCCGGGAGGACCTTCATGGTCGCGATCATCCCCGTGAACACCGGCAGGCACATCTTGACCGTATCCACGGCGTCGAAGAGGGGCTCCTTGTCCTCCTGCATATCCTTGTTGTAGGCCAGCGGCAGGCCCTTCATGGTGGTGAGAAGGCCCATGAGGTCCCCGTAGACCCGCCCCGTCTTGCCCCGGACCAGCTCGGCCACGTCGGGGTTCTTCTTCTGGGGCATGATGGAGGAGCCGGTCGAGTAGGCGTCGTCCAGCTCGATGAACTTGAATTCCCAGCTGCACCAGAGGATGACCTCCTCGGCAAAGCGGCTCAGGTGCATCATGAGGATGGAGAGGGCGCTGAGGAGCTCGAGCACATAGTCCCGGTCGCTGACGCCGTCCAGGCTGTTGGAGCAGGGGCCGTCGAAGCCCAGGGACAGGGCGGTCTGGAAGCGGTCGATGGGGTAGGTGGTCCCGGCCAGGGCCCCGCACCCCAGGGGGCAGACGTTGAGACGGCGCTTGCAGTCGGCCAGGCGCTCCGCGTCCCGCCGGAGCTGTTCGCCGTAAGCCAGCAGGTGCTGGGCAAAGGAGATGGGCTGTGCCCGCTGGAGGTGGGTGTACCCGGGCATGACGGTGTTTTGATGCTGTTTCGCCTGGTCCAGGACGGCCTGCTGGAGCTCTAAAATCTGCTCGCTGATCTCCTCGATCTCCCCCCGGGCGTAGAGGCGCAGGTCGACGGCCACCTGGTCGTTGCGGCTGCGGGCGGTGTGGAGGCGCTTGCCCGCGTCGCCGATGCGCTCGGTGAGCAGGGCCTCCACGTTCATGTGGATGTCCTCGTTTTCGGCGGTGAACTCGATCCTCCCCGCCTCGATGTCGTTTAAGATGCCCTCCAGGCCGTTCTGGATGGCCTCCAGGTCGTCCCGGGAGATGATGCCGCAGTCGAAGAGCATCTGGGCGTGGGCCATGGAGCCCTGGATGTCCTCGCCGTAGAGGCGGGCGTCGAAATGGATGGACGCGTTGAAGTCGTTGACAAAGCTGTCGGTCTCCTTGCGGAACCGGCCTCCCCATAATTTCATGGTGTTGTTCCTCATTTTTCTCAATAATTTCCGCTGGGGAATGGTGCCCACAGGCGCGACGGTCCCGGCCGCCCTTTGATAGGTGCCGGATTTATCGCGGCATTTCATAGGGGCGGGTGATATCGCCCCTACGGGTGCGTCATTCGTCCCGCGGCAGTTTTCGGCGGGACAGCGCACCCTGCGAAATAGGGGCCGCGCTGGAAAACGGGAAGGGGCGGAGACGCCAGCGGCCTCCGCCTTTTCCCGTGGTGGTGTTCTGTTACAGCTTCCCCTGCTCCCGCAGGGCCTGGACGGTGTCAGGCAGGCCCCAGAGGTTGATGAAGCCGGTGGCGTCATTCTGGTTGTAGTCGCTCTCCTCGAAGGTGACCAGCTTCTCGGAGTACAGGCTCTCGGGGCTGGTGACGGAGGAGGTGATGATGTTGCCCTTGTAGAGCTTGAGCTTCACCTGACCGGTGACGTGCTCCTGGGTCTTGACGGCGAAGGCCTGCAGGCACTCCCGCAGGGGGGTGAACCACTTGCCGTTGTAGAGGAGGTCGGCGAAGTCCACGGCCAGCTTCGTCTTCATGTGCTTGGTGTCCTTGTCGAGGGTGATCATCTCCAGCACCTCGTGGGCCCGGTAGAGGATGGTGCCGCCGGGGGTCTCGTAGAGGCCCCGGTCCTTCATGCCCACGAGGCGGTTCTCCACGATGTCCAGCAGGCCGATGCCGTTGTCTCCGCCCAGCTTGTTGAGCCTGCGGATGATGGCGCTTGCCTTCATCTTCTCGCCGTCGATGGCCACGGGGACGCCCTTCTCAAAGTCCAGGGTCACGTAAGTGGGCGCGTCGGGGGCCATGGCGGGGGAGACGCCCATCTCCAGGAAGCCGGGCTTGTCGTACTGGGGCTCGTTGGCGGGGTCCTCCAGGTCCAGGCCCTCGTGGCTGAGGTGCCAGAGGTTCTTGTCCTTGGAGTAGTTGGTCTCCCGGCTGATCTTCAGGGGCACGCCGTGGGCCTCGGCGTAGTCGATCTCCTCGTCCCGGCCCTTGATCTCCCACTCCCGCCAGGGGGCGATGATGGTCATCTCCGGGGCGAAGCGCTTGATAGCCAGCTCGAAGCGGACCTGATCGTTGCCCTTGCCGGTGCAGCCGTGGGCGATGGCGTCGGCGTTCTCCTTGAGGGCGATCTCCACCAGGCGCTTGCCGATGATGGGCCGGGCGAAGGCGGTGCCCAGCAGGTAGTCCTCATACTTGGCGCCCATCATCATGGAGGGGACGATCACATCGTCCACCATCTCGTCCACCAGGTCCTCGATGTACAGCTTGGACGCGCCGGTCTTGATGGCCTTCTCGTGGAGGCCCTCCAGCTCGTCGCCCTGGCCCACGTCGGCGGCTACGGCGATGATCTCGGGGTTGTTGTAGTTCTCCTTCAGCCAGGGGATGATGATGGATGTGTCCAGCCCGCCGGAGTAGGCGAGGACGATCTTCTTGATGTCTTTTTTGTCTTTCATAACGGGGACCTCCCAGTCAAATTTGATGTGATACCTGAATTATACAGAATCGTGGATATTTATGCAATTGGCAGATTGCACAATCTTTTGCCCTCCGCTGGGGATTTTTTGCAGTTTTGGAGAAAAAAGGGAGGGAGGACCGTGTTTCTGTTCCGGAATTGTTTATGGGGCGGTACAAATGCGGTACTGCCTGCCGAAAATTGTGTTCCGTGGAAAATCCATGGTTGTATTTCCCATGTCCCCATGCTATACTATACTCTGTATGTGTGAGAAGGACCGGTAAAGGAGGAGCGTGACTTTGAAGATCGTCGTATTGGCCGGGGGACTGTCCCCGGAGCGCCATGTGTCGCTGGTGACGGGGCAGAACGTCTGCGCGGCCCTGCGGGAGCGGGGGCACCGGGCGGTGGTGATGGATATGTACCTGGGCCTGGAGGGGTACGAGGGCGCGCCGGAGGATGTGTTCGACGGCGCCGGCCTCATCGGGGAGGCGGCCATCTCCGCCGACGCGCCGGACCTTGAGGCCGTGCGCAGGGGGCGGAGGGACCAGTCGCCCAGCCTCTTCGGCCCCGGGGCGCTGGAGGTCTGCCGGGCGGCGGACGCGGTCTTTCTCGGCCTCCACGGGGAGTGCGGGGAGGACGGCAGGGTCCAGGCGGCATTTGACCTGCTGGGCATCCCCTACACCGGGAGCGGACACCTCTCCAGCGGTATGGCCATGAACAAGGCCGTCACCAAGCAGGTGATGGAGCGTCTGGGCATTCGGACGCCCGCATGGCGGGAGGTGCGCTTTGAGCGGGAGGACATCCCGCGCCTTGTGGAGGAACTGCCCCTGCCCTGCGCGGTGAAGACCATCAACGGCGGGTCCTCTCTGGGCCTGGCTCTGCCGGAGACCAGGGGGGCGCTCACTGCCGCTCTGGAGGAGATGCTCGGTTACGGCGGGCATGTGGTCGTGGAGGAGAAGGTCATTGGCAGGGACATCACCGTGGGCGTGCTGGGGGACCGGTACCTGCCCGCCGTGGAGATCATCCCCAAGACCGCTGACTTTTTCGACTACGCCGCCAAGTACCAGGAGGGGGGGAGCGAGGAGGTCTGTCCGGCCCCCATCTCCGAGGAGGCTTGGCGGACCATGGGGGAGGCGGCGCTGGCCCTCCACCGGGGGCTGGGGCTGGAGGTCTACTCCCGCACGGACTTCGTTCTGGACGAGGCGGGCCGGGCCTGGTGTCTGGAGATCAACTCCCTGCCCGGCATGACTCCGGGGAGCCTTCTGCCCAAGGAGGCGGCGGCGGTGGGGATGGATTATCCCGCGCTCTGCGAGGAGATTCTGCGCCTCTCCCTGGAGCGGAGGCGCTGAGATGGGCGGGAAGCTGATCGTCATTGCGGGGTATCTCGCCGCAGGGAAGAGCACCTTTGCACGCCGTCTCGGCAAGGAGCTCGGGGTGCCCTGCTTCGTGAAGGACACCTTCAAGAGCGCCCTCTGTGAGAGCGTGTCTATCACGGACCGGGCGGAGAGCAGCCGCTTCTCCGCAGTCACCTTTGACGCGATGTGCTATGCGGCGGAGCGTCTGCTGGAGGCGGGGCTTCCGGTGATCCTGGAGGGGAACTTCACGCCTCCGGGGGTGAAGCCCACCGACGAGGCCGGGCGGCTTCGGGATTTGGCGGCGCGGTACGGCGCTCCTGTGCTGGCCTTCCGGTTCCAGGGGGACACAACGGTCCTGCACCAGCGGTTTCTCCGGCGGGAGGGGACGCCGGAGCGGGGGGAGGCGAACCGGATGTTCGAGGCCGTGAGCTGGGAGACGTTCGACCGGCTCTGCCGGAACCTGGAGGGCGTCGAGCTGGGCGGGGAGACGGTGGATATCGACACCACGGACTTTGCCGCTGTGAATTTTGAGACTACCATCGCCTGTGCGCGGCAGTTCCTGGAAGAGGGAAGCCCGCCGTAAGGCAATTGATCTTATACATGAAAGGCAGGTTTTGCCCATGATGCCCACTACCACTGCTCAGATGTGCGCCGCCGTCCACGGGACGCTCTGCGGCGACGGGGCGCTGACTGTCTCTGAGATTTCTACTGACAGCCGGTCCATCGGTCCGGGGGCCTGGTTCGTGCCCCTGACGGGGGAGCGCTTCGACGGGCACGACTATATCGACATGGCGCTGGACCGGGGGGCGGCGGGGTGCTTCTGCGCCCGGATGCCGGAGACGGTGCGGCCTGATAAGACCTACATCCTGGTGGAGAATACCCGGACCGCCCTGCGGGACTTGGCGGGGTGGTACCGGGGACAGTTCAACATTCCGGTGGTCCAGATCACCGGGAGTATGGGGAAGACGACGCTCAAGGAGATGCTCGCGGGGGTGCTTTCGGAGCGGTTTTGTACGCTCAAGACGCCGGGGAACCTCAACGGGGATATCGGCGCGCCGCTGACCTTGCTGGGCCTCACGCGGTCGCACCAGGCGGCGGTCATTGAGACGGGGATGGATGAGTTTGGGCAGATTCGGGCGCTGGGACAGGCGGTAAGGCCGGATGTGGCGATCATTACCTGTGTGGATGACGTGCATCTGTCCCACTTCCACAGCCGGGAGGATATTCTGCGGGCAAAGGCGGAGATTTTTGAGAATCTGCGGCCCGGAGGCTTAGCGGTGCTGGGCGGGGACGACCCGCTTCTGAACACTCTCCGCCTGGACTGCGACGTCGCCCGGTGCGGCCTTGGAGAGGGGTGCAATGTGCGCTTGACGGACCTGGAGGACCTGGGGCTTGCGGGGATAAAGTGTACTGTGGTGACGGAAAAGGCCCGCTATCCGCTTGATATTCCCTCGCCGGGGGTGCATATGGCTGTGTTGGCGGCAATTGCCGCTGCGGCGGCGGAACGGCTTGGGCTGACGGCGGAGGAAATCTGCCGGGGGATTGCCGGGTACGCTCCGGCGGACAACCGTCTGCGGGTAGAGCGGCTGACCGGCGGGCGGATTATGATTAATGACAGCTACAATGCGAACCCGCGGTCGGTCCGGGCGGATTTGGCGATCCTGGCAAAGCATACGGGCGGCAAGCGGATCGCTGTGCTGGGGGATATGACGGAGCTGGGGAGCGCTGAGGAGAGCGGCCACAGAGATGTAGGCCGGACGGTGGGGGAGCTGGGGATTGAGATGCTTCTAGCCGTAGGGGAGCGGAGTAAGAAATGGATGGTTCCGGCGGCGAAGGAGGCGGGGTGCGCGGATGTGCGGTGGTTTGCCTCCAGGGACGAGGCGCGGGACGCACTGCTCCCCCACTTCGCGCCGGGGGATGCCGTGCTGCTGAAAGCCTCCCATTTTATCTGCCGGTTTGACCTGATGGCAGATCAGTTGAGGGAGTATCGGTTTTAGGGACATTATGGCAGAGCAGTCTCGCCCGCACCATGCCGGTGGCCCGGTAGTATCAGGTTTGAATCGTGCTCCTTGGAGGCGAACCCAACGCAGAAGGCCAAAGGTCCAGGGAGTGGTTCCAGCGATGGGAGCGGCATCGGCCCAGAGCAGACATTGGGAAAAAGAGTCAAACAGGTCGTAGCGTAAACAAAAACCCCCGTAATGAAGGAAGATTCTTAAGAAACGTAGTTTCTTAAGCGTCTTTTTGGTTCCTTTTTCCACGCGGAAAAAGGAACGAACACCGCATGAACAGAGGAAAGAATAGGAACAACCATGATAGAGATCAGCGTAAGCAACGTAAAGAAAGCGTTTGAAGTAGGAAAGAACGTTCTGGACGGCCTGACGTTCCAGATCGAGAGCGGAGAGCGGGTCGGGCTCCTGGGCCGCAACGGGGCAGGGAAGAGCACGCTCTTCAAGCTCCTGACGGGGGAGCTGGAGGCGGACGAGGGCGACATCGCCATCGCCAAGAACCGGCGCCTCGGGCTCATATCGCAAATCCCGGTGTATCCGGCGGGGTATACGGTGGAGGACGTGCTGCAAACGGCCTTTGCCCGGCTCAAGCGGCTGGGGGAGGAGATGGAGCGCCTGGCTGCGGCCATGGCCGGAGGGGACAGCAGCGAGCAGACTCTGCGCCGCTACGGAGAGATTTCAGAGCGCTTCGAGGTCCTGGGGGGCTACGACACGGAGACCGCCGTGGGGAAGGTGGCCAACGGCCTGTCCATCCCGGCGGAGATGCGCTCCCAGGCGTTCGCGAGCCTCTCCGGCGGGGAGAAGACCCGGGTGAATTTGGCGAGGCTCCTGCTGGAGGACACGGATATCCTGCTTTTAGACGAGCCCACCAACCACCTGGACCTCCACGCCACGGAGTGGCTGGAGGAGTATGTGCGCCGGTTCAAGGGCACGGTGGTGGCCATCAGCCACGACCGCTACTTCCTGGACCGCACCATCAGCCGGGTCATCGAGGTGGTGGACGGCAAGGCGGAGTTCTACTCCGGCAACTACACCTTCTACGCCATCGAGAAGGAGCGGCGCTTCCAGGAGAAGATGCGGCTCTACGAGAAGGAGCAGGCCAAGATCAAACAGCTGCAAGAGGCGGCGGACAAGCTCCACCTCTGGGCCTTCATGGGGGCGGATAAGCTCCACAAGCGGGCCTTTTCCATGGAGCGGCGGATCGAGCGTATCCGGCAGACGGAGAAGCCTACCAAGGCCCGGGCCCTCACGGCCCGGTTCGGGGAGACGGACTTCTTCGGCGACGAGGTGCTCCATATCAAGGACCTGGGCAAGTCCTTCGGTGACCGGAAGCTCTTCGAGAACGTGAGCCTGCTGGTGGAGGGGGGCGAACGTATCGCCCTGCTGGGGGACAACGGCACGGGGAAATCCACCCTGCTGAAGATCCTCATGGAGGAGGAGTTCCCGGACACGGGGCGGTTCCGCTACGGGCCCTCGGTCCGCTCGGCGTACCTGCCCCAGATCATCCACTTTGACAACCCCCACCGGAGCATCCTCGATACCATGCTCTACTCCAAGCGGGGCCTCACCACCCAGGCGGCCCGGGACCGGCTGGGGGCCTTCAACTTCCGGGGGGAGGACGTGTTCAAGCCGGTGAGCGTGCTCTCCGGCGGGGAGCAGAGCCGGCTGCGGCTCTGTATGCTCATGGACGAGGAGATCAACCTCCTCATCCTGGACGAACCCACCAACCACCTGGACATCGCAAGCCGGGAGTGGATCGAGGAGGCGGTGGAGGCCTACGAGGGGGCCCTGCTCTTCGTCAGCCATGACCGCTACTTCATCAACCGCTTTGCCACCCGCATCTGGGAGCTGGAAAACGGCCATATCACCGACTACCCCGTGCCCTTCGGCCGCTATAAGGAGATCAAGGAGCGGGACCGGACCCTTGCCCAGGCCCAGCCCAAACCGGAGGTCCGGGAGGAGAAGCCCAAGGCCGCGCCCAAGGGGAACCGCTCCCAGCAGAACGCCCGCAAGCAGCTGACCATCTGCGAACGGGACATGGAGAAGCTGGAGGGCGAGATTAAGGTCCTGGAGGCGGAGCTGGAGGCCAATGCCTGCGACTACGAGAAGTACAGCGCCCTCTATGCCCAGAAGGAGGAGCTGGACGCGAAGCTCCTGGAGCTGATGGAGCGCTGGGAGCAGCTCGCCGCAGAGGCGGAGGCGTGATGGGCGCAAAAGAAAAATTCCTGTACCTCCTGGCGGCGCTCTGCCTCCTGCTGGGGGCGGCGATGCAGTTCGTGTTCACGGCGGTGCGCTTCACCGGATTTTTATTCTGGTGTGCGGCGGCGGTGCTGGTCCTCCTGGCCCTGCTGGACCGCTGGAGAAAAAAGCACCGCTGGGCCCTCTGGGCCCGGAGGGGAGTGCTTGCGGCCCTGGCGGCGGGCTTCGCCCTCTTCGCCGTGCTGGAGGCCCGGGTGGTCTCCTGGGCGCGGACGGACAGCGTCACGCCGGTCTCGGCGGTCATCGTCCTGGGGGCGGGGGTCAACGGCACCGCGCCCTCTCTTAGCCTCCAGACCCGGCTGGAGGCGGCGCTGGAATACGTCCGGGACAAGCCGGAGGTCCCGGTGGTGGTCTCCGGGTCCCAGGGGCCCGGGGAGGCCATCTCCGAGGCGGAGTGCATGTACCGCTGGCTCACTGCCCGGGGCCTCCCTCCGGAGCAGATCCTCCTGGAGGAGCAGGCGGACAACACCCGGGAGAACATCCGCTACTCCCTGGAGCTCCTGGAGGAGCTGGGCGTGGACGGGACGGCGGAGATCGCCGTGGTGTCCAGCGGCTACCACCTCTGCCGGGCCTCCACGTATATGCCGGGGAAGATGGTGCCCGTGGCGGCGCGGATGCCGGGGCGGTACTGGCCCATCACCGTCAACTACTATGTCCGGGAGGCGTTCGCTTTGGCGGCGGACCTCGTGTTTTCTCAGGCGGGAGGCAGGGCGCATCCCCGGGAGCTTACAGCGCCTGCCGCTCTGTGAGGACTTAGATACGATGAAAATGGATGCGACGGCCCTCACGGCGGAGGAGACGGCGGAACGGCTCGCCGCCCTCTGACCGGGGAGGGGCCCGGCAGTTTCGATAAAAAAGGAGAGACACTATGCCCTACACACTATGCGTCTACTACAGCCGCACGGGGAACACCCGGCGGGTGATGCAGGAGGTGGCCCAGGAGCTCCACTGCGAGATGGTGGAGCTGACCGACGGGGAGGACCGCACCGGCCTTCGCGGGTGGCTTCGCAGCGGGATGCAGGCCATGAGCCGGGAGATCCCCCCGGTGAAGGAGTTCAAAACCATGCTCCCCCTGAGCGCCTACGACCTGGTGATCATTGGCACGCCGGTGTGGGCGGGCCGGTGCAGCGCCCCGGTGCGCAGCTTCCTCCAGGAGTACGGCCAGCAGCTCCGCCGGGCGGCCTACGTCATCACCCGGGCCAGCGGCGTGCGCTATGAGGAGGTCTTCCAGCAGATGGACATCTATGTGCCCTCCTCCCATATCAGCGCCGTGTCCATCCGCCCGGGGGACGTGGGCTCCGCCTTTTGGCTGGAGGAGTTCCTCACCAGTATCCGGAGCGGAGGAAAGGAGAAGACGGGACATGCTGGATAAGCTGAAAACCATCACGGACCGCTACGAGGCCCTCACCAGCCAGCTGGAGGACCCGGCCACCTACGCGGACCCGGACCTCCTGCGCCGCCTGACCCGGGAGCAGAAGGAGCTGGAGAGCGTGGCGGCGGCCTACACCGCCTACCGCGCGGCGGAGGCCCGGCAGAGCTCCGCCCAGGAGCTCCTGGGAGACCCGGAGCTCCGGGACATGGCCCGGGAGGAGATGGAGGAGGCCCGCCAAGAGATGGAGGCCCTGCGGGAGCAGATGAAGCTCCTCCTTCTGCCCCGGGACCCCAACGACAGCCGGAACGTCATCATGGAGATCCGCGGCGGCGTGGGGGGCGAGGAGGCCATGCTCTTCGCCGCGGACCTCTTCCGTATGTACGGCATGTACGCCGAGAGCAAGGGGTGGCGGCTGGAGCTGAGCAATATCAACGAGACAGAGCTGGGGGGCGTGAAAGAAGTCAGCTTCCTGGTGGAGGGGGAGGGGGCCTGGTCCCGGCTGAAGTTCGAGAGCGGCACCCACCGGGTCCAGCGGGTGCCGGTGACGGAGTCCTCGGGCCGTATCCAGACCAGCGCGGCCACCGTGGCCGTGCTCCCGGAGGCGGAGGAGGTGGAGTTCACCATCGACCCCAAGGACCTGCAAATCGACACCTTCCGCTCCTCCGGCGCGGGGGGACAGCACGTCAACAAGACGGAATCTGCCATCCGCATCACCCACCTGCCCACCGGCGTGGTGGTGGAGTGCCAGGACGAGCGCAGCCAGTACAAGAACAAGGACCGGGCGATGAAGATCCTCCGCTCCAAGCTCTACGAGGCGGAGCAGGCCAAGCAGAACGCCGCCATCGCCGCCCAGCGCCGCAGTCAGGTGGGCTCCGGCGACCGCTCGGAGCGCATCCGGACCTACAACTTCCCCCAGGGCCGGGTGACGGACCACCGCCTCGCGGGGGACGTGAAGAATTTCGCGATCGACGCCGTCATCAATGGCGGCCTGGACCCCATCATTGATGCCCTCGTGACCGCCAGCCAGGCGGAGAAGCTCGCGGCGGCGGGGGAGGCGTGAGATGGAAGACCTGCGGATCGAGAAAATGGACCAGCAGTCGGCCCGGGAGATCGCGGACCGCTGGAAGTACGGCGGGGAATACGCCTTCTACGACATGACCGCCGACCCGGAGGACTACGCGGAGATCACCTCCCCGGAACAGCGGGGGGAACGGTACTTCTCCGTTTTCTCCGGGAGCGCCCTCGCGGGCTTCTTCTGCGTGGAGCGGGAGGGGGAAGCTGTGGAGCTGGGCCTCGGCCTCCGGCCGGACCTGACAGGGCGGGGCCTGGGACAGGCGTTTTTGCGGACGGTCCTCTGGTACGTGGAGGAGCGCTTCGCGCCGGAGGCCATCCGCCTGCGCGTGGCATCCTTCAACCAGCGGGCCATCAAGGTCTATGAGCGGGCGGGGTTTGAGAGGACCGGCACCGCCCGGGTGTCAACCAACGGCGGGATCTATGAGTTTGTCATGATGGAGCGCAGGCGCGGCGCGTGATGATCTCCTCCCTGGCGTACGAGGATACGTTCGAGAGGGCCAAGGCCATCGGTGCCCGGGGTTTTGTGGATAAGCCGTTCCATCAGGAACAGCTGCTGAAGGTATTCGGGGAGGCGCTGTCGTAGTTTCAAGACGCGGCAGAGCCCCCGGCGGAAGAACGCCCCCGGTCTCGCTGACCGGGGGCGTTCTCTCTGCTACAGCGCATCCTCCTCTCGGAAGAGCACATCAAAGGAGATGTCGTTTTTCTTGACGAAACTGCTCAGCCATACCAGAAGGTCTGGGTAGCCGCTGTCCTCGCCGTCCCTGCGGATGCCGAAGGCGGAGAGGGCGGCCTCGCCGCCCCGGCAGAACGCCTCGAACTCCGGCGACGCCAGGATGGCCCGCAGGCGGGCGGTGTCCAGGGGAGACTCCTGCTTCGCGGGAGCGGGGGGTTCCTCCGGCGGGGCTTCGGAGGGCTCTGCACGCTCCGCAGGCTCCTCCGGCGAAGGTTCCTCCGCCGGTCCGGCCTCTTGGACGGCCTCCTCCAGCGCGGACGGCTCCTCCGCGTTCTCCTCCGGCACGCCGTAGAGGAGCTTATACAGGAAGGCGAGGTGGAGCAGACGCTCCGTGCCGCTCTCCGGCGGAGTAAAGAAGTTGGTCAGCTCGGCCTCGTAGTTGAGATAGCCCACCTCGATGATCTTCTCGTTCTTCCGGAAGAGGTAGATGTCCTTGAAGAGCAGCAGTCCGGCGAAGAAGGCGGAGAAGTCCACCAGGGCGCAGATCAGCAGGAGGAACCAGGCGATGGGCGAGGCGGCGTACAGGGCCGTGAGCCCGGCGTCCCTGGAGGGGTTGATGCCCAGCCCGCCGTGGAGCAGGGCGTCATAGCTGATCTGGAAGTCGGAGTAGGTAATGCCCTGGGCGTAGTTGCGAAACTGCTGGGCCAAATAGGCCCCGCTGCCCTCCGCGCCGGTCTCAGCGCCGCCGGTATACCCGCTTAGCAGGCCGTCCAGGTCCAGGGCCCGGTCCACATAGGCGTCGAGGCGCTCATAGGCGGCGTACTTGGTCAGCTCCCCGCTCCCCTGGGCCGCGGCCGCCCCGGCGGTCCCCAGGTAGGCGTCCACGATCCGGGGCAGGTCCAGGACCGCCACCTTGGCCGTGCTCCCCGCCGCGCGGCCGGCGGCGTACAGCGCCGCTACGCTCCCCCGGACGCCGTCGATCTCCGCGTTTTGGTCCAGCCAGGTGTAGATGGCGTCCATGTCCGTGAGGGGGCCGTCTGCCGCGCCGCCGGCGCTGTAGATGTCGCTCTCCAGCCGCTGGTACTGGCTGAGGAGGGTCCGCAGGATGACGTACTTGTCGGCGTTGGGGATGGAGCGGGCGGTGCGGATGATGGACTGGTCCACACTGTCCGGGTCCGGATAGCGGATCTGGGGGAAGGTGATGTGCTGGCCGTCGGAGGCGGTGATGCGGTCGATGGCCCCGCCGGTGACCGGGTTGCCCACCGCGATGCGGTGGCCGGGCAGGGCGATATCGAAGTAGGTGGTCCGGTAGGACTCCTGAGCCCGGCCGCGCCAGTAGTGGGCGTACTCCTCGGTGGTGATGGTCACCTCGGTGCCGATGCTGTCGTAGTCCATTTGCAGGAAGCTCTTGAGGACGGAGACGGTGGTCTCAAAGTCGCTGGTGCGGGAGACGTACCGGTCCCGGACGTTCTCCAGACCTCCGGCCAGGGCCTCGCTGCCGGCGTCCCGGGCCTCGCCCACCTGGGCGTCGTAGGAGGCCCGGACCTCCTGCCGCACAGCGGTGGCGGCGGCGGAGCCCTCCTCCAGGGCGGAGAGGATGTGGTTGGTGTTCTCGCTGTAGACCCGGGCCATGTCCGAGACCGTCTCATTGAGGCCCAGGCGGCTCACGGTCTCATAGCGGACCTGGTCGTAGACCCGCTCGTGGAGCTTGGCGCTGCTCGCGTAGTAGCCGAACATATTGTTGAAGGCAAAGCCGGTGGACACCAGCATCAGCAGGAGGTAGGCCGTTAGGTAGAACCAGCTGGGCAGGCGGCGGGGCAGGCGCTCCAGAGGGAGCGGGAGGGGCCGGTCCGCCGCCGCGTCCTCCCTTGCGGTCCGGTAGGCTTTCCAGAGCCGGTGGATCTCCAGCCCCTGCCGCACGGCGGCGTAGGCCAGCAGGGCCGTGCCCAGCACGGTCAGCAGGATGGGCAGGTACCGGATGATGGTCCGGCCCTCGGTCCCGCCGTCAAAGATGCCGCCGTAGAGCACGATGAGGAACGCCGCGTACACCAGCAGGTACATCACGCACGCGAAGACCTTCCCCGCGATGGCCTGCAGCAGTCCGCCCCGGCGGAAGCGCTGCTCCAGCATCATCCCCTCGGCGATGCCCTCCCCGGCCCTCATGCCGAAAATCAGCATGGCCAGCTGGACCGCGCAGGCGATGGCGAAGGAGCAGACCACGGGAATCCAGGTCTTGTCGCTGCTGTAGAAGCCGGTGAGGCCGAAGAAGGTGTTCAGCAATGAGGCCAGGGACGCAAAACACGCCGCCACGAACACGGCCCGGTTCTTGTCCGACTCCGTGCTGTAGCCCACGAAGATCTGGAGCATGGTGGAAAGGAAGGACCTCGCCGCCCGGAAGATATGCCGCAGGAGGAAGGGCGCCAGAGACAACAGGCGCAGGACCTGCTCCGCCAGCTGCTTTGCAAGCCCCGCCACCATCCGGCCCAGAGGCCCCCGCTCCCGGCCCGGGAACAGGCTGACCCAGAAGCGCCGGACAAGCCCCCACAGCGCCCGGACCCGTCCCCACACGAAGAGGAGCGCCAGCGCCAGCACCCACAGCACCAGCGCCCGGATGGTCAGGTTCAGCCCGAAGAGGGGCGTGGGGTAGGAGGTGAGGCTTCTCAGCAGCAGCAGCGGGTCCAGGGCGTCCAGCAGGACCCGGAAGATCCAGTCGTTGGTGATGCCAACGGAGTTGACGCCGTTCCAGCCCGCCGCGCCGTAGGGAAGCCAGGCGAGAAAGGCCGTGGCGCAGGCCGCGAGGGCTCCGGAGAGGGCCAGGGCCTGGAGGCTGGGGCGTCCCGGCGGCGGCTCCCCCCGCTTCTGCACCAGGCGGACCGCCGCGACCCAGCCTAAGTAGGCCAGAAGCAGGATGCCGGCGAGGACGCAGGCAAGGTTGAATACCACCGCCAGCGCCCGCACCAGCCCTGAGCCGATGGGCGGAAGGAAAAAACGTGCGATTTCTTGCATCATAAGTTCACCTAATCTGGTCTATCTGTGTAAAGGGGCGGGCGGCATCCCCCAGAAGGGGAGCCGCCGGTCCCGCAGTTCTTCTTTCGGACGGAGCATCAGCCCCAGAGGGCGGAGAGCATGGGCACGATCTGCTTTTTCCGGCTCATGACCCGGGGCAGGAACGCCTCGTGGTCCTTCAGCTCCACATTGAAGGCCTGCTGGAAGATGTCCTCGCCCCCAAGGCACAAAATCTTGCTCCCCTCCAGGAGCACATCCGTCAGCATCAGGAGCATCATGCTGTAGTCGTGCTCCGCCTTGGTCTGCTCCATGAGCTCCATGAACTCCTCCTTGCGCCCCAGGTGGCGGTCCGAGTCCACGCAGGTGATCTGACTGACGCCGAAGCTGTGTCCGGCGATGTGGAACTCCTTGAAGTCGGCGAAGAGGAGCTGGCTGACCGGCTGGTCCTCCGGCGCGGAGGCGGAGAAGATCTCCCGCCCCAGCTCGTCCAGGCCCAGGTCCGCGATCTTGGCCATGCGCTCCGCCATTTTCCGGTCCCGGGCGGTGCAGGTGGGGGACTTGAACATCACCGTGTCGGAGATGATGGCCGCGGCCATGAGGCCCGCCAGCTTGGGCGAGGGCATCATGCCCCGCTCCTGGTACATGCCCGCCACGATGGTACAGGTGCTCCCCACGGGCTCGTTGCGGAAGTAGATGGGGTTCTTCGTCTGGATGTCCGCCAGGCGGTGGTGGTCGATGATGGCCAGCACCTCCGCCTGGTTGAGGCCCGGCACCGACTGGGCCGCCTCGTTGTGGTCCACCAGCACCACCTGCTTGCGCCGGGGCTTGATGAGGTGGTACCGGGAGAGGGTGCCCACCACCTTCTCCTCGCTGTCCAGGATGGGGTAGCTGCGGTAGCGGCTCTGGAGCACCACCTCCCGCACGTCGTCGATATAGTCCTCCAGGTGGAAGGAGGTGATCTCCTGCCGGTGGGCGAGACGGCCCACGGGAATGGCCTGGAAGATGCGCCGCACCGCCCGAAGGCTGTCGTAGGGGGTGGAGATGATGCAGGTGTTTTTGACCATGGCCCGGATATCGTCGGGGAGCTCCGCCTGGCAGAGGATCACGCAGGCCACGCCGAACTCCACCGCCTGCCGGAGCATCTCCGGCTGACTGCCGCAGACCAGGATGGTCTCCTTCTGCCGGAAGGGGGGCAGCTCCCCGGACTGGGGGAGGGCCAAGATCACCTCGCCGGTGAGGGTGTTGATGACCTCCTCCGTCTCGCTTAAGAGCTGCCCCTCCAGGACGCTGAGGATGTTGAAGAGGGGCACGGCCCGAAGGTCCGGGGCCTCGATGGTCTCCATGTCGAACCCCGCGATGTCCCCTGCCGTCAGCATTCCTTGCAGATGCCCCTCGTCGTCGGTCACGGGGATGGCGGAGATCTGGGAGTCCTCCTGCATCTCCGACCAGGCGCGGTTTACCGTCACCGCCTCGTGTAAAATGGGCGGCACGTCGAAATCCAGGTCCTGGACCTGGGTGCGCACGTTTTTGAGCAGCATGGGCGGCTCAAAGCCGAAGCGGTTCAAGATCAGCTTCGTCTCGTCGCTCAGGTGGCCCAGCCGCGCCGCCACGTAGTGCCGCTCCCCCAGCGCGTTGCGCAGGGCCGCATAGGCCATCGCCGAGACCACCGAGTCCGTGTCCGGGTTCCGGTGGCCGGTCACATAGATTCGATCCATTGTTTCATCACACTCCCAATCATAGTATGCGCGGGCCTTCTTTTTTTCTTTGTGTACAAAGAAAAAAAGAAGCAAAAAAAGAAAAACTTTTTGTCCGCGAACCGGTGGTTCGCTCATGATGTTATATTGTAAACCTATCATAGCACACCCTGTTTGGGCTGTCAACGGTATTTTTACAAAAAAGGACCCGTCTGCCCGCATTCCGGGGGAGACGGGTCCTGGTGCTCAGCCGTTGAGGTTCCCTGTGCGCTGGTAGTTGTTCATGCGCCAGATGATGGTGGCCATCTCACTGCGGCGGATGGAGTTGGGGCCGTAGAAGTTCACCGCCCCGGTATCCAGCTTGGTGCCCTGGATGACGCCGATCTGGTAGAGGGCCATGACGTAGGGCGCGGCGGAGTAGTTGGAGGCCATGTCCGTAAAGGGGGAGACAGCCGTCACACCGGGGAGCTTCATGGCCTTGGCGGCGATCTCCGCGATGGCGTAGCGGGTGATCTTCCGGTCCAGGCTGGGCACGGACTGGCTCATGATGCCGTCAGTGATGGCCCGGGTCTGGTAGCCGCTGGCCCAGTGGGTGCCGGTGGGGGCCTGCTCGGGGTACCCGGCGGCCAGGAGGATCATCTTCAGCGCCTCGCCGTAGGTCACCTCGCCGTTGGGCAGGAAGGTGCCGTCGGGATAGCCGCCGATGACGTTCGCCGTGGCAAGCTCTGTCACCGGCTGATAGAACCAGTCAGTGGCCTTCACGTCGCTGAAGGTCTTCACAGGGCCGGTGGGCGTGGAGGGATTCGACGGCTTGGCGGGGTTGGACGGGTTGACGGGATTGGTAGGATTGGTAGGCACTGTAGTGCTCGCGGTGACGTTGATCTTCACTGTGCCGCTGAAGCGGGTGTTGTTGCCCCCGGCGGCGGTGAAGGGGATACTCACCAGGCCGCTGAAGCCCGCCTTGGGCACGAAGGACACCCGGTCCAGGGTCAGGGCGCTGCCGGAGCTTGTGATGTCATACCAGACGCTGCCGCTGGTGACGGCGGTGCCCACGCTGGTGGAGGTCCGGCCATAGTAGAGGGTGCCCTGGGAGGCGCTGGGCGGGGTGAAGGAGACGCTGTTGATCCTGCCGTAGCTCCCGGCCAGGCCCGCGAAGTCACTGGGGCGGAAGAGGACGCCGTCGGAATTGCAGGAGTAGCTCACGGAGAGGCTGCCCACGGCAAAGCGCAGGACGCCGACGAAGAGCATCTTCCCCTGGAGGTCGTAGGCCACATAGCGCACGGACTCCGACACAGCGGAGCCGGGGACATAGGAGATGTCCTCGATGAGCTCACTGCGGGCGCTGCTGTAGTAGAAGGGCCTCGCGGCGATGTTGGAGGCGGTCAGGCGGGTGCCCCTGCCGGGGGCGGTGTAGCCCACGTAGAGGGAGCCGCTGGCGGGCACGTCCAGAAGCTGGATGTAGAACCCGGAGCCCTTGCTCCCGGAGGCGGCCTGGTAGACCTTGAGGAAGGCCTCCCGGTCCAGGGCCTGGGAGGAACCGGCGGAGACGGTGCAGGTCACATCCTGGACCGCGCCGTCGCTGACGAAGATGTAGAGACTGCCGGGCAGGTAGGTCTGCCGGCCGGTGTTGTTGATGCCGCTGGCCTCAAAGGGGATGACCACATAGCCGGTCTGCTTGACCCCGGGGGAGAAGGTCAGGTCGGAGATGCCGTACTGGTTGGCCCCGGGGGAGACGTAGAAGGAGTCGCTGGCCTTGATTCGGGTGCCGGGCCGGGCGATGGAGGAGAAATCCAGGTACAGCCCCCCCTCCGCCACGGTGGGCAGATCCGTGAAGCGGACCAGGGAGAGGGTGCCCCGGGCGTAGGTGTCCAGCCAGAAGTCCTCGAACTTCTTGGCGTCCAGGCTCACGGAGGCGTCCTTGGTGGTGGCGTAGACGATGTCCATGTGGCCCGCGCTCTGCTCCACGGTGATGGTGAGCATCCCGGGGAAGCTCTTGCCCTTGACGTCGTAGGCGGTGAAGGAGATGGTATAAGCGCCGGTGGTGCCCTTGGTCACCTCAAAGCGCACGTCGGAGAGGGCGTTGGCGGGCTTGGCGTTGTCGTAGAAGTAATATTTGTTGTTGGCCCCGGTGTTCACCCAGAGCTGACCGGCCTTGGAGACGGGCTTGGTGCCGAAGACCACATAGGAGGGCAGGTCGTTGGAGGATTCGTAGACCGCGTTATAGATCTGCTCCTCAATGGACCGGGCGGACCAGCTGTCCGGCTCCCCCAGGGAGAGGTAGACGTCCTCGGTGCTGACCGTGGCGTAGGCGGTGATGAGGTCCCGGACGTGGACCGTGACCGTGCAGGAGGCGCTGATGGGCTGGGTGGTCAGGCCGCTCTTGGGCACGGCCATGACGAAGCACACATATTTATAGCTCCCCTCCTTCTCGGTGATGGAGGCGGGCAGGGGATAGCTCTGCTCGCTGCCCACCAGCTTGCCCTCATAGTACCAGTTGTAGGAGAGGGTATACTCCCCGGTGAGGTCCGCATTGCCGATGGCCAGGGACACGTCCCCCAGGGAGATGGAGGCCTCGGCGTCGTTGAGGGAGACATAGATCTCCGGGTTCTCCGGGAGGGTGACCTTCACGGAGCCGTAGTTCACGGCCCGGCACTTGGTGCAAACGCCGGCGGCGTCGTAGGTGTGGGCCTCCCGCTCGATGTTCACGGCCGCGGTGTGGGAGACCAGATATTTGCAGACGCCGGAGTGGGTGCCGTCCCCGTTATCGGAGTAGGTGGCGTCGTGGTTGTTGGAGTCGATGGGGATACGCACGATATCGGTCTTGCTGGGGCAGACCGGGTTGGTGCAGACGTACTCCGCCAGACCCTCGCTGTGGCAGGTAGCGGCGGTGAGCACGGTCCAGGTGCAGTTGTCGGAGTGGCAGACCGGGCACTGCCTGGACTGATACTGATTTGGGTACGAGGCGAAGGCGGCGGGCGTCAGGGACGCCAGCAGGACCATTGAGAGCACCACGGACAAGAGCCGGTGGCGCAGCTTTTGTTTTTTCATCGGGGGTTCCTCCTTATTCGCTTGTTCACGGGCGGCGCCGCCGCCCAAGGTAGATAGAGCCATTGTACCACAAGTTTCCGGAAAAAGCTGTTACAATTTAGCAACAAATCGTGGACAGGAGCCCACCCTTTGCAAGCGAGGGGCGGACACATCCGGGAGGGGGAAATTTGTGGTCCGAACACACGATCAGCACTTGACAATTTCTCCGCGGGGTGGTATGCTTACACCATGTCCAAAAATGTACAAATCAGTCACTGCTGGATGTAGACCAGCGTCTGTCGCGGTTTGCTTCCGTGCAGTTTTCGTCTTTGGCGCTGGCAAAATTTTTTAGGAGGTCATGACTCAATGAACACAGGCACAGTCAAATGGTTCAACGCGGAGAAGGGCTACGGCTTCATCTCCAACGACGACGGGAGCGGGGATGTCTTCGTCCACTTCTCCTCCATCCAGGGCACCGGCTACCGCACCCTCAGCGAGGGGCAGAAGGTCACCTACGAGGTGGAGCCGGACCCCAAGAACGCCAGTAAGATGCGGGCCGTCAACGTCTGCCCGGCCTGAGAGGTGTGAAAAGAAAAAGAGCGTCTGGAAGCAGACGCTCTTTTTTGATGCCCTTGACCCGGAGATTTCTTGCAGGGGGCGGGAGGCAAAACCTTCAATTTTTCTGCCCCATGACCACCTGGACATGCGCCTTGAGCCGCCGGAAGGTCTCGTCGCTGAGGTCGTGCTCCACCTTGCAGGCGTCGGCGGCGGCGGTCTCGGCGTCCACGCCCAGCCACTGGAAGAAGTCCGTGAGCATCCGGTGGCGCTCGTAGATGTGCTCCGCGATGGCGAGGCCCGCGGGCAGGAGGCGGATGGAGCCGTCGGCGTCCATCTCCACGTAGCCGCTCTCCCGGAGCTTTTTCATGGCCACGCTGACGCTGGGCTTGGAAAAGTTCAACTCGTTGGCGATGTCGATGGAGCGCACGCTCCCCCGCCGTTCCTGGATGATGAGGATGGCCTCCAGATAGTTTTCCGCTGATTCGTAGATGTGCATGGTTTCTCTCCTTATTGACGGCAGACCGCCTGCCTTTCGTATCCCTTACAGTATACCACAGGCGGAGGCTGTTGGCAAGATGGAGAACGGCTGGTCAACGGAGATCCGTTTTCAACGTTCACCCCTGCAAGATCCTCCGGCAGGTGCTGGAGAGCTCCTCCAGGGTACTGCACGCGGCCATTTGGCAGAGCATGGACATGGTCTGGATGCTGCGGACGTAGGGCCACTTCCTCTGGGGGATGGGGTTGAGCCAAAGGACCTTGCCCGCCTGCCTGCGGGCCTCCAGCAGGGCCCGTGCGGCCCGGGGCACGTCGATGGTCTTGGTGTCGGAGAGGATGAGCAACGTAACAGACGGCCCCAGGACGCCGGGGCGCTGGGCGCAGAGGTCCTCCAGGGCTTTCCCCAGGTCCGTGCCCCGTCCGTAGAGGCCGGAGGAGCGCACATAATCCCGGAAAGCGTCCATATTTTGCAGGGCAAAGGGGTTCACCCGGCAGAGCTCCTCGGAGAAGAGGAAGGTCTTGGAGGATTCCGAAACCTCGCTCATGGACTTGAGGAAGCGCAGGGCGAATTCGGAGAACTGGAGCATGGACCCGGACACGTCGCACAGGAGTACCAGCCGTCTCCGCTTCTGCCGCCTGGGGCGGTAGGAGAGACGGTAGAAGGTCCCGCCGGTCTCCAGGCCCCGGCGGATGGTGCGCTTGAAGTCCAGCTTGCCGCTGTGGCCGCCGCCCCGGCGGGCCCGGCTGAGCTCCGCGTCCAGCTGACGGGCAATGGCGGAGACCAGGGCCGCGGCCCGGGGGATGTCCGTCTCCCGAAACTGGGAGATGTCCCGGTACAGGAGCGCCAAGTCCGGGTCCAGGGACTCGCTCCCCACGGCGGCGTCCTCCATGGCCATCTGCTGTTCCAGGAGGAAGCGCATGAAGACGGAGCGGATGAAGTTGCCGTAGAGCTTGGGATTGCGCTCTAAGTTGCCCCGGGTCTTCTCCAGCATCTGCCGGAGCTGTTCCCGCTTGTCCTCGCCCATGCGGACGTAGACTTCTTGGAGGTCCTCCCGCAGGGGGATGGGATTGCCGCCGGCTTGCAGGTCCCGCTCTGCCTCCATGCGGCGCTGGGCGAGTTCTCTTGCCTCGGCCTCGTGCCTGGCCCGGAGTGCCTGTCGCTGTTCCGCGCTGACGAAGAAGCCGTCGAAGGCCCGGCGGAAGACGGCCTGCTCCTCCCGGCTCTTGGCGCAGAGGGAGGAGAGGACGGCGTAGACCGTCCCCCGGTCCGCGAGGTCCAGCTCTGAGAGGATCCTGCACATGTCCTCTGTCTCCCGGAGGCCCACGGTCAGCCCCTCATGCCGGAGCAGGGCGGCGAACTCCGCCATTTTTTCCAGGTAGACGCCCTCTCTCATGGCCCGTCGTGTCCGCAGGCGCCGCAGTGGCCGCTGGCCTCCATGTCCTCCCGGCTCTTGAGGACGAAGCCCAGGGTCCGCTTCCGGGCGTCCTCGGTGAGGTCGCTGATGCCCAGGGCCTCCAGGGCGGAGACCCAGTCGATGGTCTCGGCGATGGAGGGCTTTTTCAGGATGCCCTCGTTCTCCCGGAGGTCGTGGACCGCCTGGGCAACTTGAACGGCCAAGTGCTCGTTGACATTGGGGAGCTTGGAGCGGAGGATGGCCACCTCCTTGTCCAGGTCGGGGTAGGGGATATAGAGGTAGGCGCACCGCCGCCGGAGGGCCTCGCTGAGGGGCCGGGCGCGGTTGCTGGTGAGGACCACGAAGGGGATGGTCTTGGCCCGGAGGACGCCCACCTCGGGGATGCTGACCTGCATCTCGGAGAGGATCTCCAGCAAAAAGGCCTCGAACTCCTCGTCCGCCTTGTCAATCTCGTCGATGAGGAGGACGGTGGGCACCTCGGACCGGATGGACTGGAGCAGGGGGCGCTCCAGGAGGTAGGCGTCGCTGAAGAGGGACTTGGTGAGGGCGTCGGGGCCGGTGCGGTCCATCTGGACCTGGATGCTCAGGAGCTGCTTCTGGTAGTTCCACTCGTAGAGGGCCTTGCTCTCGTCCAGGCCCTCGTAGCACTGGAGGCGGAGGAGGGGGCGGTCCAGGGCGGCGGCCATGACCTTGGCGATCTCGGTTTTGCCTACGCCCGCCGCGCCCTCGATGAGCAGGGGCCTGCCCAGCTTCAGGGCCACCAGCAGGGTGGCCGCCAGGGCCTCGTCGCAGACGTAGCCCTGGGCGTCCAGCTTTTGTTTCAGGGTAGATATGTCCATAGGGAGGTCTCCTTTGTTAAGCAATTAACGGATCGGCTCTACTATACCACAATCTCCCGAAAATTGCAATCGAAGAGAAAAAATTTCTCTGCTCTCCGGTAGCCAAAAGCGCCTTTGTGGTGTATAATCACAGAAGCGACCAAAAACAGGAGGCATTCCAATGGATGAAAACGAGCTGAAGGCCCTGGCGCTGGAGCTGGGGTTCGCCAACGCGGAGCTGGTGGAGACGGGGGAGCTGGTGTTTGTGCCGTCGTTCCGCCCGCTGTGCGAAGAGAACCTCTGCGGGAAGTACGGGGTCAACTACGCCTGCCCGCCGGACTGCGGGACGGTGGAGGAGATGCGTGAAAAGGTGCTGAAATGGCCCAGGGCGCTGGTAATGCAGACCATGTGGGATATCGAGGACCCCATGGACGAGGAGCAGACCAAGCCCGCGAAGGCGAGACACAACAAGCTGACAAGGGAGCTCATCGACCGCTCGGGGCGTCCGGGGCTGATGGTGGGGGCAAGCGGGTGCAGTCTGTGTTCGCCCTGCGCCATCGTGGAGGGGAAGCCCTGCCGGTTCCCGGACAAGGCGTTCTCCTGCATGTCCGCGTACTGCATCTTCGTCAGAGAGCTGGCGGAGCGGTGCGGGATGGACTACGACTGCGGCCCCGGGGTGGTGGCCTTTTTCAGCATGTTCTGCTTTGGAGAAGAGAAAAACGAATGGCCTAAAGGGGCCGGCGGACAAGAAAGTAGGAAATGATGCAGCAAAAATACGACTATCTCATTGTGGGCGCGGGGCTTTTTGGCGCGGTGTTCGCCCATGAGGCGGTGACGCGGGGGAAGACGTGCCTGGTCATCGACCGCCGGGGGCATATTGGCGGCAATATCCACTGCGAGGAGGTGGAGGGCATCCAGGTCCACTGCTACGGGGCCCATATCTTCCATACGTCGGACAAGGAGGTGTGGGACTACGCGGGGCGGTTTGTCACCTTCAACCACTTTGTGAACTCACCGGTGGCCATCTATAAGGATGAGCTCTACAACCTGCCCTTTAATATGAACACGTTCTCCAAGCTCTGGGGTGTGCGGACTCCCGCCCAGGCCCAGGAGAAGATTCAGGAGCAGATTGCGGAGCTGGATATCGGTGAGCCGCAGAATCTGGAGGAGCAGGCCCTGAAGCTGGTGGGCCGCGACGTGTACGAGAAGCTGGTGAAGGGGTATACGGAGAAGCAGTGGGGGCGGGACTGCCGGGAGCTCCCCGCGTTCATCATCAAGCGTCTGCCTCTGCGCTTCACATTTGACAATAATTATTTCTCAGACCCCTATCAGGGCATTCCGACGGAGGGCTACGACGTGTTGGCGGAGCGGCTTCTGGAGGGGAGTGACGTGCGTCTGAGGACGGATTATTTCGAGTTTATCAAGGAGCATCCCAGTATTGCGCACAAGACGGTGTTTACCGGGATGATCGATGAATTTTTCGGGTTCCGGCTGGGGCATCTGGAGTACCGGACGGTCAGCTTTGAGACGGAGGTGCTGGACTGCTCCAATTGGCAGGGGAATGCGGTGGTCAACTACACGGAGCGGGAGGTGCCCTATACCCGGATCATTGAGCACAAGCATTTTGGGTTTGGGCGGCAGCCGAAGACGGTGATCAGCCGGGAGTATCCGGCGGAGTGGACGCCGGGGATGGAGCCCTATTATCCGGTGAACAATGAGAAGAACCAGGCGCTCTATGAGGCGTACCGCCGTCTGGCGGAGGAGCGTACGGATGTGATTTTCGGCGGGCGGCTGGGCAGCTACCGGTATTATGATATGGATAAGGTGATCCGTGCGGCGCTGGATGCGGTGCGGGAGGAGCTGGGGTAAGGAGAGGCCTATCAGCCCGTTGATTTGCGAGGAACGGGATGAGGAACGGGATGAGGAACGGGATGAGGAACGGGATACCGTATAGCAAGGCAGTATCGCCCGCACTGTGCCGGTGGCCCGGTAGTATCGAAAAGAAGTGTGCTTTAGGAGGCGAACCCAACGAAGAAGGCCAAAGGGCTAGGGGGTGGCGGCGGAGATTCGACCGGCATCGGCCCAGAGCACCCATGGGAAAAGGAGACCAACAGGTCGTAGCGTAACTAAAAAACAAATGAGTGAGGGAGTCCGAACCGCAGGTTCGGCGGCGTTTTGGTGACTTTTCCGCCGCGGGAAAAGTCACTCGCGCCCGGAGGCGCGAAACTCCCCGGCGAACTAACAAAAACAAACAGGCTATCGAAAAAACGCATAAAAACGGGGAAGCCGGGGGCAGTCACCCCCGGCTTTCGCAATGCTCAGAACATAACGTAGTACCACCCCTCCACCCGGATGGCGGGGTCGGAGGGGACGGCCCCCTCCAGGACCTCCCGCTCCTCGGGGAGGGCGCACCAGGCCATGCCGCAGCTGGCGGAGATGGACCTGGGAACGGGGATGAGCCGTCCCGGCAGGCCCTGCGCCCGGCAGAGGCGCTCCATGGAGATGGCGGAGTGGGTGGTGGCGAAGGTGGCGATGAGGCGGAGTTCGCCGTCGGGCCCGCTCACGGCTTGATGACCTTTCCGGCGCCGGCCAAGGTCTCCACGATGGTATACATATTGGTGACCTCGCCCACGGCGAGCTTGCTGGTGAGGCCGTAGTAATCGAGGCAGGTGCCGCAGGTGAGGATCTTGACCCCCTGGGCCTCCAGGCTCTTGAGGGACTCCAGGGCGGCGGAGCCCTCACAGGAGAGGCTTGCCCCGCCGTTGTAGAAGAGCACGGTGGAGGGAAGCCGGGGAAGCTGCCCCACGGCAAAGAGGAAGCCCTTCATGAGGGTTGCGCCCAGCTCCTCGCTGCCGCGGCCCATGTGGGCGCTGTCCACGGCCACCACCAGGTCTCCCCGGGCGTCGGGGATGCAGGCGGCGTCGGGGGCGCTCTCCTCCGGCTGAGGGAGGGCGTTGACCAGGATGCGGACCTGGAAATTGCCGTCCCCGGTCTTCTCCGACTGCACGGCATAGCCCTGGCTCGCGCCCATGCGGGTGAGGTTCTGCACCGCCACCTCGTTGTCCACCAGCACCACCAGGTCGCCGGGCTCGGTCATCTGGGCGAGGGCCTGCTTGGCCTTGATGACGGGGACGGGGCAGGTGTCGCCGATGGCGTTCACTGTAATGACAGACATAGTTGTATCGCTCCTTATCCTTATGTATGCGCTCCGGGCCGCCCCGGGGAACATCTCCTGGTATCATACCACAGATGTCCGGGCTTGTCAGCAGGGATAGAGGATGTCTTTCCCAAAACCCTATTCGGATTTTCAATGATTGGCGAATACTTATCAAATTTGCCGGAGGACCGGCGGAGCTCTTGACAAAACCGCCAAAGACTGGTAACCTAACCCCGGAAACAACAATTTCATATGCGGATGATCGATTCAGGAGAGACCGCCTTGGGCGGCACCGAAGGAGTAACTGCCGTATACTCTCAGGTACAGGGACTGGATCGTGACGCGAATCTGAAGAGCACTTCGGTGCACCGGCGGAGCAACCGGGAGGGGAGCATCTCCCCGTCCGGGAATCTCTCAGGTCAAAGGGACAGAGGCGTGACAGGAGACTGTTACGCCTTTTTTGTTTCCAAGGAGGGACCGGGCCTCCGGCGCATCCAAAAAACAGAAGGAGAAAAAGGAAGCATGAGCGAACTGAAACGGACCCAGCTGTACGCCGAGCATGTGGCGGCGGGGGCCACGATGGTGGACTTCGGCGGCTGGGAGATGCCCATCGAGTACCCCGGCAAGATCGTGGCCGAGCACCTCTATACCCGCAGTGCGTGCAGCCTCTTCGACGTGTCCCACATGGGCCGCATCCTGGTGGACGGCACCGAGGCGGTGCCCTTCCTCCAGCACGTGCTGTCCAGCGACGCGGCGGCCATCGCTGTCGATCAGGCCCAGTACACCATCATCCCCAACGAGCGGGGCGGCGCGGTGGATGACGCCTACCTCTACCGCTTCGAGGAGAAGCGCTATCTGCTGGTGGTCAACGCTGCCAACACGGACCGGGACCTTGCCCATCTGGAGAGCCAGATCGGCGCTTTTGACGCCCGCATAACCGTCATCACCGGGGACTATGCCGCCATCGCCGTCCAGGGCCCCAAGTCGGACGAAATTTTGCAGGTCCTCACCGGCGGCGAGGCCGTCACAGAGCCCAAGCGCAACGCCCTGCGCTCCCTGGACTTCGAGGGGCGCAGTGTCCACGTGGCCCATACCGGCTACACCGGCGAGCCCCTCAGCTACGAGGTCTATATCCGCAGCGAGGAGGCTGTGTGGCTGTGGCGGCGGCTCATCGAGCTGGGAGCCAAGCCCGCGGGCCTGGGGGCCCGGGATACCCTCCGTCTGGAGGCGGGCCTGCCCCTCTACGGCCACGAGATGGGCGCCGACCCCGAGGGGAAGGAGATCCCGATATTCGCCGTGCCTCTGGCCCGCTTCGCCGTCAGCTTCGCGGAGCACAAGGGGGATTTCCTGGGCCGGGAGGCCCTGGAGCGGCAGTGGGAGGCCGCCCAGCGGATCAAGTCCGGGGACCTCAGCGATGTCTCTGCTCTGCCCCGGCGCATCCTGCCCGTGAAACTCACGGACAAGGGCGTCATGCGGGCGGGGATGCCGGTGTACAATGGAGCGAGGCAGATCGGCTTCGTCACCAGCGGCACCGTGGTGCCCTACTACCAATTCTCCGAGGAGGGCGTGCCCACGGAGGAGACGGGCCGTCACGCCATCGGCCTGGCCCTCCTGGACAGCGGCCTTGCCGCCGGGGACGAGGTGGAGGTGGACGTCCGGGGACGCCGCCTGAAGGCCGCTGTCTGCGCCCGCCATATGAAAGCGGAGGGGCCCTACGCCCGCCCCGTTCTCTAACGACCGTTTTCCCGCCCGTTCGGGCAAAAAAATAACAACAGGAGGCAACAACACGATGAGCGTACTGAAACGAACCCAGCTCTACGGCATCCACGTTGCCGCCGGAGCTGCCATGGTAGACTTCGGCGGCTGGGAGATGCCGATCGAATACCCCAGCAAGATCGTGGCCGAGCACCTCTACACCCGCCACGCGTGCAGTCTCTTCGACGTGTCCCACATGGGCCGCGTTCTGGTGGACGGCCCGGAGGCGGTATCCTTCCTCCAGCATGTGCTCTCCAGCAACGTCTCCGCCCTGGACCTCAACCAGGCCCAGTATGCCATCATCCCCAATGAGCGGGGCGGCGCGGTGGACGACGCCTACCTCTACCGCTTCGAGGAGGAGCGCTTCCTCCTGGTGGTCAACGCCGCCAACACGGACAAGGACCTGGCCCACCTCAATGAGCAGATCAAGGCCTACGACGCGAAGATGACCGTCATCACCGGCGACTGGGCCGCAATCGCCGTCCAGGGCCCCAAGTCCAAGGAGATTTTGCAGGCCCTCTCCGGCGGCAAGGCCATCACCGAGCCGGTGAAGAACGCCCTGAATACCCTTCAGTTCGAGGGGCACACCGTCCGGGTGGCCAAGACCGGCTACACCGGCGAGCCTCTGGGCTACGAGGTCTACATCGAGAGCGCCGGAGCGGAATGGCTCTGGAACCGGCTCATCGAGCTGGGGGCCAAGCCCGCGGGCCTGGGGGCCCGGGACACCCTCCGCCTGGAGGCCTGCCTGCCCCTCTACGGCCACGACATGGGCGACGACCCGGAGGGGAAGGAGATCCCCATCTTCGCCGTGCCCCTGGCGAAATTCGCCGTCAGCTTCGCGCCCCAGAAGGGGGATTATATCGGCCGCAAGGAGCTGGAGAAGCAGTACGAGGCTTTCAAGCGCATCCAGAACCGGGATTTCTCCGACACGGCGGACCTGCCCCGGCGCATCCTGCCCATCACCCTGCTGGACAAGGGCGTCATGCGGGCCGGGATGCCGGTGTACAAGGGCGGTAAGCAGATCGGCTTCGTCACCAGCGGCACCATGGTGCCCTACTACCGCCACGAGGGCGAGGGATTGCAGACCGTCATCCTGGAGGAGACCGCCAAGCGGGCCATCGGCCTTGCCATCGTGGACAGCGACACCCTGGAGGATGACGAGGTCCAGGTGGATGTCCGCGGCAAGCGGCTCAAGGCCGTGATAGCCCCCTACCACATGCGGGTGGACGCGCCCCCCTTCGCCCGGCCCATCCTCTACCGCCCCGACGAGGAGGAGAGCGCCAACCCGTCCGGCGACCGGGTGCCCAAGGCCCTGGAGCTTATCGGCCGGGCCGTGGAGAACCATGTCTGGCGGCAGGAGCAGTGCGTGAACCTGATCCCCTCGGAGATGACCCCCTCCCGGGCGGTGCGCCTGCTGTGCGCCAGCGACCCGTCCTTCCGCTACGCGGAGCACAAGAAGGTCAAGAGCTTCTATGACGCGGATGTCTTCTACTACCAGGGCACCGAGTTCATCGACGAGGTGGAACAGCTCCTGGTGGAGGAGATGAAGGCGTTCCTGGGCTGTGCGGAGGTGGAGACCCGGGCCATCAGCGGACAGATGAGCAACACCGCCGTCTTCTCCGCTCTCATGGACTGGAAGAACCGCCTGGACCGCAAGCACGACCCCAAGCGCCTGGGCTACATCATGAACAACCACATCATCAAAGGCGGACACCTCTCCGCCCAGCCTATGGGCGCGCTCCACGACTACATCGCCATTGATCCCGTCACCGAGCGCCACGCCCTGGTGAACTTCCCCGTCTGCGCGGACAACATCTACAAGATCGACGTGGAGGAGACCAGGAAGGCCATCGAGCAGTACCGGCCCGAGTTCATCATCTTCGGCAAGAGCATGGTGCTCCACAGGGAGCCCGTGGCCGCGATCCGGAAGTTCGTGGACGACATGGGCCTGCAAACCACCATCATGTACGACATGGCCCACGTCCTGGGCCTCATCGGCGACCACTTCCAGAAGCCCTTTGAGGAGGGCGCGGAGATCGTCACCGGCTCCACCCACAAGACCTTCTTCGGCCCCCAGAGAGGCGTCATCGGCGTCAACTACAAGAAGGGCGAACTGAAATACGGCCTTTGGGAGACCATCGAGAGCCGGGCCTTCCCCGGCAGCGTCTCCAACCACCACCTGGGCACTCAGCTGGGCCTGCTCATGGCCGCTTACGAGATGAACCAGTTCAAGGACGTGTACCAGAAGGCCGTCGTCTCCAACGCCAAGAGCTTTGCCAAGAGCCTGAAGGCCGCGGGCCTTGACGTGGCGGGCGACCCGGCCATCGGCTACACCGAGACCCACCAGGTCATCGTCAACGTGGGCTACGGCACCGGCCCGGATGTGGCCATGCGCCTGGAGCGGAACAACATCATCTGCAACTACCAGGCCACCCCCGAGGAGGAGGGGTTCACCGCCTCCGGCGCACTGCGCATGGGCGTGAACGAAATGACCCGCTTCGGCTTCGGGCCCAAGGAGTTTGACCAGCTGGCCAACATCCTCGCCGACTGCATCCTCCGGGGCAGGGAGGTCAAGGAGGATATCGTCCGTCTCCGCGCCGGGTACCAGCAGATGCACTACTGCTTCGACGAGAAGCAGGTCAGCGAGGCCCTGAACGGTCTGGCGAAGAAGACCGGGATCTGATCTCCCGCAGTCCCCGCATATTTTATGAAAAATGGTTATCAACCATGAAAATACAAGGAGGAACGAACTATGACTTTCCCTGCTGAACTGAAGTATTCCAAGGACCACGAGTGGGTCAAGATGCTCGACGGCGCCACCGCCCTGGTGGGCATCACCGACTTCGCCCAGAGCGAGCTGGGCGACCTGGTGTTCATCAACCTGCCCCAGGAGGGCGACGATGTCACCGCCGACGAGGCCTTCTGCGACGTGGAGTCCGTCAAGGCGGTCTCCGACGTGGTCAGCCCCGTCACCGGCGTGGTGGAGGAGGCCAACACCGAGCTGGAGGACGAGCCCCAGAAGCTCAACGAGGACCCCTACGGCGCATGGATCGCCAAGATCAAGGACATCTCCGCCTTTGGGGAGCTGCTGAGCGCTGAGGAGTACGAGGCGTTCATCGAGAAGAAGTAAAAATCCGGGGGACCTGCGGCGCGTCCGCAGAAAGACGCCGCAGGTCCCCCCATCCGGGAAAGGAAGACATTCATTATGGGAAGCTACATCCCCAACACCCGCGCCCAGCGGGAGGAGATGCTCTCCGCCGTGGGCGTCAGCCGGGTGGAGGACCTCTTCGCGGCGGTGCCCCATGAGATGCTCTTGGAGCACCTGGACCTGCCCGCGGGCCTCAGCGAGCTGGAGGTCCGCAGGGCCGTGGAGGCCATGGCCGCAAAGAATAAGGTCTATGGCACCGTCCTCCGGGGCGCGGGGGCCTACCGCCACTTCATCCCCTCGGTGGTCAAGAGCGTCATCAGCCGCGAGGAGCTGGTCACCGCCTACACCCCCTACCAGGCCGAGGTCAGTCAGGGCATCCTGCAGGCCATTTTTGAGTACCAGACCATGATCTGCGCCCTGACGGGCATGGAGGTCTCCAACGCCTCCGTCTACGACGGCTCCACCGCCGCCGCCGAGGCCATCGCCATGTGCCGGGACCGGAAGAAGAACAAGGCCCTGGTCTCCGCCTGCGCGGACCCCCAGACCATCGCCGTCATGCGCACCTACTGCTTCGGCTCCGGCATGGAGCTGGAGGTGGTCCCCGCCAAGGACGGCCGCACGGACCTGGAGGCCCTCAAGGCCGCTCTGACTGCGGACGCCGCCTGCGTCTACCTCCAGCAGCCCAACTTCTTCGGCAACATCGAGGACGCCAAGGCCGCCGGCGAGGCTGTCCACGCCGCCGGGGCCAAGTACATCATGGGCTGCAACCCCATCGCCCTGGCCGTCATGGAGACCCCCGCAGAGTGCGGCGCGGACATCGCCGTGGGCGAGGCCCAGCCCCTCGGCCTGGACCTGGCCTTCGGCGGGCCGTACCTGGGCTATATGGCCGCAAACAAGGCCATGTTCCGCAAGCTCCCGGGCCGCATCGTGGGACAGACCCACGACGTGGACGGAAACGTGGGCTACGTGCTCACCCTCACCGCACGGGAACAGCACATCCGCCGGGAGAAGGCATCCAGCAACATCTGCTCCAACCAGGCCCTGTGCGCCTTTGCCGCCGGGGTGTACCTGAGCGCCATGGGTGCGGAGGGCCTCCGGCAGGCCGCGAAGCTCTCCATGAGCAAGGCCCACTACCTGGCCGCAGAGCTTGCGAAGATCGGCCTGCCCCGGCTCCACGAGGGCCCCTTCTTCCACGAGTTCGCCACCAAGTGCGACAAGCCCGGCGCGGTGCTGAAGGCCCTGGACGAGCAGGGCATCCTGGGCGGTCTCGCCGTGGACGGCGGCATCCTCTGGTGCGCCACCGAGGTGGTCAGCAAAGAGGAGATCGACCGGGCCGTGGCCATCATCAAGGAGGTGTGCTGAAATGAAGCTGATTTTTGAAAAAGGCGCTCCCGGTCAGCACTTGTCCCTGCTCCCGGCCTGCGACGTGCCGGAGGTAGAGATCGTGAGTCCCCGGGCCGAAGCCCCGGAGCTCCCCCACCTCTCCGAGACGGAGCTGACCCGCCATTACACCGCCCTCGCCAAGCGGGTCCACGGCGTCAACGACGGGTTCTACCCCCTGGGCTCCTGCACCATGAAGTACAACCCCAAGATCAACGAGGACATGGCGAACCTGCCGGGCTTCACCAACATCCATCCCCTCCAGCCGGAGGAGACGGTCCAGGGGTGCCTGGAGGTGCTCCACACCTCCGCCAAGCTCCTGGGGGAGATTACGGGCATGGACGCCATGACCTTCCAGCCCGCCGCCGGGGCCCACGGAGAATTCACCGGACTGCTCCTCATCAAGGCCTACCACAAGAACCGGGGCGACAGCGCCCGCACGAAGATCATCGTCCCCGATTCCGCCCACGGCACCAACCCCGCCTCCGCCGTGATGGCCGGGTTCACCGTGGTGAACGTGCCCTCCGGCCCCGACGGCTGTGTGGACGTGGAGGCCCTGCGCTCCGCTGTGGGACCGGACACCGCCGGCCTGATGCTCACCAACCCCAACACCGTGGGCATCTTTGACCGGAACATCCTTGAAATCACGAAGATCATCCACGACGCCGGGGGCCTCTGCTACTACGACGGGGCCAACCTCAACGCCGTCATGGGCGTAGTCCGGCCCGGCGACATGGGCTTCGACGTCATCCACCTGAACCTGCACAAGACCTTCTCCACCCCCCACGGAGGCGGAGGTCCCGGCGCGGGAGCGGTGGGGTGCAAGGCCCTGCTGGCCCCGTTCCTCCCCGGCCCTGTGGTGGAGAAGAACGAGAACGGCTACCGCCTCGCCGTCCCCGAGCACTCTATCGGCCGGGTGAAGAACTTCTGCGGCAACTTCGGCGTTGTGGTCCGGGCGCTGACCTATGTCCTCACTCTGGGACAGGAGGGCATCCCCGAGGCGGCGAAGAACGCCGTGCTCAACGCCAACTACATGATGAAGCGCCTGTCTGAGAAGTACACCATGGCTTATGCGGGCCCCTGTATGCACGAGTTTGTCATGGACCTCCAGGACCTGAAGGCCGCCACGGGCTGTTCCGCCATGGACATCGCCAAGGGCCTTCTGGACCACGGCATCCACCCGCCGACGATGTACTTCCCCCTCATCGTCCACGAGGCCCTGATGATCGAGCCCACCGAGACCGAGAGCCGGGAGACCATGGACGAGGCCTGCGACGTGTTCCTGGCCCTCTGGGACCTGGCTCATGAGACTCCCCAGGCCCTCCACGACGCCCCGGTAAAGACTCCGGTCCGCCGTCTGGACGAGGTGGGCGCGGCCCGGAACCCGGTGCTCAAGTACACGCCCAATGATTAAGCGCCTCCAGCTCTTCCGGACGGACTGCACGGACCCCCACCGGAACCTGGCGGTGGAACAGGCGCTGCTGGAGGCGGTGGGGGAGGACACGTGCATCCTCTACCTGTGGCAGAACCGGCACACCGTGGTCATCGGGCGCAACCAGAACGCCTGGAGGGAGTGCCGCACCGGACAGATGGAGACCGACGGGGTATTTTTAGCCCGGCGGCTCTCCGGCGGAGGCGCGGTGTTCCACGACCTGGGGAACCTCAACTTCACCTTCCTGGTCCGGAAGCCCGGCTATGACCTGAACCGTCAGCTGGGGGTGATCGTGGAGGCCTGCCGCCTCATGGGCATCCCGGCGGAGCGGTCGGGGCGCAACGACGTGCTCACCGGGGGCCGGAAATTCTCCGGCAACGCCTTCTATGAGCACCAGGGCCGCTGTTACCACCACGGCACCCTGCTGGTGGACGTGGACATGACCGCCATGGGCCGGTACCTGAGCCCCTCCAAGGCCAAACTGGAGGCCAAAGGGGTCTCGTCGGTCCGCTCCCGGGTGGTGAACCTCAGGGAGCTGAAGCCGGACCTCACCATAGAGGAGACGGCCGCGCGGATGGAGGAGGCGTTCCAGTCGGTCTACGGCATGGGGGCGGAGCGGCTGGAGACCTCCGCCCTGGACGGGGCCTGTGTGGACGCCCTCACGGAGCGCAACCGCTCCTGGGACTGGCTCTATGGCCGGGACATCCCCTGCGAGCTCCGCTGCGGGAAGCGGTTCCCCTGGGGGGAGGTGGAGCTCCGCCTGGAGGTGGACGCGGGCACGGTGCGGGGCGTCACGGTCTACACCGACGCCATGGACTGGGCCCTGGCCCCGGCGGTGGAGGGGGCCCTCACGGGCAGCGTCTTCCGCCGGGAGGAGCTGGTCCGGCGTCTGGAGGGCGCGGACCTGGAGCAGACTGTGGGAACGGACCTTCGTTCCCTTTTGATGGAGCAGGATATTTGAGATAGATCAAGGGCATACGTCTTTTTTGAGGAAGAAAGGCGTATGCCCCTTGGTGCAGAAAGGAGAGCGTTATGGAACAGTACGGACTGATCGTTATTGGCGCGGGCCCCGGCGGGTACGAGGCCGCCCTGCGGGCCTCGAAGCTTGGCATCCGAACCGCCCTGGTGGAGAGCCGGGACGTGGGCGGCACCTGCCTCAACCGGGGGTGCATCCCCACCAAGAGCCTCCTCCACGCCGCCCAGATTGTCAAGGAGGCGTCCGGGGGCGGGGAGTGGGGCGTGAACGCCGGGGAGCTCGCCGCAGACTTCGCCGCCGTCCACCGGAAGAAGGCGGAGGTGACGGAGAAGCTCCGCGCCGGTGTGGAGGGCCTGCTCAAGCAGAAGAAGGTGGACCTCCTCCGGGGCACGGGGACCATTTTGGGGCCGGGCCGGGTGGCGGTGGACGGTGTGGAGTACGCATCGGACAACATTCTCATCGCCACGGGCTCTGTGCCTGCGCGGCCCCCCATTCCGGGGCTGGAGCACGCTGTCACGTCGGATGATGTGTTAGCGCCCCAGGAGCGGATATATGACTCCCTGGTCATCATCGGCGGCGGGGTCATCGGCGTGGAGCTGGCCTGTGTGTATACGGCACTGGGGTGCAAGGTGACCATTGTGGAGGCCCTGGAGCGCATCCTGCCCAACATGGACCGGGAAATCTGCCAGAATATGACTATGATCTTCAAGCGCCAGGGGGTGTCGGTGAACACCGGCTGCATGGTCAGCGCGGTAGAGAAGGACGGGGAGGAGCTGGTGGTCCGCTACACCTGCAAGGACCAGCCCGGCGAGGCCCGGGGCGAGGCGGTGCTGTGCGCCATCGGACGCCGTCCCAACACGGCGGGGCTCTTCGGCGAGGGCTTCCAGGTGGATATGGAGCGGGGCCGCATTCTGGTGGACGGGAACTTCCAGACCAGCGTCCCCGGCGTCTACGCCATCGGGGATGTGTCGGCGAAGATCCAGCTTGCCCATGTGGCCACTGCCCAGGGCATCGCCTGCGTGGAGCGTTTGGCGGGCCGGGAGCCCCTGGTGGACCTGGACCTGGTGCCCAGCTGTATCTACACCAGTCCGGAGATCGCCTCCGTGGGCCTCACCGCCGACGAGGCCAAGGCCGCGGGCCGGGCCGTGAAGGTGGGCAAGGCCATCATGTCCGCCAACGGAAAAACGCTCATTGCCGGCGGTGAGCGGGGGTTCATCAAGGTGGTGGCCGACGCGGAGACCGGAGTCATCCTGGGGGCCCAGCTCATGTGCGAGCGGGCCACGGACATGCTCTCCCAGTTCACCGAGGCGGCGGCCAACGGCCTGACCGCCCGGCAGCTGGCGAAGGTCATGCGCCCCCACCCCACCTTCGACGAGGCCGTTACAGGCGCGGTGGAGGACCTGCTGGAAAAGCTGGAGAAATGAGAAAACAGGAGGGGATGGGTGCATCTCCTCCTGTTTTTGTTCCTATTGGATGAACATCGCGTCCCCAAAGGAAAAGAACCGGTACCGCTCCCGCACAGCCTCCTGGTAGGCGGCGAGGACGTTCTCCCGTCCGGCGAGGGCGGAGACCAGCATGATGAGGGTGCTCTCCGGCAGGTGGAAGTTGGTGATGAGGCCGTCGAGGACCTTGAAGCGGTAACCGGGATAGATGAAGATATTGGTCCACCCGGCGGCGGCCTCCATGTGTCCGTCCGGCCCGGCCCAGCTCTCCACAGTGCGGCAGGAGGTGGTGCCCACGCAGATGACCCGGCCTCCGGCGGCGCGGGTGCGGTTGATGAGGTCCGCGGTCTCCTGGGGGATGACGCAGTACTCGCTGTGCATGTCGTGGTCCAGGATATCCTCCTCCTTCACGGGGCGGAAGGTGCCGAGCCCCACATGGAGCGTCACATAGCCGATGCGCACCCCCATGGAAGAGAGCGCTTCCATGAGCTCCGGCGTGAAGTGGAGCCCCGCCGTAGGTGCGGCGGCGGAGCCGCTGACACGGGCGTAGACGGTCTGATAGCGCTCCTGGTCCTGGAGCTCGGCCTTGATGTAGGGGGGCAGGGGCATCCGGCCCAGGCGCTCCAGGACTTCCAGAAAGATGCCCTGGTAGTGGAAGCGGACCAGGCGGTTGCCGCCCGCTGCCTCTCCGGCGATCTCGCCGGTGAGCTCCCCCTCCGGGCCGAAGGAGACCCGGGCACCGGCGCGCAGCTTTTTCCCCGGACGGACCAGGCACTCCCAGACGTTTTCTCCCCGGTCGATGAGGAGAAGCACCTCGCAGGCCCCGCCCAGGGAGCCGTCGGGATGGACACGGCTTCCCAGCAGGCGGGCGGGCAGGACCCGGGAGTCGTTCATGATAAGGCAGTCGCCGGGGCGCAGGAGGTCTGTCAGGTCCCGGAAGTGCCGGTGGGACCAGGCTCCCGTATTCTTGTCCAGCACCATCAGGCGGGAGGCGTCCCGCCGGGGCAGGGGGGTCTGGGCGATGAGCTCAGGGGGGAGGTCAAAGTAAAAGTCGTGGGTCTTCAAGGTATCATCCTTTCCGGGAGACCGGCCACAGATAGCCGGTCAGGCCCATGTCGTCGTATTATTTCAGCCCCAGCGCCCGATAAAAGGCGTTGGCGGCTTCGTCCGCCATGCCAGTGTTCCGCGTGAAGGCGGGCGCCTGGGGGAGCAGGGCTGTGTCAAATTCGTGGTATTCGATCACCCCGGTCCTCCTCGATTTGGCCGGTCAGGAAGCGCCGCAGGGCCTCCAGGTCCTCTGGAGGGGGCTTTGGGCAGGCTTTTTTGCAGTACTTTTCTCCCACCGCGTCCTCCAGCAGATAGCGCAAACGCTCCGGCACGATGTCCATGGCCCAGAGTGCGGCGTCGTATTTGGAGACGATGCGCCCCAGGCGCTGGTAGGAGAGCACCCGGGCAAGGGTCAGGATGCCGCAGCTATAGAGGTCCATGCTGATGGACTGCCAAAAGTTGGACTCCGGGATCTCCGGCAGAAACGTCTGGGGATATGGGCCGTAAAGGGTGACGCCCCGCTCCTTGGTCAGGCGGACGTGGCAGGCGATGTCCGGGTCGGGGAAATCGGTGTCCAGGAGGAAGCTGTCCGTACACGCGCCGGAGAGCAGTTTTTGATAGTGGTCCGTCCAGGCTCCGCTGTAGTGGAACTGACAGGGGGCGGGGTGCCGCCAGGGGCGCAGGTCCTCGATATAGAGGGCGGAGAGCTCCAGGGGGCAGGGGCGTTGGTCCAGGTCCAGCAGGTCCCGGGCCAGGGAAAGGCGTTCCTCGCGGGGGAGCTTGCGGGCGGTGAGGACCAGGAGGTCCAGGTCGCCGTTCTCCTCCTGGAAGCGGCCCAGGGACAGAGAGCCGTGGAGATACACCGCCAGGAGGTCCGGCCCGAGGCGGCGCTGCCAGAGGCGGAGCACGCTGTCCAGCTGGGCATGGACGGCAAGGGAGATGGTGTTGTAAGACTGAAACAGAGGGGGCATGGCAGAATCCTCCGCTGGTATCAAAAAATGGCGGGATTTGTCCGTTTTTCCGGGACAATGAGGAGTATTTGAGAAAAAGAGAAAAAAATAAATTGACATCAAACCGAAAATGTGATATGAAAAGACGGGAATTTTCCCGGCTTGTTCATAGAATAAAAATAGTATACACGGGGGCGGAGGATTTTGCAAGCCTATTCGGCTCCCGGGTCCCAATGAAGGAGGAAACACCCCATGAGAGAGTATCGGGTCGGCGTCATCGGATGCACCGGGATGGTGGGTCAGCGGTTTGTGACGCTGTTGGAGGGCCATCCCTGGTTCCGGCTGACGGCTGTGGCGGCGAGCGCGCGCAGTGCGGGGAAGACCTATGAGGAGGCGGCCGCGGGCCGCTGGGCCATGGAGGCCCCCGTCCCGGAGGGGGCGAAGGGGCTGGTGGTCCTGGACGCTGAGGCGGACGCTGAGAAGCTGGCGGGGCAGGTGGACTTTGTGTTCTGCGCCGTGGACATGAAGAAGGAGGACATCCGGGCGCTGGAGGACCGGTATGCGAAGCTGGAGTGTCCTGTGGTGTCCAATAACAGTGCACACCGGTGGACGGAGGATGTGCCGATGGTGGTGCCGGAGATCAATCCGGAGCATCTCCGGCTGATTGACGCACAGCGTAAGCGGCTGGGGACGAAGCGGGGATTTGTGGCGGTGAAGAGCAACTGTTCGCTCCAGTCCTATGTGCCTGCACTGCATCCTCTGAGGAAGTACGGGCTGGAGAAGGTGCTGGTGTGTACATACCAGGCGATCTCCGGTGCGGGGAAGACCTTTGAGCGGTGGCCGGAGATGGTGGACAACTGCATCCCCTATATTGGCGGGGAGGAGGAGAAGAGCGAGCAGGAGCCGATGAAGCTCTGGGGCACGGTGGAGGACGGGAAGCTGGTTTTGGCGGAGGGTCCGGCCATTACGGCGCAGTGTTTCCGGGTGGCATGTACAGACGGACATATGGCGGCGTGTTTTATGAAGTTCAAGGACGGGTGCAAGCCGTCTATCGAGCAGATCAAGGCGGACTGGGCGAATTTCTCAGGCAGGGCGCAGGAGCTGGAGCTTCCCAGCGCGCCGAAGCAGTTTTTGCACTATTTTGAGGAGGCGGACCGTCCGCAGACGAAGCTGGACCGGATGATTGAGAACGGGATGGCGGTGTCGATTGGGCGTCTGCGGGAGGACAGTCAGTATGACTATAAGTTTGCGGCGTTGAGCCACAATACTCTGCGGGGGGCGGCCGGCGGCGCGGTGCTGTTGGCGGAACTCCTGTGTGCGGAAGGATACATCTAAAGGGAAGGGGGCGGATGCCCCCTTCTGCTTTTGCCTCCGAATGAGTGCCTTCTCTGCTGAAGTCCTGGGGCTCAGCGCCCCGGGGCTGCTTTTTGCTTCCGAATGAATGCCTTCTCCGTCGAACCCCTGGGGCTCCTCGCCCCAGACCCCGGTGACTTTTTGCACGGCCAAAAAGTCACCAAAAAGCCGCCAAGGGGGCTTTGCCCCCTTTGGAAACCCCCACTCCTCTTGGGCCGGAGGGGCCCGGGAGACCCTGCCATGCCTGGATAGTACTCTGCCACCGAATGGTTGCGCGCTCCAGTGGCAAGATTGGTGCTCGTCGATACTCCGCCTGCCGGCCCTCCATGTAGAACTCCCTGCCGAACTGCGCAGCGGATGCGCCATGCGTACACGACAAGAAGAGAGTACCGCCCGCACCATGCCGGTGGCCCGGTAGTATCAGGCTTGAATCGTGCTTCTTGGAGGCGAACCCAACGAAGAAGACTGTAGGGCTAGGGAGTGGTGGCGGAGATGTGAGCGGCATCGGCCCATAGCAGATATTGGGAAAAGGGGGCTACCAGGTCGTAGCGTAAATAAAAAACCCCCGTAATGAAGGAAGATTCTCAAGAAACGTAGTTTCTTGAGCGGTTTTTTGGTGACTTTTTGTCCGCACAAAAAGTCACCGGGGTCCGGGGCGAGGAGCCCCGGGGGCACGGGATAGCAGGCACTAAACAAAAATGCACCCCCGGGGAAAGAAAATAGGTTTTTGGACGCTTGTAATCCCCGGAAAAATCTGTTATACTGGTGGGCGGAAAATAAGGAGGACGCTATGCTGGGATATTTGCGGACATTTTGGGAAGGATTTGAATGGTGGAGGCTGTTCTATGCGCTAGAGCGCTTGGCAGGGGTGCTGGTGTGCCTGACGGTCCACGAGACCTGCCACGGCCTTGCGGCCTACGCCCTGGGGGACCCCACGGCCAAGCGCATGAACCGCCTGAGCTTCAACCCTCTCCACCATATCGACTGGCTGGGCCTGGCGTCCATGTTCATCTGCGGGTTCGGCTGGGCGAAGCCGGTGCCGGTGGATATGCGGTACTTCAAAAACCCCAAGGCCGGGATGGCCCTGACGGCCCTGGCGGGGCCGGTGAGCAACTTCCTGCTGGCGTTTTTGCTGATGTTCGCAGCGTCGGTGGTCTCCCGGTTCACAGCGGGGCCGGTGGTCTTCCTCATGACCACCGCCATGCTGAGCATCGGGCTGGGCCTCTTCAACCTGGTGCCCATCCCGCCCCTGGACGGGTCGAAGGTCCTCTTCTCCCTCCTGCCGGACAGGGCCTACTATACGCTCATGCGGTTCGAGCGCTTCGGGATGCTGGTGCTCCTGCTCATCATTTGGCTGGACCTGGGGGGGAGCTACCTCTCCGACGCCATCCGCACGGTCTATTACTGGATGGCTGAACTGTTTTTCTCCTTCGAGAGGGCCGGATGATGGAAGCGCCTGTCTATAAGCTGGAGCAAGTGGTCCACAACAAGGACGGCCGGGAGGACTTCGAGGGCCCCCTGGACCTGATTCTTTTCCTGCTGAGCAAGAACAAGATCGAGATCCAGGATATCCCCATCGCGCTGATTCTGGAGCAGTACTTAGCCTACCTGGAGCAGAGACAGCAGATGGACCTGGAGGTGGCGAGTGATTTTGTGGCCATGGCCGCGCAATTGATGTTCATCAAGACCCGGATGCTCCTCTCCCTGGAGGACGAGGAGGCCAAAAGCGAGATGGAGGAGCTTATCCGCTCCCTGGAGGAGCGCCGCCGCAGTGAGGACTACGCCAAGATCAAGACCGTCCTGGAGTCCATGGGCGCTCTGGAGGCCCTGGGCCGGGACCTCTTCGTGAAAGGCCCGGAGCCCCTGGACCAGGGCGGCCCGCCCCTCTACGACCACGAGGCCGCGGACCTTTTGAACGCCCTGCGGGACATCAGTGTGCGCAGTGAGCGGCGTCTGCCGCCGCCGCTGAGCAGCTTTGGAGAGATCGTCCGGCAGGAGCATTACCCCGTCTCCCAGAAGGCGTGGGATATTTTGGAGCGGCTGAAACTGGGCGTGACCAGCTTCCGCCTCCTGTTCTGGGGGAGCCGGAGCCGCAGCGAAGTGGTGGCGGTGTTCCTCGCCGTGCTGGAGCTGTGCAAGGCCCGGGTCGTCCGTCTGGCGGGCGGGGAGAAGGATTGGACCGTCACGCCCACGGGGGAGAGCGCCGAGGGATTGAAACTGTAGAGAAAAAGGAGGCACCTCATGATACTGGAGACCGAGCGCCTGATTTTGCGGGAATACACCTGGGACGACTTTGACGGCCTGTACGCGCTGTTGTCGGACCCGGAGACCATGTGCCACTACCCCAAACCCTACGACGAGGCCGGGACCCGGCGGTGGATCCAGTGGAACCTGGACAATTACCAGAAGTACGGCTTTGGCCTGTGGGCGCTGGTCCTCAAGGAGACCGGGGCGTTCATCGGCGACTGCGGCATCACCATGCAGTCCATCGACGCTCAGGAGCTTCCGGAGGTGGGGTACCATATCCACAGGAACTACTGGCGCCGGGGCTATGGGAGCGAAGCCGCCCGGGCGGCGAGGGACTGGGCGTTTGAAAACCGGGATTTTGACGCCCTCTACTCCTACATGAAATACACCAACATCGCCTCCTATTCCACCGCCGCCGCCAACGGGATGCGGAAGATCAAGGAATACCAGGACCCGGAGGACGGTATCCTCTATGTCTACGCCATTACCCGGGAGGAGTGGGAAGCGAGGAGAATTTCACCATGAAAAGAATGCTCTTTGGCATCGGCCTGCTCCTGAGTGGGACGGCCGGCTTCGCGGGCTGGGGCATCGCCGCCACGCAGACCGTCCAGCCGGGGGCGAGGTCTACCGTTCTGGCGTGCTGTTCTCCCCTGGACTTGGCTGGACTGCTGGTCTTCGCTGTGATAGGCGCGGCGGGGTTTGTGATATCCATGGGGGAGTTCCGGAAAAAGGATTAGAGTGCATATAAGGAGTACCATGACAGTCGAAACGAAGGACCTGGAAGCGGCGGTGGAGGCGATATTGTTCGCCTCCGGGGAGCCGGTACATATCGACCGCATTTGCCTGGCGCTGGGGGTGGACCGCCCCGCGGCGGAGGGAGCCCTCCAGCGCCTGGGGGACGCGTGCGCCTTTGAGCGCCGGGGCGTCCGGGTGGTGCGGCTGGAGGACGCCTGGCAGCTGTGCTCCGCGCCGGAGTACGCCCCCTGCATCCGCCGGGCCCTGGAGATGCGAAAGCCCCCCCGGCTCAGCCCCCCTGCACTGGAGGTCCTCTCGGTCATCGCCTACTACCAGCCCGTCACCCGGGCCTACGTGGACCAGGTGCGGGGGGTGGACAGTGCCTACACCGTGGGACTGCTGGTGGACCGGGGGCTCATTGAGGAGTGCGGACGTTTGCAGGCCCCCGGACGCCCCCGGCTCTACCGGACCACCCAGCACTTCCTCCGGTCCTTCCACCTGACCAGCCTGGAGGACCTGCCCCCGCTGCCGGGGGCGGAGGAGACCCCCGGAGCGGCACCCGCGCCGGAGGAGGAGGGGGGCGGCGCTCCATGACGGGATGGATCGTCCTTCTCATCATACTGGGGCTTCTCCTGACAGTGCTCCTGACCCCTGCGGGGGTGCGCTTTACCTACGACCAGGGAGAGATGTCTCTGGATGTAAGATTCGGCCCCATCCGGCGGAGGATATTCCCCGGGAAGGAGAAGCCCGAGAAGCCCGAGAAGCCTGAGAAGCCTAAGAAGGAGAAAAAACCAGGAAAGAAGCGCCAAAAGCCTCCAAAAGGGGAAAAAGAGAAAAAAGAGGAAAAGGAAAAGCCGCCCAAGGCCAAGATCAGCCGGGAGCAGATCCTCTACGCTCTGGAGAAGCTCCCGCCCATCCTGGGCCGGGCTCTGGGCGGGACCCGGCGGCGGGTGCGTATCAAGCCCTTGAAGGTCCACCTGCTGGTGGCCGGGCCGGACCCGGCGGACACCGCCGTGCTCTACGGGAAGCTGGAGGCGGCCCTCTCGGCGTTCCTTCCCGTGCTCCGCAGGGCGGTCCACATCCGGGATGAGGACATCCGGCTCTTCCTGGACTTCTCCCAGGAGCAGATGGACTGCATCGCGGAGCTGGGCGCCACCCTTCGGCCCTGGGACCTGCTGGCCGTCGGCGGCAGGGCCGGTATCAGCCTTCTGCGGTGGTTCCAGGGCTTTCGCAGGCTCGCCTCCCCCGCCCCGGCCAAGGAGCCGGAAGCACCGTCTAAGGACGCCGGTGAGGCCGCCTAGGCCCCGCCTTCAGGAAAGGAGTTCATGGAATGGAAAAGAAAAACAACCCCCTCAGCGAGATGATGCAGGAGAGCATGGCCAAGGTCCGGGAGATGGTGGACACCAACACCATCGTCGGCCAGCCCATCGAGACCCCCGACGGCGTGACCCTCATCCCCATCTCTCGGGTGAGCATCGGCTTCGGCGGCGGCGGCACGGCCTTCGGCGCGAAAAAAGCCGAGCCCGACGACCCTAAGAACCTGGGGACCGCGATCGGCGCGGGGGTGAAGATCGACCCTGTGGCCTTCCTCATCGTCAAAGACGGCTTCACCCGGGTAATGCCCGTGGCAGCCGCGCCCCTGAGCACCATCGACCGGGTGGTGGAGATGGTCCCCGGCGTGGTGGACCAGGTCGCCAATTTCATCGACAGCCGGAAAAAGCCGGAGGACCCGCCGGTGGAGGAGCCCTGCTGAGCTCTGCCGTTTTTTTGAAGTTTGAGGGGAACTTTGGCATGTTTACTTTCCCCCGCCGGTGACATACTACCTCCATCTGAACATTGGAGGTGGACCGGTATGTCCCGAAAAAGACCGTGCCGGGCGTGGGGCTTCGCATTGGTGCTGGCGCTCCTGCTCCCGTGCCGGGCGGAGGCGCTGACGACCTCTGCGGCCTCGGCGGTACTCATTGAGCAGGAGAGCGGCCGGGTGCTCTACGCCCAGAACGCCGATGAGGAGCGCCTGATCGCAAGCATCACCAAGATTATGACCGCCGTGACCGCTCTGGAGCACGGCAAGCTCCAGCAGGAGTACACCGTGACGGCGGCAGATATGGCGGAGGGGTCCTCCATGTACCTCAAGCCCGGGGACCGCCTGCGGCTGGAGGAGCTCCTCTACGGCCTCATGCTCGCAAGCGGCAACGACGCGGCCCTGGCCGTGGCCCACTGCGTCTCCGGCGGCGTGGAGGACTTCGTGGAGCTCATGAACGACACCGCACAGCGCCTGGGCATGACCCACTCCCACTTCGCCAACCCCAACGGCTTGGACGCGCCGGAGCACTACTCCAGCGCCGCCGACATGGCGGTCCTCACCGCCTACGCCCTGAAAAACAACGACTTCCGCCGCATCGTCTCCACCGCCTCCGTCACCGTGGGGGAGCGGTACCTGGTCAACCACAACAAGCTGTTGCGTTTGTGCGAGGGGTGCATCGGCGTGAAGACGGGCTTCACCAAGGCTGCGGGCCGGACCCTGGTCTCCGCCGCCGCGCGCGGCGGCATGACCCTGGTGTGCGTCACCCTCAACGACGGCAACGACTGGAACGACCATATGGCCCTCTTGGACCACGGCTTCGCCAATTACCGGATGGAGACCGCGGCAGCGGCGGGGCAGGTCCTCGCCTCCACCGCCGTCCGGTGCGGCACCGTGCCCAACGTGCCCCTCGCCGCCGCCGGGGACCTGCGCTACCCCCTCGCCGGGGACGAGCGGCTGACCATCGCGGCGAAGGTGCCCCTCTCCGTAGCCGCGCCGGTGGTGCCGGGGCAGGTCATCGGACAGCTCTGCGCCTGCCTGGACGGCGAGGAGGTGGCGAGCGTGGACCTCATCGCCGCCGCGCCCTCCGCCAAGAAGAACGGCGGGGAGGGGACGGCCTTTCCGTGGCGGTTCGTGGGGGAGATTTAGGGACGAAGGCGTGTTGGGCTTTGCCCAAACCCACCAGGGCTCTGCCCTGGACCCGCCGGGGCGCTGCCCCTGGACCCCGCCACCTTTGAAAAGGTGGACGAAACTTTTATTTTGCGCTTCGCGCTTGTGACCGGAGGTCCCTCCATGGACGAACGCCTGCAAAAAATCCTATCCGCCGCCGGGGTCTGCTCCCGGCGGGAGGCGGAGGACTGCCTCCGCGCAGGCCGGGTCACGGTCAACGGCGCTCCCGCCGTCCTGGGGCAGAAGGCGGACCCCGCCCGGGACCGCATCGCCCTGGACGGCAGGCCCCTGAGCGCCCCGCCGGAGCGGGTGTGCCTCATGCTCAATAAGCCCCGGGGATACGTCACCACCCTCTCCGACGAGCGGGGGCGGCCCACGGCGGCGGCGCTGGTCTCCGGGTGCGGCGTCCGGGTGTACCCCGTGGGGCGGCTGGACATGGACTCCGAGGGCCTGCTCCTCCTGACCAACGACGGCGCCCTCGCCCAGCGCCTGACCCACCCCAGCCACGGCCTTGAGAAGGAATACCGGGTCACCGTGACCGGGGACTTGCAGGGCTGCGCGGCACGCCTCGCCGCCCTCCGCCGCCTGGAGGACGGCTCCCCCATCGCCCCCGCCCGGGTGGCCGTGCGGGAGCGGAGGGGGGCACGGTGGGTCCTCTCCGTCACCATCCACCAGGGGCTCAACCGGCAGGTCCGGCGCATGTGCGCCATGGCCGGGCTCCATGTGGAGCGGCTGGAGCGGGTCCGGGAGGGCCCCCTCACCCTGGGGGACCTGCCCCGGGGAACGTGGCGGCATCTCACGGCGGCGGAATGGGAGGCCCTGGGCGGGTCCGGGAGGGAGAAGCGATGAAAAAGGACGTCCTACATATCATCCGGGAGAACCTGCCCGGGTTCTCCAAGGGGCAGAAGCGGATCGCGGAGTATATCCTCTCGGACTACGACAAGGCCGCTTTCATGACCGCAAGCAAGCTGGGGAGCCTCACGGCGGTCAGCGAATCGACGGTGGTCCGCTTTGCCGCCGTCCTGGGCTACGACGGCTACCCCGCCATGCAGAAGGCCCTGCAGGAGATCGTCCACAGCAAGCTGACCTCCATCCAGCGCATCCAGGCATCCAACGACCGGCTCTTCAGCGCGGACGTGGTGACCAGCACGTTACAGATGGATATGGACAAGATCCGTCTGGCCATTGAGGAGGTGGACCGCACCGTCTTTGCGGAGGTGGTGGACCGGCTCCTCGCCGCCCGGCATATCTACATTCTGGGCGTGAGGTCCAGCTCCTTTTTGGCCGGATATTTCCATTTCTATCTCCATCTGATCTTTGAGAACGTGACCCTGGTCACCAGCAACAGCGCCGGGGACATCCTGGAGAGCATCCTGCGCATCGGCCCCGGGGACGTGCTGGTGGGCATCAGCTTCCCCCGCTACTCCCAGTCCACCGTCAAGGGCGTCCAGTTCGCCCACGACCGGGGGGCGGACGTGGTGGCCATCACCGACAGCCCCATGTCGCCCCTCTATCAGCTTGCGTCCTCCGTCCTTCTGGCCCGCAGTGACATGATCTCCTTTGTGGACTCCCTGGTGGCCCCCTTCAGCCTGCTCAACGCCCTCATCGTGGCCGCCGGGCACCGGAAGGACGCGGATATCGCCCAAACTTTTGACCGTCTGGAGGGGATATGGAATGACTACGGCGTCTTCGATCCCAGCGAAGAGGGCTGACCTGGCCGTCATCGGCGGCGGTCCGGCGGGGATGATGGCCGCCATCGCCGCGGCGGAGCGGGGGGCGGCGGTGGTCCTCCTGGAGCCCAACGAGCGCCTGGGGAAGAAGCTGAACATCACCGGCAAGGGCCGGTGCAACCTGACCAACAACTGCTCTGTGGAGGATCTGGCGGCGAACACCCCGCGAAACGGGCGCTTCCTCTGGGGCGCGTTCTCCCGGTTCGGGAGCGCCGAGACCATGGCCTTCTTCGAGCGGCTGGGCGTGCCACTCAAGACCGAGCGGGGGAACCGGGTCTTCCCGGTGTCCGACCGGGCCTTCGACGTGAGCGCCGCCCTGGAGCGGGAGCTGCGCCGCCTGGGGGTCCGCTGGGTGCGGGACCGGGCGGTGGAGCTCCTTGTGGAGGACGGCGTCCTCGCCGGGGTCCTGGGGGACCGGGGGGCGTACCGGGCGGGGCGGGTGGCCGTCGCCGCCGGCGGGGCCAGCTACCCCCTCACCGGGAGTACCGGGGACGGCTACCGATTAGCCGCCTCCGCCGGGCATACGGTGGTGGAGCCCCGGGGGTCCCTGGTGCCCCTGGAGGCGGAGGGGGACCTCTGCCAGCGTCTCCAGGGCCTGAGCCTGAAGAACGCCGCCCTGCGGGTCTACGAGAACGAGAAAAAGATCTACAGCGACTTCGGGGAGATGCTCTTCACCCACTTCGGCGTCAGCGGGCCCATGGTCCTCTCCGCCTCCGCCCATATGCGGAACTTCGGGAAGAAGCGCTACCGGCTGGAGATCGACCTCAAGCCCGCCTTGGACGAAGGGGCGCTGGATAAGCGCCTGCTCGCCGACTTCGCCCGCCATGCCAACAGCGACTTCTGTAACGCCCTGGACGGTCTCCTGCCCAAGAAGCTCATAGGGCCCTTCGCGGCCCTCACGGGCATCGACCCCCGGCAGAAGGTCCACGACCTCACCCGGGAACAGCGGCGGCGGGTGCTGGTCCTGCTCAAGGCCCTGCCCGTGGCCATCACCCGTCCCCGGCCGGTGGAGGAGGCCATCGTCACCTCCGGCGGCGTGGCGGTGAAGGAGGTCAATCCCTCCACCATGGAGTCGAAGCTCCTGCCCGGCCTCTACTTCGCCGGGGAGGTGCTGGACGTGGACGCCTACACCGGCGGGTTCAACCTGCAAATCGCCTGGTCCACCGGGCATCTGGCGGGGGCGTCTGCGGCGGGGGGTGGATGAGAGGGGGAATTGCGCCTTTTTGCCTGCACCGCCGTCTATAGTACGGCCCCTGCGCCGCAGGGGATCACAACGACCCAAAACGAGAAGAGAGGAACGAGACCATGAAACATTACGCAGTTGCCATCGACGGGCCCAGCGGAGCGGGGAAAAGCTCCCTCGCCCGCGCCGTAGCCGGAGACCTGGGGTTCATCTACGTGGACACCGGGGCCATCTACCGCACCGTGGGGTGCTATGTCCTCCGGCAGGGGGTCCGCCCCAGCGACGCCCAGGCCGTGGAGGCCCTCCTGCCCGACATCGAGATCCGCATGGGCTACGGGGACGACGGCCTCCAGCGCATGTATCTCAACGGCGAGGACGTCACCGAGGCCATCCGCACGCCGGAGGTCTCCATGTGCACATCCAAGGTGGCGGCCATTCCCGCGGTGCGCGCCTTCCTGCTGGAGATGCAGCGGGAGATCGCCCAGGAGCAGAGCGTCATCATGGACGGCCGGGACATCGGCACCGTGGTCCTGCCGGACGCGGACGTGAAGATCTTCCTCACCGCCAGCGCAGAGGAGCGGGCCAAGCGCCGCTACCGGGAGCTCCGGGAGCAGGGGGAGCACAAGGACTTCGGCGTGCTGCTGGTGGAGATCGAGGAGCGGGACTACAACGACTCCCACCGGGCCATCGCCCCCATGCGTCCGGCGGAGGGGGCGGTGCTGCTGGACACCACGGACCTGGACTTCGAGCAGAGCTGCCGCAGCCTCCGGGAGATCATCCAGGAGCACATGGGCCTATGACGGATTTTTACCGCCTGGTCTACACCATCCTCGCCCCCTTCATCCGCTTCTTCTTCCCCCGGAGGGTGGTAGGGCTGGAGAACCTGCCGGAGGGCGGGGCCATCCTCTGCCCCAACCACGCCAGTTTCTGGGACCCCTTTGTGGTGGCAATGGCCCTGCCGGTGGACTCCCGGCTGACGGTGATGGCCAAGGATGAGCTCTTCCACTACCCCGTGGTGGGGTGGTTCCTGCGAAAGGTGGGGGCCTTTCCGGTGAAGCGGGGGGGCTCGGACCTTGCGGCCATGAAGACCGCCCTGCGGGCCCTGGGGGACGGCAGCCGCCTCCTCATCTTCCCCGAGGGCACCCGGGTGGAGGAGCAGGGGGAGGCGGAGGCCAAGGGCGGCGCGGCGGTCCTCTCCACCCGCACCAAGACCCCCATGATCCCCGTCTGGTGCGGGCCCAAGCACAAGCTCTTCCGGCGCACCACCGTGGTCTTCGGCGCGCCCTACACCCCCCAGGTGGCAGGCCGCCGGGCCACGTCGGAGGAGAGCCGTCAGGCGTCGGAGGAGATTCTGCATCGCATCTACGCCCTCAGCGAGGTGGACGGATGGAAGTGATCGCGGCCAAGAGCGCCGGGTTCTGCTTCGGCGTGGCCCGGGCGGTGCGCATGGCGGAGGAGCTCGCCGCCTCGGCGCAGTGCCCCCGGATGCTGGGGGACCTCATCCACAACCGCCGCGAGACAGAGCGCCTCGCCGCCCGGGGCCTCACTGTCATCGCCTCCCCGGAGGAGGCGGAGGCCGGGGACGCGGTGCTCCTGCGGGCCCACGGCGTGGGCCGGGAGGTGTACGAGGCCCTTGCCGTCCGGGGGGCCCAGGTTTTGGACGCCACCTGCCCCAAGGTCCGCCGGGTTCAGCGCCTCGTCCGGGAGGCCCAGGCGGAGGGGCGGCAGAGCGTGATGATCGGCGATCCCGCCCACTCCGAGGTCCGGGGCGTGGGGGGATGGTGTCACAATCTTTTGGTATTTTCAGGGCCGGAGGAAGCCCTTTCCTGGGCGGAAAACGCTGAAAATGCTATAAATTTGCCGATTACCGTGGTTTCCCAGACCACCCTCCGGCGAGAAATTTGGGAAAGTTCTTTAAAAATTCTAAAAAAACAGTGTACAAACGTAAAAATTTTTGATACAATATGTGACGCTACGCATACCCGTCAATCGGAAGCGGCCCAAATCGCTGCCACGGTGGACGCTATGGTGGTGGTTGGTGATCCCAAAAGCGCCAATACGAAGCATCTGACAGAGATCTGCCGCTCCCGGTGCCCCCGCGTATTCCAGGTGGAGGACGCCGGGGGGGTACCGGACCTGACCGGGTGCGCTCGCGTTGGCTTGACAGCGGGGGCCTCCACGCCTGCGAGCATCATAAAGGAGGTCATAAAGACGATGAGCGAAGAAAAAATTCAGGGCGAGGGCATGGAAAATTTTGCCGAAATGGTTGAGCAGTACACTCAAACTTTAAATACAGGAGATAAGGTAACCGGCGTGGTCACCGCCATTACCCCCACAGAAGTCCACGTGGACCTGGGCTGTAAGCAGGCCGGCTACATTCCTGTGGACCAGCTGACCGACGATCCCACCGTCAAGCCCGAGGATGTGGTGAAGGTCGGCGACGAGGTGGAGCTGTTCGTCATCCGCGTCAACGATGTGGAGGGCTACGCCACCCTCTCCAAGAAGAAGGTGGACGCCAACAAGGCGTGGGAGGTCATTGAGGCCGCCTGCGAGAGCAAGGACGTGCTGGAGGGCATCGTCACCGAGGAGAACAAGGGCGGCGTGGTCGTGTCCGTCAACGGAGCCCGGGTGTTCGTGCCCGCCTCCCAGTCCGGCCTGCCCCGCGACGCCGCCATGACCGAACTGGTCAAGCAGCGCGTGAAGCTGCGCATCACCGAGGTCAACCGGGCCCGCCGCCGGGTGGTGGGCTCCATCAAGGTCGTCCAGCAGGAGGTCCGCGCCGCCGCTGCTGCGGAGGTCTGGGCCAATATCGAGGTGGGCAAGCGCTACACCGGCACCGTCAAGAGCATGACCAGCTACGGCGTGTTCGTGGACATCGGCGGCGTGGACGGGATGGTACATATCTCCGATCTGAGCTGGAGCCGCATCAAGCACCCCTCCGAAGCCGTGGCCATCGGCGAGACGCTGGAGGTGTATGTCATCTCCTTCGACGCCGACAAGCGGAAGATCTCCCTGGGCGTGAAGGACCGGGACACCAACCCCTGGCAGGTCTTCATGGACACCTACCAGGTGGGCGACACGGCCAAGGTGCGGATCGTGAAGCTGATGACCTTCGGTGCCTTTGCGGAGGTGGTCCCCGGCGTGGACGGCCTCATCCACATCTCCCAGATCGCCGACCGGCGCATCGAGAAGCCCGGCGACGTGCTCTCCGAGGGCGAGATTGTGGAGGCGAAGATCACCGCCGTGGACGAGGAGAAGAAGAAGATTTCCCTGTCCATGCGGGCCCTGCTCGCCCCCGCCCCCGCGGAGGCTGATGAGGAGTAATTCCATACCGTTTCCTGAAGGACAGGCAGTCGGAGAAGGACTGCCTGTCCTTTTTCGCCGCCTGCGCCAAAGGGGATTTCCCCAAAATCTGTCAGCCCCCCTTGCAAGAGCGGGGAATGTACGGTATAATAAGACGATATTCTGAAACCACCAACCCTGCGGAGGGAGTTCTGATATGGGAAATCGGACAACACGGTTTTTGACGGTCAGCCTCGTGCTGGTATCGGTGTTCTGCGTCGTCGTCTTCAGCATCCAGGCGGCCTGGAACAGCGCCGTGGGCGCGGAGGCTATCACGGATATCGGCGTGATCTATATGTCGGGCATGAGTGAGCAGATCGCCACCCACTTCGGCACCACCATCGAACTGCGGCTCAGTCAGGTGGGGGCCTTGGCGGACAGCGTACTGCCGGGGCGCGGCGGCTCCGACAGCGCCGCCGTGCGGGTAGCTTTGACCCACAGCGCCCGGTCCCGGGGCTTCTCCTGCCTCGCCTTCTGCACCCAGGAGGGGGAGTTCGACGTGATCTACGGCCCCGCCTTCACCTCCGGCATGGCGGAGCCCTTCATCAGCTCCCTGCGCCGGGGGGAGCAGAAAATCAGCGCGGGGTGGAGCGCCTCCGGCGTTCCGATGGTCCTTATGGGCGTCCCGGCGGCCTACCCCCTGGACGGCGGCACCAAGAGCGTGGCCCTGGTGGCGGGCCTCCCCACCAGCTACCTGGTGGACACCCTCTCCCTCAACGTGGAAAGCACCACGCTGGACTACACCATCATCCGCCGGGACGGGAGCTTCATCGTCCCCGGCCACATGGAGGGCAGTGACAACTTCTTCGACCGGGCCCAGGAGCGCTACGACCGGGCGGGGGGCCGGGAGACGGGGCAGTTCATCCGCGAGCTCCAGGCGGCCATGGACGCGGGCCGGGACTGCACCAGCGTCATTGAGATGGACGGGGCGCGCTGGAACCTCTACGGCACGGACCTGCCCAACTCCGAGTGGTACCTGCTCCTCTACATGTCCTACGGCATCCTGGACGAGACGGTGGCGGGCCTGGGGCGGCGCTGGACCGCCGTGGCCCTGGGGGGCTGCGCGCTGATATTGGGGGCCTTGGCACTGGTGTTTGTGGGGTATTTCCGCCTGACCCGGCGGCAGATCATGGAGCTGGACGAGGCCCGGCGCACCGCCGACAGCGCCTGGCACACCGCCGAGCGGGCCAGCCGGGCGAAAAGCGAGTTCCTCTCCAACATGTCCCACGACATCCGCACCCCCATGAACGGCATCATGGGCATGACCACCCTCGCCATCGCCAGCCTGGACAACACGCCCCAGGTGCGCTCCTGCCTCAAGAAGATCAGCGTCTCCAGCCGCCACCTGCTGGGGCTCATCAACGACATGCTGGACATGTCCAAGATCGAGAGCGGGGACTGGAGCCTGAAGCTGGAGGCGGTCTCCCTCCGGGAGATCATCACCAACGCCATGATGATCACCCAGCCCCAGGTCCGGGAGAGAGACCAGGACTTCCGGGTTTACACCGGAAACGTCAGCGTGGAGAACGTGCTGGGGGACCCGGTGCGCCTGACCCAGGTCCTGCTGAACCTCCTGGGCAATGCGGTGAAGTTCACCCCCTCCGGCGGGTCCATCCGGATGGAGCTGACCGAGGAGCCCTCCCCCAGGGGCCCCGCCTTCATCCGGGTGCGCCTGACGGTGCGGGACACCGGCGTGGGCATGTCGGCGGACTTCCAAAAGCGCATCTTCGACGCCTTCGCCCGGGAGGACAGCGCCCGGGTGCAGAAGGCCCAGGGCGCGGGGCTGGGATTGACCATCACCAAGTATATTGTCGACGCCATGGGCGGCGATATCGAGGTGGAGAGCGCCCCGGGGCAGGGGAGCCTCTTCCGGGTGACGCTGGACCTGGAGAAGGCCCGCGGCCAGGAGCCGGATATGCGCCTGAGTGAGCGTGAGGTGCTTTTGGCGGACGGCGACGAGGCGGTCTGGCAGTCCGCGGAGGGGATGCTGGAGTCCATCGGCCTCCGGCCCGGCTGGGTCCGGAGCGGAGCGCAGGCCCTGGAGGCGGTCCGCGCCGCCCGGGAGCGGGGGATATGCCCCGTGGTCCTGCTGGACTGGGGCCTGGAGGACCCAGGGTGCCTGGAGACTGCCCGGGCCATCCGCCGCCTGGATGCGGAGGCGCCGGTGCTGGTGCTCTTCAACGGCGACTGGGGGGAGGTGGAATCCCAGGCCCGCGCCGCGGGCATCAGCGGCTGTGTGGCAAAGCCCCTCTTCCGCTCCAGCCTGTACTGCGGCCTGCGCCGGTATGCCCAGGAGGACACCTACCCCGTGCCGGAGCTGGAGCGGGAGCCCCTGATGCGCTTTCCCGGGCGGCGGGTACTCCTCGCGGAGGACAATGAGCTCAATTGGGAGATCGCAAGCGAGCTTCTTGCGGAGCTGGAGCTGGAGGCGGAGTGGGCCCAGGACGGGGCGGTGTGTGTGGAGAAGTTTCGCGCCTCGCCCCCGGGGTGGTACGACGCCATCCTCATGGACCTGCGGATGCCGGAGATGACAGGGTTCGAGGCCGCCCGGGCCATCCGGGGGCAGGACCGCGCGGACGCGCGCACCGTGCCCATTATTGCCATCAGCGCCGACGCCTTCCACGACGACATCCAGCGCTGTCTGGACTGCGGCATGAACGCCCACACCCCTAAGCCCATCGATATCCAGGAGGTGGCGGTCCTGCTGGACCGGTTTTTCCGCGAAGGGGAGCGGTAGGGCTGCGGGCCCCGATAGGGCGTCAGGGTCCGCGAACCCCTGGGGGGGAAATACCAAATTTCTCAATAGGGAGGAATTTTTGTGAAAAGAGCCTTTGCTTTGACGCTGGTCCTGCTCCTGACCCTGACCGCCTGCGGTGTTGCGCCCGCGGGCCCCCCGGAGCCTCCGGCGGAGGACCCGGCGGAGCCGGTGGAGATCAAGCTCTGGACCTACCCGGTGGGGGAGTGGGGGAACCCAACGGCCATCTCCGGCCTGGTCTCCGGCTTCCAGCGGGCCAACCCGGACATCCGCCTGACGGTGGAGCACCTGGACTACGACACCGGGGATGCGCGGGTGGAGGAGGCCGTCGCCTCCGGCACGCTGCCGGACCTGGTGCTGGAGAGCCCGGAGCGGCTCCTCTCGGACTGGGGGGAGCGGGGGCTCATGGCGGACCTGGGAGACCTCTGGGAGACGGAGCAGGCCGGGGCGGTCTATGACGCCGTCCGCGCTGCCTGCCGCCGGGGGGACGGGACCTACTGTGTCTACCCCATCTGCATGAGCACCCACTGCATGGCCATCAACTACGACCTGTTCCAGGCGGCGGGGGCCCTGCAATACCTGGACGAGGAAAAGCGCACCTGGAGCACCGAGGGCTTTATCCAGGCCGTGGAGGCCCTGCGCGCCTACGGGCAGGAGCAGGCGGCGGCGGTCTACTGCGGCGGGCAGGGGGGCGACCAGGGGACGAGGGCCTTGGTGACAAACCTCTGCGGCGGGTCCTTCACCGACCCGGAGCACACCCGCTACACCGTGGACAGTCCCGAGAACATCCGCGCCCTGGAGCTCCTGCGGGACTTGGAGGGCGTGGACTTCGACCCCGCGCTCCAGGGCGCCGGGGAGATCGAGCGCTTCTGTAAGGGGGAGCTGGCCATGGCCTTCTGCTGGAACGGCTCGCTGGAGGTGGTCCACACGGTGAAGAATCCGGACCTGGACTTCCGCATCCTCGCCATGACCTTCCCCACGGAGACGGGGGAGCCCCGGCTCCAGTCCGGTATCTGGGGCTTCGGGGTCTTTGACAGCGGCGACGAGGCGCGTATTGCGGCGGCCAAGGCGTTCATCCGCTACGTGGCCGGGGACGACGCCCGCTATACCCAGGCGGTGCAGATCGCCAACTTCTGGCCCGTGCGGGACATGCCGGGCATCTACGACAACGACCCGCTCATGAGCGCTTACAGCGCCTTCATCCCATACGCGGACGACTACTGCCAGGTGACGCCAAACTGGGTAGCGGCCCGGGGGGCCTGGTGGAAGATGCTCCAGCGGGTAGGGGCGGGGGAGGACGTCTCCGCGGCGGTGCAGGCGTTCTCCCGGGAGGTCAGCGGCGGCTGAGGGCGGAGGAAAAGGGCCTCTCAACCACGGGAAACCTTTCGGAAAAAGCTGCACGGCGGGTCCCGCAGGTCCTCGACGGCGCATTGACAAACCCTCCCAAATCTTGTATAATATGACCTCAAACCGGCAAAACAAACAAGAAAGGAAGATCAGATTTGAACTGGAGAAAACGACTGACGGCGGCTCTTCTGAGCCTTGCCATGGCGCTCTCCCTCTTCGCCCCGTGGCCGCAGACGGCCCGTGCGGCGGGGACGGGGGCCGCGGGCTCTATCGGCCTGACCGTCCGCTTTGACCTGCCCCAGACCCGCGCGGCGGTGGAAGGGCGCGGCGTCAAGCTGACCCTCACGCGGGGCACGGAGCGGCTGGAGCTCCCCCTTGCCGCAGGCACGGCGGTACGCAACGACTTCCAGGCCCCGGTGTCTGTGAAGGCGAAGAACATCGACGGCGTGGAGATGACCACCGAGGCCCGGCTGGGGTACTACCAGGCGGAGGTCTCCGGCTTGGCCCAGGGGACTTACCGGCTGGAGGTGACCGGCACGGGCTACGTGCCCTACTCCGCTGACGTCACCCTGGACAGCTACTCCCGCCACGTCATCACCGGCACCGGGGACGGCACCTTCGCCCTGGGCGACGTCAACGGCGACGGCGTTCTGGACGAGCAGGACCTTACATATCTGGAGGCCCGCCTGGGCGGCGCGCCGGAGGGCTGCGACCTCAACGGCGACGGCGCGGTGGATGTGACGGACCTCGCCTATGTCAACTACATTCTGAATGAGCACGGCTCGGCGCAGGTCCTGGAGACCGGGGCCATCACCGTCCCCGTGGTGGAGACGGCGGGCCTCATCTTCCACTCCGGCACTGCGCAGCAGCTCTTTACCGGCACGGAATCCGTCACCATTGCGCCCGCAGCGGCGGGGGACGATCTGGTGCTCCCCATCGAACTGCCTGCGGCGGTGGAGATGGAGCGCATCGAGATCACCTGCCCGGACGGCATGGGAGCCCTGGAGACCGGCGCTGCCACGGTGGAGACGGAGGACGGGCGCACGTTTGACGTCCCCTTTGACATCAGCACCCCCGCCGGGGTCTACGCCATCGGCCCCACCGCCGGGGAGCGGGTGGTGACCATCGACCTGGGCCGCCGGGTGGCGGTGAAGAAGGTCACCATCCATGTGACCCGTGTGGCCGGGCAGGCCGGCGCCAAGCCGGAGTATGCCACAGTGACCCAGATCGAATTCCTCAAGGACATCGTGCCGGAGAACCCCAAGACGGACGACCAGGTGATGAACCTCTCCGCCAAGGCGGGGGACGGCATGGTGGAACTCGCCTGGAGCGCGGTGCGCAACGTCACCGGCTACGAGGTGGCCTACGGCGAAAGCGCGGATCACCTGGACCGGACCCTGCCGGTGGTGAGCAACAAGGCGTCTGTCACGGGGCTGGAGAATCTGACCACCTACTATTTCCAGGTAACAGCCACCAACGGCGCTTGGCGCGGCAGGCCGTCGGCCATTGTCTCCGCCATGCCCGAGGCCGCCAAGGTGCCCGGCGCACCCTCCAACATCGGGGTGGTGCCCATGGACGGGGCACTGCGCCTGAGCTGGGGCAAGACCAAGGACGCCACGTTCTATCAGGCGTTCTACCGCGTGGCCGGGGAGACGGAGTTCACCCAGTTCGGCGGCGACTTGAGCGCGACCAGCACCACCATCACGGGCCTGACCAACGGCACGGAATATGAGCTCGCCGTGAAGGCCGGGAACAGCAAGGGCGTGGGTCCCTTCTCCGCCATCGCCACCGATACGCCGGAGCGGGAGGACCTGACGATGCCGGAGCTGCCTGCGGATGGACGGATCGACAGCAGTATGGTGGAGTCCATCGTGCTGAAAGACCCGAGTAATGTCGACAGGAAGTTGTGTCCCAACTTTGTCACAGACCACCTCATCGACAATGACGCTTCCACATACTGGATCGCTGAGAGCTGGAATAAAAACAGCCATATCACTTATACATTTAGCGAACCTGCGGATATGAACTATGTGATCTTGGTTCCATATCTGGGGGATAACCATAAGTATGCGCTGAATACCTATAGGATCGATGCTGTAGACGAAAATGGCGTCCAGATACTCGAAGAGACTCTATATGCAGCTCCACGGATGACGGATAAAAATTATCTGATCCTGCCCTTTGACGCGGTGAAAGGTGTCAAGAGCCTGACAGTACAGCTCAACGAGCGGGAGGGGAACGGTTTCCGAGTGAGCGCATCGGAGATGGCTTTCTACAAGAGCGACAGCCTGCCGGACGATATCCTCGCCCTCTTCACAGATGAGACCTTGACCGAAATAAGGACCGGCGTGAGCGAAGGAGACATCACCGCGTTGGAGGAACGTTTGACGGAAAAAGAGAGCTTCTTCCTGGATGTTGACCTTCTGAGACAGGAACTTGAGCTAGCAAAAAAGCTCTTGGCAGACCCCAGCGCTCTGGGGCTCGTGAAGAACGATTTCCAGAGCCGCAGCGGCAGAGCGGACAGCACATACGGTCAGAGCGCAAGCGACCTCCAGCCTCTGGGCATCTCCGCCAAGGCCGGAGCGACAGTGGCCATCTATGCCCAGCTTCCTGAAGGGGAGACAGTCTCCATCGTCCCCACTCAGTACTACGGAGAATCCGGCATCTGGAGAGGGACCTCCGTTCAGCTGCGGAACGGGCGCAACTATATCGACATTCCCAAGATCGGGAGCTTGACCGATCCCCGGGGCGGCCCGCTCTACGTGACCTACTCCGGCGAGCATCCGGAGCAGATCAAACTCCATGTGCTCCCCAACGAGAAAGCAGCCATCATCCCCGTCCTGGAGCTCTCCAACTGGTACAGCACGGACGGAGTTGCCCGGCGTGCCGCCATCAGCGCCTACGTGACGGCGCTGGAGGCCCACGTGGCAAAGAATGGGACGAATCCCGAGACCAACGTCTTCAACACCACGGAGATTTCCACGCCCAGCGTCCTGCTGAGCCTGCCCGCAAACAAGATTCTGGACGGGCTTGGTACCGATAACAAGGTTGAGACCATGTACCAGAACATCCTCGCCTGGGAGGAGACCCTGTTCGTTGCCAACAAGGTCCAGGGGATCATCGATTCTACTGCCAAGTTCGACGGCTACCGGTACCCCATGCAGACCCGTCAGAACATCCGCTATATGCGCATGTTCGCCGGAGCGTTCATGTACGCCGCCGGGAACCATGTCGGCATCGGCTACGGCTCCGCAAGCGCATTGGCGCAGGGCAGGCCCACGAGCAAAGAAAACCCGATGCTCTTCGGCTGGGGCATTGCCCACGAGATCGGCCACAACATGGACAAATTGGGCAAGGCGGAGATTACCAACAATATCTACTCTCTGGCCATCCAGGCCTGGGACGGCGGCGGCATGACCAAGAATACCACCCGTCTGACGAACAGCGGCATCTGGCAGAAGATCTTCGACAAGGTGTCCGTAGGCCGTCCGGGCGCGGCGGGGAACGTCTTCGTTCAGCTGGGCATGTACTGGCAGCTGCACTTGGCCTATGATGACAAGGATAATCCGCTGGAGTTCTTTAACAGCTTCTTCAAGGCTTGGAAGGACAAAACTGTCTGCTCCAATTTCTCCGGTGACGACCGTTTTGCCGTTATCGCCGCACAGACAGCGGGGCACAATCTCAACCCGTTCTTTGAGCGCTGGGGGCTGACCCTGAGCGGTGAGGCGAAAGCAGAGATTCAAAAGCTAGCGGAGGAGCCCCGGGCCATCTGGTACCTCAACGATGAGAGCTGGATCAGCGGGGGAGACGGGACCGGAACCACCACAACAGTTGATGCTAAGGTTGACGACAGTAAGGTCACGCTTACCATCAACAACGATGCTTCCGGTACGATTCAAGGCTATGAGGTTCGCCGCAACGGTACGCCCATCGGTTTCACTACCACGAATACCTATGTCGACGACTTGGGCGCGGCCAACAACCTGACGTACAGGTATTCGGTGGTTCCGGTAGACAAGTCGGGGTACACGGGCGCAGAGGCCACAGCGCAGGAACTCAGAGTAGCCTATGACAAGACCATCGGCGAAGACCTTTACGAGATGTCGAGAGAGGGAACCACGGTCAAATTCACCATGAATGGCGGCGAAGAGGTAAAGGTGCCTGTCACCGGCATCAAGGTGATGGGCAGCACGGATAGCACGAATCCCGGTATCACCATCGATGGGAAGGCAGTCAACGCGACCCCTGCTCCCGACAACCCCGGAGTGTGGTATTTTACCAAACCCGGCGCGGCGTCCGGCGACACCCGCATCTGGACTTATGATGCAAAGACCGTGACAATCACCGGCGTCCCTGAAGGTGCAGTTGTGACGCTCCTCGACTACCCCGGCGACCGTGTGGACTTCTACGACGCGAAGAACGTCACCGCCGGTAAGCTTGCAGAGGACTACTCATATGTGGACAGCGATGGAAAAACCCAGACCATTCCAAAGGGGACCGTTGTCGTTATGGGTACCTACCGCGGCGCCCCGGTGTATACCCTCATACAGATTGAGGCCCGCTATGACATCTCCGGCGAGGCGGTGACGGATGCAACGGAGCTGCAACCGCGCTGTATGAACGGTTTCACCCTGCTCTTTGCTGAGATTCCGGGAGATGGGGAGGTCAGCGACATCAGCGACGGTATCTTCATGTTTGTCCCTGACTGGGCTGAGGAGAACAAGCTGAACAAGGAGGCCGGTTGGAGCTCGAAGGACCCCCTGACGGATAAGGAGACAGACAGGACCCTTTACCCCACCGAGATTCGCGCAGTCCTCAACCGGACGGACAAGCCGGAAAGTGCTGACAGCCACCGCACGACCAGTGAGACTTTGTGGATCAGCTTCCCTCATGCGGAGGCTCTCACGGATATCCGGCTGACCAGCAGCGCCAACTAAGGAGGAATCGATGAAAACGACGAAAAAAGTACTGTCCCTGCTCCTTGCGGTGGTGCTGACGCTGATGCTGTCAGTCCCGGCCCTCGCGGCGGGTGAGCCGAAGCTGGACGTCACCGCCGACGCCTCCGGCGTGCGTCTGACGGTCAGCGGCCTTGCCTCGGACTGTCAGGGCCTCCAGTTCACCATGCGGCTGGACCGCGCCGCAAGCGAGGTGGACCTCACCTTCAGCGCCGCCCTGGACGAACCGGGCATCCGCACCGCAAAAAGCTCCAGCGGCACGGCAATGACGGTCTACATCGCCTCCAAGAGCGCCGCCCTGGGCGAGGGCGGGAGCCTGGACCTGGGCGCGCTCAGCGCCCTTGCGGCGGGGAGCGCCCTCACCAGCGCCGCCGTGTCCTCCGTCTCCGGCTGGAAGCTCCTGCGCTCAGGAGACTTTACGGAGGAGACCTTTGGGCCGTCCCCCTCTACGCCGCCTGTGAATCCCCCCGACTGGTGGCCGGGTCCCGGTTCAGATGAGAGCAGCGGCGGCAGTACGGCCCCCGCGCCCACCCGGTACCGGGTGGAGGCGGCCTCGGGCATCACGGGCGGCAAGATCCAGCTGAGCGCCTCCCAGGCGGCGGCGGGGGACCAGGTGACGGTCACCGCCCTGCCGGATACCGGCTATGTGGTGGACCGGGTCACCGCCTCCGGCGGCGGCAGAGACCTTGTCCTGACCGATCTGGGCGGCAACCGCTACAGCTTTGCCATGCCCAACGCCAATGTGACCGTCCAGGCGCTCTTCGCCGTCCTGCCGGAGGATAAGCCGGTCCAGCCCCAGCCCCCGGCGGCAGAACTGCCCTTCGTGGACGTGGCCCCGGACGCCTGGTACCGGGAGGCGGTGGAGTACGTCTACCGCATGGGGCTCATGAACGGCATGAGCGCGACGGCTTTTGTGCCCAACGGAACCACTACCCGGGCCCAGATCGTGACCATCCTCCACCGGCTGGAGGGCACTCCCGCCGCCTCCGGCGCGGGCTTTACCGACGTACCGGCGGGGCAGTGGTACGCCCCGGCCATCAACTGGGCCGCCTCCAACGCCATTGTGGACGGCTACGGCGGCGGGAAGTTCGGCCCTGACGACCAGATCACCCGGGAGCAGATGGCCGCTATCCTGTACCGCTACGCCCAGTACAAGGGCTACAGCACCAGCGCCCTGGGGGACCTCTCCCTGTTCTCCGACGGAGATCAGGTCTCCGGCTGGGCCCGGGGCCCCATGGTCTGGGCCAACGGGAGCGGCCTCATCAACGGCAAGAGCGGCGGCATCCTGGACCCCCAGGGCCACGCCACCCGTGCGGAGGCGGCCGCTATCCTCATGCGCTTCTGCGAAAATCTGGCCCGGTAAGCATACCTGAAACAGCGGACCCGGTATCCGGTGAGCGGATGCCGGGTCCGTCAGCTTTACCAGGGAAATGGGGCCTGATTTGTAGAAGGTGTTCTATTCCTATCCGGCCCGGTTTGTGATATACTGTGTTAAGAAAGCGCCAAGAGGAGAGGGAAGGAGAATCATCTGTGCCCAATTTCACCAAAAAAGCCATCAAAGAGACCTTCATCAAGCTCCTGGATGAGCGGCCGCTGAACCAGATCACGGTGAAGGACATCGTGGAGGACTGCGGCATCAACCGCAACTCGTTCTACTACCACTACGCCGACCTGCCCGCGCTCCTGGAGGAGGTGGTGGCGGAGGACCTGAAGGAGATCATGGAGAGCCACCCCACCGTCGCCTCCCTGGAGGAGGGCTTCGACACGGTGGTGGAGTCCATCCTGCGCCGGAAGCGGGCGGTGCTCCACATCTACAACTCCCTGAGCCGGGACGTGTTCCAGCGCTACCTCATGGATGTCTGCCAATACGTGGTGGCCGCCTATGTGGGCTCCGCCCTGGAGGGCCGGGAGATGAGCGGGGAGGACAAGGCTGTCTTCATCCGCTACCACAAGTGCGCCTGCTTCGGCGCTGTCATAGACTGGCTGAGCGGGGGGATGAAGGACGACATCACCGCTTTCTTCCGCCGGATATACCAGCTGAAGCTGGGCTGGGAGCCGGTGGAGCGGGAGCAGAATTAGGCACTTCGCCCCCGGTGCCCAAAATTTGGCTGGTTTGGTCCCTGTGTCTGATTTTCGGACACGGGGACTTTTTCTGTCCATTTTCAAAGTCCGCCGGACCTGCTATACTTCAGGCAGTCACAAAGGACCGGCCTTTACGAGGCCGGGACGGAAAACGGGAGGAGGTGTAGTTATGAAAATGCGGTGCGTGACCCCCATGTGGATCGCCAAAGTGGGATATATCGTGATGTCGCTGGTCTTCTGCGGCGTGGGAGCGGCGTTCATCCTCCGTCCGGAGCCGTCCATGGCGGTGATCGGCCGGGCGCTGGGCATTGCGCTGGTGGTGTTCGGCGGAGTAAAGCTGGTGGGCTACTTCTCCGGGGACCTGTTCCGCCTGGCCTTCCAGTACGACCTGGCGTTCGGCATCCTGCTCATCGCCCTGGGGGCGGTGATCCTGCTGAAGCCGGAGGGCGCTCTGGACTTCATCTTCGCGGCGCTGGGCATTGCGATCTTCTCCGACGGCCTGTTCAAGGTGCAGATCGCTCTGGACTCGAAGCGGTTCGGCATCCGGAGCTGGTGGCTCATCGCGGCCCTGGCGCTGGTGACGGGGGCCATCGGATTGGCCCTGGTGTTCCGCCCCTGGGAGAGCGGCGTATTGCTGACAGAGCTCCTGGGCGCGTCCCTCCTGTGCGAGGGGGTGCTGAGCCTGTGCGTGGCGCTGAGCACGGTGAAGATCGTGCGGCACCAGTTGGACGAGAGCGAAGCGTAACCTGCGGGTCCAGGCAACAGCTGTCCGAAGGACAGCCAAGCTCAAGCTGGCGAAGCCAGCGCAGAGGGCTCAGCCCCTGGTGGGTCCAGGGCAAAGCCCTGGCGGGTTTGGGCAGAGCCCAACACTCTAATCGTACAAAACCAAATAAGAAAGGAAGCATAGAAACCATGCGATTTTCCAAAGCGGTGGTAAAGTGCCGCGTACCGATCCTGATTTTGACCCTGCTTCTGATGATCCCGGCGGTGCTGGGGATGGCGGGGACCCGGATCAACTATGACATGCTGGACTATCTGCCGGAGGACATGGACACGGTAGCCGGGCAGAACGAGCTCCTGGAGGAGTTCAACAAGGGGGCGTTCTCCCTTCTGATCCTGGAGGACCTGCCGGAGAAAGAGGCAGCGGCCCTGAAGGCCAAGGTAGAGCGGGTGGACCATGTGGAGACGGTGCTGTGGTACGACTCTCTGATGGACCTGAGCGTCCCCATGGAGCTCCTGCCGGAGAAGCTGTACCAGGCGTTCAACACGGAGAACGCCACGATGATGGCCGTATTCTTCGACACCTCCACGTCCTCGGACCTGACCATGGACGCAATCCGTGAGATCCGGGCCCTGGCGGGGGAGCAGTGCTTCGTCTCGGGCATGAGCGCCCTGGTGACGGACCTGAAGGACCTGTGCGAGAGGGAGGAGCCCATCTACGTGGGCATCGCGGTGGCGCTGGCCTGCGGGGCGATGCTGCTGCTGCTGGACAGCTGGCTGGTACCCTTCGTGTTCCTGGCAAGCATCGGGATGATGATATTGCTGAACCTGGGCACCAACTACTTCCTGGGCGAAATCTCCTACATCACCAAGGCCCTCTCCGCAGTCCTGCAATTGGCGGTGACCATGGACTACTCCATCTTCCTCTGGAACAGCTACAATGAACAGCGGGGCCTCCACGCAGACAACAAGGAGGCCATGGCCCAAGCCATCCGGGAGACCTTGGCGAGCGTGGTGGGGAGCTCCATCACCACGGTAGCGGGCTTCATCGCGCTGTGCTTCATGTCCTTCACCATGGGCCGGGACCTGGGGCTGGTCATGGCCAAGGGCGTGCTCCTGGGGGTGCTGGGCTGTGTGACGGTCCTGCCCGCGCTGATCTTAGTGTTCGACAAGCCCCTGCAAAGGACCCGGCACCGCTCCCTCATCCCCAGCACGGGCGGGCTGAGCCGGGGCGTGGTGAAGATCTTCCCCGTGATCCTGGTCCTCTTCGTCCTGGTCATCCCCCCGGCCTTCCTGGGGTACGAGAAGACCAACGGCGAGGTCTACTACGACATGGGCCAATGCCTGCCGGAGGACATGGCGTACGTCATCGCCAACGAGAAGTTATCTGACGAGTTCGGCATCGCCTCCACCCACATGATCCTGGTGGACGCGAAGCTCCCGGCCAAGACGGTCAACGCCATGATCCGGGAGATGGAGCAGGTGGAGGGCGTGCAGTACGTCCTGGGCCTGGAGAGCGTGGCGGGCCCCCGCATCCCGGCGGAATTCCTGCCGGAGGAGGTCACGGGGGCGCTGAGGAGCGGCAAGTGGGAGCTCCTGCTCATCAACTCGGAGTACAAGGTGGCCAGCGACAGCGTCAACGTCCAGGTGGACCGGCTCAACGCCATCCTCAAGCGCTATGACCCCGCGGGCCTCCTCATCGGCGAGGCCCCCTGCATGAAGGACATGATCGAGACCACGGACCACGACTTCCAGGTGGTCAACGCCGTCTCCATCCTCGCCATTTTCGTTATCATCGCCCTGGTGGAGAAGAGCCTGACCCTGCCCTTTATCCTCATCGCGGTCATCGAGGCGGCCATCTTCGTCAATCTCGGCCTGCCCCACTATTTAGGACAGAGCCTGCCCTTCATCGCCCCCATCTGCATCAGCACCATCCAACTGGGCGCGACGGTGGACTACGCCATCCTCATGACCACCCGCTACAAGGCGGAGCGCGTGGGCGGCAAGGATAAGCGGGAGGCGGTCCACACGGCCCTCGCCACGTCCATCCCCTCCATCATCGTCTCGGGCATGGGCCTTTTCGCCGCCACCTTCGGCGTGGCGCTGTACTCGGAGATCGACATCATCGGCTCCATGTGTATGCTCATGGCCCGGGGCGCGGTCATCAGCATGGTATCCGTCATCTTCGTCCTGCCGGCCCTGCTCCTGCTCTGCGACGGCCTCATCCGGGCCACCACCCTGGGCATGGGAGGACACCACAAACACCACACTCAATCCAATCAGGAGGTACTTGTAAAATGAAACCCACTGCAACGAAAGTGATCGCCGTAAGCCTCAGCGCCATCCTCGCGGCGGGGGACTGGGGAGCCTGCTCAACAGCCGCGCCGCCGGAGACGAGGGCATCCGCCCTGTCGTGACCGCCCCTCTGGCCGTGACCGCCGGGACCACGGGCGTCCCCTTCAAAGATGAGACCGTGTATATCCTCACCGGGGCCGATGGCGCGGTGGAGAAGATCATCGTCAGCGACTGGCTGAGAAATCCCTACGGGAGCGCCAAGCTGCAAGACCGCACCACCCTTCTGGACGTGGAGAACGTCAAGGGGGAGGAGACCTTCACCGCAAGCGGCGGCAAGCTGGTCTGGGACGCCCAGGGCGGTGATATCTACTACCAGGGCACCACGGACAAGGAGCTCCCTGTGGACGTGGCGGTGACGTACCTCCTGGACGGCAGGACCGTCACGCCGGAGGAGCTGGCCGGGAAGAGCGGCCGGGTGACCATCCGCTTCGACTACACCAACCGTCAATTTGAGATGATGGACGTGGGCGGGAAGCAGGAGAAGATCTATGTCCCCTTCGCCATGCTCACCGGGATGGTGCTGGACAACGACCGCTTCACCAACGTGGAGGTCTCCAGCGGCAAGGTCTACAGCGACGGGAACCGTACGGCGGTGATGGGCCTGGCCCTCCCGGGCCTCCAGGAGAGCCTGGACCTGGACGCCGAAAAGCTGGACATCCCGAACTATGTGGAGGTCACGGCGGACGTGGAGAACTTTGAACTCGCCGCCGCCGTCACCGTGGCCGTCAGCGACGTGTTCGCCGACGTGAAGGTGGGTGAGAGCGATTCCCTGGAGGACCTGCAGGGCTCCCTGGACGACCTTACTGATGCCATGGACCAGCTCATGGACGGCTCCTCCGCCCTCTATGACGGCCTGGACACCCTGCTGGAGAAGTCCGGCGAGCTGGTGGACGGCATCGACCGGCTTGCCGCCGGGGCGGAGGCCCTCCGGTCCGGCACCGGGGAGCTGGAGGCCGGGACCAAGCAGCTGCAAGAGGGGGCGAAGACCCTCGGCGCGGGCTTGCAGGCTCTCTCGGAGAAGAGCGATACCCTGAACGCGGGCGCGGAGCAGGTCTTTGACAGCTTGCTTGCCTCCGCCCAGGCCCAGCTCACCGCCGCCGGGGCGCAGGTCCCGGACCTCACCCCGGAGAACTACGGCAAGGTCCTCGACGGCGTCATCGCCGCCATGCCCCAGGGCGGGGAGAAGGTGGAGGCGCTGAAGGCCTCCCTGGACAGCTACAACGCCTTCTATCAGGGCCTGGGGGCCTACACCGCTGGTGTGGACCAGGCCGCCGCCGGGGCCCAGAGCGTGGCAAGCGGCGCGGAGGGCCTGCAGGCGGGTGCCGGAAAGCTCACCGCCGGGGTCTCGGAGCTCAGCAAGGGTGCCGGTGCCCTGAAAGAGGCCGGACCGGCCCTGACCGCCGGGGTCACGGAACTCCGGGACGGCGCGAAGGAGCTCTCCGACGGCCTGGCAGAGTTCAACGAGGAGGGCATCCAGAAGCTGGTGGACGCCGTGGACGGCGACCTCGCGGGCCTTATGGACCGCCTGCGGGCCGTCTCCGACGCGGCCAGGAGCTACAGCTCCTTCGCCGGGATCGACAGCGAGAGCGAGGGACAGGTGAAGTTCGTCTACCGCACCGAGGCCATAGAGGTCCCGGAGGCGTAACAGAACCGGCAAGGCCCGGCGTCCGCACAGGACGCCGGGCCTTGAAGCACGCCGGTCAGGAAAGCATCGGGATCACCAGCGCCGCAAGCATGGAGAACACCAGCAGGCCGATGATGACCCGGGAGACAAGCTTCACCCATTTGGGATTCATGGATTTACCTCCTCTGTCAGAATTTTTTTGATGGCCTTCTCGGCCCTGCTCCTGGGGAGCATCAGCTCATGGCCGCATCCGGCACAGCGCAGTTTGATGTCCATGCCTACGCGCAGGACGGTCCAGACTTTACTGCCGCAGGGGTGGGGCTTTTTCAGCTCCACCTGCTCGCCTAATTTCAGTTCCACGGAAAAGATCACCTCGATCTCTCAACAGTCAAGCTCCACGGCGCATACACTGTTCTATCAAATAAAAAAGATAGGACGGTGTATCGCTTGCGCAGGAACGAATATTTGCCCGAGGGCGCCCTCCCCCTCTCCCAGGAGCGGCTGACCCTGGACCAGCTTCGGGAGGCCATGGACCACCAGACCGTGCTGGAGGGCCTTGCCGTCCGCTGTGACGGGCGGCGGGACCTCTTCGTCCGCTTCGGCGGACACGAGGGGGTGATCCCCCGGCTGGACGCGGTCCATCCCGCCGTCAGCGGCGCGGACCGGGACATCGCGGTCCTCTCCCGGGTGGGGAAGCCCACCTGCTTTACCATCACGGACCTCTCTGTGGACGGCGGCGGCAGGCCCCGTCCGGTCCTCTCCCGCCGCCGGGCCCAGGAGCAGGCCATTGCGTGGCTCCTGGAGCACAGCGCCCCCGGGGATGTGATCCCCGCCCGGGTGACCCATCTGGAGAGCTTCGGGGCCTTTGTGGACCTGGGGTGCGGCTTTACCTCCCTCATCCCGCTGGAGAACATCTCCATGGCCCGGGTGCCCCATCCCGCCGCCCGCTTCCGGGCGGGGCAGGACATCCTGGCGGTGGTCACGGATATCGACCGGGAGAGCTCCCGCTTCTACCTCAGCCACAAGGAGCTTCTGGGCACGTGGCTGGAGAACGCCGCCGCCTTTGCCCCCGGGGACGCGGTGCCGGGCATTGTCCGGGGGGTGCGGGAGTACGGGGTGTTCGTGGAGCTGACCCCCAACCTCTCCGGCCTCACGGACTGGCGGGGGGACCTGATCCCCGGGGACGCGGTCAGCGTCTACATACGATCCATCCGTCCGGAGACCCGGAAGATCAAGCTGCAGGTCATCGAGAACCTGGGCCCCGCCCCGGAAAACCCGCCCCTGCGCTACTTCGTCACCGACGGCAGGGTGGAGAACTGGTCCTATTGAGCGCCCTTGAGCTTCTCCCAGTAGGTCCGGGCGGCCTGCTCGGTCTTGTTGTCCCCGTACTGGTAGTACCGGACCCCCGACAGCTCGTCGGGGAGGTACTGCTGTTTCACCCAGTGGCCGGGGAAGGCGTGGGGGTAGAGGTAGCCCTGCTCCCGCTCCTGCCCGGTGGTGTCGGCGTGGACGTTTTGAAGCTGGCGGGGCACGGAGCCGGTCCTGCCCCGCTTGACGTCCGACCAGGCCGCGCCGATGGCCTCCACCACGGAGTTGGATTTCGGCGCGGTGGCGAGGAGGATGGCCGCCTGGGCCAGGGGGAGCTGGGCCTCCGGCAGTCCCAGCTGCATGGCCGTGTCCACGCAGGCCTTCACGATGGGCACGGCCTGGGGGTAGGCCATGCCGACGTCCTCGCTGGCCGAGCACAGGAGACGCCGGCAGGGGGTGATGAGGTCCCCGGCCTCCAGGAACCGGGCCAGGTAGTGGAGGGCGGCGTCCGGGTCGCTCCCCCGGAGGGACTTCATGAGGGCGGAGGCCATGTCGTACATGGCGTCGCCCCCCCGGTCGTAGCGCATGGCGCTGCGCTGACTGACCTGCTCCGCGTCGGAGAGGGTCATGCGCAGGGTGCCCTCCTCGCTCCGGGCGGTCTCGTAGAGGAGCTCCACCGCGTTCATGGCCTTGCGCACGTCCCCGCCGCAGGCGTGGGCGATGTACCCGGGCACGGCCTCCTCCCAGACGAGGGGCAGGGGGCTCTCCGATTTCACCAGGGACAAGGCCCGCTCCACGGCGGGCAGGACCTCGGCGGCGGTGACGGATTTGAACTCGAACACCGTGCTCCGGCTGAGAAGGGCCGCGTAGACGTAGAAGTAGGGGTTCTCCGTGGTGGAGGCGATAAGGGTGATGGACCCGTTCTCCATGAACTCCAGCAGGGACTGCTGCTGCTTCTTGTTGAAGTACTGGATCTCGTCCAGGTACAGCAGCACGCCGCCGGGGGCCATCAGCGTCCCCACGTCGCCGATGATGTCCTTCACGTCCTGGAGGGAGGCGGTGGTGGCGTTGAGCTTGTAGAGGGTCCGGTGGGTCTTCTGGGCGATGATGTTGGCGATGGTGGTCTTGCCGGTGCCCGAGGGGCCGTAGAAGACCATGTTGGCGTCCGTGCCCTTTTCGATGAACCGGCGCAGGAGGGCGTC
>Ga0137310_100045_pt1 | contig 67926 bp, 71 predicted proteins | sample NAcewiD2O_June_2_FD_97183 | JGI IMG/M metagenome (GOLD analysis project Ga0137310, IMG submission 97183) | Mouse cecal microbial communities from Vienna, Austria - N-Acetylglucosamine amended D2O_June | ecosystem: Host-associated > Mammals > Digestive system > Large intestine > Cecum | place...
GTCTATCAAGAAATAAAAACGAAGTCATAAACACTTCGCTCATCTAAGATTCAAGTTTCATTCTCTCTGCTTCTCAGCTGCTTCAAATAGATCGGGTCATTTTCCTGGAGATACTTTTCCAGTTCCGGATTGATGTTTCTGGTAACCAGGAAACTGTAGAATTCTTCCTTGTTCATCCGCTCGGCTTCAATGCAGGAAAAGAATTCATTTTTGATATCCCGCACTTCCATCAGCAAAGATTTGAAATCAGCATTCGCAAACAGAAGATCTGTATCTGTCGTCTGCTGAACTTTCTTGTAGATCCCGTTCATGGCTCTAGCCACCTGGTTAATATTGTCACCAATCTTCTTCATGCACTTGATCCGTTCCATCTCAATGTCTGAAACTTCCTGGATGTGGACAACTTCAGAAGCCAGGACACTCTCAATGAGCAGAGCTGAGACGCTGATGCCTAAAGATCTGGCAAAGCCAATGATCGTATAGTACAAGTCACTGCTTACACGAAAATGTATATCTTTGTCTTTCATAGCTCATCCTTTCTACCTACGCAAAAAGGGCCGGAACACTTTCCTGGCCCTTCGAATAGACTTCTCGCAGAATAAGGATATCATAGATAAAAAACGACAGAAAAGGAATTAAATAAGAAGTAACAATATTTAAATTCTGTCACTTGAGGTATAATCCGAACCTAGATGGGGTTTGGGGGACACCCCAAAGAAAGTTAAGACTGGATGGAACATCCAGTCTTAACCAGGGTGTGTACACAAACCCCTATGGGGGTATTTATGTGTACACAAACCCCTTGCTTGGGGGGTAGTCTATCAAGTTCCCTTTTTTACACCCTGGGTGTAGAAAATATTGTTTTCTTTTTGCATAGTGTCGATTGCCTCTCTTTCTGCTGTATTCAGATAAATACCCTGTTCCTCAAGATATTTATAATCCCGCTGGTCTTCGGGGAGTAAAAAGACATTGTAAAGAACCTTCTGCAAATTTGTCGCATTTTCAGGTGGGATCCCAAACTCAATCCACAAGATGGTCGCTATTGGTTTATTTGCCGAACTTTTGGGACGCTTCCTGTTGATTTCATTATACCATCCTTCTTCATTACCAAAGAACGAAGTCATCATGTCCATGTTTCCAGAACCGATAACGAGTTTCGGCTTTTCATCAATCATCGTAGACATTAGGGGATGCAGCCAAATAGAAATGATTTGCGGTGTTTCGTCATATAGTCGGTCTGTTTTGAATGTATCCAGTAAGCCATGGGCATAAGTGAGCTGCCGTCGCTCCAAATCGTATCCTGGCGTATCTTCTAACTGCATCTCAAAGTGGATAAGGTATCTGGAAAAGGTGTCTGAACCCTCAACAGGCAGATAGGCTGAACCCAAAGAGTCAGCATGCATGATGTGGCCATTGAAACTGAATTCAGTATTCCTCAGTGTGATCGTCCTGCTCGAATCCCTGTGAATCGATTCAATGACAGTTTCCAGTGGCCATTTATAAAACTCCGGGTGCAGGCATTTCAGAATGTATGCCGAAAGCGGGGCAATCTGCATGACTGCTTTGAAATTCTGATCATATATATTTAAATCTCTTTGCTCCATTCTCATCCCTCCTTGGGAATTCTCCCATATTCAAGACCGCATCAATTAACATCCAATAATAATTTCCAACTTCTCATCACCCCCTGAACAGTTCAACTAATTTCTTCGATCTGCATCCACAAGGATGGAAGCAAGGGCCGCCACAGGCGGACGGAGTTTCACCCTTGTTGACAATCGAGGATGCAGCAATAATAAAAAATCTCATGAGAGCCATAAGAACCATAAGAACGATCAAAAGCACTAGCATAACCTGGGAGAGATTCTAAAAGGTGGCAACACTGCCACCTTTCTTACACAAGGAACGTATGAATTTTTCCTACTGTCCAGGAATAAAAATCATCCCAGCTGCAACATTCCATTTCCGCCAATGCCTTTGACAGTTCCGTTTTTTCCTCAAAAATGAGAGTATCCATCACTTCAATCCTGTAACTCTCAGTTGCGAGCGAATAGGATAGCTGAATGGGGATATCATTCTCTCCTGTTACTTCTTGGAGTACAGCAGGAGAATCCGGATTTGGCTCCCAGTGGTCAAAATCATAGGTCGTATACATCAATCCTATATCATCTGATTCATAATGCTCATCTCCCATACAGTCATCTTCATTCCTGTATAACGCTTCATATGCAGAAATTTTTCTTTTCAATACTTCAATGGCATTCATGTTATCCTCCTGAGCTGACTGCTCTCTGATTTCTTCACTTCACGTCTGATGCAAATAGGACAAGGGCCGATATCAGCGGGCATAGCTTTACCCTTGTCCTTTGAATCAGACGTGATTTTATAGAAGTCTAAAATAAGAGAGATAAGAGAAATAGAGTCTCCGACTGGTTTATTCCAAAATCAAAAGAGCGGTCATCCCGCTCAATTTTTATTACATGGTCGTATAGAAACAGATTGCCCCGTCTCGACGTTTCCATTCAAAGTCATTTCCTAGTTCTTGAATGGCATCATTCAAATAATTCCAGGGGACTTCCTCACCTAACCACCGGATTCCCTTCATGGTCTCAAAATGTTCTGGAGTCCACTCCGGGTCCCAATCATAATCATTCGATTCATACAGCTCTTTCATCTCCTGCCAACTGCTGTACTCATCAAAAACATTGTTGATACAGGTTTTATCATCAACGTTGATTGACGCAAACCCTTCTGCCCATGCCAGTTTATCTGACATGCCCTCCGGAGACAAATTGACGATTCCCTCGCTCCTGTCACATACAATGAAATCATCTGCAACATCATGACCCCATACTGACTTCACAAAATCTCTCTCATTAGGGTCTAGTCCTCCTCCCTTTTTGGACAGACCTCGAATGATTGCATCAACGGGATTACAATATGTATCCTCATCCAAAATGTTAGTCAATTTTCTAAGTTCTTCATAGGCTCCTGCCGTTGAAGCTGACCAATGATAATAAACTGTACAGACAATTTTACTGCCTTTTCTGACATCAACTACTAATCTAGAACCCATCTTTTAATCCTCCCGAGCTTTATCGCTCTCTAATTTCTTCGCCCCACACCTACAGAGGAAGTCAGCAAGGGCCGCCGAAGGCGGATGAAATGGACCCTTGCTGCCGACCGGGGTGTGGTAGCAATAAAGGGTTCATAGGAAGAATAATAGAGATAAACAGTAGATCCAGAAAAGTCAAAAGGTGGCAATACTGCCACCCAAGATTCCAAATTGTCAGGATATATTCTATTGAATCAAGTCCAGAAGAGCGGTTTCCAGAACTCGGCTGAAATTGATTTGACGTTCTTCTGCAGCTGCTTTCAACCATGCAGGAATTGTAGTATTTGTCTTTACTCTGCGGTTTCTGAATTCTTGCTCCAGCAACTTTGGATAGATAGTTACAGGAACAACAATGTTTCCTTCTGTATCTTCAGATGCCAAGGATGTGGATGGAGCAGGAATTTCATCACCATCTTTTTCCAGCGCGTAGTAATGCATAGATAAAGATTCTTTTGCCATCTGCGCCGCTTGTTCCACTGAATCGCCTGAAGCTACACACCCTGGAAGATCAGGAAAGTAAACTCCATATCCTGTGGAACATGGCTCAAGGACAGCCAGATAAGTTTTTGTTTTCATAACTATCTCCTTGGATGATATGGTCACAAGAACTGCTATAACAGCCCAGCCTGCTTGAGTATACTTCGTTGTGTTCCCTTCGGGATTTCATCTGACCAACTGTGAGGAGAAAGTGTGACTTTGCCGGGTTTTACAGCATGTTTGTATTGTCTATGACTTCCGTTTTGACTGATCAGGAACCACCCGTCTTTCCGCAACAGCTTATCAATCTGGCGGTATGTCATCCAAATCTCCTTTCATTAAGATTATACGCCTAAAATGTCGTATAGCCCATAGTGTGGTAAGAAACTGATTTCATCAGGAATCTTATCGATGGAGACCCAATTCCCAAAGCTCGAATAATTGATTCTTGCATCCAAGTATTTCATAACCTGACCTCTTTCACCTCACTTGCATCCTCATCGAAGTCACGTGTTATAAACCGTAAATCTCCATAGCTAATAGCGACCTTTTGCGTTCGATCCATGGTTTTTCCATAGATTTCTTGCTGTTTTTCTGGGACAGGCATCCTGAACGTTTCACCATCCCAGGCATTACCTTCCAGATCCCGAAAAACCGTCATCGTTCGTTCGGTTCTCTTCGTCAGTGGTTTCCACCCATCCGCAGTCAATGCGGCATAATTCTTCTCTGGATCCTCCTCGATCCATTCAACCATTTCAATCATCTGCTCGACCGTAATTTTGAAATGATTTTGCCATTCCTTCAAAAGACTGCAATTCCCGCTTCTAACAACATCTTTTTTGTGTTCGATATACTGTCTATCAATGCTCATCATCTCAACCTCCTGCATTTATCCTCTATCTAATTTCTTCGCACCACACAGAGAGAAGGAAGCAAGGGCCGTCGGAGACGGGCGACAGCATACCCTTGCTACCTGAGCGAGTGTGGTAGCGATAAAAGCCTGAATAGATGCAATGAATCAGATCATCCTTTAACCTCTGGATCCGAATAATTGTCCTGATACTCTAACCTAAGCTCGTTTTCAGCAGACATCCGAGCTGCAATCGCATCCTCCATCTCAGAAAACTGCCCTAGATAACGACGTTCTCCATGGACCGATATCTCTGCCTCCCATTTACTGCTTTTCGCATTCCAATGCACACCCCGAATAGCAGGATTACTCCCTTTCGGTTTTTTTCCGGATAAGACCCGTTTCATCCCGCCATAGCCACAATGACCACACGATCTGCTTTTTCCTGACAGAAGTTTCTGTACACCTACAACCCCCTGACGCCCACATTCACAAAGGCATTGATACAGCATTTCTCCTGATGCTTTTTTACATCCCGACTCACCAATGACAGTCCATAGACCGAAACGGCTTCCTGGAGCTATTTCATTCTTTTTCATCCTGCCCTATCACTTCCTAATGTATTAAAATTCACAAATTCTTCTGGCCAAACTCTTCATTGCAGATTATTCCTGCCTGGTCCTTTTGCTTTTTCATTTGGCCAATTTTCGCTTGTGACCAGCAAGTCCAGATTCCATAACGATCATATTGGCATTCGCTACCATGAGCGGATCCAGCAGACACTCCGCTGCAGGCTCCAGAATAGCCACTGCTTCTCTCAGTTCTTCAGGCACAGACACTATCCAGGCCGCCATATCCTCAGCCTTAGTGCAGCTGTTGTCAGACCATTTCGTTTTGCCAAAACCACAGGGATGCTCCATTAGCCATAAAGCTGCTGGCTCCAGTGTGTTTGCGATCCTCCGGACTTCATCAAGAAGTTCTTTTTTGTTCATATGCTCTCTGCTCCCTTCTGTAAATATCCTTGATAAGCACATCAAACAGGTTGTAGTTAACGATCTTTGCAGGGTGGTCCTCGCTCGGGACACAGATACCATTGCTGTGACATATTATTTCCCGGCCCACCTACCGCCTAATAAAGTATTCATATTGTTGACATCTGAGGTGTTCATTCTCTATAGAATCACTATGTGTTTCTACGATGCCTAACATATTCATGGCGTGCGTCAGTGATTTATTGACTGATCTAATGACAGCTGCAAACTCCGCATGATGATCATGTATGTACTTGCAGTCATTGCGCAGCGTCTTTTTTGTCACACCCAGAGATTCCGCAAGATCCTGCAGATTGAGCCCCTGGCTAAGCCCTTTGAGCAGAGCACACCGGCGCTTATACCTCACTTCCTGGGCGCTTGTACGCCCTCTGCGCTGGACACATGCTTTTTTCCTTGATTTAGCCTGCCGCAGCGAATTTCTACGTTTCCTTGTCACCAGATATTTCAGTCTGCGCTGTTCCTCTTCTGAGACTCCGAGTTTCCGCACCATCTTTTCCCTGCCGGTGACGAATCGGTAATTCTGAGCCGGTCTGCATCTGCTCAGTGCCTCTTTCTCTGTCAAAGGCATGGTGAAAAGACTATTCAGCCATAGGATTTTTTTGGTGATAGACTCCTCTTCCATTTTCGTTTTTGCTGCACGCTCCCAGTAGAGGTACAGCAGCACCTCACGGTATCCAACCGTGATTCCGACATCATTGCGCATGGAAATCAGGGCAATGAGATCCGATTCCAGCTCTGCCAGCTCCGACTGGTACCTGTTAGCTTTTCTTTTGCCTGCTGCAGCCTTTTTAGCCTGCCCAAATGCAGCCTTCGCCTTTTCCCGCTTATAGTCCCGCACCTGCTGCCGTGTATAAGGTAAGAACTGGTGTGCCAGCTCAGAGAGTGTATATCTCTGGTCTTTGGCTTCCAGAACGGCCACGGTCCGCCCTGAGCGGCTGTTGATGCTGCCTGGTACTCTTATGACCTGTGTAGTCAGCATGGCCTTAGGATCCGCTCCAAATCGCTCCTGTGACTCTACGAGCTTGCTGTAGATTGCTTTATAAAGACCAGTACATGCATAGGGCGCATGATCGATGCAGAATATACAATACAGACCGCGCCCAGAGTCGATCACGAAGGTTGGATCTATGACCAAAGACGGCCTAATGTGTTGCTGATACATCTCTGCAGCTGACAGATCTGCATATTCAGCAATTTTGTAATAATCGTAGTCAATGACAAAGGCATTCAGATGACGGATGTTAGCTTCTGTTCTCTTCGTGTTCCAAAAAGAGTTGATGGAAAAGTAGACATCCTCTTCCCCATTGGCTGCCTGCTCGATATATCGGATGAACATATCCTGTCTAAAACAGAGGTCATGAAATCCGTGTTCGTAATCTCCCATATAGGCGTCATCATATTTGAGACGCAGGACATCTACATCCTGATCCGGAAGAAAGGCATCATTCCTCATCCAGTCTTTCAGGATCGCCGCATGGCATTCCGTTGTATCCTGGAGGCGGTATTTTTTATCCATATCTGCATGGATATAGCTGATTACATCTTTTGCATTCATAATCGGCTACCTCATATCCGGCTGAGCAGCTTCTTGCCGCCGCGGACGTTTTTCAGGACTTTCGTAAGCTCTGATCTGGATATTTCTCCTTCCAGATACAGGATCAGCAATGAAACATTCCTCTTTCGCTGCCAGTCGTTAGTAGATATCAGAGTGCTGATCTCTTCTGATGTAAAATGATCCTCAAAAAAGGATTTATGCTTTGACACCATCTCTGGAATAACTTTCCGAACCGCTTTCCAGCTGCAATTCAGCCGCTGCACAACATCATCTCGCCTATCGCTGTAATCATTGAGTATTGTCTGGGCATACGGATAATTGGCTAGGTTTGCGGAAAGCAGAACTATCAGTTCCTGCTGGATCAGCTCCAGAGTTTGCGTACCGACAAGTCCGTAACGAAAAGCTTCTACGAATTTTTCCTGATCAGAGTTTGCCATTTTCTCCAGCGCGCACTTAACAAGACGATAGATTTCAAGGTCTTTCCAAAATTTACAAAGCAGATCTAGTTGCCTATCCTTCCCTAGTGTCGGATTTGTCTGTACAGTGTCAAACCTGGGACTGGTCGATGGAGCATAGCTGATCAGGTCTGCATTATGCAGCGACATTTCACTCCATGTTTCTATCATCCTTAAAACGTTATCTAATGAGTAATCTTTGCAAAACTTAGTCCACATATTTCTGATGAGTCCGTTCATATCCGTTCCTCCGTGATCCGAGTTAAAAGGGAAGGGCAACCACAGCTGCCTAAACGACAAAAAGCTGTGTGCAAGTATGCACACAGCTATGAACGGAGTTTGCTAAACAAAAAACCGCCCCTATAATAGGGACGGCAATCGTTTTTCTATCGAAAAACGGACAATTCTGATGGAGCAGATGAGGGGAATCGAACCCCCGTATCGACCATGGCAAGGTCGTGTTCTACCATTGAACTACATCTGCAAAAATGGCGGTCCAGATGGGACTCGAACCCACGATCTCCTCCGTGACAGGGAGGCATGTTAACCACTACACCACTGGACCATTAACATCTTTAAAAAAATGGCGGAGATGGAGAGATTTGAACTCTCGCGCCGGTAACCCGACCTATACCCTTAGCAGGGGCACCTCTTCAGCCTCTTGAGTACATCTCCAGACTTTTATCAGGGGCTGTTTTTCAACGCTCACTCATAATATCATCCAAACAGTCAGGACGCAACCATGATTTTCATATAGATTCACAAAACGCAAAACTGTCACCCTTGACGGCCGGTTCCGAAAAAAAGACAGGTCATTTCAGACCTGTCTGGCAGTCCGTCTTTTCCGCCGATTCTCGGTTCGGCCGGAAAAGACCCGTTTTTCAACTGGCGTGAATTCTATCTGCACCCAGCCGCCTTCCGCTTCGAATACAGCAGTCTGCCGGAGATTTCCGTCCGGTTTCCACTCCGAATTCCGTGTGGGTTCCGTTGCCGGATCATCCAGCTTCTCGATCCGGACTCCCGGAGCCACAAGGAAGCGAATGTCCTTTTTCAGCCGTTCCTCCGGACTCAGTTCTTCCGGACTTTCCACTTTCTTCAGCGGCTTCTTCCGTCTCGAAAAGCCGCTTCCATCCGTCAGTACCACAAAACCGTCAATGTCCCGATCCACAAAGGCGTGATTGATCACGATCCCTTTGTTGATATTCTCAAACACATCCGAACTCAGTTCGGTCATGACATTTTTCAGCGGCTCATACGTGGTAATGACCCTGCCATCTGCCAGGCAGATCAGTGTCTTCCTGTCATGACGCTGAAGATAGACAATGTCCCCCTCCTGAAATCTGTTTTTACGGAAGAGGTTCCTGATGACTTGCATAAATTCCCTCTCTAACCCAACAAAATAAAACGTAATAAACCCATATCCGACGATATGCTGTTGGTCATTGGACGGAATCACAACACTGTACTACATTTTAAAACTTTGCGAAGAATGCCTGTTTTACCGGATCATCCTTCATGAACAGCACCGGTGAGACAGGAGTCCTCTCTGATTCACCGGATTTTACGGTTTCAGTATACCATGAGCCCTGCATCAATAGAGGAAAGGCGACAAGGGAAAGCCCTTTGACACTGCATTTTTTGTCACAAAAGTGGAATATTTGGTTCTGTCAAAACATATTCGGTCGGTTATCAAAAAACACTGTTACATCTGTACATCCATTTAAATCAAACGGCCGTTCATTGAACGGTTTGAGACTGCTCCACTTCAATCTGAAGCACTGACCTGAAATCCGCATCGAAACTGTCCTATCTCCTTCCCTGCCGGAATTCCGGAGCCTTCCCGTCCAGAATGTGAAGGCCGAAAATCCGGACGGTCTCCGGTATCCGCCATCCACACAGTTCACCGCTTTAAGCGGAACCGTCTGTCGGGCACATTCGACCGTCTGTCGAAGAAAGCAGGACAGATCCGGGTCATTCCGGGATAATGAACCCATGAAAACAGAAATCAGACTGAACAGCCGAAGGACAGAACCTCTGGCAATCATCGAGACACCCGCTGTGACAGACGAAGTCCACAAAGCGGCGGGACTGCTTGCCAGTCTGGAGACCCGCCGGTTATGCGCCATACAGGATGGCCGCGCAAAACTCCTGGATCCTGATTCTGTCAGCAGACTCTGGGCAGATGGCGAAGACGTTTATGTACAGACACAAAACGGAACATGGCGCCTGAAACTCCGCCTTTACGAAGCGGAGGCAAGGCTGGACCCTTCCAGGTTTGTCCGTATCTCACGGAGCGAGATCATCAATCTGGATCACGCCGAGAGTTTTGACATGTCGCTTGCCGGTACCATCGAAGTACGGATGAAAGATGGCCACCGGTCGTATGTCGCGAGAAGAAGTGTAAAGAAAATCAGGGAGGTACTGGGTATATGAAAAAACAGTTCTGGATGCGGATCCTTCTGGGAATGCCGCTGGGTGTCATGATCGGGGTGTTCATTTCCCTGGGGATTTCCGCAGCTGCGGGGACAGGAGATTTCCTGTATACCGGTCCATGGCTTGTGACACAAACCGGGAGTGAAGTGGGAGCCGCAGCTGTGCAGACCCTGTGGCTGATGGTGATCGGGGCTGTTTTTGGAGGCGCCAGTCTGATCTGGAAGAAAGAGAACTGGTCACTGGGATTAAGAACGGCTGTATTCTTTGTTCTTGGCACCGGAACCCAGGTGCTGGCTGGCGTGTGCTGCGGGTGGATCCGGCTGACTATGCAGGATGTGGTCCTGGACATCCTGACTTTCAGCGGAATCTTTTCAGTCATCTGGGCGCTGGAATATATCTGGATGCGACACAGACTGGCCGGCATCAACAGCTGCCTGAAAAACTGAACAAAATTCTGAATTTTATCCTTTACAAGCATCTGTGCATTTCTTATAATTGAAAGGCACATGGCGGTTGTGGTGAAGTGGTTAACACAGCGGATTGTGGCTCCGTCACTCGCGCGTTCGAATCGCGTCAGCCGCCCCAGCTCTGGTGACGACAGCGATGTGGAAATACCTGTTCCCATCCCGAACACAGAAGTCAAGCACATCAACGCCGACGATAGCCGAAAGGCAAAAATAGGAAGTTGCCAGTTCAATGCTCCCCTCGGGGAGTTTTTTTTGTTTTCCCCTCTCTTCAGTCTGGCTGTCATCAAACCATCACGGCCGGCACCCTGCCGTTTCCGGATACAAAAAAATGCAGACTGCTTTCACAGTCCGCAAAGCGGCACCCCACTGCACCATCCACAGTCGCAGTAGCCGGAAGTCAGGCACAAAGCCTGCCTGACACATTCGTCAAACGTCCTCACAGCTTCAGTCAGCTGCAGGGACCTTCAATGTACGGATCCCGCGAAGGAAATACACCACATGACCGATCCAGACCATCAGCAGGATTGCCTGCGCCCATGGCACTCTTCCCATCATGACAAACCCGAACAGCATGGTCGCTGTAATGACGCACATGACACGGATTTTTGCTTTCCTGGTCATTCCCCGTTCCCGGACCCAGTCCTCGAGGTTTTCCCGGTACAGTCTGGTCCCGCAGAACCAGCTGTTTAGCCGGTCACTGCTTTTCCCGAATCCCCAGGCCGCCATCAGCAGGAATGGAAATGCGGGGAGCAAAGGGAGAATCGCACCAATGGCACCGAGACCAAGTCCCACAAATCCCCGGCACAGATACAGCAGTTTCCTGGGATCCTTTCCTGCAAGGGCATGACGGATCACCATCCCGGGCTTGCGAAACAGCATCCGGGGACCGCTGTACTTCATGACTTCGCGGATCTGCTGTCTTTGTTCAGGGGAGTAACAGTGAACACGGCACTGGGAACAGAATGTCTTTTCAGCCATGAACGGACACTTGTCAATGCGTGCACAGGCATAGGCCTTCAGGGCTTCTCCCTCCGCGCTTCCCTTGTAGCGGATGTCGATCATGGTCGATACAGTGTCCTTCTCCAGCTGCCGTTTTTCTTCCACAGCCTGCCGCTGTCTGTCTTCTGTCTCCAGGCCCGTTCTCCGGCTGCCCGTCTGCGGTTTCAGTTTTCCGTTCATCCTCTGATTCCTTTCTGCATTGCGCTGTTCAGCCGGTGTTTCTTCTCTGTGACCAGACCGGCATTTCGGTCACTGTGATCGCTGTGAACCGGATCCATCTGCAGGATTTCATCCGCGAATCCCAGTGTGGACTTCCGGTGTGTGATCAGCACCACGGTTTTACCCTGCATCTGCCGGTCAATAGCCTGCAGGATGATGCCTTCATTCAGGGAATCCAGATTGCTGGTGGGTTCATCCAGAAACAGGAACTGCCCGTCACGCAGGAAAGCCCTCGCCAGCCCGAGGCGCTGACGCTCCCCTCCGGAAAGCGTGCTCCCCAGTTCTCCCACCATGGTGTCATAGCCCTGAGGCAGGGTCCGGATAAAATCATCAATGGCGGCCTCCCGGCAGGCTGCCTCGAGTTCTTCCCGTGTGGCGTCCGGTTTCGCGATGCACAGGTTTTCCGCAATGGTGTCATGGAACAGATCTGTATCCTGGGTCACGAACGCCTGTGCCTGCCGAAGGGTGGCTGTAGGCAGATTCCGCAGGTCTCTGCCTTCTGCAGTCACCTGTCCCGACCGGGGATCCCAGAACCGCATCAGCAGCCGCACCAGGGTGCTTTTTCCACAGCCGGAAGGACCGCATACCCCCAGGATCCCGCTCGCGGGCAGCTGCAGCGACATGTTCTCCAGTACCGGTGTCTGACCGGATTCGTAGGCGAACGAAACATTCTCGAGCGTCATATCCGACAGATCGTCTGCCGGACCGGCTATGTCCGGCGTTGCAGGGGATTCATCCAGCAGGGACAGGATCCGTTCCCCTGCCCCCAGTGTCTGGGACAGACCAGTGCCAAGATTTGACAGAGCGATCACCGGCCCGAAGCTGGAAATCTGGACCAGAAACGAAATCACCAGATCTCTGGCTGACAGCAGCCCCCCGCGATGCAGCCATCCGCCCAGAAGCAGAAGTCCTGCTGCACAGAGAATCACAGCCACTCCCGCTGTACCCTGGGCATTGCCCTGCAGTTTCTTCAATCTGTCCTCTGTTTCCGCCAGCTTTGCTGTCCGGGCTTCCACATCCTGCAGACGCCGCTCCTGCGCGCCGTACTGACGCAGCTCCATCTGCCCGCGGATGGTTTCCAGCACCACAGCCGTCAGCCTGCCGGATTCCTCCCGGTATGTCTTGCCGAGCGCAGCCGCAGACCCGGACTGCATCCAGGGAAGGATCACCCCCACAAATGCATAAGACGCCGCAGCTGCCACACCCAGCCAGGGATTCAGCGATGTCTGCCAGGCCACAAAGATCAGACTGACGATCAGCGCAATGGCCACAGGGCTGATGGTATGGGCATAAAACACTTCCAGCAGCTCAACATCACTGGTAATCAGAGAAATCAGGTCGCCTTTTCGGCGGCCTTCCAGTTTTGCAGGGGCCAGCGTCCGGAGTTTTCCAAACACAAGATCCCGGATCCTGGCCAGGAGCCGGAATGCTATGTAATGGTTGCAGGCCTGTTCGCCATACCGGAGCACCCCCCGCAGCACAGCACAGAGACCCATGATCCACAGCAGGGCGGGCCCGCCTTCAAACAGTGCCATTCCCGCCAGGACCGGTATCAGGATGGCAGCCAGAAATCCGGCAACACCCAGAAGAATTGCCAGGACCATCCAGCCGGTCATGGACCGGACCTGACCAATCAGCCGGCGCAGGATCGTCAATGGTTTCATGCGGACTCCTTTCCGTAGCGTTCAAGCTCCTGCTGTGCATTCCAGAGCGAGGCATAAGCAGGGGATTCTTTCAGCAGACTGTCATGTGAAGCACATCCGGCCGGTCTGCCATGATCGAGGACCAGGATCTCCCGGGTATCCTGGAGATTGACAAGCCGGTGAGAAATGATGATCAGCGTCTTGTCCTTCAGGCCTTTGACCGCCTGCATGATGGCATTCTCGCTCTGCGCATCCACCGCGCTGGTGGCTTCATCCAGGATCAGGACCGGCGCATCCTTGACCAGCGCCCGGGCCAGTGCGATCCGCTGTCGCTGTCCTCCCGAAAGATTCGACCCGTTTTCCCGCACCGGTGCATCCAGCGGCAGGTTGATTCCCGCCTGTTTCATGGCCCGCACAAGCCGTTCATCCTCTGCTTCGGGATCCGCCAGACACAGGTTGTCCCGGATGGTGCCTTCAAACAGAAAGCCATGATGGTCGAGCACTGTGAGGTTCTCCTGCAGCCAGGCCGGATCGATGTCAGGCACCGGTACGCCGCCAATGGTGACACCGCTGTCCGACAGTCGTCCGCGGATCAGAGCCGCCAGTGTGCTTTTGCCGGAGCCCGACTGTCCCGCAATTCCAATGGATGCCCCCGGCTTGATATGCAGAGACACATCCTGCAGCACAGGGTGGCCCGGTTCGTATTCCCAGCCAAGATGTCGGGCTTCAATGTCCAGAGAGTCAGGAATCCCGGTCCCGGGGGCCCGGGAAACGGTTTCCAGAATCGTGAAGAGCTTCTCGGCAGCGGCCTGTCCATTCATGGCGATGTGGAAGAAACTGCCAAGTGCCCGCATGGGAAGAAAGAATTCCGAGGCGATCAGGATCAGGAACAGGACCCGGAACAGGGACATGGTGTGGGTCCGCCATGCCAGGATCCCCAGCAGCATCCCAAGGGCAGCTCCCCCATAGGCAACAAGATCCATCACAGAGATGGAGTTCAGCTGCATGATCAGCACCCGCATGGTGATTTTCCGGAAATTCTCCGCTTCCTCATTCATTTTTTCGTGCCGCGCCTGATCCGCCTGATAGATTTTCAGTGTCGTCAGCCCCTGCAGATTCTCCAGGAAAGAATCCCCAAGCGTGGTGTACTGCCCCCAGTATTTCGCAAGGAGTTTCTTCGCAAACTTCTGCACCGCCACAATGCTGACAGGAATCAGCGGTACACAGAGCAGAAGCGCGAATGCCGCAGGCACATTGAGAAACAGTGTGATGACAAACAGCGTGAGAGGAGCCAGGAGGGCATAGAAAAACTGCGGTATATAGCTCGCAAAATAGGATTCCAGCTGCTCGGTTCCCTCTCCGGCCAGCTGCACCAGTTCGCTCGTGTTCCAGGCCGAACTCTCATCCCAGGAAAGCGAAGCCAGTTTCGCCAGCAGGCGCTTCCGGATCGTACGCTTGGCACTCTCGCTGGCACCCGCACTCGCCTGCACTGCTCGCAGAGTGAAGAACCATCGTCCGAAAAGAGCAGCCGCAAGAATGCACAGCCGGAAACCCAGTCCGGTGAAAGACCTTTCCAGGATCAGCTGCGATGACACAAGCGCCAGTACGCCATAGGCGGTGATTCCACACAGCATGGACAGCCACTGAAACAGCACATTGCGTCTGATGTACGGCATGGCTTCGGGTACAGCCTGCAGCAGTTTTTTGTTCAGCATAGTTAGCCCCTCCTAATACCAGTTAATAGTAACTAACTCTCTGGTGAGGTGTCAATCTGTGCCTCCCCATGAAACCGCTGCCAGAGAACTTTGAGGCACGCCGCCGGATTTTGTCCACGGTTTGGAAGATAATGGAACGAGAGAAACAGTGAGGAATATCATGTTCGAAAAAGAAATGCGCAATCTGACCTATGGACTGTTTGTTCTGAGTGCCGCTGCTGATGGAAAAAGCTCCGGCTGCATCATCAACACTGCCATGCAGGTGACAGACACCCCGTTGAAGATGGCAATCTGTGTCAACAAGAACAGCTTTACCGGACAGCTGATCCGAAAATCACGCCGGTTTGTTGTTTCGGTGCTGGACGAAAAGGCGGATTTTGACATTTTCCGTCACTTTGGTTTCCAGTCCGGCAAAGACGTTGACAAGTTTGCCGACTGGAAGGAAAAGGCCGAAACGCCGGATGGTGTTCCCTATCAGACAAGGGGCGCCAATGCCTGGATCGAGTGCGAAGTGGATGAAGAAATCGATCTGGGCACCCACCTGATGTACATCGGGTTCGTGACCAATGCCGGCACTCTGAGTGACGTGCCTTCTGCCAGCTACACCTACTACCACGAGCATATCAAGCCCCGGCAGGAAGAGAAAAAAGAAGGCCGGAAAGCCTGGCGGTGCATCATCTGCGGCTATATCTATGAAGGCGCAGACCTGCCTGCCGATTTCATCTGCCCCTGGTGCAAACACCCGGCCAGCGACTTTGAGCCCATCATGATCTGACCAGGTTCTTTACCTGAAACAGGAAAGCGGACAGCCGATACGTTTACGGCTGTTCGCTTTTTCTGCAGGCGTCCGGATACAGCGGACCGGAAGGACCGGTTTCCGTCCCAGTCAATCAGCGGTACACTTGTGACATGAAACAGAACACCATCCGACAGATCGACTATGGGTCCGGCAGCCTGTTCAAAGCCGTGATGCTCGCTGCCGGTCCCATGGTCTTTGCGCAGATCCTGTCCCTGCTCTACAACATTGTCGACCGCATGTACATCGGCCGGATCCCCGGTCAGGGTGCTTCAGCCCTGGCGGGAATCGGCCTGTGTTTTCCGGTCATATCCCTGATCACCGCCTTTGCCAACCTGTATGGCAGCGGAGGAGCCCCGCTGGCGGCCATGGAAAACGGCAGGGGCAATCACGAAGAAGCCAGGCTGTACATGAATGCGTCGTTCGTGCTCACCGTCCTGACCGGGATCGTCCTGACCGTTGTCGGGGAACTCTTTGCCCGTCCCATCCTGACCCTGTTTGGCGCAGACGGCTCTTCCCTGCAAACCGGGATTGCCTATCTGCAGCCGGTGCTGGCCGGCACAGTCTTCTCGATGGTTGCCCTGACCATGAATCCGTATATCAACGCACAGGGGTTTCCGTTGATCGGCATGATGACGGTGCTCATTGGCGCCCTTTCAAACATCGTCCTGGATCCGGTCTTCATTTTTGCTGCCGGCTGGGGAATACAGGGTGCCGCTGCTGCAACCGTGATCTCCCAGATTGTCTCGTCCCTGTTTGTCCTTCGGTTTCTGACAGGCCCCAATGCCACACAGACTCTCTCTGTGACATGGATGAAAGCCAGTCTTGCAGCTGACCGTATTATGCGGATCCTGTCCCTGGGGACAGCCACGTTCATCATGCAGGTCACCAACAGCCTTGTGCAGGCAGTTGCCAACAGCACTCTGGCTGTATATGGAGGCGATCTGTATATATCTGTCATGACCATCGTGGCTTCTGTCCGCCAGATCATGGAGACCCCGCTGAGCGGTGTCGGGGACGGGGCAAGTCCGGTTCTGAGTTTCAACTATGGTGCCATGAAGTACCGGCGCCTGCGCAGTGCCATTTCCATCCTCACCGGGCTGTGTATCGGGTATTCCCTCATGATCTGGGGGATGATCCTGCTGTTTCCCGCTTTTTTCACCCGTCTGTTTTCCTCCGACGAAGTTCTGTGTCAGACCGCTGTCACCGGCCTGCATGTCTATTTCTTTGCATTCGTGTTTCAGGCCCTGCAGTTTTCCGGACAGACGGTGTTCAAGTCCCTGGGAAAGCGCAGCCAGGCCATTTTCTTCTCGCTGTTCAGAAAAGTGATCCTGGTGGTACCCCTGACCCTCCTGCTGCCACGGGAGTTCGGGGTCCTGGGTGTGTTTGCAGCAGAGCCTGTCTCCAACGTGATTGGCGGTATTGCCTGCTACGTCACGATGTATTTCACGGTCTGGCGCAAACTGCCGACCCGGGATGGAACATGCAGGAACGCATGCGCTGACAGTCAAGTTCCTGTGCGTGACGATTGTCTGATACCGGTTTCTGCCGATGATGATGGCCCGGCTTGACTTCAGCCCGCAGACCATACCCGAAAAAGCGCCCGGAGCTCATCCCGTGCGCTTTTTGACGTATTGGAGTTACAGGAGGAATCAAATCAGCAAAGAACCGATGTCAGTCTTCGTACTGCAGGGCATCCTTGCCGGTCTCGCCGCTGGAGATCCGGATCACGTCGTTGACGTCGTAGACAAAGATCTTGCCATCGCCCATGCTGCCGGTATACAGTGCATGTCTTGCAGCATCCACCACTGCCTGGACAGGCACCTCGGAGACCACGATTTCGACCTTCATCTTCGGCAGCAGACGGCTCTCGACCTCTGCCCCGCGATAATAGTGCTTCTGGCCTTTCTGAACACCCATGCCCATGACATTGGTCACCGTCATGCCGCCGATGCCGATCTTGTCCATTTCTTTCTTCAGCGCCTCGAACTTGTCGGGCTTGGTGATGATCGTCACCTTTGACATATCGCCTTCACCGGCCACTTTGCGGGCAGGAACAGCATCCCGGACCTCAACCACCGGTGTCCTGGAATCCGCGGGAATGGCGACTTCCACATCCGCATAGGGTGCTGTTTCGGTTTCAAACACAAATCCGCCATAGGCACTTTCCAGACCATGTTCTTCCTTGTCCAGACCTTCAATTTCTTCATGCGGCGTGACACGAAGACCGATGGTCTTTTTGATGCAGAAGAATGTCAGCCAGATCGTGACACCCGTCCAGACACCGATGCAGAGCAGACCAAGAGCCTGAATACCCAGCTGGTGGAATCCGCCGCCGTAGAACAGACCAGCTGCTTCGGGCATGGTTTCTGTACCGCAGGCAAACAGTCCCACAGCCAGGGTACCCCAGAGGCCGTTGCCGAAATGTACGGCCACGGCACCGACGGGATCATCCACATGCAGTTTGTAATCCAGCAGCCACACCAGGAAACAGCAGATAAAGCCGGACACAATGCCGATGATGCAGGCGCCCCACACGTTGACGGCGTCGCATCCGGCGGTGATGGCCACCAGACCGGCCAGCGCACCGTTCAGTGTCATGGATACATCCGGTTTGCCGTACTTGATCCAGGTAAAACCCATCACTGTGCAGGCCGCCAGAGCCGGTGCCACGGTGGTTGTGGCGAAAATCGTGGCCAGCTGCAGACCGCTTGTGGCAGCCGCACCGTTGAAGCCATACCAGCCAAACCACAGGATGAAGACACCCAGGGCACCGATGACAATGTTGTGACCGGGAATGCCCATGGGCTTTCCGTCCTTGAACTTGCCAATGCGGGCACCGAGCATCGATGCCCCAATCAGGGCACACAGGCCGCCGGCGAAGTGAATCACGGCGCTGCCTGCGAAATCGTGGAAGCCCATAGCTGTCAGCCAGCCATCCGGTCCCCATACCCAGTGGGCTTCCACAGGGTAGATCAGGAGACTGATCACGAAGGAGTAGACGCAGTAGGAAATGAATTTGGTACGCTCCGCCATGGCACCGGATACGATGGTCGCTGCAGTGGCGCAGAATACCAGGTTGAAGGTGAAGGTGCTCCAGTCGGTGCCGGCAAAGTCTGTCAGCGGATGACCGCCCCATCCCACAAATGCATTGCCCTGTGCGCCGCACAGCAGGCTGAATCCCAGGATCAGGAATGCCACTGTGCCCAGACAGAAGTCCATGGTGTTCTTCATGATGATGTTGCCGGCGTTCTTGGCTCGTGTGAACCCTGCTTCCACCATGGCGAATCCCGCCTGCATGAAGAATACCAGTGCGGCTCCGATCAGGTACCAGATACCAAAGATCTGGCTGATTGCTTCTTCGATCATATCTCTCTCTCCCTTCGATCGACCCCCAAAGAAAAAGGCGCCTCAAATACCCGGTGCGACCGGTGTACTTGAAGCGCCTTTGCTTCACGTCTTTGGATGGTCTAACTATAGCCCTGTTCTCTCATGGATGCAAGGAAAAACCGAAATTTTCACAGAATTTTTTACATCAGTTTTCAGAGAATCGACAGCATTTCCATTCCGTTTTCAGGGTTGCAGGTCCAGGCGGCTGACATGAACGGTATGCAGCACGCCAGGGATCGCACAGGGCACATCCGACTCCGTCCGGTCATACCGGAATCCCAGTTTTTCCTGCACCCGCCTGGATTTTTCATTGCCGTCAAACCAGCCGCACCAGATCCTGGTCAGCGCAAGATCCTCCCGGCCATGAGCAATCAGGGCCTGAGCCGCTTCCGGAATCAGTCCCTGGCCCCAGTACGCGCGGCCGATCCAGTAACCGATTTCCGCCTCGCCTTCAGCAAGACAGAGATTGGCCTGCTTTCCCTGCAGAAGCGAGATGCTTCCTGCGGGTTTTCCTGTGGCTTTCGGCACCACAGCCCAGGTTTCGGGCACCATCAGCACATGTTCCAGTACCTGGCGGCTGTCTTCCAGAGTCTGATGCGGGGACCACCCGGCTGCGGGTCCGATTTCAGGATCACAGGCCAGTCCAAACAGCTCTTCGGCATCCTCCTGCTTCCAGGGCCGCAGGATCAGGCGATCAGTTTTCAGCTGTACAGGATGCTGTCTGTCTGCCTCAATACGCATTTCCTTCATATACACACTTCCTTTCCAAAAAAGGAGAAGCAGGCATTCCCGCTTCTCCTTGCATGTTCTTTCTGGACTGGAAAAATGATTATTCCTGTTCCAGCTTCAGAGTCTTTGTCGTCAGGTCGCAGACTTCTTCCGGTCCATAGTACTGGATCGCACCCGGATACAGATAGGCAGTCTCCACAGCCCAGTTGTCGCGGTTGTCTGCGAAGAACTGGAAGGGCTTTCCATCCAGTTCCACCAGTGCCTTGCGGATAACCGGCTTGTCCTCGCCATGACGGCGCTCGATGTTCATCATCTTGGTGATGGGCATGCCGCCGGCAACCCATTCAGCCGCCGGTTTGGACAGGTTGGAAATCTTGGACAGATAGCCTGTGAAGCCGTTCTGGATCAGCAGGGCAGCGTTGTAGCCCAGGGAGTAGCAGTAGTCTGCATCAAAGTTCGACGGGAACGCGCAGCGTCCTTCATAGCCGAAGAAGTGGTGCAGCGGGGAGAACTTGCCCTTGTAGGTGCCTTTCTCCTTGCGCTCTTTCAGCTTGTTGGCCACCAGGGCGGAGAACAGCTTCTCGGACTCGATCAGGGAAACCTGCACGTTGCCGTGGGGATCGCGCTCCAGGAACAGCTGCTGCTGAATGTTTTCCGGCAGAATGTCGAACACTTCAAAGGATTCCTTTGTCAGGCCGTTCTTGATAAACTCGTATTTTTCCTTCCAGGTCGGCAGGGCATTGAATTCGTCTGCCTTTGCACCGGCCAGCAGTTCGTTGATCTCGGCAATCAGGGCAGAGAATTCGGGAACGAATTCAACCACACCCTCCGGAATGATGGCCACACCGAAGTTGTCACCGTTGGCCGCACGTTTTTCAACGGAATCAGCAATGTAGTCGGCGATTTCGGACAGGGACATTTTCTTCGCAGCCACTTCCTCGGAAATCAGACAGATGTTGGGCTGTGTCTGCAGAGCGGCTTCCAGCGCCACGTGGGAAGCGGAACGGCCCATGACCTTGATGAAGTGCCAGTATTTCTTGGCGGAGTTGGCATCGCGCTCAATGTTGCCGATCAGTTCCGCATAAGTCTTGGTGGCTGTGTCGAACCCGAAAGAGGCTTCGATGTCGTCGTTCTTCAGGTCTCCGTCAATGGTCTTCGGGGCACCGATGACCTGGACACCTGTGTCATGCGCTGCCATATATTCGGCCAGGACCGCCGCATTGGTGTTGGAGTCGTCACCGCCAATGATGACAATGGCGTTCATGCCGTGCTTTTTGGCGACATCTGCAGCGACCTTGAACTGCTCTTCGGTTTCGAGCTTCGTACGGCCGGAACCAATGATGTCAAAGCCGCCGGTGTTGCGGTACTTGTCGATGAACTCGTCATCGAACACGACAAAATCGTCGTCGATCAGACCGCTGGGGCCGTTCTTGAACCCGATCAGGACGTTCTCCGGGCTGGCTGCCTTCAGGGCATCATACAGGCCGCAGATGACGTTGTGTCCGCCGGGGGCCTGGCCACCGGACAGGATCACGCCGACCACCTGTTTGTCGGGGCTGGCTGTGCTCTCGCCTTCCACGAACGTGATTTCGTTCTTTCCATAGGTGTTCGGGAACAGGGACTTGATGGTTTCCTGATCGGCAACACTCTGTGTGGGTTCGCCTTCCTTGACGGCAATTTTGTCCACGCCGCTGCGCAGCATGCCGGGCAGTTTGGGCTCGTACTGATAACGGGCTTTCTGTAACGGTGAAATAGTCATTTGCTGTAAACTCCTTTTCAACGTTTAAATAGTACAATTGTCAGAATCAAATGTAAATGATGTCCGGGAAACCACCCGCGGTTTCTCCTGCCGATTGTCCCGGACCGGTCCTGCAGTTTGACAAATCAGCAAACTCAGTCACATACAGGCACAATTTATCTAACGAAATAAAGCCAGGCCTCCCTGGCTTTCCCTCCAAAACGAGCTGTCTCATCCCTGGTTTTCCGCCGCTGGCCTGCCGGCCGCTGATGCGCAGGATGATGCAGTGATGCCGGTATTGGCCGGCTCAGTCTGCCCGGTTCCCTCTTCGAACAGGCCCGCCACCGCTTTGGCGACCTGGTCGCGTGTCAGCCAGTACTGATCTGTCCTGCAGTAATAGATCAGCTTGAGATCCGCCTGGCCGCCTGACTGAAACTGATTCACCCTCGCCACCGGAGGCGGATCCTGGAGCACCAGGCTGCATCCGGCGGCACAGGCTGTCAGTTGCGGCAGATACCGCAGGATATCCGCTGAACTGCAGGGAAAATCCAGGACACAACGCAGTGTATCCCGTGCGGTGTAGTTCACCATGTTGTCTGTCAGAAACGTGTTGTTGGGGACCACCACTTCCTCGTTGTCACTGGTCAGCAGCGTCGTGTATGTCAGCTCAATGGCCAGGACCGTGCCGTAACTGGAGTCGATGGAAATGAAATCCCCGACCTTGAACGGCCTGGTCAGCAGGATCTGCAGTCCGCTGGCCACTGAGGCCATGTTGTTTTTCAGTGCCAGGGCCACCCCGACACCCAGGCCGGACATGGCGCCGATGATCACATTCATGGAGACACCCAGCTGGTCCAGGGCCACGATCACCCCCAGGATCCGGATGGTGATGGACAGAAACGAGCCCAGAAACGTCACGATTCCCCTGTTCAGAGATTTCCCTGCAGCCCTGTCGCAGAACCGCTTCACGAGATCCGAGATCACCCAGGCCACGACGACTTCCGCAAGTGCCAGCGCCAGAACCTGGAATGTATCATGATGGATCAGGTCCTCGGTCTTGCGGACAACTTCACCTGCAGCATTTTCCCTGAATGTACTGAATGGGCTGAATGGGCTGAAACTCTCTTTCCATGACAGCATGCGCTTCCCTCCTTCTGCACTCCACAATATATGCAGCGTCCATGATCCGGCGTCCAGCGCAGCGCAGATACATGTCCGTCTTCTGAGATTCACCCGGACTCTGCCTGTATGCCTTTTCCGGTTCTTCACGGCGGATCCCCCGTGACATGACATCTCCCATGCCGGCAGTTTCTCACGATCCCTGCCGGCTGCGTCTGTTCATGGCAGATCTCTGGTTGACAGGCCCGCCCTTTCCCTGGCCAGCTTTGTGATGCGCTCCACAAATCCGGTTTTGGCTGCTGTATATCCATCCCGGTCGTGTTCGTGTTTCCTCCAGAGATCCAGCTTCAGTGCCTCATACAGTGCAGCATCCTCGGGATGGGCAGTCAGCCAGTCCCGGAAGTACAGTTCATCCTCGTCCCCGGGCAGCCGCAGATGAAGATGAAAGACTCTGTCGGCAAATCCAGTGTCAGTATATCCTTTGTTGAACGACATCCGGCTGTCTGACTGCGACATGCAGATCCAGCCGGTTTTCTCCAGTACCCGGCGACAGGCAGGAAACTCCGCAGCCATCGGAAGACAGGCCAGGATATCGACAATCGGCTTTGCCCGGATGCCCGGCACCGCAGTGCTGCCGATGTGATGCACCTTGGTTCCTGCCGGCAGCAGCTGTTTCAGCGCTGCCGCTTCTTGGCTGTACCAGTCCTTCCAGCAGTCCTGGTGAGACGTCAGCACGATGGGAAACAGCTGCCAGAGCTCTTCCAGCGACATATCCTCCAGCGTTTTCGTCATCGGCAACCTCCGCATCACGCAGAAACACAGGCCAGCATCAGCACAGGAACCGACAGGACGGCAATGACCAGCAGCTGGCGCTTCCATGTCAGCTTCAGGTATCCAACATACTCCCGCAGGATGGCGTTCAGCGTGAAATACCATTTTGTCGGGGAACCATACCCAATGGCAGGCATTCCCTGCATGCGTGCGAGCACCAGCGCCCGGAATACATGATAGCGGTTGGTGACAATGGCCGTTTTCGGTCCCTGAAACAGCTGTCTGGAATACAGAAGGTTCTGCTCTGTGTTCAGGGACTTGTCTTCAATTCGCACCCTGTCCCGGTCAACCCCCTGTTCCAGCGCATAGGCAGCCATGGCCTGTCCTTCTGGCAGATCCTCCCCCGGTCCCTGTCCCCCGGAGAGAATCAGGATGGCATCGGGGTTGTATCCCAGCACCTGGATTCCCCGGTCAATGCGGCCCTTCAGCAACGGTGTAAGTCTGTCTCCCATGAGCCCGGATCCGAGTACCACCACCTGGTCCAGATGACGGTTTTTCTTCATATGAATGAGATTGAGCAGGGCGGAGAAACAGAAGACCGCAAAGATGCCGAGCAGCCAGGTGACGGCAATGGACAGGATGACCGAGAAGGCAAACAGCCAGGTGTTGCGGATATGCGCCACGATCGCCGGCCCGATGAACAGATAGACCACCAGCCCTGCGGCAAAGAGCAGCGACAGGGCATTGGCGGGCCGCAGCCCTTCCCTGCGGATGTTTTTGATTCCCTCCGCAAAAAAGATGCCGATGAATGCAGCAGGAAACATGAGCAGCACCACCATGACCAGCATCAGCGAAATGGCGAGGACCAGCATGACAAAGCGGTTGTTCATGATTTTCTCCGAGTTCATGAACAGGATTGTCATGAGCCAGACGGCCAGCTGCAGCAGCAGGAACAGAAACGATGCCCCGCTCCACAGACTGCGGGGTTCTTTGATCATGACAGCCGCAAACCAGATCGAGGCAGCCGCCAGAAACAGACTGACAACAACAAACATAGACAAAACTCTCCCCGGTCATTTTACCAGAGAGAGCACACAGGTCTTCTTACAACGCTGACAGACTGCAGGATGTATCCTGTCACCGGATGTGGACCGTCATGATCAGGTCCCATTCCCGGTTCAGGTCCAGGCTGATGCGTTCCACAGAACTATCCAGGACCGAATTCGACAGCATGGCTTCGATCCTCTGCGCACTGGCATGACCCAGTTTTTCACTGCCCCGGCATACATATACCTCGGCTTCTTCCTCCAGGGTCAGGATACCGAGAAAGTCATCCAGAAAGCAGCCCCTGTCACGGGTCGCATTGCCGATTGCGGTCTCCATCACGAGGCGGATCCCCGGATCGTCGGGTTCAATGAAACAGCGGACAGATGTCACTTCCCGTTCCAGAAGATCTTCGGGAATCATCCACTCATAATCGGACACACCGGCACTCTCCACTTCCTGGCCTGTGTCCAGACGAACCAGATGACCCGGCTCGAGGATCTGAAGAAATGTCTCAAGTTTCATGGTCTTTTCTCTCTCTCTGCGCTTCCTGTCCTTCACGCAGCCTTCGGGAAAGAACATACCGGGTATGGAGCATGTCCTGGCCGCGGTAATGCCTGACTTCTCCATCCTGCGGCTTCATTCCGATCCGCAGGGCTGTTTTCTGCGAAGGCTCATTGGAATCCCGGATGATGCAGCAGACTTCTTCTGCCTGGAGCCGGTCCAGTGCCAGATCGCGGCAGGCTGCTGCCGCTTCTGCTGCATACCCAAGATGCCAGTACTTCCGGTTGAACAGGTATCCGATTTCCAGCACCTGCCGGTTTTTCCAGGGCTGCCAGGTCAGTCCGCACTGTCCGATCATCACGCCGTCACTTTTGCGGATGACCGCCCAGAGACCGATCCCAAAGGCTTCATACCGGTCCAGCTGACGCTTAAGCCATGCATCTGTCATGGCTTCGTCAAATGCGCCTCCATAGTGGATCATGGTTCTGTCATCCTGCAGGATGGCGCACAGAGCCGGACGGTCATCCAGGGTCAGCGGCCGCAGCACAAGACGGTCTGTCTCCAGAATCACAGCCCGGCACAGCTCTCTGATTTTCTCTTCAGGACGGATCATGTCTGTCTCCTTTCATCCACCTCCAGACGGCGGCTGAAGGATACCTGCAGGCTCACGGAAGCATCTGTCTGCAGCCTGTCCCCTGGACAAAGCGGTTCCTGATGCTTTCAGTGTATCGGCTGTCCGGAAACCCTGCAACGGATATCGGCACCGTCCGCTTTCCTGCAGACTGCCGTTTCTGCCGCTGTATAGAAAAAGGCATCAGTTTCTCTGTGCTTTCTGCTGCCGCTGCGGCTTATCCCGTTTTCAGGCTCAAAAACAGCAGGTGCCTTTTGACACCTGCTGTCTGGACGGTCAGAGTCAGCTGCCCACGTGGATCCGGTTGATCGCACGCTGCAGGGACAGCTCTGCCCGTTTCATGTTTGTATGGGAATCCTTCTTCTCCAGACGCTCCCTGGCCCGTTTGTAGGCAGCCTGGGCACGTTCCAGATCGATTTCTCCCTTGCCCTCGATGGCATCCGCCAGAATCAGCATTTTGTCATCCGCAAACTGCATGAATCCGGTGGACATGGCATACTCCAGTGTATCGCCGCCATCGGTCTTCACCACCAGCCGGCAGGGAACAACGTCCGTAATGATCGGCATGTGGTGGGGCAGGATCGTGAACTCGCCTTCGCTGCTCTTCAGGTGCACGCTCTGGCAGTCCAGATCGGTATAGACACCCCGGGGTGTGACGACCTTCAGTTCAATCACTGAGCCTCACCCTGGATTTCCTTCGCCTTGGCGATGGCATCCTCGATGGTGCCCACCATCAGGAAGGCCTGCTCGGGCAAATCGTCATACTCCCCTGCCAGGATCTTCTCGAAGTCATCCACGGTTTTCTCCACCGGCACGTAGGTACCGGAAATGCCGGAGAACACCTCGGCCACATTGAAGGGCTGGGACAGGAAGTTGCGGACACGACGCGCGCGGTTGACGACTTTCTTGTCCTCTTCCGAGAGTTCATCCATGCCCAGGATCGCAATGATGTCCTGCAGTTCCTTGTACCTCTGCAGCAGGGACTGCACCTCGCGGGCCACCTTGTAGTGGCGGTCGCCAACCACCAGCGGATCCAGGATCCGGGAACTGGAATCCAGGGGATCCACCGCCGGATAAATGCCCAGGGCTGCAATGTCACGGGACAGAACAGTCTTGGCATCCAGGTGCGAGAACGTTGTGGCCGGAGCAGGGTCTGTCAAATCATCCGCCGGTACATAGACCGCCTGGATGGAGGTGATGGATCCGTCTTTCGTGGACGTGATCCGCTCCTGCAGCTGGCCCATTTCCGTGGCCAGCGTCGGCTGATAGCCCACCGCCGAAGGCACACGACCCAGCAGGGCCGAAACCTCGGATCCCGCCTGGGTGAACCGGAAGATGTTGTCGATAAACAGCAGCACATCCTGGTGATCCACATCCCGGAAGTACTCTGCCATGGTCAGGCCGGTCAGGCCCACACGCATGCGCGCCCCGGGAGATTCGTTCATCTGGCCATACACCAGGACGGTCTTGTCCAGTACACCGGATTCCTTCATCTCCCAGTACATGTCGTTGCCTTCACGTGTGCGTTCGCCGACACCCACGACGACAGAACGCCCGCCGTGTTCCTTGGCAATGTTGTGGATCAGTTCCTGGATCAGAACGGTCTTGCCCACGCCCGCACCGCCGAACAGACCAATCTTGCCGCCCTTGGCATACGGGCACAGCAGGTCGATGACCTTGATGCCGGTTTCCAGAACGGCACTGGATGTGGACTGTTCATCAAAGGACGGCGCCTTGCGGTGAATGGGCATCTTTTCCTCTGTCTGCACATCCCCCAGTCCGTCAATGGGCTGTCCCAGGACATTGAACATGCGCCCCAGAATGTTTTCGCCCACTGGCGCCTGGATCGGCTTGCCCGTATCCACGGCTTCCATGCCCCGCACCAGGCCGTCTGTGCTGCCCATGGCAATGCAGCGGACTGTGTCCGCACCAATGCCCTGTGCCACTTCCACTGTCAGGTCCGGTTCTCCGGGGCGTTTGATTTCAATGGCTGTCAGGAGATCGGGCAGATGGTTCTGCTCGAACCTGACATCCACAACAGGTCCCATGACCTGTGATACTTTTCCAATATTGGTTGCAGCCATTCGTACTCCTTCTTATACAAGCGCGTTGGCGCCGCTGACGATCTCCGTGATCTCCTGCGTGATCGCACCCTGGCGGATCCGGTTGTATTCCAGCTCCAGCTGTTCCTGCAGCTCCGTGGCGTTGTCTGTGGCGCTTTCCATGGCCATGCGCCGGCTCGCCTGTTCCGAGGTCTTGCTCTCGAGATACAGGGAATACAGCAGGCTTCTGGCTGCCATGGGAATGACTTTGTCCGTCATTGCCGCCTGGGACGGTTCATAGATCGTATCCGCACCACCGGTTTTTGCCGCCTGCGGTGCGACCGGCAGGATCGTGACCAGAGTCGGGACAAAGGTCAGCGTGTTTTTGTAATGCGTGTACAGGACCTGGATCTTCGAGATCTCGCCTGCTTCATACCGGTGCAGGGCGTCATCCATGAGCTTGGAGAGCACCAGATAGGCGTCATCGTCATTGAGATCCGCAACAGTATCCAGGATGTGATATCCGGGATGCGAGCCAAACCAGGCAGCGCCCCTGGAACCGATCACCACGATTTCATCCCCGGGGTCGAGATCCGCAGCCACAGTCCGGCATACATTGGCATTGTAGCCGCCGCAAAGCCCCATGTCGCTCGTGATCACAAACACCACCGCCGGTTTTCCTTCTGCCGGGGTCACCCAGACAGATCGTTTTCCCATGCCCTCGCAGATCCTGTCAAACAGTTCATGCATGGCCTCGGCATAGGTCCGGTTTGCTTCCATGCGCTCCCGCTGTCTGGTCAGCTTGCTGCTGGCCACCAGCTGCATTGCCTTGGTGATTTTTTTCGTCGAGTCCACCGAAGCAATGCGCGCCTTGATGTCCTGTCTACTTGCCGCCATCGGCGATGCCTTCTGTCTGCAGGAACGACTGCGTCCAGGCATCCAGCGCGGTCTTTGTCTGCGCGATGAGTTCGTTGTCCAGCGCCTTGTCCCGGCGGATCTGATCAATGATATAGGGATATTCCCGCTTGATGTAGGAAATCATGCCGTCTTCGTATTTCTGAACCAGGTGGGCCGGCACCTTCTTCAGGTAGCGGTACTTCGATGTGAAGAGTTCCAGCACCTGCTGTTCCACCGGCATGGGCTTGTACTGCGGCTGGATCAGCAGCTGCGTCACCTTTTCACCCTGGTTGAGCACTTCCGTCGTGGCAGCATCCAGGTCGGACCCGAATTTCGCAAAGGATTCCATTTCGTGGAACTGCGCCAGTTCCAGCTTCAGGGAGCTGGAGACCTGCTTCATGGCCTTGATCTGGGCGGCAGATCCGACGCGGGATACCGACAGACCGGAATCCACTGCCGGTCGGATGCCTTCATTGAACAGCTCGGTCTTCAGGAAGATCTGGCCGTCGGTGATGGAAATGACATTTGTCGGGATATACGCCGAAATGTCCCCCGCCTGTGTCTCGATGATCGGCAGCGCCGTCAGGGAGCCGTTTCCGTTTTCCTCGTTCAGCCTCGCAGCACGCTCCAGGAGCCTGGAGTGCAGGTAGAATACATCACCGGGGTAGGCTTCACGTCCGGGAGGTCTGCGCAGCAGCAGCGACATGGTCCGGTAGGCAACGGCGTGCTTGGACAGATCGTCGTAGACAATCAGCACGTCCTTTCCGTTTTCCATCCACTCTTCGCCGATCGCACAGCCGGCATAGGGTGCAATGTACTGCAGGGGTGCCGGTTCACTGGCCGTGGAAGCCACGACCGTCGTGTAGTCCATGGCGCCATACTGCTTGAGCTTTTCCACGATCTGTGCCACCGTGCTGGCCTTCTGGCCAATGGCGACATAAATGCAGAGCACGTCCTGGTCCTTCTGGTTCAGGATCGCGTCAATGGCAATTGCGGTCTTTCCTGTCTGCCGGTCGCCGATGATCAGCTCACGCTGGCCGCGGCCGATGGGGATCATGGAGTCGATGATTTTCAGGCCCGTCTGCAGGGGGACCGAAACACTCTTCCGGGTCATGACACCGGGAGCCACCCGCTCAACCGGGCGTTCCTTTGTGTATTCGATGGGACCCTGTCCGTCAATGGGCTGCCCCAGGGCGTTGACCACCCGTCCGATCATGCCGTCGCCCACGGGCACTTCAACGATTTTTCCCGTGCGCTTGACAAGGTCGCCTTCCTTGATGTCGTAGTTTTCACCCATGAGCACGGCACCGACCTGGTCTTCCTCCAGGTTCATGACCATGCCATAGACATCATGCGGGAAGATGAGCAGCTCGCTCATCATGGCGTCTTTGAGGCCGTAAACCGTGGCTATGCCGTCGCCGACACTGAGCACAGTGCCGCTCTCCGACATCTCCAGGTCCTGCCCGGCATTCTGTATCTGGGCTTTGATCAGCTTTGTGATCTCTGCCGGATTCAAACTCATACCTTCACCTGCTTTCCACGAGCTGTTCACGCATCGTATTCAGACGGCTGCGCACGGTGTTGTCCAGGACCAGGTCCCGGGCCCTGACACGCAGTCCCGCGATGAGATCCGGTTCCACCCGGACCGTGAGCTCGATCTTTCGCTTCAGACGGGACTCCAGCATGGCTGTCAGAGCCGCTTCGTCTTTCGCGGACAGCGGTGCAGGTGTTTCCACCAGCACCGTCTCTATTTCGTTGGCCTGTCTGACACAGTCTTTCCAGGCGGCATACAGACCGGAGATCTGTCCCGCCAGACCGTGATGGGCCAGGATCGTCAGAAACGTCGTCAGCAGCGGCTCTGCACCGGCGGTCAGTTCCGTCAGCCAGGCTGCCTTCTGCTCCCTGGTCACACCCGGATGACCCAGCATGGCCGTGTAGTCCGGGTTCTGTTTCAGGACAGCATCCAGCTGCTCCAGATCCTTTTCCACCGCCTCTGTGCTTCCTGCCTCGGCAGCTGACTCATACAGCGCCTGCACATAGGGCATCAGTGAGTCTGCCATCTGTCATCCTCTTGCGCCTGCCGGATAAAGTCTGCGACAAAATCCGCACGCACTTCGTCGTCTGCTTCCTTTTTCACCAGAGCCTCCGCTGCGGAAAGAGCCACGCTGCTGATGGCTGTGGCCATGTCCTTTTCCGCCCTGCGCTGTTCCCTGACAATGTCTTCCGCCGCAGCCTGCCGCATCCGGTCAGCCTGGCTCTTTGCCTGGGCCAGGATCTCGGCTTTCTCTTCCCCGGCCTGGGCCTTCGCCTCTTCGATCATGGCATGGGCCTCCTTGCCGGCATCCTGCATTTTTCTGTCATAGACAGCCTTTTCCTCCAGCGCCTGCTGTCTGAGGCGTTCGGAGCTGTCGATGTTTTCCTGGATCAGGTCCTGGCGCTTTTTGATGAACGCCGTGAGCTTGTCCCAGAAGAAATGCTTTGCGAACAGAATGATCAGGGCGGTCGAAATCAGAACCAGAATGACATCCGTCGGCGAGATTCGCAGATAGTTGTCAATATTGAAGTCGACCATTCAGGTTTATCCCTTGATGAAAATCAGCAGGATCGCGATAACCAGAGAGTAGATACCGGTGGTTTCAGCCAGCGCAATACCCAGTACCATGATGGACTGGATCTTGCCGGATGCTTCAGGGTTGCGGCCTACGGCTTCCGCGCCTTTGCCCGCTGCAAATCCCTGTCCGATACCCTGACCAAGACCGGCAACCATGGCTATGCCGGCACCCAGCAGTGCCATGCCCTGTACGAAAAACTCATTGAATACTTCCATAAATCATTGTCCTCCTTGATTTGTGTTTCAGTCCGCTTCCTTCGATACCTGCTGTCCCAGGAAATAGGACCCCAGGGTGAAGAAGATGTATGTCTGGATCACACCCGAGAAAATATCGAAATACATGTGAAGGAAGGGAGTGAGCGTCAGCCCCAGATAACCCCAGGGCGCGATGTTCTTGATCAGTGTGTAGACCAGCAGCGTGATGATCGAACCCGCCAGAATGTTGCCGAACAGACGCATGGTCAGCGAAATCGGCAGGGCCAGCTCGCCGATGATGTTCAGCGGCGTCAAAAGCCACATGGGTTCCGTGAGTTCCTTCATCCGGGCCTTCAGACCGGCCTTGCGGATGGCGCTTCCCTGGATCATGACCCACAGCGTCAGGGCCAGGGTGGCATTGAAGCTGACGTTGCTCGTGGGGTTCTGCAGACCCACAAGGCCTGTCAGGTTGCTGACAAGCATCATGATGATCAGGGTGCCAAAAAACGGAATGTAGCGGGCAGTGGTTTCCTTCAGGTTGCCCTGCACCACGTACAGAATGAGATTGTAGATCTCCTCGCAGACATAGACCAGGCCTTTCGGGGCCCTGGACGGATCGGCTTGTTCGATTTTCCTGCCTGCGAACCAGAAGAAGAAGGCGAAGAGCACACAGAGGATCAGCCAGACCAGAATCGACTGCTGGATCTCCAGTGTGAAGCCGCCCAAATGGATCTCAATGGCGCTAATCATAGCGGGGTCCATCAACATCCTCCTTTCCCAGCAGCGGGTATATCACCAGCGCGGCTTTCTGCAGCGCGATGCCCGCGACAAGACTCAGCACCGGCACACCCAGCCACAGGCAGGCGGCGATGACGAGGCCATAAAAAATATACCGCCCGGCATAGCTTTTGAAACCGGACATTTTCGTGAAAGTGCCACGGACAGCCCAGGTCTGGATCATGGCCAGTCCCGCCAGGCACATGAACAGCCCGGCCCATACGCCGCAGACTGCCTTCAGGCCCCAGAACAGGGCCGCCAGGCTTCCTGCAGCCCCCAGGACCAGTGAGATCCGTGAGATGGTGCCGAACTGCTGCCGCAGTTCATCCGTTGTTCTGTCTGGCATGCCACACAAGCAGAATGATGGAGCCGATCACCGCATACAGGACACCCGCCACGATGAACACCGGAGAGGTGTGCAGCCAGGAATCCAGCAGGTAGCCGACCAGCAGCGCCACCAGGATGTTCGCAAGCAGAAACCCGGGAAACTTCGCGGGCTTCATTTCGTGCCGAAGATCCGGTCGCCGGCGTCGCCGAGACCCGGTACGATGTAGCCGTTTTCGTTCAGCTTCTCATCCAGAGCCGCCAGGTAGATATCCACATCCGGATGTTCGCGTTCCACTGCCTTGACACCCTCCGGTGCACCCACCAGGCACACCAGCTTGATGTTCTTCGCTCCCTGGCGCTTCACCATGTCAATGGCGGCGTTGGCACTGCCGCCGGTGGCCAGCATGGGATCCACGATCAGCACCGTGGCTTCCTCGATGTTGGGGGGATACTTCTCGAAATACGTGTGGGGTTCCAGGGTCTTTTCATCCCGGTACAGACCGATGTGTGCGACTTTTGCCGTGGGGATCAGGGACAGGATGCCACTGACCATGCCCAGACCGGCACGAAGAATCGGAGCGACGACCACGGGAGACTCCAGTGTCTTGGCTGTATAGGAACAGATGGGGGTTTCGATTTCCACATCCGCCACAGGCAGGTCCCGGGTGACTTCATACACCATGAGGCTTCCGATTTCGTCCAGGTTCTCCCGGAAATCCTTGGTTCCCGTGTTCCTGTCACGCATGACCGTCAGCTTGTGACGGATCAGAGGATGATCAATTACATGAAGCATACTTATTACCTCGATTTTCCGGTCTCATTATACCAGAGTGCCTTGTGGAATACACAGACCGCATCGGCTGCAGGCCGGCAGATCCGGCCGATGCGGTCTGTGTGAAACTTAGTCCATCACTGCAGATGAACGCGGATATTTTACAACTGTTTCAGGCCAGTCTCCTTCCAGATGCCCGCTCCCGCCCCGGACAATGCCCCCGGACAGAAAAAGTCCCGACAGCTGCAGCCTCAGAACTCTTTGGTGGACGTGATGATTTTCTGCTTTGCACACTGGACATCGATGGCTGAATCATTCAGTCCCCGCTTTTGGAAGCCGTCATGAAAGGCATCGAGCGCCATCTCCGGTGTATTGGCTTCGTCCGAGAGATGGGCCAGGATCACGTGCTTTGTGTTTCCTGTCACGATTTGTGACAGGCACTGGGCACTGTCTTCGTTGTTCAGGTGACCGGAATCCGAGAGGATCCGCTGTTTCAGGTACATCGGCCGGTTTGTGGCCATGAGCGTGGCCACATCATGATTGGACTCAAAAACATAGGCATCGGCCCCCAAAAGCAGCTCCCGGGCTGCATTGGGCACAAACCCGGTATCGGTCACGTATACCAGCCGGCTGATGCCATCGTCGATCACGTATCCCACACACCCGCCGGGGGAATCATGGGAGAGGCCCACTACCGTGATTTTGAAGGGTCCGAGAATGAACCAGTCCCCAGGCATGATCCGGTGCTTTTTCTGCCCTTCCTTCAGATCGCAGCAGGAAAACAGCGGCAGATCCTGCACCATCTTCAGCTGAGAGATGTGGTCAGAGTGACTGTGGGTGATAAGCACCGCCATGAGATCCTCCGGCTTCACGTCCACCTGTGCCAGTGCCTGGGTGAGGTAGCGCTTGGTGCTTCCGCAGTCAATCAGGAGCCGGGCACTGCCTGATGTCACCAGACAGCTGTTGCCTTTCGAGCCCGAACACAGCACATCAACCCGCATGCATATCATCTCCCCTCGAACTGGCGTAATTCGTGAACCGCGACACGCCTTTTTCAAAGGCGAGCTGGATCCGGCCGATGGCACCGTTCCGGTGCTTGGCCAGGGACAGGTCCACGACTTCGATCTGCTCCTGGGCTTCCTTGTCCTTGTCATAGTAGTTTTCCCGGTACAGGAACATGACGATGTCCGCATCCTGTTCGATGGATCCTGATTCACGCAGGTCCGACAGCTGGGGTTCATGCCCGGTCCGGTCCTCGACTTTCCGGGAGAGCTGGGACAGGGCAATCACCGGGCAGTCCATTTCCTTGGCCAGGATCTTCAGGCTCCGGGAAATCTCCGAGACTTCCTGCTGGCGGGAATCCGACCTGGATCCCGTGATCAGCTGAAGGTAGTCGATGACGATCATGGACAGGCTCTCCTGCTCGGACTTGAGCTTGCGGCATTTCGAGAAAATCTGGTTGACCTTGATGCTGCCGGTGTCATCCAGATAGATCAGGGATTCCGCCAGGCCGTTGCCGGCTTCAAACAGCCGGTTCATTTCATCGTTGGACAGCCGGCCATCCCGCAGCTTGCCTGACTGGACCCTGGATTCACTGGACAGCATACGCTTCATGATGGAATCCGCCGGCATTTCCAGGGAGAAGACAGCCACAGCCCCGGGATTGCGTCTGGCTGCCTGGACCGCCAGGTTCAGGGCCAGGGCGGATTTTCCCATCGCAGGACGGGCAGCGAGAATGATCAGGTCTCCCCGCTGGAAGCCGTTGGTCATGCGGTCCAGATCCGTGTAGCCGGTCTTGATTCCCGTGATCCCGGATGTGTTGCGCAGCTCCTTGAGCTGTTCCAGCACCCGGTCCACGATCTCCCGCGAAGACAGGAAGTCCGTGCCGCGTGTCCGTCTTGTCACATCCATCACCGCGGATTCGCTCTGCGACAGGATGTCATCCAGGCTGTCCGCCGACTCCATCGCGGTTTCCCGGATCTCGTCGGCGGTCTCGATCAGACGCCGCAGCTGGTACTTGTCCTGGATCGTTTCAATATAGGTCTTCACCCCGGCGCTGCTCACGGCACCATCCACCAGGGCAATGATGTAGTCCAGCCCGCCGGCGGCCTCCAGCTGTCCCTTTTCCTGCAGGCGCAGAGCCACGCTGTTGAGATCCAGTGCCTTGCCTGTGGCATCCAGGTCCTGCATCGCCGCATACAGCGTCTGGTGTCCGGGGATGTAGAATTCCTCCGGCTGCAGTCCCAGGTCCTGGCAGTCGGTCATGACGCCTGGATACACAAGCAAAGAGCCCAGGAGGGACTGTTCCATGACCTGGGCGTTGGGCATTCTGTCTGCCATTAGTTCTTTGCGCTGACGTGCACGTCCACTTCACCGATGACCTGGCCGTGATACAGGTCGATCTTCACCTTGGTGGTTCCCAGGGAATCCACGGGATCGGTCATCACGATCTTGCGCTTTTCCACCGGGAAGCCCTTCTGTGCAAGGGCCACGGCGATCTGTTTCGAGGAAATGGTCCCGAAGACATGGCCGCCTGCTCCCTGCGAGAGCTGGAACTCCAGCGTCACACCCTTGAGTTCCTCTGCGGTTTTCTCTGCCTGCTTTTTCAGTTCGGCTTCATTGGCAGCGCGTTTCTGCATTTCCTGTTCGTAGGCTTTGAGGTTTGCCGGGCTGGCCGCCATGGCCAGTCCCTTCGGAATCAGGAAGTTGCGTGCATAGCCATCGCTGACTTCCTTCAGCTCGTCGGCCTTGCCGACTTTTTTTACATCCTTAAGCAGGATCACTTTCATGGTCTGTATCCTCCTCTATCGTTTTCATCAACTGTTCTTTTGCCTGCTGGACAGTGGTGTTGTCCAGCTGGCAGGCAGCTGCGGCAAAGTGGCCGCCTCCGCCCATTTTTTCCATGATCCGCTGCACGTTCACCCGGCCGATGCTTCGGGCGGAAATCCGGGATGTGGACGGTTCATCCGGATCAGGCGCAATGGTGAAGCTGGCCTCGATGCCGCGGATCTTGAGCATGGCATCCGAGGTCTGAGAAATCATGGTGCGGTCCGTAGGCTGGCTGGCCACGGCGATCATGTACTTGTCCAGATACTGTTCGGCTCCGGATACCAGCTGCGCCTTTTCCTGATAGAGATCCATATCCTCTGTCAGGGCTTCCTCCGCCTCCTGGACATTGGCCCCCCAGGACCGCAGCACGGCCGCGGTTTCGAAGGTGCGGGCCGATGTATGCATCTTGAACCGGTTGGTGTCCACCAGCAGTCCCAGATACATGATCGTGGCTTCCGCCTCGAAAATCGGTACATGCCGCGGAATGTTCTGCAGCAGTTCCGTCACAAGCTCCGCCGTGCTGGATGACTGCGACTCCACATACGTGATCATGGGGTTTTTCACAAAGGAATCCCCCCGGCGGTGATGGTCGATCACCGCAATGCGGCCTGCCTCTTCCAGGAAGTCCCTGGCACTGGAGATTTCCGGCACGGAGTGGTCCACCATGACCAGCAGGTCCTTTTCCATGTCCATCCGCTCCCGGGCCTCTTCCGGGGTCAGGAACACATCCCGTTCCGTTATACTTTTCGCGTACCGGTCCATGGTTTCCTGCAGCTGCCGGTCCCTGGGAATGTCCTTCAGGACAATGAAGGCCTGCTTTCCCTGGGATCGCACCCAGTTGGAGACGGCCATGGCTGCCCCCATGCAGTCATAATCCGTATTGACATGTCCGGCAATGTAGACGGACCCGGAGTCCCGGATCGCATCGGAAATGGCATTGGCCATGATCCGCACGCGGACCTTGGACCGCTGGGAACTGGACTCGGAGTTTCCGCCGATGTACTCGATTTCCTTCCCTGCTTCCTGGATTGCACACTGGTCTCCCCCTCGGCTCTGCGCCAGCTCGATGAGGTCATTGAGCATATTGTCCAGTTCCGTGAAGTGTCTCGTTCCATAGGCAAAGGCCATGGACAGGGTGATGGACACATCCATGGCCCTGGCCTTGTCCTTGACTTCCTGCAGGATGCTCAGGTTGTTGCGGCGCACCTTCCGCAGGATCTTGTGGTCACAGACCACAAAAATCCGGTCTGCCCGCACCCGCCGCAGCAGCATGCCGTTGTCCTTGGCCCAGGTGACCAGGGGTCCGCGCAGCTGAGTGTTGATGGCGGCAAGGATATCCTCGTTTTCATAGGACTGATATTCCAGGTAGTTGTCCAGCTGCATGAGACCCACCACCACCTGCCGGTCATGAAGCTTGCGGCGCAGCGTGGAGAGTTCCGTGACATCCTGCACATAGAGCAGCTGCCCGTCCTGCTTGCGGCTGACTTCGTAGATCCGGCCATCCGCCTCGCCGGTCACTGTATCGACTTCCTCGTCCACCAGGTCCCGGATGTTGTCCATCCAGGCAGTCAGTTTCCGGTTCACCAGGTTGATTTTCCGGTCTGTGAAGAAATCGGACTCCCAGGTGCATACGAATTCGTCGTTGTAGGTCAGGATACCGATATTGCCGAAGCGCAGGGCATCCTTGGCGTCCTTGCCCAGTACCCGCGTGATGTCGATTTCTGTCTGCACGCCCCGTTTCCGCAGTTCCTTCCAGAACCCCAGAAAACAGCCCAGGAACACGGCAGCCACGAGCAGGACCACCCCCGCCGACACATACAGCTTCTGATATATAAGGAACACGGCCAGTGCCGCCGCCAGAGCGGAAGCGGTGAAAAAGCCGTCCCGCCACTTGGTGTAATATTTCATAAAATCCCTCTGTCAGGCATTCACGCCCGGTTTCTGCAGCCCCCACAGCATGCCCTGGATCACCCAGAGCAGCTGAAGTCCTGGCACAAAGGCGCCGATCACGGCCACGGGAGCCCAGCTCCGGTGACCTGTCGCCACACATTTCTGCAGGAAGCGCACGCATCCCAGATAGTCCAGGTACATCATGGCGCACATCGCCGCAGGAAGGAGCCAGTTTCTGGCCTCTTCTTTCCATACTATCACACTCGGGCAAATGACAAACAGGATCACGGAGGCAATGGAGAGCCAGACCAGTGTCCGGTTCGGCCGGATCCGGGAGACCGGGGTGATGGGAGGGCATGGAATGTGCAGCCGCTGCAGGAGTGCGGCGCCCAGCAGATGCACACAGACCGCTGTCATGACCGACAGCACGGCGCAGAAAATCACGATGAACACCTTCATGTCCAGCCAGGGAATGAATCCCCGGATCATCGCAAAATCTTCCGTGATGTCCATGTCAAAAATTCCCGCCCAGAGAAACATCGTGAGCAGATTGCCGACAAACTGACAGACAAACAGGATCCCCAGCCGCAGCTGACCGGACAGTCCCCTTCGGATGGCAGCACCCGTCAGGAATCCGGAGAGGATGCCTGTCCAGGAATAAAACCAGGTGGTGAATCCCCCGAACAGGAATGTTTCCAGGATCATGGCCAGCGCACAGGGAAAAGATGCCTGGAGCGGTGAAGCTGCGGAATATACATAAATGGGGAAGATGAACAGCCAGGGCATGGCTGTCTCGATTCCCAGGGCCGTCTGCTGGTTCAAAAACAGCAGCAGTGCGTAAATTGCAGCGGCCATGGCTCCCCGTGTGACATCGCGTGTGGTGACTTGCACGTGTTTTCCGGTATTCATGGACAGCATTATAATATGGAATTCAGTGCCGAGAAACCGCAGACAGGCGGTTTTCCGGTACAGGCCTGCCGGACACGGCGGCAGGCGGCACAAGGCAGAAAGGTCCAGGCCAGTCTGTTCAGCCGGAAGCACTGATGGATGACGCAACCGTCTCTGACCGCTCTTTTTCTCACTGCCTGTGGTCTGGCCAGAAGAATGAGCCGGATGCATGTTCCGGCTCATCTGTTACATGGAAGGCAGATCCATAAAAAAAGCCCGGATTTCTCCGGACCTGGTTTGTCTTCTCGGGACTAGTCCACCACGTAAGGCAGCAGAGCCATCTGACGTGCGCGCTTGATGGCGGTAGCCAGCATCCGCTGATATTTTGCACGGGTACCGGTCACGCGGCGCGGAATGATTTTGCCGTTGGCGTTGATGAAACGCTTCAGCAGCTCTGTATCTTTGTAGTCGATGGACTTGATCTTGTTCTTTGTGAAGTAGCAGACCTTCTTGCGGCCCATCCGCTGTTTTTTGAATGCCATGTTGGTTCTCCTTTCTAAAAGGGAAGATCGTCGGCGCTTACGTCCAGGGTCTCGTCACTGCCGTACCCGCTGGACAGATCGTCAGCTGCCTGCGATGCATAAGGGTTGGCCTGGCGCCCGCCTCCGAAGCTGGAAGCCGAACTGTATCCGGCCGAAGAACGGTCGTTTCCGTAACCGCCCTGATTGTTTGAATAACTGGTCTGGCCTGCATCCGGGGCACCATAATTCTGTCCCTGCATGCCGCCATAGTTCTGGCTGCTGTAACTGTTCTGGCCGTAGGAATTCTGACCATACTGGCCCTGCTGTGCGCCTGCGGCGTTCTTGGATTCCAGGAAATCGAAGCTGTCGGCCACGACTTCAGTCACATACACACGCTGCCCCTGCTGGTTCTCGTAGTTCCGGGTCTGGATCCGGCCGGTGATGGCGATCAGGCTTCCCTTGTGCAGGTAGCGGGCCATCGTCTCGGCGGTTTTGTTCCATGCCACACAGTTGATGAAATCAGCTTCGGGCTGTCCCTGGGACTTGAACCGGCGGTTGACCGCCAGGGTGAAGGATACGACAGGCGTGCCGGACCCCGTGGTGCGAAGCTCGGGATCCTTGGTCAGCCGGCCGATCAGAACCACGCTGTTGACCATGATTTACTCTTCGTCTTCTGTCTTGATCACCATGGTGCGGATGACGTTCGGGTTGATCCGGCTCAGACGCTCGAATTCCTCGATTCCTGCATTGTTTGCAGTCACGTTCACTACAACATAGTGTCCTTTTTTCATGTGGTCGATCTCGTAGGCGAATTCACGCAGGCCCCAGTTGTCGATTTTGTCAATGGAACCGCCGTTCTCGGTGATGGGAGCATACAGACGCTTTTCCAGGGCATCAAATGCAGCATCATCCACGTTCGCATTCACGATATACATGATTTCGTACTTTTTCACTTGGTACACCTCCCTTTGGTCTTTGGTCTTTCTTTCATGAAAGACAGAGAGCAAGCACATAAACTTGCCTGATTATCATACATGAACAAGCCCTCCGCTTCAACTACAGACTGCCTCCTTTCGGCAACAGTGGGTGACAGTGGTACCACTCTCATCCCATCTAACCGCTTTCCTGCCGCATTGTGGTCTTTTTGTGTTCCCCGCTCCGGTGGCAGCCTATCGAAACGTGTTACACTCAAACCGACAAGAAGGTGAAAGCGCATGAATACAAAACTGACACGCAGGGAACTGCAGTGGGTCTGCTATGACATTGGCAACTCCGCATTCATACTGCTGGTATCCACCATACTGCCGATTTATTTCAATTCTCTGGCCACGTCCGCGGGCCTGGCCGAATCCACTTACCTTTCCTACTGGTCCTACGCCACCAGCATTTCCACGCTGATCGTGGCCTTCGCCGGACCGGTCCTGGGAACCCTGGCGGATTTCGAGGGCAACAAGAAGAAAGTCTTCCTGGGGTCTGCCCTGCTTGGGGCCCTGGCCCTGGCCTGTTTCTGGATGCCGGGCTCCTGGCTTTCCTTCCTGGTACTGTACATAGCCGGCAAGGTCTGCTACAGCCTGTCCCTGGTCGTGTATGACTCCATGCTCGTCGATGTCACCACTCCCGAGCGGATGGATGCCGTTTCCACCAAAGGCTATGCCTGGGGCTACATCGGCAGTGTGATCCCGTTCCTTATCTCTCTGGTGTTTGTGCTGCTTTACGACAAGATCGGCATCACGATGCACACAGCCATGATCATCACGTTCCTGCTCAACGCCGCATGGTGGATCCTGTTCACGCTGCCGCTGCTGAGAGGATACAGACAGAAGTCTTCCATCAAGCCGGAACGGCACATCATTTCCGATTCCTTCGCACGTCTGGGCCACACCCTGAGCAGTGTGAAGGACCACAGGAAGATCTTCATATTCCTGCTTTCCTTTTTCTTCTATATCGATGGCGTATACACCATCATCGACATGGCAACAGCCTACGGGGCCAGTCTGGGGCTGGACACAACAGGTCTGCTGCTGGCACTGCTCCTGACGCAGGTCGTGGCATTCCCGGCCAGTCTGATCTTTGCGGTGCTATCGAAGAAAAAGGATACGGCGAAGCTCATCAAGATCTGCATCATTGCCTACTTCCTGATTGCGTGCTTCGCAATGCAGCTGGATCAGCTCTGGGAGTTCTGGTTCCTGGCATTCTGTGTCGGCTGTTTCCAGGGAGGCATCCAGGCGCTGTCCCGGAGCTACTTCGCCAAGATCATCCCGGAGGAGCGCTCCGGAGAGTACTTCGGTCTGTTTGACATCTGCGGCAAGGGCGCAAGCTTCCTGGGACTGCTGGTGGTGGGTATTGTCACTCAGGCAACAGGCAACCAGTCCTTCGGTGTGGCCTGCATCTCGATTCTGTTCCTGCTGGGGTTCTTCCTCTTTGCAAAGGCATCCCGCATGGAAAACGACTGACAGCTGCAGCGAATCAATACAATATCAGATAAGACGGGGCTGCGGCTCCGCTTTTTTCTGCACTGACGCCTATTTCCCCTGCCTTCGGCACACCAGCACAAAGGAGCCTCCGCATGCTGACGAAAGCTCCTTTTTCTTTTGGTTCAGCTGTATTGTCTAGGCCTGTGTCAGGTCGTATTCGATGGGCTGGCCCTGGGGATCGAAGGCCTGCACCGCCAGGCAGCCAAGGCCAGTGTGGACAGCCACCGCACTGACCAGGTCAATGATGCGGGTGGTGATCCCCGGAATGGCCTCGCGGATCCTCTGCGCATACGCTTCAGCGGGTTCAGGAACCCCGACATGGGCAATCGTGATGTCCCATCCCGGTCCGGCACCGAGGGATTTCAGGCGGTCAATGACGAACCCCTGGGCTTTGGACACAGTCCGGACTTTGCCCAGGACATCCACTTTTCCGTCTGTCTGGCAGTTGACGTGCAGAACAGGCTTGATTTTCAGCAGCCCGCCCAGCAGAGCCGCAGCGGCGGTGAGACGGCCGCCGCGCTTCATGTGCTGCAAATCATCCACCAGGAGAATGGTGTCGGCTTTTTCACAGACTTTGTCCAGGAACGCAAGGATGTCCGGAATGTCCTTCCCTTCTTCATACAGCTTTTTTGCCTTTCGGATGCAGTAAGCCTGCAGAACCGCCGTGCTGCCTGTGTCGAATCCCGTGAATTCCAGGTCCTGGTTGCGGGCAGCAAGTTCCATCGCGTTGAGAGTGCCCGACAGCCCCCGGCAGATGGGGACACAGAACACACCGTCATAGCCTCTGGCTTTCAGGTCTTCGAAGAGATCCTCGATGGCCCCGAGGCTTGGAAGGGAGGTCTTCATGGGGACCTGTTTCTTCAGGTTCTCCACGATATCAGACGGCTGCACGGTTTCATAGTCCCCGGCGGTCGTGCCATCGATGTCCAGCTGCAAAGGGACAGAGTAAATACCTTCCCGAGACCAGTATTCTGTGGAGAATCCGGAACCGGAGTCGGTCACGAATGCGAGTTTTTTCATACTTCAACCCCCTCGATTTTCGGGATGTACTGCAGCCCCACGGCCTGCATGCCGGTGTGGCTGGCAATGACTGCACACAGCGGCTGTTCCAGGATCTTCACCGGCCCGTTTTCTTCCAGGCCCTTTGCGGCCAGGGCTGCGCCTTCCGGATTGCGGGAGTCCAGGACGAAGAAGACATAGTCTTTTCCAGGGGTCAGGGATTCCTGGATGTGTTCCGCTGCTTTTTTGATGGCCTTGGATGTGGTGCGGACTTTGTCCCACACATCCACCTTTCCTTCGGAGGCCTTCGACACTTCCAGAATCGGGCGGATCTTGAGCAGGCCGCCCAGTTTTGCGGCCATCGGCGTCAGACGCCCGCCTTTTGCGAGGTGATCCAGATCTTCGGGAATCAGGAACCCTTTGGAGTCTTCAATGGCTTCGGCGATGCGCGTCACGATTTCCTGGGGAGCCACACCTGCGGCTGCCAGCTGTGCCGCGGCCTGGGCCGCATACCACTCCACGCCCAGGGTGGTGTAAAGATCCAGGGTGTGGACGTTGATATCGTGGGATTTCAGGGCCGCAGTCACGGTGGAATTGGTGCTGGACAAGCCATTGGACAGCGTGATGAGCACCACATCCGTCACGCCTTCCTCTTCATATTTTTCCGCCAGTTCCTCGACAATGCCCAGAGGCGGCAGGCTGGTTGATGGCATGTCGCCTGCCTCCAGCATGTCGTAGAGCCGGTCTGTCGTCAGGTCGATGCCGTCGAGATATGTACTGTCGCCAGCAGTCACCTGCAGGGGCAGATAGTCCATGCCAAGGGCTTCGGCCTGTGCTTTGGTCAGTCCGGAACCACTGTCGGTCATTACTCGTACATTCATAGTTAATACTCCTTTTATACCTTCATGATAGTCTTTTTGGTTCACGGGCTCAAACCACTGGTAATCTTGTTACGATACAGGCAAAGCTGTTACTATACAAGAAGGAGCGTGAGAAAATGTCGGATTTCATAGAATTTGAAAACGTTTCAAAAACATACGAAATGGGAGAGGTCGCCATCCATGCCCTGGACGATGTCTCCTTTTCCATAGAAGAAGGAGAATTTGTGGTCATCCTGGGTGCCTCCGGTGCCGGGAAATCCACGATCCTGAACCTTTTGGGCGGCATGGATACCGCCACATCGGGGAAGATCGTCGTCGATGGAAAGAACATCGAGTCCTGCAATGACCGGGAGCTGACGCTCTATCGCCGCAGCGATGTGGGGTTCGTGTTCCAGTTCTACAACCTGGTGCAGAACCTGACGCTGCGGGAAAATGTGGAACTGGCGGCCCAGATTGTGAAAGATCCCCTGGACATCGACAAGGCCATTGGGGCAGTCGGCCTGTCGGACAGAACCTCCAACTTCCCCAGCCAGCTGTCCGGCGGCGAACAGCAGCGAGTGGCGATCGCCCGGGCACTGGTGAAAAATCCCAAGCTTCTCCTTTGTGACGAACCAACCGGCGCGCTGGACTACAAGACAGGCAAGCAGGTGCTGCAGGTGCTGCAGGATACCTGCCGGAACAACCGCAAAACCGTGGTCATGATCACACACAACAGCGCGCTGGCGCCCATGGGGGACAAAATCATTCATGTGAAATCCGGAAAAATCGAGTCCGTGACCATGAATCCTCATCCTGTGGATGCCCGGGAGATCGAATACTGATGCCGCCGGTACTGCTGAAGGAAACACTGGTGGAGATCCGCCGCTCTCTGGGGCGGTTTCTTTCCATCCTCCTGATTGTGGCCCTTGGCGTGGCCTTTTTTGCAGGGGTCAAGGCCAGTCCGCCGGATATGAAGGCCAGTGCGGATGACTACTTCGACCGCTATGGCCTGCAGGACATCCAGGTCTTCTCCACCCTGGGACTGGACCGGCAAGATCTGGATGCCATGCGCGAAGTTCCCGGCGTCGAGTCGGTGCAGGGACTGTACAACCAGGATGTCCTGGTCCGGATCGACAAGTCAGAACAGGTATGGAAGCTGTTTTCCCTGCCGGAAAACCCGGAGATGAACCTGATCCGGGTGGAGGAGGGACGGCTGCCGGAAAAACCGGATGAGTGCCTGATCGAAGGCGGCAGCATGGAAAGCGGCCTGAAGGGCACCTTTGCGATCGGCGACAAGGTGCGCATCGAATCCGGCACGAAGGATCCCCTGTCGGATACGCTGAAGCATGAAGAATACACCGTTGTTGGCAAAGGGTTCACGCCCCGGTACCTGAGTTTCGAGAAAGGCACTTCCGCCATCGGCTCGGGGTCTGTGGACGGGTTCCTGTTTGTGCCGGAAGCAGCCGTGAAATCCGGCTACTATACGGAAGCGGATGTGACGGTGAGGGGCGCCAGGGAGCTGGACGCTTACTCGGATGCCTATTTCGATGTGACGGATCCGGTGGTGAAAAAGCTGGAGGCCATCGCGGATGCCAGGATCGAGGCCCGGCTGAAGGATCCGAGGCAGGAACTGACAGATGCCCGGCAGCAGCTGAAGGAAGAGACGGAAAAGGGCGAAAAACAGCTGGCGGATGCCCGACAGCAGATCCGGGATGGCGAGGCTGAAATCGCAGACAGCGAAAAAACGCTGACGGATTCCCGGTCACAGCTGGATGCCGGGTGGGCGCAGCTGAATCAGGGGCAGGCACAGCTGGACAGCTTACAGCAGCAGGTCAGCAGCGGTCTTGCCCAGATCCGCCAGGCGCAGGCACAGAAGGCGTCTCTCGAACAGGCGCAGGCAAAGATCCGGGATGGACTGACACAGGCACAGACAGGCCGGGACCAGGCCCAGGCAGGGCTGGACCAGATCAATGCAGGGCTCACCCAGGTCGATGCCGGGCTGGCGCAGATCGATACAGCGGCGCTGGCAGCACAGAAGCAGCAGCTGGAGACCGGCATTGCCTCGCTCCAGGCCCAGATCGCAGCGGTGGAAGCCACTGACCCGGCGGCTGCCCAGACCATGAAAGCACAGCTTGCGCAGTTGCAGGCATCCCTTGCGCAGGTGCAGGGCGCCCTGGACACAGCGGCAGACCTGCAGGCGCAGAAAACACAGCTGGAAGCACAGAAACAGACGGCACAGGCCGGACTGGAGGAAGCGGATGCAGCCATTGCGGATCTCAACGCGAAGCAGAAGCAGGTCAGTGACGGCCTGGCACAGATTCAGGCAGCCGAAGCCCGGCTCCCGGAACTGGAAGCCGCCCAGGCACAGATCGATGCCTCCCGCAGCCAGCTGGAGACTTCCCGGAACGAGCTCAACATCCACGAAAGCCAGTACCAGTCAGGACAGGCGCAGCTTGAACAGGGCCGCAGGGACCTCACGAAAGCAAAGGCAGAGCTGGCAGACGGGGAGACAAAGCTGAAGGAAGAAACCGAAAAGGGCCAGAAAAAGATCGAAGATGCACAGAAGGAACTTGATGAGCTGGAGCCGCAGTGGATCGTGCTGGACCGCAACTCGTTCTACTCCTATCGCGACTATCAGTCCTGTGCCGACCGCATGGATGGCATCGCCTCGGTGTTCCCGGTGTTCTTTTTCCTGGTAGCAGCCCTGGTCTGCATGACAACCATGACTCGCATGGTGGACGAACAGCGCAGCACCATCGGCACACTCAAGGCCCTGGGCTATGCCTGGTGGCAGATCGCCATGAAATACATTCTGTATTCCCTGCTCGCGTCTATCCTGGGGTCCATTCTGGGCTGCGCCGTGGGCATGGTGGTGTTCCCCTGCATCATCTTCTATGCCTGGAACACCATGTACACCATTGACACCATCAAAACCGTCTGGCAGCCCGGGCTCATGCTCCTGGCCTCCGGCAGTGTGACACTGGTGATCCTTGCCACCACGCTGTTTTCCATCGGCCGGGAGCTCCGGGAAGTCCCCAGCCAGCTCATGCGGCCCAAAGCCGGTGTGGCAGGAAAACAGATCCTGCTGGAGAAAGTGCCGGCTATCTGGCAGCGGATCCCGTTCCTGCACAAAGTCACCCTGCGCAACATTTTCCGGTACAAGAAGCGGTTCTTCATGACCGTCATTGGCATTTCGGGCTGCAGTGCCCTCCTGGTGGCGGGATTCGGGATCAACGACTCGATTTCCAGCATTGTATCGGAGCAGTTTGGCGCCATTTACCAGTATGATGCGGCGGTGACAGCAGACAACGATGCCCTGTCTGATCCGCTGAAGAAACTGGAAGGCGTGACGGGAGTCTACGAGGAGCAGGATCTGCCCGTGACGCTGGACATGGATGGCAATAAGGCGGCAGCGACCCTGCACATCATTCCTGATGGAACACAGGGGAAGAAACTCACTGACTTCGTGCATCTGGACAGCCTCGACAAAGAGCCGCTCACCGTTCCGGAAGAAGGCGCCCTGGTGTCGCAGAAAATGGCGGAAAAACTGGGGCTGAAACCCGGGTCGAAACTGACCCTGGAGACAGCCGATGACCAGAAGCTGGAAACCACAGTCGCAGATGTCTTCTCACAGTACGTGGGACACCAGGTTTATGTATCGCAGAAAACCTTTGACGACTGGCATGTGGCGGAACAGCCGCAGGATGTCTATCTGCTGAAGACATCCGATCAGTCGGATGACTTTGAAGAGGCTCTGGGGGGCAATATCATGCTGCTGGACGACGTGCGGTCTGTTTCCTTCTACTCAAAGCTCCAGCAGAATTTCCTGGATATGATCGGATCCATCAAAATGGTGGTCGTGGTCCTGGTGATCTCCGCTGCCATGCTGGCTTTCGTGGTGCTGTACAATCTTGCGAATGTGAACATCTCCGAACGCATGCGGGAAATCGCCACGATCAAGGTCCTGGGGTATACCGAGCGGGAGGTGGATGCCTATGTGAACCGCGAATCGCTGATTCTCGCCATGATCGGCGGCGGGACCGGACTGATTCTGGGGATCTGGCTGCACCGGCTGATCATGAACCTGGCCGAACTGGATGACGTGATGTTCGGACGGATCATCTCCCCGCTCTCCTATCTCTTCGCCTTCGGCCTGACGGTACTGTTCGCACTCCTGGTCAATTTCGTGATGCGCTTCCGCCTGCGGAAAGTGGAAATGGTGGAATCCCTGAAAGCCGTTGAGTAGGATACGGATACTCGCCGCCAAATGAGATCATGGCAGTGCGGATTGATGCCGATGGTGGCAAGTTTTCACGGTGAGGTTATGTGACAGCCGATGATGGCTGCCTGCGATCGTCCGTCTTTCCCGTCTGGATGTGAATGCAAAAAAATGGAGACTATTCCCCGTCTGAGGAACTGTCTCCATTTTTTGCATTTTCTTTTTCGGCCGCCCGCTCTTCCTTGAGCTTCATGTTTTCCTTCACGGACTCTTCCATGCCCTTCAGCGTCCGCTTGAAGTTGTTTTTTGCAATCAGCTTCTGGAACCCGCGGACCGGTTTCGCCATTTTGGACACATCGTTGTAGTCCTCGGTGTACGTTACCCGGATGTAGTCTCCATCCTCGTCCCCTTCTTCGCTCAGCTGCTCGATTTCATACCGGATCACCGTATAGCTGTCATTGCCGCCTTCAAATTTCGCCTCATAGATCCGGGGAGACTCCAGCTCCGTCACTGTGACCTTCACCGAGACACCCTTCTGGCCCTTGGCATTGGTCTTGATCCGCTTGCGGTAGTTGGTGCCCTTTTTGAAGTTCGCCGGCCGCACTGTCTTGCCGGTGCTCTGCTTGATGTCGTAAATAACGCTCTCGATGAGCATATCGAACAGTGCCTGTGCGGGGACATTCATCACCCTGCTTGCCTTTACCATGATTTCCCCCTCCTTTGTGTTCTCCTGTGCAGGAATGGTCATGGGATAGTGTACCAGAGAACAGACGGAAAGAACACCGCAGGACAGGGCCCCGCTGCATCCACCCGACAGCAGACATTCTGTCATGCCATGCACAAAAAAGCAGCACTCCGCAAGGGAATGCCGCTTTGTCATAGTCGGGTTCTATCTGACTAGATCTCCACGATCCGCATCATGTTGGTGGAACCGGAGCCTACCGGATAGCCGGCCACAACGACGATCTGGTCGCCTTTGTTGAAGCCGTAGCCCTGGGCAATGGTCTTTGCCAGGTTTACATCGTTTTCCGGTGTGTTCTGGATCTCGGATACATAGGGGAATACGCCGAAGGTCGGCAGCAGGGACCGCTGTGTGACTTCGTCGAAACAAACCGCAATGATCGGTGCTTCCGGACGGAACTTCGCCAGACGCTTGGCGGAGTTTCCGGACTGCGTGAAGCAGACAATCGCCTTGATGTCCAGGTTCAGTGCTGTGTCGGCAACAGAAATGGCGATGGCATCGTTGTTGGTCCGCGCACTGGTCTTGATGGAGTTCTTCAGGATGTCCTTGTAGGGAATCATGGGCTCGATGGCGTTGGCAATCTTGGTCATCGTGTGGATGGATTCCGCCGGATACAGACCTGCAGCGGTTTCACCGGAGGTCATGATCGCATCCGTGCCGTCCATGATGGCATTGGCCACGTCGCTCGCCTCCGCACGTGTCGGCCGGGGGTTGCCCTGCATGCTTTCCAGCATGTGTGTCGCTGTGATGACCGGCTTGCCCATTTCATTGGCAATCTTGATCATCTGCTTCTGGTAGATGGGCACATATTCCAGGGATACGTTCACACCCAGGTCACCACGGGCCACCATGACACCGTCGGAAACCTCCAGAATGTCGCGCAGGTTGTCAAAGCCTTCCTGGTTCTCGATCTTCGGAATGATCTGGATCCGGTCCTTGCCTTCATCGATCAGGATCTTCCGGATTGCCAGCACATCCTCCCGGCGGCGTACGAAGGATGCGGCTATATAGTCCACATCATTCTGGGCACCAAACCGGATATCTGCCTCATCCTTGGGAGAGATGAAGGGCATGGACAGAATGACACCGGGCACATTGCAGCCCTTGTTGGATTTCAGGAAGTGGGGGTTGGCCACGACGCCGAGAATTTCCTTGCCGGGCACGACATCCGTGATATCCACGCGCATCTTGCCGTCATCCATCAGGATATAGTCGCCGGCCTTCACGTCGTTGAACAGTTCCGGGCACCGGATCTGGAATTTTTCCCGGGTACCCAGGACGTCTTCATTCACGATGGTGACTTTGTCGCCCTCGGAAAAGTCCACGCCGCCGTTTTCAAAGTTTCCCAGACGGATTTCCGGACCCTTGGTATCCAGCAGGATGCCGATGGGCTTCTTCAGTTCCTTGGAAACATCGCGTACCATCTTGACGCGGGCGCCCTGTTCTTCATAGCTTCCGTGAGAGAAGTTCAGACGGGCAATGTTCATTCCTTCATTGACCAGCTTTTTGATCATTTCAGGATTTTCACTGGCAGGTCCGATCGTGCAGACGATCTTCGTTTTCTTTTCCATAAAACCTCTTCCTTCCTTCGATTCCCTTATATAAAACTTTTGTTTCCTAACCCAGCCGTTCAAACAGGTTTGTCAGCGGCTTTCGGCTCTCAGCCGGCATGCACAGGGCCTTCTCGATGGGGAATGCCTGCACAACGTTTTCCCTGATTGACACACACTGGCCGCCAATGCCCTGCATGAGCAGGTCCACGGCCTTTTCTCCCATCTGGCTTGCGAGCATACGATCGAAGGGGCACGGCGAGCCGCCGCGCTGAATGTGACCGAGCACCGTTGCCCTGCCGGAGAACCCGGTGTTCAGGGAGATTTTCTTGGCAAGCTGATGGACATCAGTGATCTTCTCACTGATGACGATAATCGCATGCTTTTTCTTGCGAATCAAGTCTAAGTCCCGAAGTCTGTCGAGGATTTCCTGCTCGTCAAATCCGGTCTCGCTCGTGACGATGATTTCCGCGCCGGTGGCAATTCCGGACCACAGAGCCAGGTCGCCGCAGCGGTTTCCCATCACCTCCACAATGGAGCAGCGGTGATGTGAGTTGGATGTATCTTTCAGTTTGTCTACGGCATCTACAATCGTTTCCAGCGCTGTCTGGAAGCCGATTGTGTAATCTGTGCAGGTAATATCATTGTCAATCGTTCCCGGCAGGCCGATGCAGTTGATTCCCATGTGGGTCAGTTCCAGTGCACCGCGGTAGGAACCGTCGCCGCCAATGACCACGACTGCCTCGATTCCCCGCTTCTGCAGCTGCTTCACGGCTTTCTTCCGTACGTCTTCGTCCTTGAATTCAGGCAGGCGGGCAGACCCGAGAATGGTGCCGCCGCGGTTGACAATGTCGCTCACGCTTTCCTTTGTAAGCGGTTCGATATATCCCTCAACCATGCCTTTGTATCCATTGTAGATTCCGAAGACTTCAAGACCGCTGTTGATGCCGACTCTGGTCACGGCGCGGATGGCAGCGTTCATTCCGGGGGAGTCGCCTCCGGATGTAAGGATTCCGATTCGCTTGATCATAGATCCTCCTTTGGAAACCTCTGTTTCCCATCGTTCATATCACCTGTATAGTACCATACTTCACCATATCCGAACCGCCGGGTCCCGGCAGGAACCTGGATGAAATCAGGCTTCCTGTCTGTCGGATACACATCACACAATGCACCCTTCAGGCATCTGGACCCATCTGCACAGGTCATCCCGTTCGCCCCTTGTCCGGCCGGCTTCTACAATGGAAGAAACAAGGAGGGATCATTATGTTTCTGATGCCCATGATCGCCTCACCCGTATTCTGGGTGCTGACCGTGATCTGGTATATTCTCGTGGTTGCCGGTGCCTGGATGATGTTCCAGAAAGCCGGGGAAGCCGGATGGAAAGCCATCATCCCCATTTACAATATGTATATTGTCTACAAAATCTGCTGGAACACTTCCCTGTTCTGGGTATGGTTCGGCATTTCTGTCTTCGCCGCGGTCTTCGGGTTCCAGACGGAAACCACCACCGGCTTTGCCTACATCATTGCCATGGTTCTGTCCCTGGTCCAGATGCTCATCCAGGTGACCTGCTGCTACCGGCTGTCTTTTGCCTTCGGCCATGGACTGCTCTACGGCCTGGGACTCTGCTTTTTCCCCTTCATCTTCACGGTGATCCTGGGATTCGGCAGTTCCGCCTACCAGCCGTGGCGGACGAATTCACTCGGTTTTTAGACTTTCCGGTGCTGGATCGATTATACAGCTTGTGTGACAGAAGAACTTCCGGTGCAACCCGCATGCAGAAGTTCTTTTTTTGTGCAACTTTCCTGCTCTGAAAGGGATTTCAGATTTTCCGCTTAAATTTGTATGGATTTCACTGTTTGACCGGACATTTACCGCGGTACCGTCACACCGCGTGAAAGTAATTTCTGTTTATGTCACGTGTCTTGAAATTAATTTCCTGCACCGTATACTCAGTCTTGCAAAGGGCGCAGCGGCTCAGAACAGCTGCCTGGCTCCCTGAAATGGCACGAATTCCCGCCAGCTTCCCGGACATCGGGACAAACAGAAAAAAGGAGAGAAACAAACATGAGAAACCTGGAAAAGTATGAAGGCGTCATCCCCGCTTTCTATGCATGCTACGACGAGAACGGCAACATTTCCGAGCAGGGCGTACAGGACCTGACGAAGTACTTCATTGACAAAGGCGTCAAGGGCGTATATGTCAACGGGTCCAGCGGCGAATGCATCTACCAGACAGTGGATGAACGCAAAAAGGTTCTGGAAAACGTCATGAAGGCCAACGATGGTTCCCTGACAGTCATTGCTCACGTTGCCTGCAACTCCACAGCCGAAAGCCAGGAACTGGCCCGTCATGCAGAGAGCCTGGGCGTGGATGCCATTGCTGCTATTCCCCCCATTTACTTCAAGCTTCCGGAACACGCCATTGCGAAGTACTGGAACGACATCTCCGATGCTGCACCCAACACAGATTTCGTGATCTACAACATCCCCCAGCTGGCAGGCGTTGCCCTCACACCCGGCCTGTATGCCGAAATGCGCAAAAACCCCCGTGTGATCGGTGTCAAGAACTCCTCCATGCCGGTCCAGGACATCCAGATGTTCTGCCAGGACGGCGGCGAGGACTACATCGTCTTCAACGGACCGGACGAACAGTTCATTTCCGGCCGTCTGATCGGTGCCCAAGGCGGCATCGGCGGCACATATGGTGTCATGCCTGAGCTGTTCCTGAAGATGAACGAAGCCCTGAAAAACAACGACCTGGATCTGGCCAGAGCCATCCAGTACGACGTGGATGCCATCATCTACAAGATGTGCTCCGCCCACGGCAACATGTATGCGGTGATCAAGGCAATCCTGAAGGAAAACGAAGGCCTGGAACTGGGCAGCGTGAAGGCTCCCCTGGCACCGCTTTGCGAGGCTGACCAGAAGATCGTTTCCGAAGCCGCTGAAATGATCCGTGAGGCAAAGAAGAAATACCTTTGATCCGACGGGCCTTCCGGCCCTGTATCACAGACCGACCTGAGTCTGAAACAGCACCACAGAAAAGAATGAGTATAAGGAGAAACCAACATGCAAGGCTTTACTGTCATTGACCTCATCATCCTGGTTGTCTACCTGGGCGCCGTTCTCGTAGCCGGCCTGTTCTTTGCCAAAAAAGACATGAAGGGCAAGGAATACTTCAAAGGCGACGGAACCATTCCCTGGTGGGTAACATCCGTGTCCATCTTCGCGACACTGCTGTCCCCGATTTCCTTCCTGTCCCTGGCGGGCAACTCCTATGCCGGTACCTGGCTGATGTGGTTTGCACAGCTCGGCATGCTGATCGCCATTCCTCTGGCCATCCGCTTCTTCCTGCCGGTTTATGCAAAGCTGGACATCGACACTGCCTATCACTACCTGGAACTGCGCTTTGGCTCCAAGGCACTGCGTGTTCTCGGCGCCCTGATGTTCATCGTGTACCAGGTGGGCCGTATGTCCATCATCATGTATCTGCCCTGCATGGTGCTGGCATCTCTCACCAACATCAACGTCAACATCCTGATCCTGATCATGGGTGTCATCGCCATCATCTACTCCTATACAGGCGGCCTGAAATCCGTGCTCTGGACGGACTTCATCCAGGGATCTGTCCTGATTGTCGGCATTGTCTTCGCCCTGATCTACCTCATGAGCAGCATCGACGGCGGCATTGGCGCAGTCTTCAACTCCTTCTGGACCGAGCACAAGTTCCTGATGCCCGACCAGCCGATTTTCGACGCCAACCTCCTGCGTGACTCTGTCTTCCTGATGATCTTCGGTGCAGGCCTGAACACCCTGGGCTCCTATGTATCCAGCCAGGATATCGTACAGCGCTTCACCACTACCACAGACACAAAGCAGCTCAACAAGATGATGCGCGGCAACGGCATCCTCTCCATTGGCCTGGCGACTGTGTTCTACCTGATCGGAACCGGCCTGTATGTGTTCTATCAGCAGAACCCCCTGCCTCCTGCAGCGGCACAGGACCAGATCTTCGCTTCCTATATCGCCTTTGAACTCCCTGTGGGCATCACCGGCCTGCTGCTGGCTGCCATCTACGCAGCTGCGCAGTCCACTCTGTCCACCGGCCTGAACTCCGTTGCTTCCTCATGGGCTCTTGATATTCAGTCCCGGCTGTCAAAAAAGGAACTCAGCTTCGAGAAGCAGACCAGGATTGGTCAGTACGTCTCCCTGTTCGTCGGCATCTTCTCGATTGTCGTGGCCATAATCCTGGCCCAGGGCGGCGTGACATCTGCCTATGAATGGTTCAACGGCTTCATGGGTCTCGTTCTCGGCATCCTGGTGGGCATCTTCATTCTGGGTGTCTTCTTCCGCAAGGCCAACACCTGCGGTGCCTTCGCGGGATTCATCGCCTCCACGGTGGTCATGGTTGCCATCAAGTACGGCGGCGCCGATGTATCCATCTGGTCCTACTCCCTGATTTCCATAGCTGTCTGCCTGGCTGTGGGGCTGCCCGCAAGCTGGATCTACGACAAGGTGACGGGTCATGTCAGTGATGCGCCTGCCTTCACGGTCTACGGTGATTTCCGGAAAAAGAAGACAGCAGACAATGTGCAGTCCATCTCCCGCCCGGCTGCCGGAGGCAACGCAGCATGATCTGGGGAACGCTGAAGAATCACGGCGGCAATTCCCTGCAGGCTGCTTTCGCACCGGTCAGTGCCGATGTCCGGGAAGCACTGGAGTGGGCGTCGTCCCATGACCTGGCTTCTCTGCCCTGCGGGCAGCACCCGATCGACGGGGACCGCCTGTTTGTGAATATCGTCGAATACGAGACGAAGAAACCGGAAGACCGGTTCTGGGAAGCACACAAAGACTATCTGGATGTGCATGTGAACATCTCCGGGAAGGAACAGATCGACTTGAACTTTCTGGGCAACCTGGCTTGCGGCGTCTATCAGCCGGAGAGTGATTTCCAGCCGGCGGATGGCGAAAAGAACGCCTCGGTTGTCATGGAAACCGGTGACTTCCTGGTCTGCTATCCCGAAGATGCACACCGCACGGCTGTGGCTGTCGACGGGAAACCGGAGACGGTGAAAAAGGCCATCTTCAAGGTCCGGATCCGCTGATCCCCGGCGCCTTTCAGATTCATGCTGAAAGGCGCCGTTTTTGGAAATACAATGGCGACATAGACTTCAGAAGGAGGAAACAGTCATGAACAACATCATCTGCATAGACATCGGAGGCACCGCCATCAAATACGGTGTTATCAACACGGAAGGCGACGTGCTGGGCACCAGGGAAACGCCCACAGAGGCAAAGAAGGGTGCCGCTGCCCTGACGGAAAAACTGCGGCACATCACCCGGGAGCTGCTGGCAGAGTGCCCGGATGCTGGCGGGATCGCGATTTCCACCGCCGGGGTGGTAAACTCGGATGAAGCGTCCATCCTGCATGCCACGGATGCCATCCCCGGCTGGAAGGGTACCAGCCTGCGAAACGAACTGGCGGAGTTCAGCCTGCCGGTGGAAGCGGAAAACGATGTAAACTGCGCCGGCCTGGCGGAATACATCAGCGGCAATGCCCAGGGTGCAAAATCGGCCCTGGTGATGACCATAGGAACCGGCATCGGCGGGTGCTATATCGAGGAAGGCCGTCTGCTGAACGGACACACCTACTCAGCCTGCGAAGTGGGCTACCTGCCGGTGGATGGCACAGCCTTCCAGGATCTGGCAGCCACCAGTGTGCTGTCTGCAACTGTGGCAGCGGTCAAAGGCGGCACCCCGGAGGAATGGACCGGGCGCCGGATCTTCGAAGCTGCCGCAGCGGGAGACACTGAATGCCGCGAGGCGATCGATACCATGTGCGAGATCCTCGGCAAGGGGATTGCGGCACTGTGCTTTGTCCTGAATCCCGAGGTCGTGGTGCTCGGCGGCGGCATCATGGCACAGGAAGCCGTGCTGCGGTCCCCCATTGAAACAGCCTTCGCCAGACACTCCATCCCGCTGGTGGCCGATGCGACCCGAATCGAATTTGCCAGCCACCAGAATGCCGCGGGCATGAAAGGGGCACTGGTGAATTTCCTGAACAGACATCCGGAACTGGCATGATCGCGGAGTGCCCCTGGCTGTCTGACCATGGTGCGGCCTGTGCTCTCTCGGGTACAATGCTGGGTACAGGGGTGATCTCCATGCAATACAAAGAAAAATCCGCCATCCCGCTGATCGAAGCGGCCTACCCGGGCATGACCCAGACAGAGAAGACCATCGCAAAGTGGTTTCTGGATGAAAACGAGCCGGAAGACTCTGCTCTCAAGGTCATGGCCAGAAAACTGGCTGTCTCGGAAGCCACGCTTGTGCGGTTCGCAAAGAAATGCGGCTTCAAGGGCTACCGGGAATTCATCTATCAGTACGAACGCAGTCTCTCTGCATCGAAACCCGATCCCCGGATCAATGAATCGACCCTGCAGGTGCTGGATGCCTACCAGGATCTGCTGACCAAAAGCTACAGCCTGATTGACGAGGAGCAGATCTGCCGTGTGGCGCAGATGATTTCTGACGCCGGCCATGTGTTTGTCAGCGGCCTTGGATCCTCGGGCATTGCAGCAAGGGAAATGGCCAGCCGTTTCATGCGGGTGGGTGTCGGCATCGAATGCTGCACGGATGTGGACACCATGCGCATGCTTTCGGTGTTCCGGTCTGCCGACGATCTTGTGATCGGTCTGTCACTGTCCGGAGCCCGCAAGGAATTCCGGGAATATCTGGGAGTCGCAAAAGAACGCGGGGCCCGGACGCTGCTGGTCACGTCCACCAGCCAGGAATCCCTGGCACACATAGCAGACGAGGTCATTCTCGTGCCTTCCCTGCTTCACATGAACCACGGACACTTCATCTCCCCGCAGTTTCCGCTGCTGGTGATGATCGACATCCTGTATGCGGCATTCATGCGGCAGAACCGGGACTTCAAGAATAACCTGCACCGGCAGACACTGGATGCGCTGCACAAAAATCATCGGGATGGTTCATGACTGTCCGAAGTGATAAACCCCCTCGGGTTCCCGCTGCACCCGCTTCTGGCGGCTGACGGTGCGTATTGGAAAGGAAACACTGCAATCTGATGACAAAACGAATACTTTGCTTCGGAGACTCCAACACCTGGGGGTTCTCCCCGGCTGACGGACAGCGGATGGATCACCGCTGGACGCGGCTGCTCAACACCGCCGGCACTCTGGATGCAGAGATCCTGGAAGAGGGCCTCAACAGCCGGAACGCGGTCTGCCGGGATCATCACATGCCTGAAAAATGCGGCTATGATGCCTGGAAGATGATGATGCTGTCCCACAAGCCGCTGGATGCGGTGGTCCTGATGCTGGGCACCAACGACCTGAAATCCACCTACCACTGCTCTGCGCGCTACATTGCCAACGGGCTTCGGGAATATGTCCGGGAGTGGATGAACCCCACGCTGTATGAAGGAACGAAACAGCCGCGGCTGCTGGTCGTCTCCCCCATTCTCCTGGGTGACAATCTGGCGGACCTGGAAGGCGAAGGCGGCGGCTTCAACCGGTATTCCATGGAGCAGTCCAGACTTCTGTGGGAAGAGCTGCAGGCTGCCCTTGCCCCGTATCCGGTCACTTTGCTGAATGCAGCAGACTTCGCCGAAGCATCTTCGCTGGACGGCCTGCATATGGATAAGGAAAACCACGCAAGACTGGCTGCTGCCATTGGCAGTACATTGCAGGAGATGCTGGCAGATTCCCCGGAAAATCCGGACCACGACGCCTGATATCCGTCCTCGCGGATCCCTCCGGTTCAGGGGCAGTCAGGCAGCAGAATCCGATCAGCAGCCGTTACGGCACAGACAGAAAAACAGGCAGCAGTCCGGTGCCATTCGGGCTGCTGCCTTTGCTTTTCCTGTATAGTGGCCTGGATCCTGACTGCATCAGGATGCAGTCAGGGCCGGGACGGCTGTTCCATGCCTGCTTCCAGCGCCAGGATCTGGTCCTGGAGCCGGGACAGTTCCGGCACCGGGATCCCCAGAATCCCGGCCATCGGCACCACCGTTCCGGAGAACAGACACAGTTCCGTGTGTCTGCCTGCCCGGATATCCTGGGCCATGCTTGGCATGGAGGCACCATCCAGTGCTTCGCACACCGTCAGCCACCGGTCAATATCCTCTGTCCCAAGGTGGATGCCCCTGGCCAGTGCCACCTGCCGGACTTCTTCCATCACCCGCACAAACAGCGCCCGGTGCTCCCCGACCGCACCTGCATAGCCGCAGCCATACACCGCACAGATCTGGTTTACGCCGCAGTTGAGCATCAGCTTGTTCCACTGCTCCCGGACAATGTCCTCACAGATGCGGCAGGGCATGCCGATGGAATCGAAAAAGGCTTTCACCTGCCGGACGGCTGTTTCCTGGCCCGGTCCATCTGACCCGGTCAGGATTTCGCCTATGTGGGAATAGCGGCATTCTCCCTGGAGATACACCGTATCCATCCCCTGCACGATCGTACGCAGAATGGTGTTTCCGGGATATCGTTCGCGGACGATCTCCTCACTGGTGATGCCGTTGAGGCATGACAGGATGATGGTGTGATCGTCCACAAAAGGGGCGATTTCCTCCAGGGCACCCTCGAGTCCCGAGGCCTTGGTCATGATGAGAACAAGATCCAGCGCCGGACCCGCATGGCTGTCCCCGGCAGATTCATTCCCGGTGGTGCCAGGCTGCAGATACCGGAATGTCTGCGGGATGCCGTTGACCGGAACAGGGTCCTGTCGATATCGCCAGATCCGTTCTTCGTCGGCAATGTACCAGGGTTCCACACCACCAGAACGCATCTGCATGCCATACAGCAGGCCAATGGCCCCACGGCCGGCAATGCCCACTGTCTGGATGGGTGAGTCCGTCTTCGCCGTCACTGTGCCTCCACTTCCATAACTTCCCCGACAAACATGCGGTGAAAATCAAAATCGGCATAAAAACGGGCCCTGATTTCCTGCGGGATGTCGCCGGGATCCATGCCCTGGCTGTACAGCTTCCGGCAGACAAGCGTCATTGTGGCTTCCTCAAACCCCATGGCCTGGCCCTGTTCCCCTGCAGCCACCGGATGAAGCCGGGTCATCGCAATCTTGTCCTGGTCCCGGCCCGAGACACTGCCCAGGATGCCCAGGTCCTTTTTGAAAGATTCATCGAAAAAGGAAATGGTGAACCAGTCGGAGTCCTCCATGAACGGAAGTGTATACCGGGATTCCCGAACATACACGGTGGCAGCGGGTTTGTTCCAGAGCGTCCCGAGCATACCCCAGCTGATGGTCATGGTGTTGAAGTGGTCCGCTGTTCCGGCTGTCAGCAATGCCCAGTGTTTGTCAAACAGCGTAAAGGGATCCACCCGGATCATGCGTTGTCTCCATCGGATCCTGCTGCGCCCGGGACTCCGGGTGTGTCCTGCAGGGCATCCAGGGCCTTGAGCATGGTTTCGGGATCCAGTTTCGGCTTCACTTTTTCACCGGATTTCAGGATCACGCCCTCGGGGCTGATCAGAAAACTCGACCGGACTGTCCCGAAGTACTTTTTCCCGTACATGGATTTTTCCTTCCATACATCATACAGTTCGTTCACCTTGTGGTCGGGGTCCGAGAGCAGGATCAGATCCAGTCCCTGTTTGTCGATAAACCGGCGGTGGCTCGCCGGGGAGTCCTTCGAAATGCCGATCACCACGGCATCCTTTGCGTCAAAGCCAGGCTTCAGCTCTGTATAGCCCTGTGCCTGGGTGGTGCATCCCGAAGTGTTGTCTTTGGGGTAAAAATAGAGAATGACGGGGCGGCCCCGGAAACTGCTCAGTGTGACCGGCTGTCCATCCTGGTCCTCCAGTGTGAAATCCGGTGCAATGGTTCCTGCCTCAAGCATGATTTGTTCCTCCTTGGCGGTGATGCCTGCCCGCAGTGGGGACAGGTCACTCTGTCCTGAAGTATACAGAATTTACCGAATTTTTTTGGAACATCGGCGGGAATACGATACACTGAGCGCGTAATGAAGGTTTAAGAACTGCTGACAGGGAGGATTAGTATGAGCGGATTTTTTGGTGTGGCTTCCACACAAAGCTGCGTTCTGGATCTCTTTTTCGGAACCGATTATCATTCACACCTTGGCACACGTCGTGCGGGCATGGCCGTATACGGGAAGGAACATGGCTTCGAGCGGGCGATTCACAACATTGAAAACACGCCCTTCCGGACGAAATTTGACAGAGACCTCTCCAAGTTCCGGGGTAATCTGGGCATCGGATGCATTTCCGACTTTGAGGCTCAGCCGCTGCTGATGCATTCTCATCTGGGAAGCTTTGCGATCACGACCGTTGGCCGGATCAACAACCTGGAGGAGCTGAAGGACCTGTGTTTCCAGGCCGGCATGACGCATTTCCTGGAAATGAGTTCCGGCGGGATCAATCCCACGGAGCTGGTGGCAGCCCTCATAAGCCTGAAGGATTCCTTTCTGGAAGGACTGCAGTTTGTGCAGGAAAAGGTCAAAGGTTCGCTGTCTGTGCTGCTTCTGACGCCGGAGGGCCTGTGGGCCAGCCGTGACCGGCTCGGCCGGACACCTGTGATCGTCGGACACAAGGAGTCGGGGTATTGCGTGACGTTTGAAAGCAGCGCGTTCCTGAACCTCGGGTATGAACATGTCATGGACCTGGGCCCGGGGGAAATCGTGTTTGTGACTCCGGAGCGTCTGAATGTGATGCAGCAGCCGCAGAAGGATATGCGCATCTGTTCTTTTCTCTGGGTGTACTACGGGTATCCCACGAGCACCTATGAAGGCGTCAATGTAGAGGTCATGAGAAACCGCTGTGGTCAGATCCTCGCCCGCCGCGATGCGGCTGTGGATGTGGACAGCGTGGCTGGCGTTCCGGACTCCGGCACAGCCCATGCGGTGGGATATGCCAACGAGAAGCAGATCCCGTTTTCCAGGCCGTTCATCAAGTACACGCCTACCTGGCCAAGGTCGTTCATGCCCACCGACCAGAGCCAGCGGTCGATGATCGCGAAAATGAAGCTGATCCCGGTCAAGGACCTGATCAGGGACCAGCGGCTCCTGCTCATTGACGATTCCATCGTCCGGGGAACACAGCTGGGGGAAACCACAGAATTCCTGTATCACTCCGGTGCCCGGGAAGTCCATGTGCGGCCTGCCTGCCCGCCGATCATGTACGGATGCAAGTACCTGAACTTTTCCCGGTCCACATCCGACTACGATCTCATCACGCGGCGGGTGATCCGAGACCTGGAAGGCGGCGAACCGGATGAAGCCACGCTGAAGCGGTATGCGGATCCGGATACACCGGAGTACGCCGCGATGTGCGAGGAAATCCGCCGGCGGTCTGATTTCACGACGTTGCGGTACCACCGGCTGGATGACATGATCGAGTCCATCGGCCTGCCCCGGGAGTCTCTGTGCACCTATTGCTGGAACGGTGAGGAGTAACGGACTGACGCTCAGTCTCCATTCCTGTATATGCCGATGAGAGGCAGGGCGCAGACAGTTGTCTGCTGCTTCCTGCCTTTTTTGATTTGCGGCCGCAGCCGGCATTCTCCACTTTTGCACATCTGCAGCAGAGGTGCTGTACGGTTTTGGCAGGGTGCCGGTTTTGTTCAGATACCGGTTTTGTTAAGATAATGGAGATGAGCAAAGAAAAAACCATTGCGGTCAACCGCAAAGCAAGACACGAATATGACCTCTTTGACCGGTATGAGTGCGGCCTGGTGCTTCAGGGAACGGAAATCAAGTCCATCCGCCAGGGCAAGGTGAACTTGAAGGACAGCTATGTATCCATCCGCCAGGGGCAGGCTGTGATCAAGGGGATGCATATTTCTCCCTATGCCTTTGGAAACCGGTTCAATCACGATGAGATACGGGACCGCAGTCTGCTGCTGCACAAGCGGGAGATCCTGAAGCTGGATCAGGCGACACGGATCAAGGGGTATACGCTGGTTCCTGTGCGTCTGTATCTGTCAAAGGGGCTGGCGAAGCTGGAAGTGGCACTGGCAAAGGGCCGGGACCTGCATGACAAGCGGGAAAACGCCAAGGCCAGGGATGCGAAGCGTGAAATCGAGAAAGCCATGAAGAGCCGGATCCGGAACTGACCCGGCTTTTTCTGCGGCCTGTTCCCTGTCCTTGTTGATTGCATACAGGCTGTCTCTGCAGAGCAGGGAGTCTTCCTGTGGATTCAGGGTCCACACCGGCTGGCAATGCCTGGACAGTGCGGGAATGTCTGGATGTGTCCGGGCTGTCGTGGACTGTCGGACAGGTTTTACTGAGCATTCCATGGACAACAGGATGTTTATTGTGCTAAAATATTTGTCCATGGGGGTGTTCAGGCATTCGATGTACAGATGTCTGGATCCTGCTGCAGCCGGGTGGTTCCGTAAAGACCAAACCTAAAGCGAAACGCTAGAAACAACAACTACGGCCAGATGGCCTTTGCTGCTTAATTTAAGAGTACTTATCTCTTGCAGCCCCTTTGATAGCCTGTCATCAGCTGTCATTGCGTGAGAAACCTGAATGACTAAGTCCGCTGTCCGGCAGGCAGCGGTACCGACAATTTTGCCAGACCTTCCTTCTGTGGTTGTCCATGCCGTAAGAGGAAGTGTACAAAGATGGACTAAGCTGTAGAGGCAGAATCGTGGGACGCTGTGCAGACAGGAGTTCGATTCTCCTCACCTCCACCAGGAGAATACATCTCGAAACCAGTTCGAGTTATCTTAAAGAATGGTCCCATTTGGGTCATCGTCCCTGTGGACCCCGGAGAAATCCGGGGTCTTTTTGTATCCGAATCTGTCAGCGTCCTCACTGTGTATCTGTCTCTTCACCGCCATGACCCTCGCCACAAACTGAAAAAGCGGAGCACCATCAGGCACTCCGCGATTGTAAGATTCGGGATCTGTTTACTTTTTGTCAAAGGCGTCCTTGACTTTGTCACCCAGTTCGTCAGCCTTGGCTTTTGTTTTGTCAGCCAGGTTGTCGATATCGGCCTGGGCCTTCTTCAGATTGGCTTCTGCCTTTGCCTGCAGGGCTTTGGCATCCACTTCAGCCTTGTCGCCGGCCTTTGCCAGACCTGCCCGCACATCTTCGTTGAATTTGTCCAGAGCGGCTTTGGCATCCGCCATTTCCTTTTCTGCTTTTGCCTTTGCAGCTTCTGCATCAGCCATGGCCTTTTCCTTCGCGGCATCGGTCTTCACTTCCAGACGTTCTTCGGCTTTTTTCAGCCCGGCATCAGCCTTTGCAAGTTCTTCTTCCGCTTTTTTCTGAGCTTCCTTGGCGTCTGCAACAGCCTTGTCTTCCACCTTCAGGGTGCCGGCTTTGATCTGTGCTTCCACCTGGGCACATTTTTCCTTCGCAGCTGCCAGATCGGCTTCTGCCTTTGCCCTGACTGCCTTTGCTTCTTCCATGTGCTTTGCGCGTTCAGCGGTTTCTTTCGCAGCCAGTTTCTTCTTCTCGTCTTCGAAGGAATCCTTGATGTGGTCCCCTGCGTCTTCAAATACGTCTTTTACCTTGTCAAAGCCTTCAGCGACATCCTTCTTGAATGCGTCCCATCCTTTTTCGAAATCGTTTGCCATAGTGTTTGCCTTCTTTCTGTTCTGTGTAATTGTAAATCTTCTGTTGTAAATCTTCTGATCCTGTGGGCTGTTATTCCGGTTTCACCGGCCCGAAGACGCGGATGATCCGTTCCGGTTCACCATCAGGTCCCTGCATGAGTTCAGGCAGTACCAGATCTATGGTGCAGCTGTTCAGGGCCTCCTGCGTGAACTGCATCAGCGGGGTTCCCCTGGAAACCGGCTGTCCTTCCGTCACCAGCACCTGAATCTGATCCTGCAGGTTGTCCGGCAGGGCGACAATGACACCTTCCGAATTGGCCAGCGTGATGCCTGTGTGACCGGGGGTTCGTGCAATGGTTGCCACCGTGGATGCACAAGGGCTGCACAGTGTGCTGCCTTTCAGCATGCCTTCCACGATTCCGGCCGCTTCCGCTTCCTCCGCTTTCATGACCGGAGTGGCATCCACCCGTCCATCCAGGGCCTGTGCCCCTTCTTTCAGGTCAGCTGCGCTGTCTTTCACGGCATTCTTGATGTCATCCCATCCATCTTCAATGTGTTTTTCCAGATTCTTGAAAAAGTCTGCCATCTGTTGCCTCCAGAGCTTTCGCCTGTATCCATCGTACGTTTTTGCCCCCCTGAAAGCCACTGACCTGCCCGGATTGGCAAAAACGCTCACTCTGTGAGCGCTTTGGAATGGAATGTGACTTTTGTCATTCTCTGATGGACAGATGTTTTTCGCAACTCTTCTGCTTGTGCTTGAATTCACAAGGTGTAAGCGTATAATAAGAATCCTATGAAAGGAAAGGTGGAATTTTTCACCGAGGTATGAAAACAATGTCAAAAGTTTACAATTTTTCAGCCGGACCTGCCTGCCTGCCTGAATGGGTGCTGAAACGGGCCGCGGAAGAAATGCTTGATGCCAACGGAAGCGGCATGAGTGTGATGGAGATGTCCCACCGGTCCTCTGACTTCGAAAATATTCTGAACGGCGCAAAGGACAGACTGCGCCGGCTTATGAATATCCCGGAAGACTACGAAATCCTGTTTCTGCAGGGCGGAGGCAGCCTTCAGTTCGACATGATTCCGATGAACTTTCTGAAAAATGGCGCAGATGTGATCAATACAGGTCAGTGGACCAAGAAAGCCATCAAGGAACACGAAAAGTTCGGAAAAACACACATCGCAGCGTCCAGCGCTGAAGACAACTTCACCTACATCCCCAAAATCACGAACGAGGATCTGGACCCTGATACCGATTATGTATATATCTGTGAAAACAACACGATTTATGGAACCAAGTACAAGGAGCTCCCTCCGCATGACGGCAAGCGTCTGATTGCGGACCTGTCTTCCTGCATTCTTTCCGAACCCGTGGATGTGACAAAATACGACATGATTTTTGCCGGTGCCCAGAAAAACATCGGCCCTGCAGGCGTGACACTGGTCATCATCAAAAAGGATATGATTGAAGACCGTCCCGACCTGCCGACCATGCTGTCCTACAAAACACATGCAGATGCCAACTCCCTGTACAACACACCTCCCTGCTACGGCATTTATATGTGCGGACTGATGTTCGAGTACCTGGAAGACGTGATTGGCGGCCTGGAAAACATGCAGAAGATCAATGAACGCAAGGCGAAAAAGCTGTATGACTACATTGACAGCTCGAAGCTGTACTCCAACCCTGTTGCCGTGGAAGACCGGTCACTGATGAACGTGCCCTTTGTGACCGGCAACAAGGAGCTGGATGCGAAGTTTGTCAAGGAAGCAAAAGAAGCCGGGCTGGTCAACGTGAAGGGTCACCGCACAGTTGGCGGCATGCGCGCTTCCATTTACAACTCCATGCCGGAGGAAGGCGTGGATGCACTGATTGATTTCATGAAGAAGTTTGAAGAGGAGAATGCCTGATGTATACCGTTAAGCTTTACAACAACATTGCGCAGAAAGGCCTGGATCAGTTCACCGAGGCGTTCGAGGTCGGAGAACATCTGGGGGATGAAGATGCCATTGTGGTCCGCAGTGCAAACCTGCATGATCTGGAGTATGGCAAAAACCTGAAAGCCATTGCCCGTGCAGGCGCCGGTGTCAACAACATTGATCTGCCGGCGTGCAGTGAGCGGGGTATCGTGGTGTTCAACACACCGGGCGCCAATGCCAATGCAGTCAAGGAACTGGTGTTCGCCGGTCTTCTGCTTGCCAGCCGCGATATCTATCACGGCATTGAATGGTGCAAGACGCAGACAGACAACCCAAATCTTGGCAAAGATGTGGAAAAGCAGAAAAAGAAATATGCCGGCAATGAGCTGACGGGCAAGACACTGGGTGTCATCGGCCTGGGTGCCATCGGCATTGAGGTGGCCAACCTGGCCATGCGGTTTGGCATGAATGTCAAAGGGTATGATCCCTATATATCGGTGGACAATGCCTGGAAAATGTCCAAGTGGATCGAACACGCAAAGGACCTGAAGGAGCTCTACAAGGATGCGGACTTCGTGACCCTTCACCTGCCCCTGATGGATTCCACAAAAAACACCATTGACAGAGAAGCCATCAGCCAGATGAAGGATGGCGTAAAAATCCTGAACTTCGCGCGCGGTGGACTGGTCAATGACGATGACCTCCTGGAAGCGCTTGATTCCGCCAAGGTTGCGCTGTATGTCACGGATTTCCCCAGTGCCAAACTGGCTGCACATGACAAAGTGATCCCGATCCCCCATCTGGGTGCCAGCACGGAGGAATCCGAGGAGAACTGTGCAGTCAAGGCCGCGCAGGAAGTTATGGACTATCTGCAGTATGGAAACATAACCAACTCGGTGAACATGCCCAATGTCAGTGCTTCCATGTCCACACCCTACCGTGTGGCGGTATTCCATGTGAACAAACCGAAGATGATTTCCCGCATCACCGATGCATTTGCACAGGAAGATGCCAACATCGAAAACCTGATCAACAAGTCCAGAGATCAGATCGCGTATACAATGCTGGACCTGGATGCACAGCCCAGTACCGATGCCCTGGACAAAATCCGCGGTCTGGACGGCGTGATCCGTGTGGAAGTGTATGAGGCCTGATACCGACGGTCACGTCCATCTGGAAAACGGTCCGCTGAGTGTGGACTATGTCTGGGAATTTGTCAATGCGGCAGCGGACAAAGGTCTGAAGCATCTCCAGATCCTGGACCATACGCACCGTTTCTATGAATTCGCTCCGATGTACAGGGATGTCATCGAGGCAGATCCGCGTCAGAAAGCCTGGTTTGAAAAGAAACAGGTCAATTCCATTCAGGACTACATCGATCTGATTGAAGCCTGCAGACAGGAAGAGTTTCCAATTGACGTGACATTCGGGCTGGAGGTCTGCTGGGCGGATTTTCGGAAGGATTTTCTCAAGGACCGGCTGTCTGTCTACCCGTGGGATTTTCTGGTGGGAAGCGTCCATTCCGTGCAGGGACGACTGTATGATATGGATGGCTGGAGCCGCGAAATCCTCTGGGATGTGGAACCATCGGAATGGATTTACCGGCAATACTATGACCAGCTGGCATCGACCATCACGAGTGGGCTTTTTACCCAGATCGGGCATCCGGATGTGGTCAAAATGTATCAGTATGATCCGGGGTATGACCTGCAGGAAGAATATGACCGCATCAGCTGCCTTGCGAACGAATACAGTGTAATGCTGGAGGAGAACACAGGCGCCAGCTATCGATATGGCCATCCGGACGCGGGACTGGCCCCTGCTTTCAGGGAAACCGCCAGGCGTGCCGGAGCCAAGACCATTACAGCCAGTGACGCCCACTGGCCCGGTCACGTGGGAATGAACTTTGACAGGCTGGAGGACCGCTAACTGAGTCAGGATTTCGCAGTCCCTTCTCACCTCCCTGCCGAAACAATTACGCGAAATCATGAATCACTTGAATGAGGATTCGCTGCAGAAGAGGTTGACGCCTCTTCTTTTTTCATGCTATGATAATCAGGCAAATGGCGCGTTCGGCAAGCGGTTAAGCCACAGCCCTCTCAAGGCTGTATCACGGGTTCGAGTCCCGTACGCGCTACC
>Ga0137310_100047_pt1 | contig 67059 bp, 64 predicted proteins | sample NAcewiD2O_June_2_FD_97183 | JGI IMG/M metagenome (GOLD analysis project Ga0137310, IMG submission 97183) | Mouse cecal microbial communities from Vienna, Austria - N-Acetylglucosamine amended D2O_June | ecosystem: Host-associated > Mammals > Digestive system > Large intestine > Cecum | place...
GATACCAGCTCTTATATTTCAGGTATTCGGCCTGCGGATGATCCTTGTCATACCCGGCCGGCACCTTTTTGAGAGCCGTCCCCTGTACCGTAAAATATTTGGTAAAGGTGTCTGCATGAATGATCTGTTCCCATTCGTCCGGATGCTTCACGATATAGTCCCGCACCATGACGGTGGCCTCCTTGAACATATCGGCAAACAGTCCGCCGCCCAGAAAGGATTCATCGCCGGGCTTTATCATCAGATAATATCCAACCGGGACAGGGAGCTTTCCCATCGCGCCGATGTGGGCGCGGAAGGCGGGATTGTAGGGTGACTTGTCGTGACTGAACCGGGTATCCCGCACCAGCTTAAAGGTAAGATCCCTGGGCACATTCTGGAGGATACTGCTGTCTGTCTTTCCGATAGCCAGAATCAGTTCCTGCACCAGCTCTTCAAACTGCGCGTTTGCGTCTTTGTATTCTGTCTTATGCTGATGATACCATTCCCGGTTGTTGTTTTCCTTTAATTCGGATAAGTATTTGAAGATCAGTTCTGTGTTCATCATTTCCTCCCATTCCTTCCGGGCACAGATAAAATGCGAAAGGTGCTTTCTCACATAGCAATGTGAACTTTCATGCGTCTTCTGTGCCAGAACTTTTTTCATGTGCGTCATTTCAAGTTATGTGTTTTTTACGACCGATAGAGAAGTTGAGTTCAGAAAATTTCTCATAAACTGTCTGGTCTGTTCCGGGGTCGCATAGAGTCTGGCAAAGGAGAAATTCTGGGCCAGATCGTCGATCTCTTCCATAGCCTCCTTCACGTCGAGCATGGTCTGCCTTTCGATCTCATCTGCGGCAGTAAAGTCCTGATGGGCCGGATGAATCCTGTGGTTTTGAATGGCATAGTTGATTCGGTCTGCGCACCGGCATGTCCCGTTTCCGTATTCGCCGCAGTATTCGCTTAAGAAATCGGCCATTTTTTTGCGGACACGGGAGAGACGCTGGCGGTATGCTTCCGGCGATATTCCTAAAATTTCTCCGGCTATGCGGCTGTCTGTCTGAAACATGGTTCCAAGTACGAAAATGCAGCGGCTTTCCGCATCAAGGCACTGCAGCATCACATTGGTGCAGGACAGTTTCAGTTCCTCTTCCAGAAGCGCTTTTTCCACATTCTGCGTCAGATCAGGCACGTCGTGGATGTTTCCGTTTTTGATATCCTCGCCGTAAAATTCAAAGCTCAGAGGATGTTTGGCAAACATATGCTTTTGGTAGTTTTTCAGATGGTTCACCGCAATGCGGAACACCCACGTTGAAAAGGCGCTCTCCTTGCTGAAAGAGGACAAGTGGGTGATGACCTTTAACAGGATATCCTGCGCTGCGTCCTCCGCGTCGGGAAAGGTGCCGAGCATGCGCAGGGAAAGGTTAAAGACCAGATCCTGCACATTTAGGATAACAGCCTCCAGCGCTTCCCGGTCTCCGGCGGTCGCCTTGTCGACCAAGGCAAATAATTCTTCTGTATTTTTGTCCATAAAAGTTACCTCCTATATAATTAGACAACGCCGCGTGACTTTTGTGACATAAAAATTTAAATTATTTCCGGCAGTGCAGAAGTCCTTTTTTCTTTGCGTAACCACACATAAAACAGGAAAACGCAAGGATCAGCAGAACAAAGACAGCCAGCATATCCCACACATCGAACAAGGGCTCGGAAATCATTGTTGCAAGAATGGCGTTTATGATAAACACGAGCGGAACGGCTGACAAAAAAATGATTCCAAGCGCGGTCAATTTTCTGGAGTTTCCCATGCGCATACAAATGACAGCAACGATCCACACAAACAGAATGGAAACGAAAGCAACCACCTTCCCGATAGAAAAGACGGCCGGCGCCTTGGTGAGACGGCTTAACACAAACAGATAGGGGATGGTGAAGGCGCTCAATGAAACGAGACTTGTAAGGATGCCGCGTTTCCCAAAGATAATAACAGGGAACGATACCGCCCACGCGTAGAGGATGGAACTGACTGGAATCAGAGACCATGTCAGGGCACCGGATATGGCGATGTTGCAGACCAGACAGACCATCATGCCGATCAAAAGAGCCATAGAATAGAGGATGGCAATGATCCCGTTTCTGGTCAGATTATTTTCGTCCTTTCTTTTCAGTGCAATCAGATTCTCGTCCGCTGTTTTTTCATAGTTTTCCATTGTAATGACCTCCCCGCTTAACAGTTCATTTACCGTGATCCCCAGTATTTCGCAAAGCTCTAACATGATTGATGAGTCGGGCATACTTTTTCCTGTCTCCCATTTGGAGACGGCCCGGTCTGTAATTCCAAGTTTTTCGGCGAGCTGCATCTGCGTCAGTTTTTTCTCCTTGCGGCATTGGGCGATGAAGCTCCCGATCTTTGTCTGATCCATGCTGGTTCCTCCTTGTGCTTTGTTATGTCTGCATCATACACCGAAAGGCATTCTTTGTACACAAACCGTTGGTTGAGTCGGGGAGAATGTGCTGTCATGCGGCGTATTTATCACATCCTATGGTCTGATGGGATATCGGGTTCTCGGTACTTGACATATTAGCACAAGGCTGCGAAATTTTCCATCCATGACGAAAAAAGGATGATTGATGACGAAAAGACTTTAGAAATCAGATAGGTGCACCGAAATAAAAAGCAACAGAGAAAAATGAAGCGCATTTATATTTTAATAGAAAGGCAGGCGGCGTTTATGAATATTTCATGGGATCAGACCAGCAGTATCTTGCGGAGGATGAATACTGCAGGCATGTTGAAGAGCACACAGGACAGGCTGGAGCGTCAGGAACAGACGCAGGAGCAGGTGGATTTTTTCGAGAAGCAGAAAGAGAACCTGAAAAATGTTTCCTGTGAAAGTGTGGAGGAGATCGCTGAAAAGCTGAAAATGTTCCAATCCTACGAGGATCAGATTTCATCGATAAAGGCGGCTTACAACCAGGAGCAGATGTTCCATATTCTGGATGAATCCACAGAGCAGGGCGAGAAGATTGCGGAAGCGGTCGAGGATACAAAACCCAAGACTCCGGAGGAGCGACTGGAAGAAATGGCCGAGGAAGCGCTTGGCATCGAGGATGGCGGCGAACTCGAGGAGGCAATGGAAGAACTCGAGGAAGTTGTGGAGGAGCTGACCGAGGAACTGGTGGAGGAGACGACCGAGGAGCTTACGGAAGCGCTGCCCGAGAATGCGGAGCTTTCTGCAGAAGAGGTTGCGGAGGCGGCGGCTGCGGCCAATGCGGCGGAAAAGGAAGCGGCCAATGCGGCGGGAATACCCGAGGGGTATATGCCGTTTGATGTGAGACTGTAGACAAAAAAGGGAATGTCTGGCGCTGCGGCGCGGACATTCCTTTCTTGTATGATCATATTTTGTGACAAAATGGGGGAAAAGATATGGGAAGATGCATTGCGCTTTATAACGGCACAACTTTCGTTGCCACCTTCTCCCGGAACCGCACATCATGCTCCACAAAGAGCAGTGTCGGCTCATATTCCAAAAGCAGTTTCTCAATCTGCATCCGGGAGAAGACGTCGATATAGTTAAGCGGTTCATCCCAGATGTAGAGGTGCGCGGGAGTCAGCAGGCTTGCCGCCAGCAGCACCTTTTTCTTCTGTCCTTCCGAGTAATCCTCCATATTTTTTGCAAACTGTGTCCGCTCAAAGTCAAGCTGTCTTAAGACAGCGCAGAACAGGCTTTGATCCAGATTCCGTTTTTTACAGAAATCGGCAATGCTGCCCGCCAAGCCGGAAGTGTCCTGGTTGACGTAGGAAATCACAAGTCCAGAGGCAGTTTCACAGACGCCTTCCTCTGTGAATGCCATACCAAAATTCTGAAATCCGGCTCTTTGCAGAATCACCTTTATAAGAGTGGATTTCCCGCATCCGTTTTCCCCATGCAGGGCAACTCTGTCCCCGCGCTGGATCTCAAAGGTGATCCCGGAAAAGACAGGCGATTTGGCATCCGCATATTGCAGACCGTAGTCCCGGATCTGCACAAGTCTTTCCTTATGGTGGGAGAGCGGCGCAAGCCTTAAATCTATCGTTTTTTCCAGATCCTGCAAAAGTCCTTCCTTCTCCTCGATTTCCCGGTCAATCCGCCGCTTCATCTGGGTCACCCGGCTCTGCATTTTTTTAGTCTTCGCGCCGATATAAGCCCTTGTGCCCTTGCAGCGGTCATGTTCATTGACGGGGTCATAACCGATCTTGGTTGCTTCGTTTTTGTCAGCCCAGTCCGAGGCCCGTCTGGCGGCCTGTCTCAGTGTTCTGATTTCTTTCAGATGTTTTTCGTTTTCGGAAAGGACAAACTGGTCCCTGCGCTGTTTGTTTTCCCACCAGATGCTGAAATTGCCGCTTTGTACATCAATGCTCTGCCTGTTTAAGACAAGGACGTGATCAATGCAGGCGTCCAGCAGATCCCGGTCATGGGATACCAGTATAAAGCCTTTTTTGGCGGCGAGATAATTTTTCACGATTTCTCTGGCTTCCCGGTCCAGATGGTTTGTCGGTTCGTCGATCAGCAGGAAATCATTTTCGCCTGAGAACAAAACGGCCAGCAGGATCTTTGTCTGTTCCCCGAAACTTAAGGTTTCAAAAGAGCGGTAGAGGATTTCTGCGTCCTCGTTAAGCTGCGCCAGCTCACAGATCACCCGCCACTCTTCACATCCCGGTTTCAACTCGTCCAGAAAGGCGGATGCGGGCAGTTTTCGCTGTGTCGCTGTGATAAGATAAGGAAAATAATCAAAGGCCGCAGATGCGCTTATGGAGCCCTGATAAGTATATTTTCCCGTCAGCAGGCGCAGGAAGGTGGTTTTTCCTTTTCCATTCCGTCCGATAAAGCCTAATTTCCAGTCAGTATCAATCGAAAAAGAGACATTTTCGAAGATATTGTCAAAGCTCCCTTCATAGCAGAACGTCAGATTTGTTACATTTATTTGTGACATACACATCTCTCCCTTCTAAAAACCTCCATAAGCAAGAGGCGGTTCAGAGAATGCCAGGCATTCTCTCAAAAAGTTTCAGGCTGCGGAGTATGCATGAAAAAGTGTCGTCGCCGGAAAAGTCACATGATATGCTCAGTTACCTCACAGGGAGTGTCGTGCGGAAAACGCACCACAAAAGAATGCACACAAAAAGAGAGGTTATGAGAACATAATCCACTTTTGGCGACATGAAAATGGTATGGGAACAGACTCCCATACATCAAAACATTCATGCAATCAAAAGTAGATTATTTCTTCATCCTTTCACCTCTCTCTTCAAAGATAGAGTCATTCTAACACTGCAGTTTCATTTTGTCAAACAGGAAATTTCGGACATAGGACTGCCCCACATTCAGACACGGCATCTTATGTGCTTTTTGCTTGCGTTTCAGTAAGTGGGATAGTATAGTTAAAGGAAGAGAAAATTGGCAGGAGGGTACTGGATTTATGATTTTAAATTTTGACGCAATTGACGAACAGGTCATCCCCAATTTTAAAGGCGGAGAGAAGCACTTCAAAACACACTTGTACGCGGATGAGGCGTGCAAAATCATGCGGGCATCCTTAGAACCGGGGGCGAGTATCGGCCTGCATACCCACGAGACGGACAGTGAAATTGTTTTTATGTTGAAGGGAACGGGAGTTGTTCTAAACGACGGAGAAAGAGAAATTCTGCCGGCGGGGAGCTGTCATTACTGCCCGAACGGGCACAGCCACAGCCTGCGCAATGAGAGCAGTGAGGTGATTGAATTTTACGCGGTGGTGCCGGGAACTGTGATGGGGTAAAAATGATGCGCAGCACAGAGCGCAGAAATGAGGTGGGTATGAATACGATAGAAAAACTGCAGGCGCTCCGGGGGGAGATGCGAAAAAAGAATCTTTCGGCGTACATTGTGCCGACGGAGGATTTTCACTGCTCAGAGTATGTGGGGGATTACTTTAAGGCAAGGGAGTATCTGTCCGGGTTTACAGGATCAGCGGGTACGCTTCTGGTGATGCCGGAAAGGGCTTTGCTGTGGACGGACGGCAGATATTTTCTGCAGGCGGAAGCACAGCTTTCCGGCAGTGGCATTGAGCTGATGAAGAGTGGAGAGCCGGGGGTTCCAACGCTCCCGGAGTTTCTTGACGAACACTTAAAAAAGGGAGCGGTTGTGGGTTTCGACGGAAGAACAGTGACCGGCGCTTTTGTGGAGGAACTCAAGGAGAAGACGGCGGCGAAACAGGTTACCTTTTACGGGAAAAGGGATCTGGCTGACCGGGTCTGGGAGGAGCGGCCGCCTATGTCGGCGGAGCCTGTGTGGGAGCTTGGGATATCCTACGCGGGGCTTTCCAGGGAGGAGAAGCTTGCAAAGGTGAGACAGGAGATGGAGAAGGAGAGGGCGGATGCGTTTCTGGTGACGGCGCTGGATGAAACCGCTTGGCTCTTAAATCTGCGCGGCAGCGATGTGAAGCACACACCCGTTTTTCTCTCCTATATGTTTATCACCAAGAGACGTGCCCTGTTATGTGCACAAAAGAGCGCCTTTTCCGAGGCGGTCTGCAGCGAACTGGCGAAAGCGGGCGTAACCCTTCTGCCCTATGAGAGCATAGAGGATATGGTGGCTTCCCTGCCGGCAGGGCAGAGAATCCTTGTGGATGAAAAAAAGGTCAGCTACCGGCTGTTAAAAATGATTTCCAAAGGGGTGGAGAAGATCAACAGACCCAGTCCCATTGCACTGATGAAGGCGGTGAAGACGGAGCGGGAAATCACTCATATACGCTCGGTTCATGTGAAGGACGGGGTGGCAGTGACCCGGTTTATTTACTGGCTGAAGACCCATGTGGGTGCGGAGGAGATCACAGAGATCAGTGCGGCTTCCAAGCTGGAGGCGTTCCGGGCCGGGCGGGAAGGGTATTTGGGCCCCAGCTTTGATCCGATTATGGCCTACGGGCCTCATGGGGCCATCGTGCACTACGAGGCGACCCCGGAGACGGATGTGGCGATGGAGCCAAAGAGCTTCTGCCTTGCCGATACAGGGGGGCATTACAGCGAAGGCACCACAGACATTACCCGGACGATTGCCCTGGGAGAATTGACGGCGAGGGAGAAGAGGGCCTATACCCTTGTGTTAAAAGGCCATCTGCGGCTTGGCGCGGCGAAATTTTTGGAGGGCGTCTGCGGACAGAACCTGGATGTGCTGGCGAGACAGCCGCTCTGGGAAGAAGGACTGGATTATAACCACGGCACGGGACACGGCGTTGGGTATCTCTTGAGCGTGCATGAAGGTCCCCAGAACTTCCGCTGGCGTATGGGCGGTGAGGCGGCCTGCGTGCCCCTGCAGGAGGGGATGGTGCTCTCCAATGAACCGGGATTGTATCTGACAGGACAGTTTGGCATCAGGCATGAGAATCTGGTGCTGGTCAGAAAAGGGGAGAAGACCAATTACGGGCAGTTCATGTATCTGGAACCGCTCACGATGGTTCCATTCGATAAGGATGCGATTGACGTAAGTCTGATGACGCCGCAAGAGATCAGCCTGCTGAACGATTACCATACAAAGGTGTATGAGACACTTGCGCCTTATTTTACAGGGGAGGAGCTTGCATGGCTTGGGGAGGCTACTGCGGCGGTATAGGAACGTAAGATGGAATGGAGTCTGGCATTTTTCATAAAAAGTGTGCTTCTCGGCGTCGGACTCGCGATGGATGCCTTTTCGGTTTCTATGGCAAACGGGTTAAACGAGCCGGATATGAGACGTAAAAAAATGTGCGCGACAGCGGGAGTATTTGCCCTGTTTCAGGCAGTCATGCCGATGATCGGCTGGATATGCGTCCACACACTCATACGGTACTTTACGGTATTCAGCAAGTGCATACCGTGGATTGCGCTCGTTTTGCTTCTGTTTATCGGCGGCAAGATGCTGAAGGAGGGGATCGGAAACAGCGGAGAGGAGACCACAAAAACCCGGCTGGGGATTGCCGCTCTTCTGGTGCAGGGAATCGCCACTTCCATAGACGCCTTATCGGTCGGTTTTACAATTGCGGAATACGGATTTATGATGGCCTTTGTATGCGCATTCCTTATTTCAGTGGTTACGTTTGTGATCTGTATGGCGGGGCTTGTCATCGGCAAAAAGTTTGGGACGGCTCTTTCCGGCAGGGCGGCGGTGCTCGGCGGCATCATTCTGATTGCGATCGGTGTTGAGATATTTATTTCCGGGGTCTTTTAGGCCAAAGTTATTTATTCTGATGCTGGTGCAGGGTCGCGTTCATTTTCTTGATGTTGTGTCTGATGAAGGCATACTGTATCAGCCATATGATGGCATAATTACATGCGAACATGCCAAAATACTTTACAATGCCCATCAGACTGTGCTCCGTCCAGTAAGTGATATAGGCGATTGGCATCATCAAAACGGTGATGAGCAGAAAGTAAATACCGGTCTGTTTGGCAAGCCCCCAAGTCTCCAGATCCCAGATCACGGAACATCCGGCGCATCCCCCTCCGAGCAGGCCGCACAGGAGCGCCTGTACGATGACGGCGCCTATTTCACTTCCCACCAGTTCCACCAGTTCTGGCATGCAGGGAACGTAGTAACCGTCCTCCCAGATCAGGGAAGTGATGATCGTGAAGGTGTAGCCGATGGAAAGTCCCAGAGGGAAACCATACAACCCGCGTATAATGATTTTTTTTAACATGTCTTTTACCTCACATTCCTAATATTTTTTTGATTTTTGAGACATAACGTCTGGAAACATAAGTAGTCGTACCGTTTGTCAGCTTCACATAGATCGTGCCGCTGAAACTCAAGTCAAAGTTTTTCACCTTTTTTAAGTGAATGATCTCCGAGTTGGAGATACGGACAAACTGGGAGGGATTTAACCGCTCCGAAACCTCATAGAGCCTGAGCCGCAGAAGGTATTCTCCCTTGTCTGTCACCGCAAAAACTTTGCCCCCTGCCGCATAAATCCGAAACAGATCATCCGGCTCTATGACTTCCATCTTGCCGTCTTTGCTGCCGGTGAGGATGGGTGGCGTCTGGTCGGACAGCCTCTGCATGAGGGTATTCACTTCTTCCGTTATGGAAGCGGTGTGTATGACGATTTTCGGCTCGGTACAGGAGCTGTCTATTCTTATTTCAACCTGCATTTCTGTGTTCACCTCCCGGTCACAGCGTTTATCTTCTTTCATGTATGCTCTGTTTTCTTTCTGTGATGTCATTATAGGAAAAGGGGATATTTCCTGCAACTGTTTTCTGATAGTCGGTTGTATACGGGGCATAAGTGGTGTACAGGTACTTGTTCGTTTGGTATTCTTTCGGTATAATAATTGCGTGCGGACGATATTTTCTGACAGTGGGACGACAGGCGTTTTAAATGGATATATACTGCGACAGCAGGAAAGGTCGTGCGAGAAAATGAGGTATCAAACGGAGGAAAATCATGAGGGATGAAAAAATAGTTCGGGAAGAAATATGCGAGATTGGGAGAAGGATGTACGGCCGGCGGATGGTGGCGGCAAACGATGGCAATATTTCGGTGCGGCTTTCGGAGAATGAGATTATCTGTACGCCCACAGGTGTTTCCAAGGGTTTTATGAAGCCGGAGCAGCTCTGCAAAATGGATGTTTCGGGTAATGTGCTGGAGGCGGCAGAAGGGTTTGGCCCGTCCTCCGAGGTCAAGATGCATCTGCGCGTCTATCAGAAATGCCCGGATATTTCGGCTGTGGTACATGCCCATCCCATTTTTGCCACCAGCTTTGCGGTGATGGGCAGGGCGCTTGACAGTCCGATTATGCCGGAGGTGATTGTCAATTTCGGAAAGATACCGCTTGCCCCTTACGGCACGCCCTCCACAGCGGAGATCCCGGACGCCATTGAGCCTTATCTGGCGGATTACCAGGCCATTCTGCTGGAGAGCCACGGTGCGCTCACATGGGCGAAGGATCTGACGGCGGCATATATGAAGATGGAGTCTTTGGAGTTTTATGCGGAACTTCTGTATCGGACAACACAGCTTGGCGGGCCGAGAGAGCTCGGTGAGGAGAAACTGGAACGGCTGTATCAGGTAATTGGTATGCAAAAATAAAAAATCGTCGCAATTTCCTGTTTATATAAAAAAAGCTGCCGGAACGGCGAAGCGATCCGCAGTTCCGGCAGCAGGGACGTATCTTTTACTTTACGGTAAGGGAAGTGATATGCGGGTTTACGCCCTCATACCAGTACAGATAACCTTCCATATCAACCGTGTCGCCAACGTTTAAGCCCTTAACTGCCTGGTAAACGTCAGTACTGCTGTCGCACAGATAGGACTCCACCGTGAAGGTGTAGGTCTGGCCGTCCTTGGAGACATTGAAGTACAGGTCGCTTCCGTCCTCACCGGAGCCGTCCCAGTTATAGAGGAAAGCGGCGCCGCTGTCGTCGGCAGCTTCCACGGTCATGCCCTTGAAGGAAACAAACTCATTCTGGTGGTCGATCAGCTCATCCTTGCCGAGAAGGTCGGTTACATCTGTGACAGGCGCCACATAATTGCCATCCTGAATCTCGATGGCTGCGCCTTCGGCAACTTCCACTTCGCCGGACCATTCGGTCTTGTAGCCGGTCACTTTGATTTTCGTGCCGGGAGTCAGCTTGGCGTAATCTGCCTCGGAACAGACAGCGTTGTAAACGAAATATGCGCCGTCCTTATCCTGTGTGTAGAGGGTAGCCTTATCCTCCCACCAGGACTGCTTTGCCTGTACATATGTCTCGATTACCACTTCACTGTCAATTGCGGCAGCCATGTACTCGTCATGGGTCATAACGCCCTCGGATTTTTTGTCTTCTCCGCTGTTTCCGTCTTTACCGCAGGCGGTAAGTGACAAAACAAGGGCCAGCGTCAGGGTTAATGCAAGTGTCTTTTTCATAATTCTCCTCCTCGATCGTAGCGTATTCTGGTTAGCTTTTACAGCGACGATTATACCATAACCAGTGGATAAATCAATGCTTTTTTCTCTTTTTGGCAAAATCGGACAACACATAGAGCAAAATCAGACACCATGAAACAGCCAGCGCGGCGAGGAGAAGCACGGCTGCCGGCGGCAGTGCGCCAAGTTCCTTCCAGCTGCCGGCGGCAATGTCTTTCTGGTCTAAGCGGTAGAGGGCGGTGACGTCCGCATAGAGCTGATTCATGTAAGCGTCATCCACCGATTCCCCGCGCCGCACGGAGTTTGCCACATTCTCAATGAGCTGTCCCGCCGCGTTCCGGAGGGAGGCCGAACCGTTAAACACGGGCGTTACGAAGGTGTCCCCGGTATGGTTAAGGAGCAGTTTGGAGGCATCGATTTTTACGCGGTAATGGGTCTGATTGTCTTTCCCGCTTCCTGCCAGATACGCCTGGTAGGCGGGGGATTTTTGTGCCTTTGACGTGACGGGCAGATAGCCTTCCGTCTGGGCATAGCCGATCTGTACCTCATCTGTCAGAAGATATTGGGCAAAGAGCCAGGAGGCCAGCACTTCCTGCGGATCGGCTTTGTTAAATACGCAGACCGATGGCCCCTGGGAAATCATCTGAGGATGTTCCGGGTCGTACTGGGGCACCATCCGCACTGCGGTTTCAAAGTCGACGAAGGCGTCCTCGCTGATATCCGAGAGTGGCGCATCCGCGCCCATCCATGTGGCTCCTGCCGTGGAGTCGATGGCGAACACACACTGTCCCGCATTGAGGAAATTGGCGGGATAGCTGGAGATTTTAAAGGTGGAGAAAGCGCCGCTTTCCACATGATCCGCAATCTCGTATAAAAACGCCTCGGTGGTGTCGTTAAAAAGTCCGATATCGCCCTCCGGCGTGGAATAGGCCGCTCCCTGCTGCTTCAGAGCCTGGATCATCATGTTGTCCGTGGATTTGTAGATAAAGGGAATCATCACATTCTGGCCGTTCAAGGCAAAGGTGCCGTCATCATTTTTGACGGCGGCTGCTTCCGACACTTCCCATATGAAATCCCAGGTCAGCACGTCCGGTATGTTGTAGCCCAGTTTTTCCACATAGTCTTTGTTGATATAGCAGCACTCGGTGGAGCGCATGTAGGGGAGAGCGTAGTGTTGTTCCTCCAGCACGCATTCCGCGAGAAACTGGGGAACGATTTCTTCCTGCGCCGGGCCGTCATAGAGGAGGGCGCTTCCGCCAAGCCCGTATTTTTCATCGGCAAAGAGCGCATCCAGAGGAACCACGGTGTTTGTCCCGGTCATGTAAGTGGCAATGTGATCCGGGTAGGTGATACAGACATTCGGCGTGGTGCCGGTGGAGATATTGGTGATCACATCGTTGAAAATCCTGCCGTAGTCGGTGTAGAGTTTCATATTGACCTTGATGTGGGGATAGAGCGACTCAAAATCAGCGATGGCTTTTTTGTAGACATCGGTCTGGTTTTTGTTGGTATCGTTCTTTGCCCAGAAGGTGATCTCATATTTTTGGGCGGTATCTAATTCTGCAGGCACGGTAAATTCCGGCAGTGCCCTGGAGCCGTGACAGCCTGTGAGGGTCAAAAGGCTTGCGCCTGTGAAGAGGACTGCCAGTATATTGTTCCATTTTCTATTCATCCTTTGGTACCTCCTCTGGCAATGCCGGACATAATCTGTCTGCGGAACAGGAGAAACAGGAGGATGAGCGGCAGGGAAATCACAACCACCGCAGCCATCATGGCGGGAATGTTCGCCCGCCCGAATCCGTTTTCACGGATTTCCTGAATGCCGTTGGAGACCAGATAGTAATTGGCGTCGTCGGTGATCAGTCTCGGCCACACATAGGAATTCCAGCACTCTATGATTTTTAAGATCGTGATGGTGACCAGTGTGGGCCGGCAGATGGGAATCATTACCCTGCGCAGGTACCGAAAGTCCGAGGTGCCGTCCACCTTGGCGGCGTAGTACAGTTCGTCTGGAATCTGGGCAAAATTTTCCCGCAGCAGATAAATATAAAACACGGAGGTCACGGAGGGCAGGATCAGCCCCGTGAAGGTGTTGCGCAGCTCCAGATTGGTGATGGTGGCAAAGTTGGTGATCACCACCAGTTCGCCCGGAATCATCATCAGTGCCAGAAACAGAGTGAATACGAGATCACGTCCGGCAAACTGCAGTCTTGCAAAAGCGAAGGCTGACAGCGTGATGACAACGAGCATCAGCGCTGTGGTGCCCGCCGTAAATACCAGGGTGTTTAACAGATACCGGCCAAGCGGAACGGTGGTAAAGGCGTCCGCATAGTTTTGCAGGGTGGGAGAGAGCGTAAAAAATTTCGGAATATGCTCTGCGTTGTAGGCGCCGTAATCCTTTACGGAGGTCAGAGCCATCCAGTAGAAGGGAAACAGCACGACCAGCGCCCAGAAAGTGAGAAAAGCATATGTGACTATGGTGAGTATGCGGTTCTTTTTCATAATGTAAGCCTCCTAATGATAGTGAACATGCTTTTTGCTCACCAGCAGATTGATACATGTAATGGTCAGGACAATGGAGAACAGGATAATGGCCGCCGCCGATGCGTAGGAGGGATAGCCGCCGCTGTCCCGGTAGAGCATGTCGTACACATAGCCCACAATTGTGTTCATGCCTGCCGCGTTCAGATTGGTGCCAAACAGAGCCACCGCATCGCTGTATGCTTTGAATGCGCCGATAAAGCCTGTGATGACCAGATAGAAGAGCATGGGGGAAATCATGGGCAGGGTAATCTTCAAAAACATGCGGATGCGTCCTGTGCCGTCCACTCTTGCAGCATTGTAATAGACGGGATTGACGCCTGCCAGCGCGCTCGTCAGAATCAGAATCTTAAAGGGCATGACAACCCAGACCGTGTAAAAGCAGAGCACGAACATTTTCGCCCAGTAGGGACCTTCGATAAAATCCACGGAGCTGCCTCCGAAACAGTGAATCAGCAGATTGACGAGACCGTCGGAATAGGGTGTCTTTTTGAATAGAATCATAAACACCAGACCGACCGCCAGCGTGTTTGTCACATAGGGCAGAAAAAAGACAGTCTGAAACAGTTCCTGCAAGGGTTTGATGGAACTGAGCGCCACGGAGATCAGGAGAGCCAGCCCGGTGGAGAGCGGTACGGTGATGATCACAAGAATAAACGTGTTTTTTAAGGCCTGCAAAAAGTAAGCATCGTGCAGGACATAAGAATAGTTGTAGCCGCCGATACCGTAAAACGTCTGGGAGGCAGAGTTGTAGCCTTCTTCAAAGGAATAGATAAATACATCAATCAAGGGATAGATCAGAAAAGCGCCCAAAAAGAGGATGGCGGGCAGCAGATAAAGCCAGCCCTTGTTATTTTGTTTTTCCATGAGACTCTCCATTCCGAAGCGTTTGTACAAATCGGGAAACAATCGGCAGATATCAGACTTGCACAGCTTCTGCATATATGAATTATGGTCAGTCAGTTTCAAATGAAATCCGCTGTCCCGTAGCCTGGTCAAAGAGAAAGACCTTCTGCGGCTTCAGCATAAAGCGCACGGTATCGCCGGAAAGATGTCCGCAGCTCTCCGCATCCACGATGGAGCGGATCACGGGATTCAGTGATGCAGGGTGGGTAGAGACAATGCTCACATCGCGCCCCATAACCTCCGGCCTGCTTAAACGGCAGGTGAAGGAGCCGTTTTCTGCCAGGATAAAACCTTCCGGGCGTATGCCCACATGAACCGGCTGGTCGGGCACTTGCTTCAGCTTAAGAACCGCCTCCTCCCCGAGGAAGAGAGAGCCCTTTTCCACCCTGCCCTTGAACAGATTGATGGGCGGGGTTCCGAGGAATTTTGCCACAAATAAATTGGCGGGATTGTCATATACTTCCTGAGGTTTCCCGATCTGCTGTACCAGACCGTCCTTCATCACCACAATGAGATCGGAGATGCTCATGGCCTCGTCCTGATCGTGGGTCACAAATACGGTTGTGATGGCCGTTTTTTGCTGGATGCGGCGTATCTCCTCACGGGTCTGGAGTCTGAGTCGTGCGTCCAGATTGGAGAGAGGCTCGTCCAGGAGAAGCACCCGGGGAAGCTTTACAAGCGCCCGCGCGATGGCCACGCGCTGCTGCTGTCCGCCGGACAGTTCCGACGGCTTTCTGTCCAGAAGATTATCAATCTGCACAAGCCCTGCGGCTTCTGTTACCCGGGCATGCATTTCTTCCCTGGAAAGTTTGTCGCTCCCTTTCAGGTTTTCCAGAGGGAAACGGATATTCTGCTCTACGTTTAAATGGGGATAAAGGGCATAATTCTGGAATACCATGCCAACGCCCCGCTTTTGCGGGGTAAGCGGCGTGACGTCCTCCTCATCGAAAAAGATCTGCCCCTCTGTAGGATTCTGCAGGCCGCAGATCAGATGCAGCGTTGTGCTTTTTCCACAGCCGGAAGGGCCTAACAGGCCGACCAGCTTTCCATCGGGTATTTCAAAGTTGAAATCATTTACGGCAATGACATCTTCCTTCTTTCTGTTTCCTCTGCCCCTTCCGGGGAAAGTTTTTGTCAAGTGCGAGAGTACAATTTTCATAATTTTGCATTCCTTTCCGAAATCTGCGGAACGGATTCCGAATCAATGGCTGTTGTCAGATACCGTATTCGTCCCTTAAATCTGCCGAAATGTGATCCAGATCGGGATAGACAAAGCTCTCCGTGATACCGAGCACCCGGAGACTGTCGATAAAGTATTTCTTCCGCTCGCAGGGAATAATGATTTTGTAGAGCATGTTTTCGTCGCAGACATCCTCCAGATGTTTCAGGGAGTTATGCACGGTAAAGTTGGAATGCTGGGAGTACATCCGCAGGTTATTTTCTGTGGAACTGCATGCAAGAATGCGGTTTGTCAGCTCGTGGTTGTGATGGGCATGCTTGAAAGCGGGCAGCAGCATTTCCTGCGTGGTGTCGGCGTCGATGGGATAAATGCAGTTGCCGAATCCTTCCTGCTCATTCAAAAGACCCGGCGCCAGCACCCAGACACAGCCGTCCGTTTCCGGCAGTTCCCGGTAAGTCTCCGTGGCGAAAAAAACCGCGATCAGGGGGGACTGACTCCAGTCAAGCATTCTGGTGGGAAGGCCGTAGTGCTGCATCAAAGATACCCAGCCCGCGTAATTATGCTTTTCAGGGGGATTATCAATGATCTGTCTGGCTCGCGTATAGAAATCATTGGTGATATACCGCTCGGCATCCAGCCGCTTTTTACTGCGCTGGATGGAAGGAATCAGCTTGAGCGATGCGTTTTCTTCCCCACGGTACCACAAACGCATACCGTGCTCCTGATATAAACTGTTAACGAACTGTAATAGCTCGTCAATGGTGCATATTTCCTGTTTAATCATAGTTTCTCCATTTTCGTGCGTCCGCCGTAACTTAAGCTGTTTCCGGCTAAGAAGGATTGGGGACTCGGACTGTTTTGTCATAATGATTATAGAAGATTTTGGAAGGATGTACAAGGGGTCTCATAAACAGCTCGGATACAGAAAATTTTGGCGGATAGGCTATGAGGATTCAAACGGCTGTGTTATGATATCAACATGTCAAAGGAGGAACTGGAATGGAAAAGAAAACAAAACAGAATTTAATCATAGTGATCGTGGGAGTGGTATTATTTGCGGCACTGATGAATTTACATGTGGTTCTCCAGTTTCTGGAAAAGGGGATAGCGGTCATCCTGCCTGTCATAGTCGGCGCTATCCTGGCCCTGTTTATCAATGTGCCCATGACGGGAATCGAAAAGCGGCTGCGCAAATGGATGCAGAAAACGAAAAAGCAGCCTTCCGACAAGGTTTACCGGCTCACTTCGTTTCTGCTCACCTTTGTCTGTGTTGCGCTGGTGCTTACGCTTGTATTCACACTGCTCATACCAGAGCTTGCAAGCTCCGTGAAAGGGCTTTATTTGCTGGTTGAAGCGCGCCTGCCGCAGTGGATTGCCTATCTGGATAGTCTGGATCTGCAGTCGGGGTGGCTGGAGGAAATGCTTGCGGACATCAATCTGGAAAAGATCATGCAGAATGTTGGCATCGGAGCAAATCTGTTTTTGGAGGGCGTGGTGAGCACGGTGTCCTCTGCCGCGAGTATAGCCATAACGGCGGCATTTGGACTGATCATCAGTATTTATCTGGTGTTGGGGAAGGAGCAGATAGGCGGACATGCCCAGAAGATAGTATATGCCTATTTAAAGCCTGCATGGGCGGAAAACGTCATGCATTTTTGCCGTACATTCAACAGGTCTTTTTCCAATTTCCTGTCAGGGCAGTGTGCGGAGGCGGTGATTCTCGGAATACTGATGTTTCTGGCATTTACGGTTTTCAGACTGCCTTATGGAAGTCTGGTTGGCGTACTGACGGCAGTCTGCGCGATCATTCCCTATGTGGGGGCGCTTATGTCCGGCGCGGTCAGCGTAATTCTTGCTCTGCTGATCAGCCCGGCCCTGGCGGTCCGCTGTCTGATTGTCTATCTGATTGTCCAGTTTGTTGAGAATCAGTTTATCTATCCAAGAGTGGTGGGCGGCTCTGTAGGATTACCGCCACTGTATACGCTTGTTGCGGCAATGATCGGCGGCAATCTCTTTGGGATCATGGGAATTATCTTCTTTATTCCGCTGATGGCTGTTTTTGTTGAACTCGTGAAAGAAGACGCGGGGAAACGTCTGGACCGTCAGGGAAAACATAGCGTATAGGGAAAAGTTAAAAAGCAGGGATATCATAAAAAAACGAAAATATAGAAAAATACTGCCTTTATGTAAAATAATGTTAACCTGCGTTGCTTGCCGCAACGGGTGTTTCTCCGTATAATGGGAGTGAAAGGAGGGCATCCCTGATGCTAAACGAAAATATCAAAACCATCAGAAAGTCCAAAGGGCTTTCGCAGGAGGAACTTGCAATCAAGCTGAATGTGGTGAGACAAACGGTTTCGAAATGGGAACAGGGTCTTTCGGTTCCAGATGCCGATATGCTGATTTCCATATCAGAGGTATTTGAAATACCTGTCAGCACACTGCTTGGAGAAACCGTTGTAGAGACGAAGGCCGATGATCTGAGAGTAATCGCCGAGAAGCTTGAGGTCATCAACTTACAGCTTGCGCATGGAAAAGCAGCAAGACAAAAAGTGATTCACTGGTTTTTTGTCTCGTTGTGTGTGATTATAGCGGCTGTTTTTGCCATACTGAAAGCATTAAACAGTCCTTACCTGGGTTGGGACTACAGTCATCCCGAAACCGCAGTAGCCGGAGTACTGTTTCACACATTTGAGTGGCTGTTCATCAGAATAGCGCCGTTTGCCCTGATTGGGGTGATCGTCGGGGCCTGCTTCACACGGAAGAAAGTGTGAAAGGCGCATGGGGCGGTGAAAATGCTGCATGTATTTTTGACATGTTTGAACCGCCCCGCCACTCACCTCCGCGTGTTCTGTAGTGTGTCAGTCTTATAAGAGAATCATATCAGAAGGAAAATAGATTAGAAAGCGGAAAGCAGATGAAGGGTTTCATAACCCCATCGGTGCCTTTCGCAGAAAGGTGGATTATAGCAATGAAAGTACTTATGATCAACGGAAGTCCGCGTGCAGGAGGCAACACATCCATCGCCCTGCGGGAGATGGAACAGATTTTTGCGGCGGAGGGCGTGGAAACAGAAACCATTCAGATCGGCAGTCAGGCCATACGGGGCTGCATCGCCTGTAATTCCTGCGTGGAAAAAGGGAAATGCGTGTTTGACGATATAGTAAACGAGACAGCGCCGAAATTTGAGGCATGCGACGGGCTGGTGATCGCGTCCCCGGTTTACTATGCGTCTGCCAACGGCACACTGATTTCTTTTCTGGACAGACTGTTTTACAGTACGCCCTTTGACAAACGCATGAAGGCAGGAGCCAGTGTCGTCGTGGCAAGACGGGGCGGCCTGTCGGCCACATTTGATGAGCTGAACAAATATTTTACGATCTGCGGTATGCCGGTGGTGTCCAGCCAGTACTGGAACAGTGTTCACGGCAGGCTGCAGGGCGAAGCGGCGCAGGATGCGGAAGGGTTACAGACCATGCGCACGCTTGCGCGGAATATGACGTTCTTAATCAAGAGCATTGCGCTCGGGAAGGAAACTTACGGCCTGCCGGAAGACGAGCCTGCCCAGAGAACTAATTTTATTCACTGACTTTTGGCAGTACATATTTTTCCGAATAGAAGGCATACTGATCTTTGTAATAAGGACTTTCCTCTTTCATTACGGAAAGGGAATGGTGCAGATTCATGCTGTTTTCGGCACTGTCCACGATACAGATGGCGATGTTGGAGCAGTGGTCTGCCGCCCTTTCCAGATTGGTGAGAAGGTCAAGCCAGATAAAGCCTGTCTCTATGGAGCAGACACCCTTTTTCAAACGTCTTACATGGGCGTTTCTCATGTTCTCTTTCAAATCGTCGATCACCTGCTCAAGCGGTTCTATGTTTCGCGACAATTCCAGATCGTTCTGCACAAAGGCGGTGCAGGAGAGCGTCATAATTTCGGATACGGCGCGGCAAAGCACGTCCAGCTCTTTTAAGGCTTCTGCGGTGAACTGCAGCTTTTTGTCCTTCAATTCTTCCGCCGATTTTAAAATGTTGACACTGTGGTCGGAAATCCGCTCGAGATCGCCGATCACCTTTAACATCATGGAGACGCTGCCGCTGTCGGCATCGCTCATCTGATAATTGCTCAGTTTCACCAGATAAGTGCCTAAAATGTCTTCATAGTGGTCACATTTTTCTTCCGCCTCCTGCACATCCTTCGCTGTCTGTTTATCGTACCGGGTCAGAAGCTTCATCCCGTCTTTCAGGGAAGCGGTGGAAATTTCCGCCATTTCTCTTACCAGTGAATAACATCTGTCCAGCGCAATATGGGGCGCGGCGAGGAGCCGTTCGTCCAGCACGGAGGCGGTTTCTTCCGTCTCGGCGTCGGGGACAAGCCTTACCGCCAGCTTTTCTAACAGGGCGGAGGTGGGGAGAAGCACAAGGGTACATAAAATGTTAAACGTGGAGTGGGTGAGTGCGATGCCGAACAGGGACGCCGACTCGTCCAAAAGCGCGGGTTTTACAAACAGGGATACTGGCAGAAAGACGAGAAGCAGGATCAGGGTTCCCAGTATATTAAAGGAAAGATGGACAACCGCCGCCCGTTTGGCGTTTTTCGTGGTGCCAAAGGAGGAGAGCAGCGCCGTCGCACAGGTGCCGATATTCTGTCCCATAATAATCGGCATGGCGGCACCGTAGGAGACCTGTCCCGTGGACGCGAGCGCCTGCAGAATACCGACGGAGGCGGAGCTTGACTGGATCACCGCCGTAAGCACAGCGCCCACGATAATGCCGAGCACTGGGTTTTTGAACAGGATAAACATATGCTGGAAGGCCGGTACATCGGCAAGCCCGGACACCGCGCCGGACATGGTGTCCATGCCGAACATCAGGGTGGCAAAGCCTAAAAGGATCGTGCCCGAATCCTTCTTTTTACTTGTTTTTCCGAACATGAAAAACAGAATGCCGACGGCAGCCAGTATAGGTGTGAAAGAGGTGGGCTTGAGCATCCGTATAAAAAAGTTGTCGCTGGAAATGCCGCTTAAGCTCAGGAGCCATGCGGTGACGGTGGTGCCCACGTTTGCGCCCATAATCACATTGATTGCCTGCTTTAGGGTCATTACTCCGGAATTGACGAAACCAACCACCATCACGGTGGCGGCGGATGAACTCTGGATTACGGCGGTGACGACCAGACCCGTCAGAAAGCCCGCAGTCTTATTCTGGGTCAGTCTGGCAAGGAGCAGCTTTAAACTCCCTTCTGCGCGCCGTTCCAAGGCTTCGCTCATCACGCTCATGCCGAAGAGAAACAGGCTTAAGCCTCCGGCCAGTGTCAAAACATCAAAGATATCCATTGTCGTGTCCTCCTACATGCGGTATCCGATTCCAAGTTCATTTTCGATATAGTTTTTCTTTCCCGGTTTTGCGCCCAGCTTTTTTCGAATATTTGCCATATTAACCTGCAGTTTTTTGACGCTGCCCGAATCGCTGTAGCCCCAGATTTCTTTTATGATTGCGCTGTAAGTGACAACCTTTCCGGAACATCGGGATAAGTAAGAAAGAATGTCAAATTCGGTGTGGGTCAGTTTGATTTCCGACTGATTGATAAAAACCCGTCTTGCGCCGTAGTCGATGAGGAGACCGTCCCGTGTAAACGTGCCGTCGGGAGAAAGCGCCGTGCCGGAATACCGGGCCGCCGTTCTCAGTGCGGAGCGGACCCGTGCCATCAGTTCGGCGGAGCTGAAAGGTTTGGTGACATAATCGTTTGCGCCCAGATCCAGCGCCGCAACCTTGTCTGATTCGTCCGCTCTTGCGGATAAAACGATGACGGGCACGAGGGAGTCTTTTCTGATTTCACGCAGCAGATCCATACCGTCCCCGTCGGGAAGACCGAGATCCAGTATCATCAGATCAGGGCGGTGCGAGAAATACAGCATTTTGCCGTTGGCAAAGTCTCTGGCAGGGACAGCCTGATAGCCGTCCGCTTCCAGCAAAGCGCCGATCAGGTGACAGATATTTTTTTCGTCTTCGACTATAAGAACTTTATATTTACTGTTCATCTGCGGTTTCCTCCGTATTTAAAGTGAAGCAAAAGAGTGCGCCGCCGCTTTCCGAATTTCTGGCCGTGATCGTTCCGCCGTGTGCACGGATGATAGCGGCACATACGCTGAGGCCGATTCCGGCGTTGCTGCGCCTGCTGTCCGGCGGCAGATTTTCCGTCTGATAATAACCCGTAAAAAGGGTTTTCAGCCTTTCCTTTTCGATGCCGCATCCGTTATCGCTTATTTCAAACACGGCTTTTTCGGAAAGAACAGACACTTTTAAAGAAAGTATGCTCATTCCTTTGGCGTGGCAAACGGCATTTTCCAGAATATTTATCACTACCTGTTCGATCAGAAGGGCGTCCATCTCTATGGTGATAAATTCATCCGGCAGTTCGACGGACACTTCCTGTTCAGGATAGCGTTTATGAAATTTGATCAGGGCCGCGTCGAGAAATTCATCCAGCACGGTTGAAGTTTTTATGATTTTGACGTTTGAATCATCCAATCGTGTGATCGAGAGCAGATTTTCCACCATGCGGGTGAGCCATGCGGCGTCCTCACGGATGCTTTGCAGCATTTGCTGTTTTTGCGCTGCTGACAATCCGTCGCCCGCTTCCAGCATGGCGGAGCTTGCGCCGTATATGGTGGTGAGGGGTGTGCGCAGGTCGTGGGATACGGCCCGCAGCAGATCAGCCCGCATTTTTTCCATTTCGCTTTGTGATTTTAATGTTTCCTGTTTTTTGATCTTGGTGGTCAGCGTACAGGTCATACAGGCAATGACGATCATAATAACAGAAGTGACCAGATTGTCGGTTAGGGTGAAATATAAGCTGAAATAGGGTAGCTCAAAGACAAACTCGAAAATTAGGACGCTGGCCAGAGCCGATAGGATACCGTAAAGATAACCGTTTGTGGCCAGAGCGGTCAAAAAAGTTCCCAGAATAAAAATGGCGGGAATCAGTGTATGGGCACCGCAGACAGTCTGGATCAGCAGGCAAAGGGCAAAACATGCAGCCAAAAGAAACATGGTAAAAGCGGCATCCGCCAGGTGTTTTGGAAACTTTTTCATTGGAAACGCCTCCTTGGTTAAAGGGAAACGCGGCGCGGCAGGCAAGGTGTACAGTCCTGTCCGGCACAGTCACTATACATAGTATACATGAAATGCAGTTAAGATTTGGATAAGAAAAAACAGCGCGGTAATCAGGAAGGGCGCACGGCCCCTTTGATGGCCTCAAAACTTTCCTCGCTTAAATCGTGCTCTATCCGGCAGGCGTCCTCCAGAGCGGTCTGGCGGCTTACGCCGATGCTGAGGAGCCAGTCGGAGAGGATGGTGTGCCGCTCCGGCACATTTTTGGTTTGGTAAAATTCATTTCGTTTGCGATATCTATGGAACGAACCTGCCCGAGCCGCTTTTGCAGCATAAGTATGGTCTTCGGATAATCCTCCTGCGATTCGTCCGCGCGGACTGGTTCCACCGCCTTCGGTCATAACGGGTTGAAAGAGGTGGTGGAGGAGGAAAAAGTTTTCTTGGCACCGATGCGGTACTTCCCGGGAGACATGCCGGTAAGCCGTTTGAACACGGTAATGAAATAATTGTAGTCAGAGAAGCCACAGGCGGAGGCGGTCTCGCTGATCTTCCATTCGGGATGTTCGGTGAGAAGCGCTTTCGCCTTTTCTATGCGGAGGTTTCGGATATGCCCGGCAAGGCCGCATCCGTAATTCTGATCGGAAATTTCGTAGAGATAGGTCTTGCCGATTTGGAAACGGCGGCACAGGTCAGAGACACTGATTTCCTCAGTGAAGTGTGCGCTGATATATTCGTCGATCTGGACGGGCAGTTCTTTCCGCTGAACGATGGCCATCCGCTCCAGACAGAGATAGGAGGCCACAGCCTGCATGATGTGGGAGACAGAAACAATATAATCCTCTGAAATGAGCGGGCTTGCCTGGCAGGCTTCTTCCAGCGCGTTCTTGTCAATGCGGTAGGAGGCACAGTTTTCCCGGATGTTTTTCCAGCCTTCCTCGTAGCTCGAATAGGAAAATACATGCCCAAAAAACAGATAGCCGATCACAATATTGCCTAAAGTGAGAGGCGCGATGCTCTCGGTTAATCCGGCATGACAGCGGTAGGTGTAGGTGCTGCGTCTGCTTGCGGCCATCTCGCAGGCGTGGGCGTCACAGCGGGCACACTGGGCGGTAGCCGCCGGATCGGTCCGTATGATCCGGCAGCAGGGCGCGATCTGTTCCGGGTAGGCGGTCAGCTCATGGAAGGAGTCGTCAAATACCGTGATCCGCAGGCTGGTGATCTTATGGAAATCCTGTAACAGGGAATTGAGTTTGGAAAGATTAAAGGTGGAAATCATAATGTCCTCCGTTTTTATATATTGCGGGAAGGGTTTTCGTTTCTGTTATGATTATATCAGCTTTGCGAACAAATTCAAAGAAAAGTGGACGGAAGTCTATATATTTTTTGGAGCGGGGGGATTAGAATTAGGATAAGAGTATAACGGGTTAGGGCACGGCGGCGGTGGGCGTGCCGCGCCATGAAAAAGGAGGACGAACAAAATGAAAAGAATGACATTTGCTTTATGTTTCTGTAACCGGGGCTTCATGCCGGGAGAGCTAATCTATGGGGCCAGAGAGGATATGATCCGGGCAGTGACGGATGCGGGTTATGATTATATCGCTATGGACGCAGAGCTGACGCGCTACGGCGGCGTGGAGACGAGGGATGAGGGACTGCTTTATGCCAAGTGGCTGAAAGAGCACGAAGGACAGTATGACGGCGTGATCTTTTCCATGCCGATTTTTGCGGATGAAAACGGTGCAATCACGGCACTGCAGGATGCCGGTGTGCCCATCCTGATGCAGGCCTATCCAGATGAGATTGGAAAGATGGATTTTGCCCACAGAAGAGACGCGTTCTGCGGCAAATTTTCCGTGACGGATGTTTTCACACAGTATCAGGTGCCGTTCACCGTGTTAAAGCCACATGTGGTGCATCCCCTCAGTGAGAAGTTTGCGGAGAATCTCAGAGATTTTGCGGCCGTCTGCCGGGTGGTGAACGGTATGAAACGCTGTAACATCGGCTGTATCGGAGCGAGAACCACGGCGTTTAAAACGGTTCGCTTTGATGAGATTACCATGCAGAAATACGGGATCAATGTGGAATCTTTTGATCTGTCGGAGCTCGTCTTTAAAGTGGGAAAGCTTGATGACGAGGACGAGAAGGTTGTGGCAAAGAAGGCGGCATTAGAGGCCTACACGGATTTTTCCGGCGTGTCCGAAGAGAAGAAGAATACCCTTGCGAAGATTTCGGCTGTCATTGACGAGTACATAGAAGTCTACCATCTGGATGCGCTTGCCCTTCGCTGCTGGAACGAGATGGAGGAGATATTGAGGGTGTGCCCTTGTGTGCTTTTGTCTGAGCTGAATGACCGGGGGATCACAGCATCCTGTGAGATTGACATGTGTTCCGCCGTCACGATGCGGGCGATGGCGCTAGCCAGCGAAACGCCTACCACGGTTCTTGACTGGAACAACAATTACGGCGATGATGAGAATAAGGTGATTCTGTTCCACTGCGGGCCGGTGCCCAATTCCCTGATGACTGACAAAGGCCGGGTGACCAGCCACAAGATGTTCGACAAAACCGATGCAGGAAGCGGCTGCGGCACCTGCGAAGGGAGGATGAAGGCCGGGGACATTACGCTTTCTAACTGCCAGACGAAGGATGGAAAGCTGGTTGTGTACGCCTCAGAAGCCAGATTTACGGAGGACGAGATCGAGGAGGCGTTTTTCGGATGTGCGGCGGTCTGCGAAATCCCGGATATGCAGAATAAGCTGATCCGTCTGGCCAGAGGCGGCTTCAAACATCATACGTCTGTCGGTGCCGGGCATATGAAGGCGGTTTTGCGGGAGGCTTTTGTCACCTATCTTGGATATGAGTGGGTGGAGATTGACGGATAGCATGCCGGCAGGCGTAAAGAGGGAGGCGGTTTTATGAAAACAGCGGGACTGGATATCGGAACCACAGGCTGTAAGCTGACGGTTTTTTCGGAGGAGGGAAAGGATATCGACCGGGCGTACCGGGATTATCCCGTCACCAGAGGCGGCAGCGAACATGAGGTAGATGTGGAAAGTATTATGGAAGGTGTGCTGGCACTGCTTGCGCTGATGGCTGAAAAACACCCGGATATAGGAGGAATAGGCGTTACCAGTTTCGGGGAGACCTTTGTGTTTACGGACGGGGAGGGGAAGCCCCTTCACAGGGCCATGCTCTACACCGATCCGAGAGGCCGGGAGGAGTGTCTGGAGCTGACACGGAAGATGGAGGGGAGAAAGATTGCTGCCATCACGGGACTTCGCCCCCACGAGATGTACAGCATTCCCAAGATGATGTGGATCAGGAAACACAGGCCGGAAGTCTATGAACAGGCAAAGCACGCTTTCCTGATGGAGGACTATGTGGTGTTTCATCTGACGGGAAAGGCACAGATTGATTATTCCCTGGCCACAAGGACAATGGCCTTTGACATTGCGTCCCTCTCCTGGAGCGGGGAGATCTTTGCGCTGGCGGGGATCGATGTTTCTCTGATGTCTGAGGCGGTGCCGGTGGGCACATCGGCAGGGGATATTCTTCCCGATATCGCGCGGCGGACGGGCCTTTCCGAAAGGACGCAGATCGTAAGTATCAGCCACGATCAGGTGGCCGCCGCAGTGGGCGCGGGTGTGTTTGACGCGGAGACGGCGGTGGAGGGCGCAGGTACGGTGGAATGCATGACACCTGTATATGAAGGACTGCCGCCTTCCGACGTGATGTATGACGGGTATTTCTCCGTGGTGCCCTATGTGATACCGGGCAGGTATGTGTGTTATGCCTTTTCCTACACGGGCGGCGCGCTGATCCAGTGGTGTGTGGACACCCTGGCGAAGCAGGAGAAGCGGCTGGCGGCGCAAGAGGGTATTTCCGTACATGAGTATCTGGAACGGGAGTATGCGCGTGAGCACGGGGAGGAAAGTGTGGCAGAGCCCACGGGGCTTCTTGTGCTGCCCCATTTTGCAGGGGCGGCAACGCCTTATATGGATACCGGGTCGAAGGGCGCGGTGATCGGGCTGACGGCGGCCCATACGGTCAGTGACATTTACCGGGCATCCATGGAAGGGGTAGCCTATGAAATGAGGCTCAACCTGGAGTGGTTAAAAGGCTCCGGCATTCACTTTCAGATGCTGCACGCCACCGGGGGAGGGGCACGCTCCGGGGTGTGGACGCAGATGAAGGCTGACATTCTGAACGTGCCCTTTACAACGCTGAAAACAGCCAACGCGGGTACGGTTGGGAGTGCCATGCTGACGGGGATTGCAGTGGGCCGCTTCAAAGATCTGGAGGACGCCGCCGCGCATATGGTGGAGAAAACGAAAGTTTATCAGCCGGATGCGGCAAGGCACGAGAAGTATATGGAGGTTTACAGCCGGTACAGGAAGGTGTACGATGTGATCAGAGGACTGGTATGAGTATAAAGCAGGAGGTATGACATGATGAATCCGTATATTGGACATGAATCACAGATTTCGGGTGTGGAGGAGCACCGTCTGACAGGCGGGAAGGGCGATGGGATGCGCCTTTTGCAGGCAGATAATGGGAGAGGGCTGACGATGACGCTGACCCCTGACCGGGGCATGGATATTTCCAGACTCCGCGTAAACGGCGTCAATATGGGGTATTTTTCGGCCTGCGGTTATGTGGCGCCGGCTTATTATGAGGGGACGGGTGACAGATGGCTGAAAACCTTTACAGCAGGGTTTATGACGACGTGCGGCCTGTACACGGTGGGAACCCCCAGCGTGGATGAGGGGGAGGAACTGCCCCTGCACGGCTCCATCGGCAATCTGCCCGCAGAGCAGGTATACTGGCAGGAGGAAGAGGATAAAATCTGTGTGCGCGGCGTGGTGAAGGATGAGGTGATCTTTGGCAGAAAGCTTGTTCTTCGACGTGAGATCGAGATATCGAAAAAGGAGAACAGCTTTGTGGTGCGGGACGAGATAGAAAACATGGGGGACCGCGTGGAGCCACTTGAAATCCTTTACCATATGAATATGGGGTATCCCCTGCTGGACGAGGAGAGCGTTGTCACGATCCCCGCAAAGGAAGTGGTGCCGAGAAATGAGCATTCGGCGGAGGATATCGAACACTGTCTGCAGATGGAGAAGCCTCAGGCGGGATATGAGGAACGCTGCTATTACCATAAATTTGCCGGAAAAGAAGGAAAGGCATCCATCTATCAGCCGAAGCTTGGCATGGAGCTGGCGATCACTTTTGATGCGGAGGAGCTAGACGGTTTTGTGGAGTGGAAGATGATGGGCGTGCGGGACTACGTGCTCGGTCTGGAGCCGGGAAACTGCTATCCCGACGGGCGCGATGTGATGAGAAAGACAGGGATGCTCAAGTTTTTACAGCCTGGTGAATGTAAGCGGTATGAGGTGAAGGTGGAGATTAAAAAGGCCTGAGGAAAACGGGAGGGCGCGGCGGTTATGAGTAAACGCACGTTATCTTTCAGACTGATATGCTGTTTCATATCCGGCGTTCTGTTTCTGTTGTCCGGCGGGTGCGCTGCTGAACAGAGGACACAGATGCAGGAAACACAGCGGGAAAAATTGAAGGAAGAGCAGCAGGAAACACAGCGGGAAGAGCCGCAGGAAAGGCGGCAGGAGACACAGCGGGAAGAATTGGAGGAAGAGCAGCAGGAAACACAGCAGGAAGAGCAGCTGGATAAAACCCCGGAACCGAAAGTGACGGAAGTGGACTGGTCAGCATATTTTGACGGGTTAAACGGCGCGGCAGTTCTGTATGATCCTGCCGCCTCTCAGTATATGCTGTACAACCCGGAGCTTGCCCAGACAAGAAGATCCCCCTGTTCTACGTTCAAGATCATCTCCTCCATGATTGCACTGGAAAACGAAATCCTTGTGCCGGAGGAGTCGACGCGGAAGTGGAGCGGCGAAGTTTTCTGGAATGAAAACTGGAATCAGGATATTGCCTTTCAGGAAGCGTTCCGCGTCTCCTGTGTCTGGTATTTCCGTGAGATCATAGATGTGATGGGTCCAGAGATGGTGCAAGAGGGACTGGAACTTTTAAAGTACGGAAATTGTGACATTTCCGATTGGGAGGGGCGGTTAAATACCAATAATAACAACCGGGCGCTGACTGGATTCTGGATTGAATCCTCGTTAGCAATTTCCCCAAAGGAACAGGTTGAGGTGATGGAGCGTATTTTTGGGAAGGATTCAGTCTGCTCAGAGGGGACGAGGCATGTGCTGAAAGAGGCAATGCTTGTCACAGAACCTGAGCGGACGGCAATTTCCATTTACGGGAAGACTGGTATGGGTAAAATGGAAGGTATCATGGTAGATGCCTGGTTCACCGGGTTTGCAGAATCGGAGGAGGGCAATGTGTATTTCTGCGTCTATCTCGGGCGCACAGATGATGGGAATGGTTCCAGCGCGGCGGCGAAGGAAATCGCGGTGCGCATCGTGGAAGATTACTGCAAATAGCATACTTTGAAACACAAATTTGTAGTGGAAGAAAGAATGCGGTTATGATATAATCCCGAGTTTGACACTTGTGAAATCAAAAAGTGGCTACAAACCCAGTAGTTATGCTGGCTGTAGCCACTTTCTCTGTGGAACCGATTTGTGCTATTTTTTCCCTTCTTCTGTTTTGGTACTTTTTATTATGCTCCGCATGGCTGATTTTGAAATAAATTCATAATCCGTATGAAAGCCAAATGCCTTGTGTAAATCATCCGTCAGAACTGTTCTCTTGTAAGAAGGGATATAGCCGCTTTCCTTTGACAAAAGTGTTACCTGCATGGAACGAAGTGTACTTAGAATCTCATTACAGGTATAATTATTTCCGACCTTTTTCTCAAGCAGGCGATATACAAGCAGGCTGATGTAACAGGTGAGGAAATGTGCTTTGATGCGGTCTTCCCGCCTGACATAGACAGGACGTGCCTCAAAATCTGTTTTCATAATGCGGAAGTTTTCTTCTATTTCCCAACGCTGCCGGTTGATTTTTAAAATCCCGCCTATATCACCTTCGAGGTTTGTAATGACAGCATAAAAGCCGTCGTATTTTTCCTCATCCCTGATTTTGTCTGAATCAAGTTCACAGACTTTCTTTTCTGCAATCTCTCCATCATTTGTTACATTTGTGGTTTTTATAAAACGGGCAGGATCGTTTTGATTTTTGCTTTTGCGTTTTCTTCCGGGCTGTTCGATCATCTTCATGGCGCGTGATATCTGCTGCTCACGGATCCGTTTCTGGTATGCCTTGTATTTGGGGGAGTAGGTAACTATAACTGTTTCATCCATGTTTCCATTTACAACAGGGATCTCCTTGTAATAAATGGTTTCGTAAACTTCCGGGGCAGATTCATCCAGTGTGGAGATGTCGATCCATTTATCAAAGCCGGGTTTTTTAAACTGTGTAGGTTTCAGGGCAATTTCCCGTTCTTCCTTCCGCATCTTTTTTAAAGACTGGGTGATAACGTAGGAACGGTTTGCAAGGCTGTTAAATCTGCGGTTTGCTCTGCTTCCAAGCCCCGCATCAGAGCAGAAGATAAATTCACTGCAGCCAAAATCTTTTATTACCTTTGATTCAAGAGGTTTTAAGGTTGTCTGTTCATTCTGGTTTCCGGGGAAGATGTCAAAAGCCAGAGGAATTCCATCAGCATCCATAAACAATCCCATTGTAACGATGGGATTAGGGCGGTGTTCCTTACTCTTTCCATAGCGCCTGAGTTCATCTTCCTGTTCAATCTCGAAGTAGTAGTTTGTGCAGTCGTAGTAGAGCACTTTTTTGTTTCTGGGATGAACAAAGTTTGAGTTTTTGTAGAGTTCCTCCTGAATAAGATCAGATTCCTCAGCCATAACCGAGAGTGCACGGTATACATTTGGCAGTTCATACTTTGGCGGTTCAAGCAGTGTTTTACAGTAAGAGAAACTGCTGAGCCTGCTGGAAGGGGAAAGGATCCTTGCATAGATCAGGTCAGTTAAGATGGCTCCCAGGTCATAAGTGTATTTGTGGCGTTTAGAGATTTTTCGACAGATGGCATCGATTTTTAATTCCGTGCACAGTTTTTGGAGGAACAAATATCCGATCTGAAAACAGCGTTCTTCATTCTTAGGTATGTAAGCTTTTCTAGAAAGAGAAACCGACACATCGCAGGTTTTGGCATTGTATTCGGCTGTGTCTTTTTCGGCTTCAGATTTTGCCCAGACCATCATGGCATCAAAGTCACCATCAAACTGTCGGAGTAGCTCATTGAGTTTTCCGAGTTTTCGGAAGATCCGGGAAGAAGTCTTACCGTTTTCTTTCCGGTAGGACTGGTTGATATAAACGTCTTTGTTATTCTCTACACCAGTAATGGAAACATACATAAAAATCACCTCATAAGTATTATAACACAACTAGCGCAAACTAGCACACATTATTTTTACGAATTTGACAAAAAAATAAGCCCAAAGCAGGCTTAAATACAAGATTTGTGTGTTATGAGGTTTAAAAGGAAGTGTCAAACTCCCGCGCATCGTGGAAGATTACTGCAAATAGCATACTTTGAAACACAAATTTGTAGTGGAAGAAAGAATGCGGTTATGATATAATGATGCTCATATCATAATCCGGCATTTTGGTGTAACAAAGGTGTCGGATTATTCGTAGGCCGTCTCAACAAAGTTGAGGCGGTTTATGAATGAAAAAAGGCGTGTATGGGGAAAGGCGCGGTATTTTTTCAACAGGAGGAATAGGAGCATGGAAGAAAACAAAAAAGTATATTTGTCGGCGTTGGATGAGTACATAAACAAGGTGTATGTGCTGGTTCTGCTGCTGATACCGGGAGCATGTATGTGTGCCGGCTTTATGTACACATTTATGAAGATCATGGGCTGGCTGCCTCCCGTATCATGGATTGCATTACTTATTTTTGACGTGACCTGCATGATTTATCTGGGGATCGGTTTCTACTTTGTCAAAACAGGGTTTGAGAACGGTGTAGTGAAAGCCTCCAGTCTGAAGGCCGGAAAGATTTTTGCCGCTGTGATTATGCTTATTCAGTGGAACTTTATACAGTATATGGTTCCCGCCGGGGACTTTTGGGGTTTTGCCTTTTTCTTTGTAGTGCTTACCACCTTTTTCCTGGACTATAAGCTGGTAGCCGTTACTTCGGTAGAGATTGCCGGCTCTCTGGTGATTGCGTGGTTTGTGAAGGCGTCGGTTCTTTTGCCGGTCAAGGATGAGATGTTTATTACGAACATAGCTGACAGAGGTGTTTGTCTGAGCCTGTCTCTTCCCACGACGGTACTTATGACATATCTGGTAAACCGTTTTCTTGTAAACGCTAAGAAGGATGAGATGGAGCGCAACAACGAAAAGGTGAAAAACGTGCTGGATTCCGTGCAGTCCCTCTCGGCAAATCTTCTGAGCGCGGGGCAGGCCCTCTCACAGATTTCGGAAAATGAGAGCGCTTCCGTGGAGGAACTTTCGGCTACCAGCGAAATGCTCTTAGAGAGCAGCAACAGGCTGGACGGCAAGACCAGAGAGAGCATGGAAAATCTCAATGAGCTTGACGAGTGGAAGAACGTTGTGGCAGATAATGTGGAGAAAGTGGAGCAGACATCCAGAGATCTGTCAGACAAAACAAAGGAGAATGAGAAGCGGCTTGCTGAACTTCGGGAAATTAATGGGGAAGTTTCCAGATCCATGGTTGCAACGACGGATGTGGCGGAGAAACTGTCGAAAGCGGTGGAGCAGATCGGTATGACGCTGAATTTGATCAGCGATATTTCATCGTCCACAAACCTGCTGGCTTTGAATGCTTCCATCGAGGCGGCCAGAGCGGGAGAGGCGGGCAGAGGATTTGCCGTGGTTGCGCAGGAGGTTGGCAATCTGGCTAACAGCACGCAGGAATCATTGCATGAGGTAGAAAAGGTGATTCAGATGGTACAGGACAATGTGAAAGAAATCACCATGTATGTCAATGACAATTCCAAAAAGCTGGATAAGCAGAACGAATATTTTACAAACGTGTATGCGGGCATACAGGATATGACGCAGCTTCTCGATATTTCGGCGGATGCGGTGAACACGATGGGAGACGCGCATCATAAACAGGCGATGGTGATACAGAATACCATATCCATCAACAAAGAGATTGCGGATGATATCAGCAAAGAGAATACCCAGTTCCAGTCTATCAACAGTATGGTGGAGAGCAACGTGAATGATATTACGCAAATGTCCAACCAGATCAATACCATTAACGGGATGGTGGATGAGATCAGTAATCTTTTGAAGAGGGAAGAATGATACATATCATACCGCGCATGAAGATCACAACACAGATGGGAAAGAGGTAAAGACAGCAGAAATGGGTAAGATGAGCATTACGGATGAGATCAGAGAGGCGCTGTCCGCGCAGAAAGACATCGCTTACCGGGATTTTCAGGCGAAGCTGATACCGACGATCGACAAAGAAACGGTGATCGGCGTGCGCACGCCCGCGCTTCGGAAGATGGCGAAGCAGTTTGCGAAACGGGAGGAAATCGGCGAATTTCTGGGAGTTCTTCCGCACATGTATTTTGATGAAAACCAGCTTCACGCGTTTATCATTGCGGAGAGGAAGGATTTTGCACAGTGTATGGAGGCGCTTACCGTGTTTCTGCCCTATGTGGATAACTGGGCGACCTGTGACCAGATGTCGCCGAAGGTGTTTAAGAAACACAGACAGGAGCTTTTGCCCTACATCGGAGAGTGGCTTGCCTCTGAGCAGACTTATACGGTACGGTTTGGCATTGGGATGCTGATGGGACATTTTCTGGATGAAGATTTTGAGCGGATTTATCTGGACATGGTTTCTAAAGTCCGCTCGGAGGAGTACTATGTCAATATGATGATTGCATGGTATTTTGCCACGGCTCTGGCAAAGCAGTATGAGGAGACGCTTCCCTATATAGAGGAGAAAAAACTGGCGGACTGGACGCACAATAAGGCGATCCAGAAGGCGGTGGAGAGCTATCGGATCACGCCGGAGCAGAAAAAATATTTGAGAGGACTAAAAGTATCCGTGAGGAAGTGAAGAGGATTGGGCGCCCGTCAAAAGCGGAGCGCCCTTTATGACGGTACGCCGAATGAATGACAGGGGCGGAAAGGGAAAGAGATGACGAACAAAGAGATACTGTTTGCTGCCATGAAACAGTCCGCACTGGATATCAACTGTAGTGCGGAGGACTTTTTATGTAAAGATCCTGTGATCGTCAGATCCGGCGTGGGGCCGGATGCACGGAAATATTATAAGGAGCCGATTGCCTGTAATCTGGTCTCCTATGGTAACAACGTGGTTGCATCCGTGCGGGATGAATACCGGGAGATTGTGGAGACGTATGTCAAAAAGTTTCTGTTTTACCACTGCTTTGAGACACCGAATCTCCATTGGCTGAATGAGAGGATGGAGCCGCTTGGGCAGAAAGTATGTTTTATGGCGGAATACTATCTTCCGGATGTGGAGAAACTGCGCGCATTGTTATGTGGCTATGAGATGCGGGTTTTGGAGCAGGCAGACTTTCGGGACTTGTATAAGCCGGAATGGGGCAATGCTCTGTGTGCGGACAGGAAGGAGCTGGATGTCCTTGGCATCGGCGCATACGATGGCGGAAAGCTGGCGGGGCTGGCCGGATGCTCTGCGGACTGTGAGAGTATGTGGCAGATCGGTGTGGATGTGCTGCCGGAACATAGAAGGCGTGGCGTGGCATCAGCTCTTACGAGCCGTCTGGCGCTGGAAATTTTGGAGAGAGGAAAGGTTCCCTTTTACTGCTCGGCATGGTCCAATATCCGATCGGTGAGAAACGCGGTGAAGAGCGGATTTATTCCTGCGTGGGTGGAGATGACGGTGAAACCAAAAGAGATTGTGAACGAATGCAACGGGTGAAGGCAGGAGGAAATTTCATGAAAAGGAAAATAGAAGGAAGCGGATGGGTGTCGGCCTGTGCGCTGTTTTGTGCGGGCGCGGTATTTTTAACCGGCTGTGGTGCAGGGGGCAGCACAGGGCAGACTGCAGCGCCGGAAATGCCGGAGCATGATACCGCAGCGCAGCCGGAACTGTCGGAGAATATGGAGAAACAAACGGCGGTGGCGGATGTGGATTCTGCCCCGGACAGCGGACAGGATGGAAAGACAGATGTAGAGGAACACGCAGGATCGGAGAGCAAAGATGCGGTTACCTCAGAGAGGGCACAGGCGCAGATCAGACATTATTATGGCGGCGTGCTCTCTCAGATCACCGGGGTCAGAAAGCTCCCGAACGGAGATTTGGACACCTCTTTTCTGGATGACGGATCCGGGCAGATGCGTGACAACCGATTCGCCGTGGCGGACATCGACGGGGATGGCAGAGAGGAACTGATTGTCAGTTATTCCACAGCATGTATGGAAAGTATGTTTGAGCGGATATATGATTACGACCCGGTGTCCGAAGAATTGAAGGTGCAATTTACCGCTTTTCCTGCGCTTACCTATTATGATAACGGTTTCATAAAGGCGGAGTGGTCCCACAACCAGGGCGGCGGGGAGCTGTGGCCTTTTACGCTCTACCGATATGATACGGAGAACGACTCCTATGTGGAGGCAGGCACTGTGGACACATGGGATAAAGCGATCAGTGAAACATGGTATGAAGAACTGATGGATGGAGCGAAGGAGATTGTCGTGCCCTATCAGCCGATCGGTTATGAATCCTTTCAGGATTTTACGCCTGTCTATTTAAAGATGTTAGCCGAAGAAGCGGGCAAGGAGCGGACGGATACAGAGGCGGATCTGGGTCTGCTGATTTTAGAGGAAGACCGTTTTCTGGATGCAGCGCAGAAATTGCTTTCGGAAAAGTATGGGGTGACAATGGAACAGCCGGATCCGAATTTCGAGGAGTGGACAGTCGGATTGAGAGACGGTAAGGAGCTGTTTGCCTTTGAGGCGCTGAATGCTGGACATATCAGCTACATGGGAGAGAAGTTTAAGGATGTGACTATCTTTGGCATTTATCCCGGAATCAGTGTGGACAGCGCATGGGAAAAACTGAAGGCTTACGGGTTTTATGCCTCCCCTTACGGGGAAGTGGAGAACTGCCTCATCACAGGGGAAGGGTTCGGAAATATCAGCATCTGCTTCTCTGCGGAGGATCATGTGGTGACAGAGATTACGGTGGAACCTTACTGTGCGTTTGCGGGGTGAGGGAAGGGCGAGGAGGCACATTAAAACAGATTTGTCACAAAATATAGGACAAGGACAATCAATGTGCCAAGCATCATCCATAGAAAGCCGTTTGCCGGGTGTCTGTCATGTACAGGCGTTTCTTCATTCTGCGGCGCGCCATTTGCGGCTTCCGATGATCTGTCGGTATCTTCCGCAGATGGGGCGTTGTCCAGCAGGATGGAATCGGTACTTATGCCATAAAGTTTTCCGAGCTGGACGATGTTATGGATATCCGGGCTGGAGCTGCCGGCCTCCCATTTGGAGACAGCCTGTCTGGAAATATCCAGCTTTTCCGCCAGCTGCTCCTGGGACAGACCGGCGTTTTTGCGAAGCTGTCGCAGACGCTCGCTTAAATCGGTCTTGTTTTTCATTATGTGTTTCCTTTCTCACGTGGGTTCCTTCCTGCTTCGCGCAGTTGATAAAAGGAAATTAGGAAAGCGGACAGGAGAGAACGGCATGTGTGGTTTGGCAGCTTAATGTGATTTATGATCCGGGCGGTGTAAATTCAGACAGAGCAGGGCCGAAACAGCGCCTAATATCAAAAAGGTCAGCATAAACCATGAATTTTCTGTGGCAGCAGGGAGGGTCATAACAAGTGTGTTCTGCCAACTGTGGAAAAGCATACACAGGAGGACACTTTTTGTCAACAGGTAGATGGCGGTGAGTATGAAGCCGGTTACGATGCCGATCAAGGTGTAGGAAAGGAAATTCTGTCCCGTATGCAGACTTTCTGGAATGATAAAATAGGGCAGATGCCAGAATACCCAGATTAGGCTGGTTACTGTAGCGGATAGCAGAATATGCCACTTTCTGGCAAAACAGGGCAGCAGGTAGCCGCGCCAGCCCGCCTCCTCCAGTCCGCCACCCAGAAGAAGCTGTCCGGCAAAGATGGAAAGAAAGACCGGTATCGTGCAGCCCGTTTCCGGCAGGCGGAAACAATAAAAATTGAAAAACTGTGCCGCAAATAGAAACAGGACGATCAGATAGAAAGCAGGATGTCCGGCTTTTCCCAAAAGAAAACGAAACAGAGAGGGCATCGAGGAAAGCGGTTTTTTTAACAGTACAAAGGCACAGATCAACGGAGAAGCGTTTTCCAGAAAGTCCAGAACCGTGAAGAGAACGGGGTGGGCGTTGTAATCCGCGATTGTCATCAGAAAGGCACAGAGCCATGTGATGGAGAAGACACTGAGTAGGAACGGGATCGGCCGGTAAATGGTTTTGGCAGTTAAATTTGTCTCTTGCATTGGGATTGTCCTCCTTGGCTGTTTTAGATTGGTTTTGTGTGTATCAGTCTACCAAAAGCCGATGGTTGTCAGCTACCAACTATAGTTGGAATTTTGGAAACAGGCAGTTGCACTGTGGTATTTTATAGAAATTGAAAGAGAGAGGGAACAGAAGATGGCGGAAAGAAATCTGGATTTTGACAGGGTAATTGAGCGAAGAAATACCCGGTCGCTGAAATATGATTTTGCGGCGGACTGGGGGATGCCGGAGGACGTACTGCCGCTGTGGGTGGCGGATATGGATTTCAGGACTTCCTCCTACATAGAGGATGCGCTGGCGGAGCGTGTGAAACAAGGCGTTTTCGGCTACAGTGATGTGAAAACTCCTTACTTTGAGATTGTGAGAGACTGGATGAAACGGCGGCATGACTGGGAACCGCAGGAGGAATGGCTTGTGAAGACACCGGGCGTTGTGACGGCTCTTGCCATGTCTGTGAAAGCCTATACGGAGCCGGGAGATGCGGTTCTGATCCAGCTTCCCGTGTATTACCCCTTCGCGGAGGTGATTGAGGACAATGGCAGGCGTGTGGTCAGCAGTCCTCTGTTTCGTGGTGAGGATAACCGTTATCATATGAATTTTGAGGATTTTGAAGAGAAGATTATTCAGAACGGGGTAAAACTGTTCCTTCTATGTAATCCGCATAATCCAGTGGGGAGAGTGTGGACAAAGGAGGAACTGATCCGGCTGGGTGATATCTGCATGAAACATCATGTGATTGTCGTCAGTGATGAAATTCACCAGGATTTTGTGTTTCGGGGGAAACATCAGGTTTTTGCGGGGCTGAAAAAGGAGTATGAGGATCACTGTATTGTCTGTACGTCCCCCAGCAAAACATTCAATCTGGCAACGATGGTTTTATCGAATATTTTTATTTCCAACCGGGAGCTGAGAAAACGGTTCCAGAAACAGCTTGATGCTGCGGGGATCAGCCAGCTTGGCGTGATGGGACTGATTGCCTGCGAAACAGCATACAGCATGGGGGAGGCGTGGTATCTTGCTATGCTTGCGTACGTCCGCAGCAATATTGCGTTTGTAAAAAGTTATGTGGAGGAAAATCTGCCAGGCGTGACGATGACGGAGCATGAAGGAACCTATCTGGTCTGGCTCGATTTTACAGGGACAGGATTGTCCGAGAAAGAGCTGGAGGAACTGATTGTGCATAAGGCCAGGCTGTGGCTGGACGGCGGTGGAATGTTCGGGGAGGGCGGAAAAGGTTTCCAGCGGATCAATGTGGCATGTCCGAGAAGTATTTTGGAAGAAGCGATGAAGAGATTGGAGGAGGCGATTAAGGAAGCATGCGGATAGCCGGTTGTGTCAATGATCTGTATTGCGGCGAATATATAAACGATAAAATGTATCACTCGCATTGAATCGACTTATCGTATCAGAGTACAACAAAAAAATGAACAGTCTTGACAAGAGTTGGTAGAAATTTTTATAATTGGGAAGGAGGGGGGATCGACATGAAAAGCATACGGACTAAAATCAACCTTTGTCTCATTTTAACTGTTCTGGCAGGTCTGGTAGCATCCGGCACTGCCAGCATCGCTCTCAATTATAACAGTACCATGACTACGGTGGAGCAGATGATGAGTCAGACCGCAGTACTGGCGGCAGGACGTGCTCAGCAGGAGCTGGCAGCGTACAAAAATGTTGTCATGGAAGTAGGGCATATTCCACAGCTTGGCGATTCCAGTGTTTCGGTGGAGGAAAAGCAGGCCATTATGGATGAGCGCGTTTCCATGCATGGTTTCCAGAGAGGAAATATCATAGGCTCGAACGGTATCAGTATATTTGACGAAAAAGACTATTCCGACCGTGAGTATGTACAGCAGGCGCTTCAGGGCAATATTTATGTGTCGGAACCGTTAGTCAGCAAGATTACTGGTCAGTTATCCATTATGGTCGCAGCGCCTCTTTATGCGGAGGAAGATTACGGTTCTTCCATTGTCGGCGTAGTTTATTTTGTGCCGCAGGAGACCTTTTTGAATGATATCGTGTCTGCAATCCAGCTCGGTGCGAACAGCAGGGCTTACATGATTAATAAGACAGGTGACACGATTGCAGATATTACGCTTGAGACGATCACGGTTCAGAATATTGAAGCGGAAGCCCAGAGCGATCCGTCGCTGCAGGAGCTGGCGGCGATCCACGGAGAGATGCGGCAGGGCAAAAACGGATTTGGCAGTTACACGAGCGGTGAGGATAAGATGTTTGCCGCCTATGCGCCCGTGCCGGATACAGATGGCTGGAGCATTGCCGTGACGGCTCCGCAGATTAATTATCTGGCTTCCACGCGTGACGCGATCGTAGTCAATCTTTTGGTGATTTTAATTTCCATACTGCTCTCAGTTGTTGTGGCGCTGGCTCTTGCACGCAACATCGGCAGTCCCATGAAGGCATGTGTCAATCGAATGAAGTTGTTGGTGGAGGGTGATCTGGAAACGCCGATGCCCCAAATTACAAACAAGGATGAGACGGGCGTGCTCGCCAGATCGACAGAATCACTGGTAGAAGGGTTGAGCATCGTCATTAATGATATCAGCTATCTCTTAAATGAGATGGCAAATCAGAATCTGGATGTCCATACCACGCATGAGGAGGTGTATGTGGGCAGTTTCCAGAGTATTCTGCATTCCATGCGGAATATGAGAAAAGAGTTGAGCGGCGCCATGCGTCAGGTCAACCATTCCGCCGGAGAAGTGTCTGACGCCAGCGACCAGTTGTCGGCTAGTGCCCAGACGCTCAGCCAGGGAACTACGGAGCAGGCAAGTTCCGTGGAGGAACTTGCGGCGCGCATCAGCGTCATCTCTGAGCAGGTGAGAAATACGGCAAGCGGCGCTTTGGAAGTCCGCAGCCAGACACATCAGACCGGCGAGGAAGTGCTTTTGTGCAACCAGAAGATGCAGAGTCTGGTGGAAGCTATGGAAAGGATTCAGACAAGCTCCGAGGAGATTGAAAAGATTCTTAAGACCATTGATGACATTGCCTTCCAGACGAATATACTTGCCTTGAATGCGGCCGTGGAAGCGGCGCGGGCAGGAAGCGCAGGAAAGGGATTTGCCGTGGTGGCGGAGGAGGTTCGCAATCTGGCAGGGAAATCTGCGCAGGCAGCGCAAAATACTTCGCAGCTGATCGAAAATTCCACTGACGCGGTACATACGGGTACGCAGATTGCACAGAATACGGCGGATGTCCTGTTAGGTGTTGTGAACAGCATTCAGTCGGTGGTGGAGGCCATTGATGAGATTGCAACAGTATCCAGCGAGCAGTCGGAGGCAGTGGTGCAGGTTTCGGAGGGCATTAACCAGATTTCGGTTGTGGTACAGAACAACAGCGCGACTGCAGAGGAAGGCGCGGCCGCAAGCGAGGAACTTTCGGCGGAGGCAACGTGCTTAAAAGAACTGGTGGATCAGTTCACACTGGCATCGGAATAAATGGGATGGAGAGAGACCGCGTGTACAGCGGTCTCTTTTTTACGGATTACTGTTCTCAGGAAGTATGAATCATGTTTCGTCATATTGGATTCTGGACAGGAAAGGACAATGCACATCCTGGAAAGAACGCTGTATCTTAAATTAGACGGCAATTCCCGGATGCATGTGGTTTGTCGATTCGGGAGAAGCTGATGAATACAGAACGCGAGGACAGGTAATATGAATTTACACAAACTCATTTTGACAGAAAATGCATGCTATAAGGCAGGCAGGAAAATCACGGTCAAAGGCATCATGGTTCATTCTACTGGTGTCAATAACCCAGATCTCAAGTGTTATGTCGGTCCCGATGACGGCCTGCTTGGCAAAAATCAAAACGGCAGTCATTGGAACACCTATCATCCCGGGGGAAGAGAGGTCTGTGCCCATGCTTTTATCGGCAGGCTGGCTGACGGCTCCATAGCAGTCTATCAGACACTTCCCTGGAATCACCGTGGATGGCATGCCGGCGGCAGTGCCAACGATACGCATATCGGTTTTGAAATCTGCGAGGACGGGCTTACGGATGATACCTACTTCAAAAAGGTGTATCGTGAGGCCGTCCAACTTAGTGCTCTGCTTTGCAAGGAGTATGGCCTGACGGAACAGAACATCGTCTGCCACAGCGAGGGTTATCAACAGGGAATTGCATCTAACCACGCAGATGTAATGCATTGGTTTCCGAAGCACGTCAAGAGTATGGACACCTTCCGTGCGGAGGTCAAAGATCTGCTTACTGCCTACACCGAAGAAGATACCGGGGACATTGCCGGGCCTGCAGTGTCCTATCCCGAAACGCTGACATCCGATTACTACCGTGTGTGCAAGAACTGGAAGGACAGCGAGTCCCAGGTGGGAGCCTATCGCAGTCTTAGCAATGCAAAAGCGGCTGCGGATAAGTTCTCCGGCACGTTTGTTTTTGCAAATAATGGCACAGCCATTTATCCGGCAGATGAAACTTAGGCGGTTTGCAGGAATTGGAATCACAAAAGGCAGCTGTCTTTTCTGTGGGGCAGAGATTTTTGTGTTATAATAAATTATGTGTAGCAGCTGTTAAGAAAACGGGAATGTCACAGGGGGAAGTGGATACGGCCGCTTACGCGGCGGCGCTTGACAAGCTGCTTGTGGATCTGCAAAAGAAATACGGTTATAATGAACTGGATTCCATCCTTGTACTGAAGAGCTGTATGGAAGGAGAGGAAAGCGGATGGATAAGTATGTTTTGGAATGTTGTGTGGACAGTGTAGAATCGGCTCTTGCGGCGGCGGAGGGCGGGGCGGACAGGCTGGAGCTTTGCTCCGCCCTCGTGATTGGCGGTGTTTCTCCTGGGCTTGCGCTGTTTGAGCAGGTCAGCGCCCGCTGTGACCTGCCGGTCCGGGTGCTGCTCCGACCGCGGTTTGGGGACTTTCTGTATACAGATTATGAATTTCAGATTTTGAAAAGGGAGGTGTCGCTCTTTCGGGAAGCGGGAGCCGAAGGTGTGGTGATCGGCTGTCTTCTCGAGGACGGCGGTCTTCACATGGAGCAGATGCGGGAACTGATTGCGGAAGCAGGGGACATGAAGGTTACACTGCACCGGGCCTTCGATGTGTGCGCGGATCCCATAAAAACATACAGACAGGCAGGGGAGCTGGGCATTGACACCGTACTGACATCCGGGCAGAAAAAGGAGTGTCTGGAGGGGATGCCGCTTCTGAAAGAGTTGTGCGGGTTACAGAAGGAGGCGGGAATGCCGCGCATTATGGCGGGGGCAGGCGTGACCCCCGATGTGATACGGCAGTTTTGTGTGCAGACAGATATTACCAGCTATCATCTGTCTGCCAAGAAGGTGTTGGACAGCGGGATGCGCTACCGCAAGGAGGGGGTTCCTATGGGGCTTCCCGCTATGGATGAGTACAGTATTTTCAGAACGGACAGCAATGTTGTGGCACAGGCAAAGAGAGTGATTCAGGAACATATGCCTGCTGAAAGGAGAACGGCAAATGGCGATTGAGAGAGTAAAAACCTATTTTAAACAGTACGGAATGGAGGAAAAGATCCGGGAGTTCGATGTGTCCAGCGCAACAGTGGAGCTGGCGGCGGCCGCCCTTTCCTGTGAGCCTGCAAGGATAGCGAAAACACTGTCATTTATGGTGAATGGCCACGCAATACTGATTGTGGCGGCAGGGGACATGAAGATTGACAATCACAAGTATAAGGGACAGTTTGGCACGAAAGCGAAGATGCTTACGCCTGAGGAGGCGGAGACGCTGGTGGGACATGCCGTGGGCGGCGTGTGTCCGTTCGCGGTCAACGAGGGCGTGGAGGTGTACCTGGACGCATCGCTGAAACGGTTTGAAACCGTATTTCCTGCCTGCGGAAGCTCCAACAGTGCGATCGAGCTGACGATTCCTGAGTTAGAAAAATATGCAGTTCCTGTGCAGTGGGTAGACGTCTGCAAGGGATATTGAGGAGGCGCAATGGAATACATAAACATAGTTGAAAACGGGATACATATCGTGTTTGGCGTAACGGAAAAAAGGCAGTTGAAACTGCTTCATTTTTCAAAGAATGCGTTTCGGGAGGAGGACTTGTGTAAAGTTGGCCCGGAGTGCAAGGCGGAGGACCAGGTGAGAAAGGAGCAGTTCATTGACGAGGCGTTTCAGCTTGTGCAGGTCAGCCTTTCCGGCTATAACCGCCCTTATGAAAAGCATGGCAATAAGCATATCGTGACGGCGCCGGGGTATCTGCTTACCTATGCCAGCATGGAGGACAGTGTCAACGAGACCGGGCGCAGACTCACGATCACGCAGGAAGACAGGGAAGTGACCCAGGTCCGCGTGGAGACAGTGATGCAGTTTTATAACGGCACTTCCATTGTCCGCATGTGGAACCGGGTGACCAATATGGGGCAGGAGACACAGTGTCTGGAATATCTGTCCTCCTTCTGCTATACGGGGATTGAGAAGGAGGGAGATCAAAATTCCGATGCCAAGATGAAGCTGCGGGTTCCCTACAACGGCTGGCAGAAGGAGATGAGCATAAAAGAGTACACTTTCGGGGAGGTGGGATTTGCACAGACACAGCCGGGTGTGTATCAGCGTACTTCGCAGGTGTTTGAGATGACTAATACAGGCAACTGGTCCTCCAAGAAATATCTGCCTCTGGGTTATATCGAGAATGCGCAGGCGCATACCAGTCTGTTCTGGCAGATCGAGCACAACGGTTCATGGCACTATGAGATCGGCGACCAGAACACCCATTTTTATCTGAGTGTCAGCGGCCCCACGGAGGTGCAGTCCCACTGGTTTAAGAATCTGGCACCCGGAGAGAGCTTTACATCGGTGCCTGTGGCGGTGGGTGTGGCGGAGGACAGTTTCGAAAAGGCGGTGGGTGAGCTGACGAAATATCGACGCCTGATACGCAGGCCCAACAAGGACAATGAAAATCTGCCGGTGATCTTTAATGATTATATGAACTGCCTGTTCGGTGATCCCACCACGGAGAAAGAGCTGCCCCTCATAGACGCGGCGGCTCAGTGCGGCTGTGAATATTATGTGATAGATGCAGGCTGGTATGCGCCCGGTGAGTGGTGGGACAGCGTGGGCGAATGGCAGGAGTGCAGGGAGCGGTTTCCGGGAGGTATCAGGGAGGTCACGGATTATATCCACGGCAAGGGCATGGTTCCCGGTGTCTGGCTGGAGCTTGAGGTCATGGGAATCAACTGTGGGAAGGCGAAGAAGGTGCCGGATGACTGGTTCTTTGTGCGTCATGGAAAAAGAGTGTTTGACAGGAGCCGGTACCAGCTTGATTTCCGCAATCCGGCGGTAATTGCTCATGTCAACGAGGTCATTGAGCGGGTGGTCAACGAGTACGGCGTGGGATATATTAAAATGGATTATAACATTGAACCGGGGATCGGCACGGAAATTGGTGTGGAGAGCGTGGGACAGGGGATGCTTGCGCATGAGCGTGCTTACCTTGCATGGCTGGACGATGTGTTTGCCAGATATCCTGATCTGGTGATCGAGAACTGTTCCAGCGGCGGTCTGCGGATCGACTATGCGCTGCTTTCCCGCTACAGCATCCAGTCCACCTCGGATCAGGAGGATTACCGCAACTATGCCACCATTGCGGCCAACGCCGGGGCAGGTGTGACGCCGGAGCAGGCGGCAGTCTGGTCTTATCCCATGCGGCAGGGAGACAAGGAGGAAGTGATCTATAACATGGTAAACGCCATGCTCGGCCGGGTGCATCAGAGCGGCCATCTGGCGGAGCTGTCAGAGGAACGCACAGAGCTGGTAAAAGAGGGCATTGCCTGTTATAAAAAGATACGTTCAGATATCAAAAAAGCGGTGCCGTTCTATCCGCTGGATGTGACAGACAACGAAGACATGTGGGCATGCGGCGGTCTGCAGACGAAAAATAAGGCGTATCTGGCGGTGTGGAAACGGCAGATGGAGGGAAAGAACAATGACAGGCGGCAGAAAGTCGGCACCGTATGTTCGGAGACGATGCTGTCTATTCCTCTTGACAGCCTGCCTTTTGCGGGAGACGGGATCAAGGTTTCCTGCCTCTACCCGGAAAAAGAGACGGTCAGCTTTGCGGTGGAGCGCGGTGTGCTGACGGTTATCTTTGAGAAGCCAGTGATGGCCAGACTGTTTGTGGTGGAAGGGTAGCGGACGAATTATTCGAGAATGGGAATCTCGATCTGGACGATATAATCTTCGATGCGGTCAATGACGTTTTCGTTGATACCCATTTCATACGAGAATTCATGGAGCGTATAACCGTGTTTTTCGGCATAGGCAAAGATTTCCGCATAGCGTCCCGGTATATTCTCCCAGCCTCCTTTATGAAAAGCCCGCAGGTATTTGCCGCAGGGCGGCTGGTGAAGTCCCGGCTCATATGTGAGAAAAGGCATTTCAATAAAAAGTCTGGAATAGTCGTCGTATTTTCCGCTTTTCAGACTGGAAACAGGGATCATGGAGCCGTAGGAGGCTTCGTGCAGCCGGCCGAGATGGTATTTTTCCGTTTCGGCCGTAATCAGTTCCACCTCCTCTTCAAAGGAGGTATTTTGGTCGATTTCTACCGTAATCAGACAGCGTTCCTCCTTTTCTATCACACTGATTTCTGACAGATTCATGGTAAGCAGTGTGTCCAGATTTCGGCAGTGAGCGTGGAGGGAAGTGCGGACTGCCTGCAGATGAGTAATCTGCAGGTCGAGATTGCTGATTCTTTCTTCTAAAAGATCTCTCATATTTTCGGCGGAACGGTTTTTCATAAAATCCTGTATCTCCGGGATGGATACATCCAGTTCCCGCAGCAGCAGAATGGTTTCCAGAACAGGGCTTTGGTGATAGGTATAGCAGCGGTATCCGTTTTCGGGATTGATGGAGGCAGGCTTAAACAGGCCGGTCTCGTCATACCACATCAGCGTTTTTTTGTTGATCCCATGCATGGCCGCGAACTGGCCGATTGTGAGAAGACCGCTTTTCTTATTCATAGATTCCTCCATTTTCAAATTCTTTTCTGCTCTTGACCATACAGTTACTGTACGGTCTATGATACCTTATACAGAGAACAAATACAAGAGCGGATGAGACAGGAGGAAAAGTTTATGAAAAACACAAATGTTTATGAAAAGCCGGTCACACTAAAAAATATTTTGAAATTTGCCGTTCCAACCATTGCCATGACAGTGTTTATGTCCTTTTACACAATGGTGGACGGCCTGTTTGTATCGAATCTGATTGGCACAGACGCACTTTCGGCAGTCAATCTGACTGCGCCGGTTATTCAGCTTGTGACAGCCGTCTCCACTATGCTGGCCACAGGCGGCAGTGCGGTCATTATGAAAAAGATGGGAGAACAGAAGGTGGAAGAGGCGAGGGAGGACTTTACGTTTCTGATTTTAGTGAATGTGATGGTGGGAATCATCATGTGTGCGGCCGGATATCTGGTCATGGATCATATTTTTGCGGGCATGCATCTCTCTGCAGAGGTGGAAGGGTACTGCACCGCATATTTGAGCCGGTATCTGGTGTTTACCGTGCCGATCCTTCTGATGAACAACTTTACCCTTTACATGATTGCCAGTGAGAAGGCAGCGCTGTCCCTGATCTGCTCTGTGACAGGCGGCGTCTTAAATATGGGGCTTGACTATGTGCTTATCGCCGTTTTTGACATGGGAATCAGCGGGGCGGCAATCGCAACGGGGCTTGGCTTTTCTGTGACGGCTGTTGTGGGATTTTTTGTTTTTGGACGGAAAAAGAGTCTGCTGCATTTCAAGAAACCGGCATTTCGATGGAAGGTTCTTTCGAACGCGGCGGCAAACGGCTGTTCAGAGATGGCGACAGCTCTTGTCACTGGGATTATTACCATGATGTTTAACTGGACAATGCTGCGTTATGTGGGTGAGGACGGTGTGGCGGCGGTTACGATCATCATGTATGTGCTGATGTTTGCAAGTTCCTTGTATACCGGGTATTCTTACGGAGTGGCGCCTATGATCAGTTATTACTACGGGGAACAGAATCACGGAAAATTGAAAAAGCTTGTGGCAGCCAGCATGAGAGTGATTGGGGCGATTTCCCTTGTGACCGTTGCGGCTTCGTTTTTGCTGACAAGACCGCTTGTGTCCGTGTTTGCGCGCCCGGATCATCCGGTGTACGAGCTGGCGGTGACTGGAAACAGAATCTGTACCATCGCACTTTTGTTTATCGGCTTTAATATTTTTGCCAGCGGCATGTTTACCGCCCTGTCAAACGGCGTGGTTTCAGCGGTGCTTGCGTTTTCCAGATCCTTTGTTTTTATGCTGATTACTATGATTGTGCTGCCCCTGCTTTTGGGCGTGAACGGGATCTGGCTGGCCACGCCTGCGGCTGAACTGATGGCTCTTGCCCTGTCCGCATGCCTGCTTTTGAAGGATAGAAAGAGGTATGGGTATTGAGAAGTAAAAAGCAAAGACCAGGGCAGGATGGGAGAAGCAGTTTTTCTCTTGTAAATCTGACGTCTGGATAGGACTGTAGAATTGCACTTTCCCGTACTATGTGCTACAATTTTTAGAAATACAGGCGGCGTTATGAACATTGCAAATGTCGGAGTACTGCGGCGGGAGTGATTGGGCATATGGGATTTTTGAGACAGACGGAAAAGAAAAAGAAAAAGGAACAGAAAAACCGCGCGGGGGAACCTATGGCGGAGATGGAACAGAGGACGCCCGAGAGAAACGGAATGGAAAAAACGATGTTTCTTTCGCCGGAGGAGAGAATGGGCACCCAAAGGAGGGGTGCAAAGCACAGCTCACAGGAGAACGGAGAAGATACCGGGTATTCCAGCGCAAAAATTGTCCGTGGCAATCCGATTATTATCAACGGGCCGGATTATCTTCTGCGGATCAGTGAGACGCGTATGGAAGCTTTTCTCATTTTATACCGCCGTTTTACAGAGAAAGAGATTCGGGATCTGTTACAGGAAAACGGAATTGCTTACGGCATCAAGGAGAAAGCGCTGGAAGAGCTTGCGCAGGGGAAGCTGAATTACGAGGAAGTTTTCGTGGCGCAGGGGACTGCCAGGAAGGATGGCCGTGACGGCTATTTTGAATACCATTTTAATCCTTACCCGGAAACGAGACCGATTATTCTCCCGGACGGTTCCGTGGATTACAACGTGCTGGGGAAAATGGAGCTTGTGACCAAGGGACAGCTTCTTGCCACTTATCACGCCGTTCTTCCTGCCGTAGTCGGCAGGGACGTTTATGGAAATATCATGGAGGCCTACGAGGGAAAGGAACTGCAGCCCCTTCAGTGTAAACGATGTGAGCCGGATGAAAGCGGCTGTCAGTATTTTGCCAGTACGGAAGGCAATGTGACGCTGGAAGGGAAATGCCTGACGGTTACGCCGATCTACGCGATAGACGGCAATCTGGACGCGGCCACGGGAGACGTGGACTTTCACGGGGATGTGCTGGTGCAGGGAAATGTATTTGCAGGTGTGACACTGAAAACGACCGGGACGATCACCGTCAACGGGCATGTGGAGACGGCGCATCTTTTTGCGGGAAAAGATGTGATATTGAAAAACGGTATGCAGGGTTCGGGAAACGGCGTCATCCGCGCGGGGCGCAATGTGATGGCGCGCTTTTTGGAGCAGACACAGGTTTATGCCGGCAATGAAGTAAATACGGGGGCGATCTTAAATTGTGAAGTGGAGTCGGGGCAGAGCGTGGTGATAGCCGGGAACCGGGGCACCATCATCGGCGGCAGTGTCACGGCGGTGGAACTGATTACCGCCGCTTCCATCGGCAACCGCGCCGCAGTGACGACTCAGTTAGTGATCGGTCTGGACTGTGAGTTTAAGGAAAAGATGGGGGAAATCGACCGTCTGACGGAAGAATACGAGCAGAATATGAAAGATGCGGAGAACGCCCTCAACCGTATTTCCTATCAGTTGAAGTCTCAGCCTGCTACACCAGAGTTAAACCAGCAGAAAGCGGAGCAGATGCGCCGAAAGATCAACTATCAGCTGAAACTGAAGGAGGTTTGTGCGAAACGGGAGCAGATGATTGACATTAACAGGCGCTCGGCGGATGGAAAAATTGTGGTAAACGGCACCTCGAATGTGGGGTGTGTGATAATCATAAACGGCGTACGCGAGGTGCTGCATTCGGAGTACCGGGATGTGACGTATAAAAAAGGACGGCAGGAAGTGCGGATTATATCGAATAAGCAGTAATGGAACAGGAGTAAACGGTTTGCGTAAAAAAATATGTTTAGTCGAAGATGATAAGACCATCGCCAAAAACTTAATACGCCTGCTCCAGTCGGAGGGATTTGCGGTCGGCCACGCTGGCACACAGAGGGAAGCATCCGCTATGCTTGCGGAAAGCAGATTTGACATGGCGCTGGTAGATATTTCGCTTCCCGACGGGAATGGCTTTGCTGTATGTACAGAAATCCAGCAGACGCAGAATATCCCGGTTATCTTTTTGACGGCCTCCGGGGATGAGTCCAGTGTTGTCACGGGGCTGAATATGGGGGCGGACGATTACATTACAAAACCGTTCAGACCGCGGGAGCTGATCGCAAGAATCAGGGCCGCATTAAGGAAAACGGACTGTCAGCCTGCATGTTTTGACAGAAATGGGATTTTTGTGGATCCAGTCAGCGGCCTTGTCAAAAAGAATGGAAAAGAAATATACCTTTCTGCGCTGGAGTACCGCCTGTTGTTGATATTTATCAATAATCCCGGGAATATTCTGACGAGGGACAGACTTTTGGACGAGCTGTGGGACGCCGCAGGCCAGTTTGTTAATAATAACACGTTAACGGTTTATATTAAGAGGCTGCGGGAAAAAATGGAGGATGATCCGGCCAGCCCACAGATGATACTGACAGTTCATGGGATAGGCTATCGGCTGGGAGACGGTTATGTTTCGGAATAAAGAAATACGGCGGTTTGCAGTTCTGTTTTTGATGATTGTTTTTATTGTGGCAATGGCGGGATTTAAGGCCGGCATGATGACTGGAACGTTGATACTGATTCAGGCCTGTCTGCTGGGCATCCTATTCTATTTGTTCACGAGGGCACGTTACAGGAAAATAGAACGGCTGTCTGAGCAGATCGACCTGGTGCTGCACAATTCGGAACATCTGTGTATCAGTGAGGCTGAGGAGGGCGAACTTTCTATCTTACAGAGCGAGATCGTCAAAATGACGCTGCGCATCCGCGAGCAGAATGAGGCGTTAAAAAGAGAAAAAAAGCATCTTGCAGATTCCCTTGCAGATATTTCACATCAGCTTCGCACTCCTCTTACATCGGTGCATATTATCCTGACATTATTAGAAAAAGATACGGAGAAAGAAGAGCAAAAAGCATTGCTCAGAGAAACCGGGGAATTGTTTGGGCAGATGGATTTTTTGCTTTCTTCCCTGTTAAAGTTATCCCGTCTGGATGCAGGAATCGTGAGTTTCGAAAGGGATTGGATCTGTATCAGCAGTCTGATGGCAGCTTCACTTCGTCCGTTCCTGATTGCAATGGAACTGAAAAAGATTCAGATACAGACCGACATACCAGAGAAGGCCGGGATTTCAGGAGATTTCAGATGGCTCTCAGAAGCGTTTCAGAATCTGATCAAAAACAGTATGGAGAGCGTGGGCGAAGACGGAAAAATAAAAATTACCTGTGTGGATAATCCGATTTTTACAGAGATTACATTTCACGATGATGGAGCAGGGTTTGAAAAGGAAGAGTTACCGCATATATTTGAGCGGTTTTACCGGGGGAAAGATGCGGATGCGGCGGGATATGGAATCGGCCTCGCTCTTTGCAGGACCATTATCATGCAGCAGGGCGGAACAATTTTGGCCAGGAACGATCCGCAGGGCGGAGCCGTATTTTCCGTCCGCTTTTTAAAGGGTCAGTATTCTGATTGAAATGTGACGGATCAGTCACAAAAAAGTCACCGAATAGTAAGTTCAAAATCTTATCATTATGAGTAGACAGCGGATGCCGGATTGTAACAGTCATCTGTTGGTAAAAGGCAAAGGAGGCTCATATGAAGGAGTTTTTGAAAATTGAGGACTTGTGTAAAGTCTACGGTAAGCATGAAAATATGGTCACAGCGCTGGATCATGTTTCCCTGAATATCGAAAAAGGTGATTTTACAGCTATTATTGGCGCTTCGGGTTCGGGGAAATCGACTCTGCTCCATGCGATTGCAGGGGTGGACGTTCCGACAAGCGGGAAGATTTATCTGGATGGGCAGGATGTATATGCCCAGAGCAGTGAAAAGCTTGCCATATTCCGCAGGCGGCAGGTAGGACTGATCTATCAGTTCCACAATCTGATACCTACGCTCAATGTGGTAGAGAATATAACGCTGCCTGTTCTCATGGATAGAAGAAAGGTCAACCGGGAAAGGCTGGAAGAGCTGCTGGAGCTGTTGGGACTGCAGGACAGAAGGACGCATCTGCCCAATCAGCTTTCGGGTGGACAGCAGCAGCGTGTCGCCATTGGACGGGCGTTGATGAATGCTCCGCAGGTGTGCCTGGCAGACGAACCCACGGGCAGTCTGGACAGCCGCAATGGCCAGGAAATTATCCGGCTCTTAAAAGAGAGCCATCGCAAATACCGCCAATCTTTGGTTATTGTTACCCACGATGAAAACATTGCTTTGCAGGCAGACCGTATTATCGGCATTGCGGATGGAAAAGTGGTAAGGGATGAGAGGCAGGTGGCGCGTTTATGAACATTTTCCATAAGGCCGCCTTACAGGAATTAAAGAAAAATCGCAGCCGTACACTTGTGACAGTAATCGGTGTGGCGCTGTCAGCCGCCTTATTTACGGCTGTCGCCACTTTTGGAACGTCTCTCTTACAATATTTGATCAATAGCTCGATAGCGAAATGCGGAAACTGGTATTTGAATTTTGTGGATGTGGATGCAGACTTTGTGCAGGAGAGGGCGGCAGATTTTGAGGTCACGGATGCAGTGACATTTGAAAATATCGGATATGCCATGCTGGACGGGGCAAAAAGCGAAGAAAAACCGTATCTGTTTGTCGCCGGTTTTACGGACGAAACCTTTGCAAAGCTGCCGGTGACACTGATTTCCGGCAGACTTCCTCAGAATGATACGGAAGTCATCATTCCCAGTCATATTTCCATCAAGGCGGGTGTGAGGATCCCGATAGGGGAGATGCTCCGCGCAGCAGTCGGTAATCGGGAAGCCGGCGGGGACAGATTGACACAGCACGATCCATACAGGGGCGGCGAAACTTTAAACGCTGCGGAAGAAAAGAAGTATACGGTTGTAGGGACTTACGAAAGAGCCAGATTTGAAGAGCATGATGCACCGGGGTATACACTGATCACGAGATCGGATTCTGCGGGGGAGGGACGTTTCAGCCTGTTTCTCACTCTGGACAGTCCGCGAAAAGTGACAGCATATGGAAACCGTTTTTCGGGTACCGATCCTTTTGTTATGAACGAAGAGGTACTGCGTTTTTATGGGGCATCGGATAACACGTTGTTCAATACGGTTATGTTTGCGGTGGGGGGAATATTAACTGCCATTATTATGATCGCTTCCGTTTTTCTGATTTACAACTCGTTTTATATTTCCCTAAATGAGCGTGTTCATCAGTTTGGCATTCTTATGTCAGTGGGAGCCACTGCCAGGCAGCTGAAAAGCGCTGTCCTGTTTGAAGGTCTCTGCATCGGCGCACTCGGTATTTTGCCCGGCGTGGCCGCCGGCATCGGGATCGTTGCCGCGACGCTTCCTGTTGTTGAAAAAAACTTTGCCACCATTGCCGCCAGCAGTGCGCAGCTGGAATTATCGGTGTCTGTACCGGCGCTTGCGGCAGCAATTGCAGTCAGTCTGATCACCATATTGATTTCCGCATATATTCCGGCAGGAAAAGCGGCGTCTGTCCCGGTGATGACATGTATCCGCCAGACAGACGAAGTTAAAAGTGAGGCAAAGGATGTTAAGATTTCCAGATTTTCCAGCCGTGTTTATGGTCTGGAGGGAATGCTTGCGCTCAAAAATCTTCGCAGGAACAGACGGCGTTATCAGAGCGTCATATTATCTCTGACGCTGAGTGTTGTGCTGTTTGTAACAGGTAATGCCTTTGGCGGCACTTTGAAAGGAATCGCAAAGGAATTAACGGTGGAGGCTGACGGGGATATTTTGTTTGAGGCAGAAGAGATGCCAAAGGAAGAACTCCTTGCGCTGCATGACAGATTAAAGAAGGTGGATGGGGTCAGCAAGAGCACATGGCAGGCGGACTTCCTCTATTCCGGCACAGTGGAAGGGCTTCCCGATGATTTTGCAGGCGGCCGGTTTCAGGCGGACTGTAACATACCAATCTATGTCCAGTTTATTGAAGACGCGGTGTATTTTGAATTTATAGAAAGCCTTGGATTTTCTGTGGAAGAATACAGCGGGCAGAATGCAAAGGTTCTGGGGCTTATGGCAGACACGGCAGCGCATCAGACTTTTTTCACGGGACAGGAAATGGCGTTTGTTCTTTACGCCTCCACAGGAGAGGGTAAACGAATCAATGCCACTGTGGTGGATCACTATCCCCTGGATATGCTGACTTACGATACTAAGCCGCAATATTTATTTCTAATGGTTGTCCCGTGGTCCATGAACCGTGCATTTGACGGATTGGAGGGAACATCCAAATCGGGTCTGACTTTCTGGACGGATGCACCCTCACAGACGATGGTGCGGCTCCAGTCAGAGATCACAGACGCGGGAACTGCCTGTGAATATACACTGATCAACTTGTCTTCGGCAGTTGACTTGTTTCGCAGCGCAACTTTTGTTGTGGATGTATTCACTTACGCATTTGCCGCCATGATTTCGTTGATTGCGGCGGCCAATGTATGCAATACCATTTCAACGAATATCCGCATCAGGAGACGGGAACTCGCCATGCTGCGTTCCGTTGGGATGTCGGAACGGGGATTTAACCGAATGATGTATTTTGAATGTTTCTTTTACGGGATGCGTACCCTCATGTTTGGCGTGCCGACTGCCGGCGTCCTCTCATGGCTGATCTACAAGGGAATGGTGGGGATCGAACAGCTTGAAGGCTTTGCCTATCAATTTCCGTGGAAGAGTATGAGCGTCAGTATACTTGGCGTATTCTGCATCGTTTTTATTACGGTGCTGTATGCCGCCAATCAAATCAGGAAAGAGAATATCATTGACGCGCTCAGGGATATATGATTTTATTTGAGAAAGGGATTGGTGATCACATGCGCATAATCAAAACCACACGAGGAGACATCACAAAGATCACAGGCGTGCAGGCGGTCGTCAACGCTGCCAACAACTCTCTTCTGGGAGGCGGCGGGGTAGATGGGGCCATTCACCGGGCGGCAGGGCCGGAGCTTTTGGCAGAGTGCATGACGCTGCACGGCTGTGAAACAGGACAGGCAAAACTCACGAAAGCTTACCAGCTTCCCTGCGAGTATGTCATCCATACGGTGGGACCGATCTGGAGCGGAGGCGGGAACCGGGAAGAGGAGCAGCTGGCAGACTGCTATTATCATTCCATGCAGATCGCGCTCACCCAGGGGATCCGCACAATCGCATTCCCGTCCATATCGACAGGGGTATACAGATTCCCGGTGGAGCTGGCCGCAAAGACTGCGGTTCGGACGGTGAATCGTTTTTTGCAGGAAAACGAGAGCAGCTTTGACCTTGTAGAATGGGTCTTATTTGATGCCAGGACAGAAGCCGCCTATGAGGCGGAAGTAGAAAAACTGTATGACAAGGACTGACAGAAAGGAGCCGGATGGCTCCTTTTTTCTGACAGGAAAGTGTGAAAACGTAAAATGTTGACAAAAAAATATATTGCATTTATTATGCAAGTATGATAACCTCTAGTTAATTAGTAAGGTCACTGGACAAACTAAAAAGTGTAAAAAGAAAGGGGAAAAGTCTGAAAGCTGTTTTTCAGACGAGTTGGAAGAAAACATGGGTGTATACAGCCAGCAAACAATCAAAGCCATAAACAAGAAGAATATCTATATGCTGATTAACGCAGATCCGGGCATTTCGAGGATCCAACTGGCAAATGTCACGAATTTGAGCAAAACAACGGTATCGGCGCTGGTCGATGAGCTGATCCACGAAGGGTATGTGACAGACGAAGGCAGCGTGGAGAGCAACAGGCAGGGCAGAAAGCCAAACAGTCTGGTGGTAAACAGCGATGGGAACTGCTTTCTGGTGATTAACTGGCGGAAAAGAATTTTGGAAACGGCGATCGTAACCTCCTCCTTTGAGGTGGAGCATGTGAGTGAGACGGAAGTAAAGATCGGCGAAAACTATGCCGTACAGATTGAGCAGCAGATTAAGGAATGTATCGAGCGCCGCTGCGGCAGCAAAAAAATATTGGGGATCTGTCTGGTAGTTCCGGGTATGATAGACAGCGAACAGGAAGAAATCATTTCTATGGTGCTTACGCTGGATGAGAAAGAAAAGGTAATCCAGGAACTGCGGGCAAGAATACAGGAGTACCCGCTGGCAGTGTTCAATGATACCGCGTGCCTTGCCTATGCGGAAAACGCGTTTGGCGACATGAAAGGGAGAAACTATGTATATCTGAATATGAATGAAGGTGTCGGTGCGGCGCTTGTTTATGAGGGAAACATCTTAAAGGGAGCCACCGGCATGGGAACACAGTTCGGACATTTTTCAGTGGATAAGAACGGTGAGAAATGCGTCTGCGGGAACAGGGGCTGTCTGGAAAACCGCATCGGTGAGCTTGCGTTGGCAAAGATAGCAAAGGAATGTCATGCGGAGGGTGCGTTTCGGGATCTTGCCACAATTCTCTTTAAAGATGTGGGGAATCTGGCGGCAGAGGGAAATCAGGATGCTTTAAAAATGGTAGAGGTATTGGCGGCAGATTTAAGCTATGCGTTGGGCAATCTGATTGCCATGTTTAATCCGGAAAGTGTTGTCATCGGAGGCATGGGAAGAAAGCTGGGGGACATTTTCTTACAGGAATTACAGGAGAATGTAAAGGCAACAGGTTTTCAACAGTTTGTCTCCAAGGTTGACATCCGCTTTACCAGGCTGAAGGAAGAAGCTCTTTTGCAGGGCGCGGCCAAGTACTATATGGACATGCATTATAAATTTTTGGAAGATATGACAGACAAATTATTTCTTTATTGAGAAAAGCGGCGGAGGAGGTAATGCGAAATGAAACGGATAATAGGTGTCAATTCAAACTGTTATCATGGCTATCCGATCGAGGAGGCATTGGAGGGGATACATAAAGCGGGCTTTCGATATGTGGAACTTACGGCAACGAAGGGGTGGACTGAGCATGTTTTTCCGACACAGTCTTTTTCGTACTTGACTGGCCTGAAAAAGAAAATGCAGGAGCTTTCCCTCATTCCCTTTGCGCTGAGCGGGCATTGCAATCTGATGGACCGGGAAAGAAGGAAGGATTTTGTGGAAAATATAGAGCTGGCCAGGTTTTTCGGCTGTGATTATATCGTTTCTTCCGTGGGAGAAGCCCATCTGGAAGATAAAGAGACAGCTGGCAATGAAATACTGGCGGAAAATATCAAATCGGTTATTCCGCTGCTGGAAGATGCGGATATGATGCTTGTGCTGGAAATTCACGGGGAGCACAGTACCGGAAAAATATTAAAGGAAATTGTGGATCTGATTGGTTCTTCGCAAGTGCGTATCAATTACGACACGGCAAACGCCATTTTTTACGGCGGGGTAAAGCCGGAAGAGGACATGCAAAACTGCATCCATGAAATTGCCTATATGCATCTGAAAGATAAGCGGGGCGAACAGCGGGAGTGGGATTTCCCGGCGCTTGGAAAGGGGACGGTGGATTTTACGAAAATTTTTGAGAATTTGGAGAACAATAAAAATGGGTGTCCGTTCAGTATAGAGATAGAATTTACGAAAGAAGGGCCAAAAGACATCGGGGAGATTAATCGGGCAGTTGCCGATTCTTATCAGTACTTAAAGGAAAAAGGATTTGAGATATAAGGGTTCAAAAGACACGAAAGTGTTTTTGAAAATAAAGAATACAGGAGGACAAAAAATGAAAAAGATGACAGCAGTATTACTCAGCGCAGCAATGGCATGTTCGCTGATGGCATGCGGAGGCGCCAGTGAATCGGCAGCGCCCGCAGAAACCCCGGCAGTGACGGAGGAGACACCCGTGGCAGAAGCAGAGACCCCGGCGGAGAGCGAGGAGGCGTCTGCAGCAGAGGCGGAAGAGACGCAGGAGGCGGCAAAGGACAGCTATACCTTCGGATATATCGCTTATGATATGACGGACATCTGGAATGAGTATTCAGCCAGAGCGTTTGAATATGCCGGGACACAGGCAGGGGTAAAAGTGGAGACGGTTGTGTTAGATTCTAAAAACAGTCTGGAAGAATCTGTGACTGCAATGGAATCTTTAATCCAGCAGGGGGTTGACGGAATTTCCATTTTCCCGATTTCTACCGAGCAGGGCGCACAGCTTGTAAAAATGGCGAATGAAGCGAGAATCCCGGTGACCGTAGAGAACTTCAAGATGGATGTGGAGGATCCGGGAGACTATATCGCCAGTGTTGCCTGCGAATATGACCAGATCGGATATGAAGCGATCAAATATATTTCAGAAGTACATCCGAATGCAAAAGTATTCTTCTGCGCAGGACAGCAGGGTGCAGGCGTGTATGAGAAATACCAGGAAGGAGTAGACCGTGCCATAGAAGAGTTTGGTGATCAGGTGGAAATCGTGGCGACACTGCACGGCGACTGGTTAACCGACAAGGCATATAACGTGACAACGGATCTGATCGCATCGGGAGAAGAGTTTGATTATATCTTTGCGAACAACGGCATGATGGCTCAGGGCTGCTATCAGGCATTGCAGGATGCAGGGATGGAGAATATTCCGATCGTATCCACAGGCGGATCGCCGGATGATTACAAAATGCTGCAGGACGGCATTGAAGCTGCGAACATGACAGCGCCGGTTTCCATCCAGGGCGTGCAGACATTCCAGAATTTATATGATGTGGTGGTGGAAGGCAAAACGCCGGAACAGTTTATCTCACTGCCGATCATTCCGGTATCTGCGGATAAGTTGGATGAATTTATTGCCTGGGATGACTATGAAGCGGCATATGCATTCGTATCAGGAAAATAAACGATGACACAACAAAGCTGCCTCAAAGCCAGTCGGCTTTGGGGCAGTTCCTGCTAGGTAGGAACTTGTAACAGGAGGCAGAATGGTGGATATTGATTACAACAACAATCCGATTTTAAAAATGAATGAAATCAAGAAAGAGTTTTCTGGTGTCTATGCATTGTCGGGCATTACCTTTGACCTGTACCGGGGAGAAATCCATTGCCTGGTGGGCGAAAACGGCGCCGGAAAATCTACGTTGATGAAAGTTCTAAGCGGTGCATACCGGCCGACCTCGGGCAGCATAGAGGTGGAAGGGAAGTCCTATGAAACGCTCACGCCCAACCTGTCAAAGGAACTGGGGATTAACATTGTTTATCAGGAAAATGATCTGGTTGCGAGCATGAACGTGGTAGAAAACATTTATGTGGGAAATGAAAAGGCGAACCGCTTCGGGTTTGTGAAATTCAAAGAAATGCTGGAAGAAACAAAAAGGCAGATCGAAGAGCTGGGGATACAGATGAATTCGCTGACTAAGATAGAAAACCTTTCTGTTTCCGATCAGCAGTTTGTAAAAATATTAAAGGCTTTGTCGGTGGAACCAAAGGTTCTGATTATGGATGAGCCTACCTCTATGTTTAACGTGGAGGACGCGGCAAAAGTATTGAAATTAACGAAGACAATATCGGAAAAAGGAATCAGCATCATCTATATTTCTCATTTCCTAAATGAAATACAGCAGATAGCGGACCGGGTGACGGTGATACGCGACGGCGCGGTTGTCAATACTTATCAGAACAAAACCCGTGATATCCCGATAGCGACGATCACAACGGACATGGTAGGACGCCCGGTCGACACCTTTTATCAGAAGGAAAAGCAGACGATCGGGGAAGTGCTTCTGGAGGTAAAGGATCTCCAGCTAAAGAAGGACAGTCCTAAGATCAGTTTCCAGGTGAGAGAAGGAGAAATCGTAGGATTTGCAGGAATGGTAGGCGCGGGACGAACGGAGATTGTACGCGCGCTAACCGGGGCGGACAGCAAATATGGCGGGGAGATCAGGATACACGGCAGGAAGGTGGAGATCAGAAATCCCCGGGACGGCATCCGGGAAGGATTTGCCCACATCACGGAAGACAGACAGCAGCTGGGGCTGATGCTCCATAATTCCGTGCTTGAGAATGTCACGATCATCGGACTGCGGGATAAAATAAAGGGATTTTTTATCCAGATTAAGAAATTTCCTCCCTATGTTGAAAAATTAATCAACGACCTACGCGTAAAAACGCCCTCTCTTTGGACAGAAGCTGTTTATCTGTCCGGCGGCAACCAGCAGAAAGTGGTTTTGGCAAAATGGCTTTTTATTGAACAGGAAATCTATATTTTTGACGAACCGACACGGGGAATTGACATCAATGCCAAGGCAGAGTTTTATAAACAGATGTCCAGGCTGACGAAGCAGGGAAAATGCATTATCATTGTAAGTTCTGATATGCCGGAACTGATTTCCATGAGTGACAGAGTGCTTGTCATCAGGGACGGCGGCATTGACGGGGAACTGGCGGGAGAAGACATCACGGAACAAAATATCATAAAACAGGCGTTGGGAGTGAAAAAATATGAAAAATAGAGTAACCATTTTAAAGGACCAAAGAATCTTGCTCAGCCTTGTGATTGTGGCGATTGTCGCCATTGTGGCGATGATCAATCCAAGATTTATAGCGGTGAAAAACCTGATCACCATTTTTCAGCAGATATCGGTCATCGGTATTCTGACGATGGCCATGAGCATGCTCCTGATCAGCGGCGGCATTGACCTGTCCATCGGCAACATTATGGTACTGTCAGGCGTGGTGATGGCACAGATCATCAGTACGAATGGAAATGTGGCGCTGGCGGTGATGGCAGGCATGATAACCGCTGCTTTGTGCGGCGTTTTAAACGGCGTTGTCATAGCGAAAAGTAAGTGTATTCCACTCATCATTACGCTGGGAACCAGCCAGATGTTTTATGGCCTTGCGCTTACGATCTCGGGCGGCAGGATTATGAGTTTTGGCGGCGCTTTTAACACCATTGGAAAGACCAAACTCTTTAATGTGTTTCCCGTCATGCTGTTCGTCCTTATGGCGATGGTACTGGTATCTTATGTGATTATGAACAGGACTAAATTCGGACGCCGTATCGTTGCCCTTGGAGGCAATGAGAAAAATGCCTTTCTGTCGGGGATTCATGTCGTAAAATATAAAGTAATCATTTATGGAATCGCCGGGTTCTTCTGTTCGGTGGCAGCGATCATTTTTTCGGCAAGAATCGATTCGATCACGGCCAATGCCGGAACCGGCTATGAGACGAATGCCCTGACTGCGGCAATTATCGGAGGTGTCACTTTTGACGGTGGAAAGGGGACGATTTCGGGCGCATTCTTGGGATGTATTTTGATGGGTGTCATCAGCAATGCCATGAATATTTTACAGGTGGAAACATACATCCAGACGATTATTACTGGAGCGATTATCGTATGTGCGGTAGTGCTCAGCAATTTGAATAATATAAAGAAAAACAAATAACAGGAGGGGCGGACGTGATTAAAATAGCAATTATAGGAGCCGGGTTTATGGGCAGAACCCACGCACAGATTTATGCAAAAGCGCAAAATGCCGAAGTGGCCGCATTATGTGATAAAAACAGAGCGCTTGGAGAGAAGTTTGCACAGGAATTTCAGTGCGCATATTTCGAGGAGATCGAAACTTTGCTGGAGCAGTGCGAGGCGGATGTGATGGATATCTGTGTGCCGACCTTTCTGCATGAGGAGTATGCGCTGATCGCGGCAAAACATAAAAAACATGTATTTTGTGAAAAACCGGTCACCTTCTCTGTAAAGCAGCTGGATGGAATGATTCACGCCGTAAAACAGAGCGGCAGGAAAATGTTTGTGGGTCAGGTCGTGCGTTTCTGGCCGGAGTATGTGGCGGCAAAACAGAAATATGAGAGCGGTGAACTTGGTGATTTGAAAGCAGTCTACGCGGCGAGGCTGTCCGAACATCCGGCCTGGAGCGAATGGTATAAGAGGGTGGAAAACAGCGGCGGCGGCTTGCTGGATCTGCATTTACATGATGTGGATTATATATGTCACCTGCTCGGAAAAGCAGAATATGCGTACGCAGTGGGACAAAAAAATGAGTACGGCTGCTGGAACCATGTGATGAGTGTTCTGAGCTTTCCGAATGGAATCAGTGCGTCCGTAGAGGGCATCATCGAAATGGCGAAGGGGTATCCTTTTACCATGCAGCTTCGTCTGGTTGGAGAGAAAAAGGTGTACGATTACATAATGAAAGCGGGGGCCAATTTGGAGGATGTGGGAAGCGCAAAGAGGGAGACAAGAGTCTATGAAGACGGCGTCACAACGGTGCTTCCTTTGGATGAAACAGATGCCTACGAGACGGAACTGCTTCATTTCTTAAACTGTGTGGAACAGAACCGGGAGTCTGAAATCATCTGCATGGAGGATGTCAGGAACGTGCTCTGCACCATAGAAGCGATACGGACATCCCTGGAGACTGGGGAAAAAGTGAAAATTTCCTATGCGTAGTGTGAGAAGAGTCAGCAAAACGGAATCAGGGAGGGCAGGATGAAAACAGGAGTCAGTTTATTTTCTTTTACGGAAGATGCGGATTTAGATGATGTGTTTGGAAAAATAAAAGCGGCGGGATATGACGGGGCGGAGCCTGTAATGAGTGAAAACGGATATCTGAATCCCGATACAACCATCGCGCAAATCAAAGAAATAAAAAATCTGGCTGACAGCCACGGACTGGAAATACCAAGCGTGGGTGTATGGGCGCTCTGGGAAAATAATCTGGTTTCCAATGATATCGGAATCGCGAAGAGAGCGCTGGATATTGTGAAAAAGCAGATAGAAGCGGCTCATCTGCTGGGCGCGGATACGATTCTGGTCGTTCCGGGTTATGTGGGATGCGACTTTGCGTCAAAGCCGGAACGGGTCAGATATGATCTGGCCTATGACAGATGCTGCACAGCTCTGCAGACTTTAGCCAGAGAAGCGGAGAAGGCCAAGGTCAATATCGGCATAGAAAATGTGTGGAACCGTTTTTTATTATCTCCTCTGGAAATGAAGCGGCTGCTCGGGGAAGTGGGTTCCCCTAACGTTGGAGTTTATTTCGATGTGGGGAATATTATGTATATCGGCTATCCCGGTGACTGGATAGAAATTTTAGGTGACCATATCAAAAAGATCCATCTGTCCGATTACCGCACTTCCCAGGCGGGAATGGGGGCTTTTGTAGATCTGTTTGCAGGGGATGTGGACTTCAAGGAGACTGCGCGTGCTCTGCACAAAATAGGATATGACGACTATGTGATATTGGAAATGCTGCCAAACTACAAACAATTTCCCGAAATATCCATCGTGTCCAACAAGACGGCAGTGGATAAGATTGTCGAATTGACCGCCTCTTTCGGATGATACGATGAAAACAGACAGAGGAAAGATGCGGCTGCGGACCATGTATGCGCATAAGGACCAGAAAGATTTCTGCTCATAGTAACTTACTTCTATGTTCCACTGGAACGAATACAGGAACAGGGAGGGATGTACGGCATCCACCCGCTTCCCGTCCGGCTAAGCGGCGCTTTCTCCTGCCATGCACAAAAGATCTGCAGCTGCGCGGGAAAAATAGTGCTGAAAAACAGCCTTCTTGTGCCGCTTTCCTTTCCTGTGTAAGTTACATAGGCCATAACTTCCCGTGCTCCGAAGATATTTGTCAGCACACGGCAGTATCTCGTATAATAACTGCCCGCCTTTTCGGCGGAAAGGGTAAAGTCGCTGTCTGTTGACAGACGGCGGCCATGTTTTGCCGGCCTGTCCTTTTTGCCTGTGGGCAAAGGTGCCGGGTCATATATAACGGAATCTGCCCTTGCATTGCCGATCTACTGCCTTATGTGGATTACCCTAAAATTTTATTGACTTTCAATCCCATATCACCTATACTATATCCAAGCAGGGGGACTACAGTGTAGTTGAGAAGGCAGAACCTGACCCTTTGAACCTGTTGGCTAATACCAACGTAGGGAGCGAATGATACGATACCGTATTTTTTAGGATATTCCCTGCGCATGGAATGTCCTTTTTGTTTTTAACTGAATAAGAATGATATGTGTTTGCGAGGGAACTGAACAAGTTGAAAAAGGTAAGACCTGACCTCTTGACCTGTCGGCTAATACCGGCGTAGGGAAGCAATTTCTTACGCCGTATTGCGTCTGAAAGAGCTTCTGATGATTTGGAAGCTCTATTTTTTTACCACAAGGAGGAAATGGTAATGTCATTTATGGAAAGTATTTTGCAACGGAATAAGCCTGTCTGGGATAAGTGTATCGCCACTTTGTTTGTGCAGGATATGAAGGACGGAAAACTCCCCATTGAGGATTTTAAGGAATACATGATACAGGACAGTATCTATTTGAAAAATTATGCCCGCGTGTATGGCAAGGCAATATACCATGCGGAAACATTAAGGGAGATCCAACTTTACTATTCTATCCTGAATTTTGTAACAGATACGGAGTCAGTGGTGCGCCTGAATTATTTAAGGCAGTTCGGCATGACGGATGATGACATAGAATTTATTGATCCTTTGCCGGAAAATCGGAAGTATATTGATTTTCTGTTTGAAACTGCGGAGCGTGGAAATGGGTGTGAAATACTCATGGCGGTACTCCCGTGTATGCTGAGTTACAGCTATATATTCCGGAAACTTGCAGATGAACCGGAAAGCCGGAAATCAAAATATTGGGACTTCATTCAAGATTATGCCGATGACCGATATGCTGAAAGCTGCAAGGAATGGTGTGACTTTGCAGATAAGAAATGTGTGAGCCTTTCTGAAGCTGACCGGAAAAAGCTGGGCAGTATTTTTGAAAAGGCAGGTTATCTGGAGCTTGATTTTTGGAATATGGCTTATAGGAGGAAAAAAGCATGAAGGATAAAACTTGTTATGTAGTAGGTGCAGGTGAAAATTATGAACTTGATTTTCAGCCAACCGCAGAGGATTTTGTGATAGCTGCCGATGCGGGGCTTTGCTATCTGGATAAGCAGGGCATCCGGGCTGATCTTGTAATCGGAGATTTTGATACCCTCAAATGTATTCCCAAACACTCCAATACCATAGTGTTAAGTGCGGAAAAGGACGATACCGATACACTTGCGGCTGTCCGTGAGGGCATCAAGGCAGGATATACCAGCTTCCACATTTATTGCGGGACGGGAGGACGCATAGACCACACAATGGCTAACTTACAAGTGCTTGCTTATTTATCTGCAAACAATATGCGTGGTTTCTTATTCGATGATGGCACCGTCATTACAGCGATTACCAATGACAGGCTTTGTTTTGAGAAAATTCCATGCGGGTATGTATCCGTATTTTCCTGTTCCACAAAAGCGGAGGGAGTAACATTGTGCGGTTTAAAATATGAACTAAATAACGCAGTATTGACTAATACATTTCCTATCGGGGTAAGCAACGAATTTATTGACAGGGAAAGCAGTATATCAGTGAATGACGGAACTTTATTTATTGTTTTCCCAAGAGAAGCAAAGGAGAGAATCATACAATGAAAAAAGTATTGAGTATTGCAGGTTCTGACTGTAGCGGCGGTGCGGGCATACAGGCAGATTTAAAAACATTTTCCGCACATGGCGTATTTGGAATGAGCGTCATTGTATCTGTTGTGGCAGAAAACACAGACAGGGTAATCGGCATTCAGGATGTCAGCCCGGATATGATCGGCAAACAGATGGATGCGGTTTTTGAAGATATTGAGGTTGATGCAGTGAAAGTCGGTATGCTCTCCACACCGGACTGTATGAATGAAGTTGCCGCAAAACTGAAATATTACCACCCGGCAAATATAGTAATTGATCCTGTGATGTATGCAAAGAACGGCTGCCCACTCATGGAACCTGCGGCAATCAAAACGCTGATCGGGACGGTTATCCCGCTTGCTGACGTACTGACACCGAATATTCCGGAAGCGGAAAAAATAGCAGGAGGCAGAATCAAATCGCTTGCGGACATGGAAGAAGCTGCAAAAGCAATCCATACAATGGGATGCCGGGCGGTTGTTGTCAAAGGCGGTCATGCAGCAGGGAATGCGATGGATGTCCTGTTTGACGGGAAAGAAATCTGTCATTTTGACACAGCCCGGATTGATACGAAAAATACACATGGGACAGGCTGTACCTTTTCCTCTGCGGTTGCTTCACAGCTTGCAAAAGGCGTGAATTTACGGGAGGCAGTTCAAAAAGCAAAGGATTATGTAACTATGGCGATTGAGCATTCCCTTGACATTGGGAAAGGCTGTGGACCGACACATCATTTCTGGCGCCTCTACCAATATGGGCTGCAGGAAGAAAGGAATGGTCGATAATGAAACCTGATTATTCTTTATACCTTGTAACGGACCGTATGCTCATGCGTACCAAAACTTTAGGCGAAGCAGTGGAGCAGGCGGTCATTGGCGGCTGTACTATAGTGCAGCTCCGGGAAAAAGAGATTTTGTCATTGGATTTTTATGTACTGGCATCGGAAATGAAAAAGATCACTGACAGATATGGCATACCGCTTATCATAAATGACCGTATCGACATTGCTATGGCAGTGGGTGCAGCCGGAGTACATATCGGGCAGAAGGATATTCCTGCAGATATTGCCCGGAAGGTAATTGGTAAAGATATGCTGCTTGGTGTTTCTGCCGTTTCCGCAGCGGAAGCTGTAAATGCGGCAAAAGCCGGAGCTGATTATCTGGGCGTGGGCGCTATGTTTCCAACGGGGACAAAACCGGATGCAGGCTTTGTATCTATGGAGGAACTTGAAAGAATCCGTAAGGCAGTTGATATACCGATTGTTGTGATCGGGGGCATCAGTAAGGAAAATGCAATGCTTTTTCAGCCTATGGGGATTGACGGGCTGGCTGTTGTCTCCGCAGTGATTGCCCAGCCTGATATAAAAAAATCGGCAGCCGACTTAAAATCACTGTTTTTCGGAAAGGAGGCTGTGAATGAACTTTGAAGCGGCAATTTTTGATTTGGACGGAACACTTCTCGATTCAATGAATATATGGGAGTATATAGATATTTCTTTTCTAAAGAAACGGAATTTACCTGTTCCGGGAAATTATGTGACAGAAATATGCGCCCGCAGTTTTGAGGAGGCGGCACAGTACACGATTGATGTATTCGGGCTGTCTGAAGATACAGAGAATATCGTCAGGGAATGGAACGACATGGCAGTGTATGAATATGCCCATAATGTCAGACTGTTGCCTCATGCACTGAATTACCTGCTGCGGCTGAAAGCCACGGGCATTAAGCTTGCGGTTGCTACTGGACTACCCGAAAAGTTATATATTCCCTGTCTAAAGAACAATAATGTGCTGGAAGTATTTGATGCTTTATGTTCCACGGATGAAGTCCTGCGTGGTAAAGAGTATTCCGATGTATTTGAACTGGCAGCATATAAAGTCGGTGTACAGCCGAGGCACTGCATTGTCTTTGATGATGTCCTTCCGGCGATAAAAAGCGCAAAGCGGGCAGGGATGCTTGCCTGCGGTGTATATGACAAGTATTCCGAATGCCACCGGATTGAAATGGAAGGTCTTGCAGACTGTTATCTGTTTGATTGGAGGTATGCACCTTTGCCGGGATTGTAAACAGTCAGGGGCAGTATCTGCTTTCACAGCGCCACCCTCAAAAAACATACCCGTTTTATTGGGAATGTAGAGGCGGCTCTGTTCTTGCAGG